>Ga0134125_10005437_pt1 | contig 14465 bp, 9 predicted proteins | sample KB31751_FD_96464 | JGI IMG/M metagenome (GOLD analysis project Ga0134125, IMG submission 96464) | Terrestrial soil microbial communities with excess Nitrogen fertilizer from Kellogg Biological Station, Michigan, USA - KB3-175-1 | ecosystem: Environmental > Terrestrial > Soil > Unclassified ... | reverse complement strand
TTGCACAGGAGCTGCGGACGATGATGAAGGTGTCCGAGAAGCGCCTTGCGGAGCAGTTGGAACTGGCTCGGAAGGAAGTCAGCGGCTGACACTGCCGCACGCGTACGCGCCGCGGTGATCCACTGCAGCGCGCGCACTGACGCGTTAGATCGCACGCGACTGCCAGCGCCTACACCGACTCAGGCCGTTCGCCCGGCCGGCCCGGACGCGTCAGAACGTTCGCGACTGGCGCTCCTCGAAACTGACATCGGCCATCCCGCGCGAGCCGAACGAGCGGAACCGGGCCACCTGGTCCAGCGCGAACTTCGGTCCTGAGGGCAGGCGCAGGCGAAAGAAATCCGCGCCGCTGACATCCTGCAACCAGAACGCCGGGCGCGCATCCGGCTTGCCGGTCTGGATCTCGACGTTGCTCATCTGGACATTGCGCGCGTGGCGGATGAAGAAGCCGGTTGCGGGCAGCTCGCCGAACATCGTGGGCTCCGGATACGCAGCTTCCTGCGGCGGAGGCAGGCGACGAGCAAGCTCCGCGGAGCCACCGCCTGCCTGCTGCAGCAGGACATCGCTGATCTTGACGTCCTCGACCGGATGATCCGGGACACCCGCGATGATCGAGGGCAGCGGTGAGGAGTCATAGCTGGTGATGTTGCTGATGATCACGCGCTCGAGGGTGCCGACGGGCACGCCGGCCGGGCCGCGCATGCGGCGCCCCAGGCGCAGGAACAGCGGGCAGTTCGCGGTGCCGCGCAACGTGATGCCCGTGATCGTGATGTCCTCGCACCGCGCGCCATCGACCGACTCCAGCGCAAGGCCGCTGCACTGATCGAACACGCAGTTGGAGATGGCGATGTTCTTGAAGCCGCCGTTGGATTCGGTGCCGCACTTGATCCGCCCGGTCCGGCGCTGGATGGCGCCGGCGGGGATGGGCTTCCAGCTCCCATCGAGCACCGAGCCCATCTCGTAGTTGCCGGTCACGTAGCAGTCAGAAATGGTGACGCTCTCCGTGGCGCGGGCGTAGCCGAGCGCATACGAGCTCTTCGGGCAAATGCCATCGTCCCAGGGAGAATTCACGGTGCACTTGCTGATGCGCACGTTGCGGCAGCAATCGATGTCGAATCCGTCGCGGTTGGTATCGACGAGCACGTTGTCGATGGTCAGGTTGTCCACACCGGTGGCCAGGAGCGCGAACCAGCCGCCCTCCAGCACCGAGAAATCCCGCAGCAGCACGTTGTGGCAGTTCTTCAGCGCGATCGACTTGTTGCCACCTCCCGCGAGGCTCGGGACGTTGAAGTCCCCCTTCACGTCGCGCCCGTTGCTGAGGCCTTTGCCCCAGATCAGCCCGCGACCGAAGATGGCAATGTCGTGCAGGCCTTCGCCCCAGATGAGACTGTTGCGCCAGTGATTGTGGCCATAGTCCTGGTAGGGCTCCCAGGCTCCCTGGGGCTCGGGCGCATCGTAGCCGCCGTTGGGCAGGCCCTCCGGCGGAACCGAGGCAGCCAGTATCGTTGCCCCGGGGTCGAGGTGCAGGGCCACGCGGCTCTTGAGGCGAATGGTGTAGCAGGCATACGTGCCGGCGGGAAAATGCACGACACCGCCGCCGCTCGCGGCGACCCGATCGATGGCTTTGTTGATGGCGTTGCTGTCGATCGTCTTGCCATCACCCGCTGCCCCTGCCTTGCGCACGTCCAGCCAGGAGTCCGGCACGCCCCCGGGAGCCGCCGACGCAGCGCGCTCGTGAAGGAGGGCGGGCAGGGTCAGGCAGGCGGCGGAGACGCTCTGCAAGAGCCGGCGCCGGGACACCATCGGCATCGAGACACCCGGTCGACTCGCAGGCACACGGACTCCCTCGAGCCCCGATCGCCGGGGCCGCGCATGGTAGCGCTAACTCGGTGGTGGCAGAGTCTGCCAGAGAGCTTCCGAAAGGCAAGCGCGAGCTAGCGCGCCCGGCGGCGCGCGCGATAGTCCTCCGCCGGCGTACCTGCAGAGCCGGCACCCCTGTCAGCCGTCAGGGGATGTGCTCGCTCGCGAGGTATTCGTCGCTCTGCATCTCCGTCAGACGACTCACTGTGCGCTCGAATTGCCTGGTGAGCCGGTCGCCGCGATACAGCTCGTCGGGGGGCGCTTCCGCGGAGATGATCAGGTTGACGTGATGGTCGTAGAGCTCGTCCACCAACGCGATGAAGCGGCGCGCTTCATTCTCGTGATCGGAGTCGAGCACGGGGACGTCTGACACGATGACCGATTGGTAGTTGCGCGCGATCTCGATGTAGTCGTTCTGGCTTCGCGGCCCCGCGCACAGGGCTTTGAAGCTGAACCATACGATGCTTTGGTCCTGGCGGATCACGGGAATCGAACGGCCTTCGATCTCCAGGGTTCCACCGGATGCCGTTTCGTGCGCCGCTGCGTCGACTGCCTCGGCGTCCGCCAGCTCGGTAAAAAGCCGCTCGAGTCGCTGCCGAGCATCCGCAGCCCCGGATTTGACATAAGTGCCTGCCTGGGTGAGGCGGCGCAGCCGGTAATCGACACGGCCGCGCATGGCCAGCACTTCGGTGTTCTTCTCGATCAGCGCGATGGCGGGAAGAAAACGGGCGCGCTGCAGACCCTCCTTGTAGAGGTCCTTGGGCCGCGTATTCGAGGTCGCCACCAGTGTCACGCCATGGCTGAACAGCCCCTCCAGCAGTCCCGCGAGGATCATCGCGTCGGCGATGTCCGAGACGAAGAACTCGTCGAAGCACAGCACCCGGCAATCCTCCGCGATGCGCTGCGCGAGGATCTCGAGCGGTGCTTCCTGGTTCTGCAGTGTGCGCAGCTGCGCGTGGACTTCGTACATGAAGCGGTGGAAGTGGCGGCGGCGGCGCTCGGGGAACGGCAGGCTCTGGTAGAACAGATCCATCAGCCAGGTCTTGCCCCGGCCGACGCTGCCCCACAGGTACAGGCCTTTCTGCAGCGGGGGCTCATGGCCCAGCTTGCCGATCAATCGGGCGATGACCGAAGACTGCCGCTCATGTGCATCGATCAGACGCTCGCGCAGGTCATCGAGCCGTGCAACGACGGTGAGCTGCGCCGGATCGGGAGTGAAGCCTCGCGCTGCAACCTGTCGCTCGTACTCCGTGCGCAAGCTCAGGACGCGAGCTCCGGCAAGTCGCGAAAGTGATCGAGGGCTTCGGGGTTGGCGATGGCGTCCACGTTCTTCACCGTGCGGCCATGGATGACGTCGCGTACGGCAAGCTCGGTAATCTTGCCAGAGAGCGTGCGCGGTATGTCAGCCACCGCGATGATCTTCGCCGGCACGTGGCGCTGGGTCGCCGAGGTGCGGATGGCCTGGCGGATTTTCTGCTTCAGATCCTCGTCCAGCTGTGCGCCGGGTTTGAGGCGTACGAACAGCACTATGCGCACGTCACCGTGCCAGTTCTGACCGATCGCGAGCGCTTCGGCGATCTCGGCCAGGCCCTCCACCGCCGCGTAGACCTCCGCGGTCCCGATGCGCACGCCTCCCGGCTTCAACGTCGCATCCGAGCGGCCATAGATGACCAGCCCGTCGTGCTCGGTGAGCTCAGCGAAGTCCCCGTGATGCCAGACTCCCGGGAAGCGCTCGAAATAGGCGGACCGGTACTTCTTGCCGTCCGGATCGTTCCAGAAGCCCACGGGCATCGATGGGAACGGGGCGGTACACACCAGCTCGCCCTGCTCAGCACGCACTGGCCGGCCGTCGTCATTGAAAACCTGCACCGCCATCCCGAGGCCGCGCGATTGGATCTCTCCCCGATGCACCGGCAACGTGGGGCAGCCGAGCGCGAAGCAGGACACGATGTCCGTGCCGCCGGAGATGGAAGCGAGCTGAACGTCGCTCTTCACGGCGCGGTACACGTAGTCGAAGCTGTCCGGCAGGAGCGGGGAGCCCGTCGACAGCACGGCTTTGAGGGCCCCGAGATCGAAGTCGCGGCCGGGGGCGAGCCCCGCCTTCTCCATCGCGCTGATGTACTTCGCGCTGGTGCCGAAGATGGCAATGCGATCCTCGGCGGCCATCTTCCACAGCACCGCCGGGTCCGGGTGGAACGGGTTGCCTTCGAACAGCACCAGCGTGGCGCCCGCCGCAAGTCCGCTGGCCAGCCAGTTCCACATCATCCAGCTGCAGGTGGTGAAGTAGAACAGCCGGTCGTGGCGCTGCACGTCGGTATGCAGCAGATGCTCCTTCTGGTGCTGCAGCAGGGTCCCGCCGACACCGTGCACGATGCATTTCGGCACACCGGTCGTTCCCGAGGAATACAGGATGTAGAGCGGATGGTTGAAGGGTGTCTGGGTGAATTTCAGTGGCGCTCCGCGGACGCCGAAACGATCCCAGAGTTCCGCGCGGGCGGCCGCGCCCGCCAGCACCTCCAGCGCCGGATCGGGCCGCACATACGGGATCACGATGGCGCGCTCGATGCAGGGAAGCTGCGCCAGCACTTGCGCGATGGTCTGGAGAGAGTCGAAGGTCTTGCCGCCGTAGAGGTAGCCGTCGGCCGTGAAGAGTACCTTGGGCTGAATCTGTCCGAAGCGATCCAGCACACCGTGGACGCCGAAGTCAGGCGAGCAGGACGTCCACACGGCCCCGAGGCTCGTCGTTGCGAGCATGGCGATGATCGCCTCGGGAAGGTTGGGCAGGAATCCGGCGACGCGATCGTTCGTGCCCACTCCCAACGCGGACAGACCGGCGGCTACACGCGCGACCTCCGCGTGCAGTTGCCGGAACGAGATCTCGCGGCGCTCGCCGTTCTCGTTACGAAACAGAATGGCGGGTTGATCGTCGCGGTAACGGAGCAGGTTCTCGGCAAAGTTCAGTCGTGCGCTCGGGAAGAAGCGCGCTCCGGGCATGGCACCGGGATTCTCCAGCGCCGGCCCTGCGCCCCAATCGATACGGACGTCCGCAAAGCGCGCCAGCTCGGTCCAGAAGTCCGTCGGATGCTCGAGCGACCAGCGATACAGCTCGGCATAGCCGTCGAGCGTCGTGCCGCGACGCGAATTGAGGCACGCGATGAAGCGTGTCAGGTTGGCGGCGGCAACGCGGGCAGCAGAAGGGCGCCAGACTTCCGTCATCGTGGGCTACAGCTCCTGGTAGTTCGGCCCCGAGCCTCCTTCGGGAGTCGTCCAGTTGATCACCTCGTAGGGATCCTTGATGTCGCACGCCTTGCAGTGGACGCAATTCGCGGCATTGATCTGCAGACGCTTGCCGCCCTGTCCGTCGTCGACCATCTCGTACACGTTGGCAGGGCAGAATTTCTGGCAGGGATTGCCGAACTCGCGCGCGCAGCGATCCGCGCACAGGCTCGGATCGAGAATCTTCAGATGCGCCGGCTGGCTCTCCTCATGCGTGGTGGAGGCGAAGAACACGGAAGCCAGCCGGTCGCGCGGGGGCAGCGTGCGTTCGACGTACTTGCGTTCGGGCTCCGGTGCGTCCAGCTGCTTCAGGCGCGCGAAGTCTGGAGTCTTGTTGCGCAGTGTCCACGGCGTGCGCCCGCCGGTCACGGTCTCGAGTGCGGAGTTGGCGATGCCCAACCACAGGCCGCGCTTGAAGCCCGGCTTGAAATTGCGCACGGCCTTCAGTTCCTGGCCACCGGGTGAGGCACGCCAGCGCGCATCGAACCCGTCCGGAGAGCCGCTCTCGGCCAGTGTCTCCGCGGCCAGCATCCCGGAGCGGATGGCTTGGTGGATGCCTTTGATCTTCGGCACGTTCACGCCGCCGCCGGCGTCGCCGATGAGCATTCCTCCGGGCATCTCCAGCTGCGGAATTGCCTGCCAACCGCCGGCGGCGATGGTGCGGGCGCCGGCGGCCAGGATCTCCCCGCCCTCCAGCAGCGGCTGCACGCTCGGATGGTGCTTGAACTGCTGGAATGCTTCGAACGGGGAGAAGCGCGGATCCTCGTAGTCCAGCCCCACCACGAACCCGACATATACCCGGTCGGCGTCCAGGTGATAGACGAAGCTGCCCCCGTACGTGCCGCTGTCCAGCGGCCACCCCAGGGTGTGTTGGATCAGTCCGGGCTCGGCGCGGCCTTTGGGCAGTTGCCACAGCTCCTTCATTCCCAACCCGTAGCTCTGCGGGCTGCTATGGGCGTCGAGGCCGAACTTGCGGATGAGTTGCTTGGCGAGGCTGCCGCGGGCACCCTCGGCAATGACCGTCGTGCGAGCGTGAATCTCCGGGCCCGGTGCATAGTTCGGGCCCGGCGCGCCGTTCTTCTGCAGCCCCATGTCGCCGATCTGCACGCCTTTGAGCGCACCGCCGGCATCGAAGAGAGGCTGCGCGGCGGCGTAGCCGGCGAAGATATCGACGCCCAACCCTTCTGCCTTCTGCGCGAGCCAGGGGGTGAGCAGCCCCAGGGAGAGGATGAAATTGCCGTGATTGTGCAGTTGTGGCGGAATGGGCAGGGGCACGCTCCCGGTGCGCGTGAGCAGCCGGAACACGTCGCGCTTGGCCGGCACGCACAGCTTGGGCGGGGATTGCCGCCACTCCGGCGCCAGCTCATCCAACGGGCCCGGTTCCATGACGGCGCCGGACAGGGCGTGCGCGCCGACCGCGGAGCCCTTTTCGAGCACGCAGATGTTGGTACCGGGCTGGAGCTGCTTGAGGCGGATGGCGCAGGCGAGGCCTGCGGGTCCGGCTCCGACGACCACGACGTCGTATTCCATCACGTCGCGGGAGACGCTCTCGGTCATTCTATTTCGGTCCCATCCTGATGGCGCCATCGAGGCGGATGGTCTCGCCGTTCAACATCGGGATCTCGAAGATCGACTGCACCAGCGAGGCAAACTCCTCGGGCTTGCCGAGGCGTTGCGGGAAGGGAATCTGCCTGGCGAGCGACTCCTGCAGCTCCTTGGACATCGCATCCATCATCGGGGTGTAGAAGATGCCGGGCGCGATGGCCACGCAACGGATGCCGAAGCGCGCCAGCTCCCGGGCGATCGGCAGCGTCATGCCGGCAAGCCCCGCTTTCGTGGCTGAGTAGGCCGCCTGTCCGATCTGTCCCTCGAAGGCAGCCACGGAGGAGACATGGATCAGCAGGCCGCGCTCTCCGTCCGCGTTGGGCGTGTTGTGCTGCATCAGCGCGGCCGCCGCCTTGTCGCACAGGAATGCGCCGATCAGATTGATGTGGACGACCTTGGCAAAGAAATCTCCGGCCATCGGGCCGTTCTTCGCCAGCACACGTCCTGCGCCGACGACGCCGGCGCAGTTGACGAGCAGATTGATACCGCCCATCCGCTCGCGCGCCATCTCCATGCTGGAGTTGACCTCGGCTTCGGATGTGACGTCGCAACGGAGGAATGTTGCGCGCTCCCCGAGGGCGGCGGCTGCCGATTGCCCGGGGCCTTCCTGTACGTCCAGGATCGCAACCTTGCCGCCGTGCGCGACAACATGGCGCGCTACGCCGTGTCCCAGTCCGGATGCTCCGCCTGTGACGACTGCGAGTGCGTCTGCAAACTTCATAGGATCTCCACGGCGGTCGCGACTGCTTCGCCGCCACCAATGCACAGTGATGCAATTCCGCGCTTCTGGCCCCTGCGGCGCAGAGCGTACAGCAGTGTCGTCAGAATCCTGGCGCCGGTCGCGCCGATCGGATGTCCGAGCGCGCAGGCGCCGCCGTTCACGTTGACCCGCGCGTGATCGAGACCCAAGTCCTTCATGGCAGCCAGCGTGACCGTCGCGAACGCTTCATTGATCTCATACAAGTCGCACGTCTCGGGTTGCCACCCGAGCTGAGTCAGCACTTTCCTGATGGCGCCCACAGGGGCTGTCGTAAACCACTCCGGCTCGTGCGCGTAGCTCGAGTACGCAAGCAGGCGGGCCAGGGGCTTCAGGCCAAGTTTACTTGCCACCGCAGCACGTGTCAGGACAAGTGCGGCGGCGCCATCGGAGATGGAGGACGAGCTGGCAGCCGTTACTGTGCCCTCCTTGCCGAACGCGGGCTTCAGGGCAGGAATCCTCTCGATATCACAGGTGCCGGGGGTCTCATCGCGGCCCACCACGGATTCCCCTTTGCGGCTCTTCACGGTCACTGGAGCGATCTCGCCCTCGAATTCGCCGGATTCGACAGCGCGCAGGGAACGCCGTACCGACTCAGCCGCGAACGCGTCCTGAGCTGCACGCGTGAAGTCATAGCGCGCGGCCGTCGCGTCTGCAAAGCACCCCATGAGCTTGCCGTCGAACGGGCTCTGCAGCCCGTCATAAAACATGTGGTCGAGCACCTCGCCGTGCCCCATGCGGTAGCCGCTGCGAGCCTTCGGAAGCAGATAGGGCGCATTCGTCATCGACTCCATTCCGCCCGCGAGGACGATGTCGGCGCTGCCCGCGCGCAGCTGATCGGCTGCTGACATCACCGCTTTCATCCCGGACCCGCACATCTTGTTCAACGTCGTGCACGGCGTCCCGGCCGGGATGCCCGCGCCGAGGGCTGCCTGGCGAGCCGGGGCCTGCCCCAGCCCCGCAGGCAGCACGCAGCCCATGATCACCTCCTGGATGTCGGCGGGCGCGACTCCTGCGGCCGCGATGGCGGCCTTGGCCGCGGTGGCACCGAGTTGGGGAGCGGTCACGGATGAGAAGACGCCCTGGAAGGCGCCGATCGGGGTTCGTTTGGCGGAGACGATGACGACGTCGTCGCTCGACATGGTACTACCTCGTGCGCTTCCGCGGCTTTCAGCGCTTCTTGCGCGCCGTTGCCCGCGGCAGCAGTCCGTTCTCGAAGATCGTCACGAACGCATCGGCGATCTGGGCGCTCGTCATGGAGTGATTCTCGCGGAACCAGTGGGCGATCCAGTTGAGCGCGCCCGCGAGCGCGAACGCCGCCATCTTCGGATCGCACGGATGGATCGAGCCCTCCTGGATCCCCTCGCGGATCAGACGCCGGATGCCGTGGTCGATCTCCGACTTCAATGCCTTGATGTGGCCGCTCATGGCGGGTGACAAGTCCAGATCCTCGGTGCGCACCATGCACCAGCCGAACTCCGAGGCCACCGCCTGCGCGTAGTGATGCAGCACGGCGTTCAGGCGCTCCCGGGCGCTCAGATCGCGGCTCCTCACCTCACGAAACGCCGTGCGGATCTGCTCGACGCCCGCCAGGAAACACTCGAACAGCAGCTGCTCCTTGTTGGAGACGTAGTAGTAGACGGTCGGCTTGGTGACTTCCAGGGCCGCGGCGATGTCATCGAGCGAGGTGTTGTGGTAGCCCTTTTGGTTGAAAGCGCGTGCGGCGGCGCGGATCACCGCTTCGCGCTTGACCGCATGGTCACGCAGCCGCTCGCGCCGGGCACGCCAGGGAGAAGGCGGGACCGTTGCCGCAGCGAGGTGGGCCGGCGGCGCCTGCGCAGCCCGCGTCGTCTGCGAGAGCCGTGCCGTTTGCGAGACGCGTGCGGCCTGTGAGGTCCGGCCCGCCGGTGATGACCGGGCCGCCTGCGGCGCCCGCGCTGCCTTGACTCTGATCGCTCGTGGGGTGCTCATTGGGTGAGTATAATGGCATACTGCACAGTAGCCATACCTACCGGTGGGTAGAATTCACGCATGAACGCCAGCACCCGCGGGAGCGCCGCCCTGCCGCAGGCCGTGCCCGAAGGCGCGGCCCGGCCGCTGCGCCTGGTCTCCGCCGCATCGCTGTTCGACGGGCACGATGCCGCCATCAACATGATCCGGCGGCTGCTGCAGGCACACGGCGCCGAGGTCGTGCACCTGGGCCACAACCGCAGCGTCGCCGACATCGTCGGCGCCGCCATCCAGGAGGACGCCGACGCGGTGGCCGTCAGCTCCTATCAGGGCGGTCACAACGAGTATTTCAGGTACATGGTCGACATGCTGCGCGAGCGCGGCTGCGAGCACATCCGGGTGATCGTCGGTGGCGGCGGCACGATCTCCCCCGAGGAGATCGCGGCGCTGGAGCGCTATGGGGTGGAGAAGATCTACACGCCCGAGGACGGCCGGCAACTGGGGCTGAACGGCATGATCGAGGATGTGCTCGCCCGGGTGCGGCGCGCATCCCGGCCGCCTTACGAGCTGCGCCCGTTCAACGCACGCGACCCCGCGCAACTGGGCCGAACGATCACCGTGCTCGAGGGAGACGCCGCCGGGGAGGCCCAGGCGGAGCAGATTCGCAAGGCGCTCGGGCGCGCCCGCCATCAGGTTCCGGTCATCGGGATCACCGGTACCGGTGGCGCCGGGAAATCGAGCCTGACGGATGAGCTGCTGGCGCGCCTGGTGCGGCACTTCCCCGACCGTCAGATCGGCGTCGTCGCGATGGACCCCACCCGCCGCCGCAGCGGCGGGGCATTGCTCGGGGACCGCATTCGCATGAACAGCCTGAGCGGGGAGTCCGGCCAGACCGCCGCGCCTGCTCGCGACGCCCAGTCGGCCGCTCCAGGGCAGGGAACCGCGGCTGGGCCGGGCGGCGGCATTTTCATGCGCTCCCTCGCCACCCGCCGCCAGCATCTGGCCACCGCGGCGGTGCTCAAGGACGTCATCGCCCTCTACCGGGCCGCGGGCTTCGACCTGGTGATCGTCGAGACCGCCGGCATCGGCCAGTCGGACACGGAGATCGTCGACATCGTGGATCTGTCGCTCTACGTGATGACGAGCGAGTACGGCGCCGCGAGCCAGCTCGAGAAGATCGACATGCTCGACTTCGCCGATCTGATCGTGCTCAACAAGAGCGAGAAGCGTGGCGCAGCGGATAGCCTGCGGGATGTCCGCAAGCAATGGCGACGCAATCATCCCGACCGCGCGAAGTTGCCTGATGCCGAGATCCCCGTGTTCCCCACGGTCGCCAGCCGTTTCAACGATGCCGGCGTGAACCGTCTGTTCGCCGCTGTGTGCGCCCAGCTGCAGCGCCTGGCAGGAGATGCGGCCTCATGGGCCGTGTCCGATGTCGGGCCGACGGAGATCACCGACCGTGAGCCGCTGGTTCCGGGGTCCCGTATCCGCTATCTCGCGGAGATTGCGCAGCACGGGCGGGATACGGGCCAGCGGATCGAGCAGCAGGTCGAGGCCGCGCGGCGCGCCTTCGGCCTCTACGAGTCGCTCAAGGTCCTGCGCGATCCCAACCTTCCCGAGCCGTTGCAGAGGTACTCGGACGCGGGACTGTCGGACGTCGATCAGACGAGCCGCGCGATGCGCGATGCGTACAACGCGGCGCTCGATGACATAGGCGCGGAAGGCCTCGCAGAGCTGCGGCGCTGGCCAGCCAGGGTGCGCGAGGCGACCGAGAAAACCTACCACTACAAGGTGCGCGATCGCCTGGTCACGGGCGAGAACTACACAGAGAGTCTGTCACGGCTACCCATGCCGAAACTGGCGGTGCCGAAGCTGCGCGACTGGGGCGAGATTCTGCACTTCCTCCTCACCGAGAATCTGCCGGGCGCCTACCCCTACACCGGGGGTGTCTATCCTTACCGCCGCGAGGCGGAGGACCCCACGCGGATGTTCGCCGGGGAGGGACCTCCGGAGCGCACCAACCGGCGGTTTCATTACCTGGCTGCGGGGCACGGCGCGGCGCGGCTGTCGACGGCATTCGACTCCACGACGCTGTACGGGGAAGACCCCGATACGCGACCGGACATCTACGGCCGCACCGGTAATTCCGGAGTGTCGATCGCGACCCTGGACGACATGAAAAAGCTCTACTCGGGCTTCGACCTGTGCCACCCCTCCACGTCGGTGTCGATGACCATCAACGGGCCCGCGCCGATGATTTTGGCGATGTTCATGAACACCGCCATCGATCAGCGCGTGGAGAGCCATCTGCGCAGCTCCGGTGGGTGGGACGAGGCGGAGAAGAAAATTGCGTCGCTGCACGAGCGCAGCGGGCTGCCGGCGCCCAGGTACAAGGGGGATCTGCCGCAAGGCCATGACGGATCGGGGCTGGCACTGCTGGGCGTCACCGGCGATCAACTGCTCGCGCCGGAGGTCTACGAGCGGATCAAGGCGGAGGCGCTGCAGTCGGTCCGCGGTACCGTCCAGGCAGACATCCTCAAGGAGGACCAGGCGCAGAACACCTGCATTTTCTCCACTGAATTCGCGCTGCGCATGATGGGAGACGTGCAACGGGAGTTCATCGACCGCAAGGTGCGCAATTTCTACTCCGTGTCGATCTCCGGCTATCACATCGCGGAGGCCGGCGCGAATCCCATCACGCAACTGGCGTTCACGCTCGCCAACGGATTCACCCTCGTCGAGTATTACCTCGCGCGCGGCATGGCTATCGACGATTTCGCGCCCAACCTGTCGTTCTTCTTCTCCAACGGCATGGATCCGGAGTACGCGGTCATCGGGCGCGTTGCGCGGCGCATCTGGGCGCGCGCGATGCGGGAGTTGTATCGCGCCGGTCCGCGCAGCCAGATGCTGAAGTATCACATCCAGACCTCCGGGCGGAGCCTGCATGCGCGCGAGATCTCGTTCAACGACATCCGCACGACGCTGCAGGCGCTGTATGCATTGTTCGACAACTGCAACAGCCTGCACACCAACGCCTACGACGAGGCGCTGACGACTCCGACCGAGGAGAGTGTGCGGCGCGCGGTGGCCATCCAGCTGATCATCAATCGCGAGCTCGGGCTCAACCGCAATCAGAATCCGTGGCAGGGCTCCTTTGCCCTGGAGTACCTGACGGATCGGGTGGAGGAGGCGGTATACAAGGAGTTCGAGGCTCTGTCCGAGCGGGGTGGAGTGCTCGGGGCGATGGAGACCATGTATCAGCGCGGCAAGATCCAGGAGGAGTCGCTGCAGTACGAGACAGCCAAGCACGACGGCAGTCTGCCCATCATCGGCGTGAACACCTTCCTGTCCCACGGCGGGAGTGTGGAGGAACACCGCGCCGCCGAGCTGATCCGCTCCACCGATCAGGAAAAGGACGATCAGGTGGCCGCGGTCCGGGCCTTCCAGCACAGAAACGCGCCGCGTGCGCCCGCGGCCCTGGACCGGCTGCGCAAGGTGGCCATGGGCGGCGGCAACGTCTTCGCCGAGCTCATGGAGAGCGTCAAGGTGTGCTCGCTCGGTCAGATCACCCGAGCGCTGTATCAGGTGGGCGGTGAGTATCGCCGGAATATGTGAGATCGGGCTCGCGCAGCTCGCTGAGGATCGCGGCTCGCACCTGATCGCGCAGCGCCGCGGCGGCGGCAGGCGATGCGGGGGGCGGTTGGATCGGGGGCAGGAGGGTGATCTCGATCTTGCCCGCGCGAGGCAATCCGCCTAGAGGGGAGAGGGCGTGGCGCGTTCCACGCACTACCGCCGGGACGATCGGACAGCCGGCGCGCACGGCGATGACGAACGCTCCGGTATGGAATTTGAGCAAGCCAGGCGTGCGCGTGAAGGTTCCCTCGGGGAAGAACACCAGCGAGTTGCCGTTCGTCGCGTTGCGCATGACGCGACGGGCATCGGCGGCGCCGCGGTTGCGATTGAACCTCTCGACGAATTCGGAACCCAGCCGCCGCAGCAGCAGTCCCGCCAGCGGGACGCTGTTCATCTCCCGCTTGATCACGAACCCGAAGCGCGGTGGCAAGGCGGCGGTGAAGACGACGCCGTCCAGATAGCTGGCGTGATTGGCGACGACCACGCACTGCGTTGTGGGGAGCCGTTCCGGATTGACCACTCTGACGGGCATGGCGGCGAGCCCCAGGAACCCCCGCGATATCCCGCGTGCGATCGCCCGCCGGCGCGCGACCCCCGGAACCAGCAGCAGGGCGAGCAGCGTGCCCAGTCCCAGGATCAGGAACAAGCCGATCGCATACACCCCGAAGAGCCGGTTTCGTGCCGTGGACATATCGTAAGTGTGAACGGGTTCTCTTTATGTTAATGCTTAGCAGTAGATGTGAAGGTCATCACGCTCACCTTACTGCCCCGCTCACCATACTGCGTTTGCTATGTCCACCAACCATGCCGCCGCAGTGGCAATACCTTCCAGTGCCGATGTCGATCCGGCGGTGTCTCGCTTTCTCGACGCTGTCTGGATGGAGCGCGGTCTGTCCTCCAACACGCTGGCAGCCTACAGGGCTGACCTGACGGCGCTCGCGCGGTGGCTGACCGAGCGTCACGTACAGATCACGCGCACCTCGCGCGCCGATCTGCAGGATTTCATAGCCTGGCGGGTGCATGCCGGAGCGCGTCCGCGCTCGACGGCTCGCCAACTTTCCAGCTTTCGCCGCTTCTTCCGTTACCTCGTGCGCGAGAACGAGATCCGCGAGGATCCCACCGCCCAGATCGCGATGCCCAAGATCGGGCGCTCGCTTCCGAAGTCCCTGACCGAGGAGGAGGTCGAGTCCCTGCTCGGGGCGCCGGTGGTGAACGACCCGCTGGGCAGCCGCGACCGCACGATGCTCGAAGTGCTGTATGCGACGGGCCTGCGCGTCTCGGAGCTGGTGAATCTGCGCCATGGCCAGGTCAACATCACTCAGGGCGTCATCCGCATCCTCGGCAAGGGTAATCGCGAGCGGCTGATTCCGCTCGGCGAGGAGGCTGT
>Ga0134125_10005435_pt1 | contig 14467 bp, 14 predicted proteins | sample KB31751_FD_96464 | JGI IMG/M metagenome (GOLD analysis project Ga0134125, IMG submission 96464) | Terrestrial soil microbial communities with excess Nitrogen fertilizer from Kellogg Biological Station, Michigan, USA - KB3-175-1 | ecosystem: Environmental > Terrestrial > Soil > Unclassified ... | reverse complement strand
GTTGACACCCACGCCCCCAGCATGTAGATCCACGGGCCGCAACACCTGGGGTGGTAGTTAAGCTTGGTTATAACGCCGGCCTGTCACGCCGGAGGCCGCGGGTTCAAGTCCCGTCCACCCCGCAACTGTAAGCTCTGGAATCTCTTCGCGAATGTCGCCCCCGTTCGACGGGGCTGAGGACGCGGATCGAGGTCCTTGTGAGTCAGTTGTGAGTAACCGGTAGCGTCGCGCTGCTGACGGCTGCGAATCGTTGGAAAGATCGTTCGCTGGAGCGGTGCCGAAGCGAAGCCGATCGATCTCGCTGCGGAGGTAGTCCGGAACGAGGTGGCCGTAGACCTCAGTCGTGATGCGCGGATCGCTATGGCGGAGGATCCGCTGCACGGCTCCGGGGTTCGCCCCGGCCATCATGAGCAGGCTCGCTGTCGTGTGCCGCAGATCGTGGAAGCGGATGCGCCGGACCTTCGCCTTGGGCCAGAGCTTCATCCGATGCGTGGGGCAACGCCGGACCTGGTCGTCCGCCGCGCGCTCCGAGTACCCGCACGCCTTCTTGCGACAGACGTGCTCCCAGCCCTCGACGATGCCGGCGTGCTTGAGGGCGCGCCGGAGGACCTCCTCGAGCGGCGTGTGGCAGCTCAACATGCGTCCCTTGGGGTCGGGGAAGACCAGGTCGGAGGAAGACGCCTGGATGGCGGCCCGCAGGTACACGACGAGCTCCTGGGCGATCGGGATCGCCTCCGCTCGCCCGCCCTTGGTCGCCTCCCGATCGTAGGAGCGGTTGACGATGATGAGACGGCTTCCGAGGTCGACGTCCGTCTTCCTCAGCCCGAGCAGCTCACCCTTACGGAGACCGCTGTAGATCGCGGTTGCGAGTAGCGGCCGCCAGCGCACCGGCGTCGCTTCCAGGACCGGGGACACCTCGTCGGCGCGAAGGAAGTCCGCCTTGCGCTTCGGAACGCGACGCGGCTGCACGTCCGCTGCCGGATTGACGCTAGTCCAGCGGCCAGCCCGGCGAGCGCGATTGAACGCCGTGACGATGAACCGTCGGATGTGATTCAGCGTCTGTGGCGCGAGGTGGCCCGCCTTCTCCTCGAGGAACACCTCGATGACAGCGGGCGTGATCTCCTGCAACCGAAGGTGCGCGATCTCGGCGGCTAGAAAGTGCTTCTCGATGGTCGCCACGTTGCGGTCGTGGGAGGGGGACTTCGCCGAGTAGGTCTTGAGCCACCAACGCAACAGCGCGCCGAATGTCCCTCCGCCATCCGAAGCGGGGAGCGCGTCCAGGCCGACCCGCTGGCGTTCGTGATTCAGGCCGAGCTCGTCGGCGATGCGTTTGGCCTCGGTCTTGTTCCGGGCGCTGCACGCTTGCCGTTGCGGCCTACCCCGGTTGTCGCGGAAGCCGATGTACCACTTCTCACCACGCTTGTAGACGTACGCCATGGCTGTCGTCCTCTCTTTCACAGTAGCCGCTCGGGCGAAAACCTCCGAGCGATAGGTGTCACTTCCTGGTCGCGAATGCCCGGATGGCGTCGGCATCGAACCGGAGCAGCCCGCCGATGCGCCGATGCGGGAGCTGCCCCGCTTCCGCACGATGGTAGACCCACGAGCGGCTGACCTTCAGGTACCGTGCCACGTCGTTCGCGTCCCAAAGACCATCACGCTGGGGCGGTGTACTCCGCACCACCGCGATCCCCCTCGCCGTATGCACGAATTTTTGGGTCGGGGCGTCGTCATCTTCGTCGGTCCATTCGTTCAACCGGTTCATGGGCGGTCCTCCAAGGGTTTCAAAACGTGGTTGTCGAGAAGAGGTGCCCAAAAGTGACCAACTTTCGACCTGAGGTCGCCAGCTCCTGCACGGGTGTCGTTTTGGACAGCAATCGGTTTGGCCTGCAGAAGGACATGACTGCAGGCGTCCCGGCGAGGGGAGTGAGGCCGCGCCGGATGCCAGTGAGCTTCGCCTCTCGCCTCAAACGGTAGGAACGGGCAAGGTGAATTCACCCTCGCGATGCCACGTCTAACGATGGACCTGCCGAAGGACGGCGGCTACTCCCAGTGGGAGACCGAGCTGGCCGACCTCTATCCGCTGGCGCTGTCCGAGATGCGGTGGCCCTCGCATCCGCTCAACTCGTTCGATGCGACGGCGTTGGCCCGATGGGGACTCGAGTGCCGGACCGGTTGGCGGGCGATCCTGGTGCGCCTTCTCGACAAGCTTGAGGCCGCCATTCGAGAACAGCCGGCCGACCTGCGCGATGGCTTTCGAGTCGTCCAGCTCAAGGAAAAGTTTGGCCGACTGATGGTCTATCAGGATCGAAGTGGAACGCCCGAGATGAGGGCCGCGATCGACGAAGCTGGAGAGGCCTCAGTCATCACCTGCGAAATCTGCGGCGAGCCAGGCCGCCTCGCCGAGCGGAACGTTTTCTGGTCAGTGAAGTGCGCCGCCCACGAGAACTGGTCTCGGTTCGATCAGCTCTTCTAGCGCCACGACACCTCTAGAAGCGATCGGCGCCGACGCTCCTTCGCGCTCCGCGCGAGCGGCACGGTAAGGGCGTACAGAATGGTCGAGCGAACACCTGGCGACGATGCGTCGCCGCCGGCTTCCGTTGAAAGTTGCAGAGCCCGGAGCCGTTCCCGACTTCCGCGAGCACGGCATGAAGGGGCGAAAAAGGTGTTCCGATCGCGATTCTCCGTCGGTGAGGGCGCGCAAACGAAGCGGAAAAGCGTCGCGGGGTACTTCAAATCGCGAATAGGTCCGCTCGGTTAGGTGCTTCGTGCTACTTCGACGTTCGAGCAGGTAGCAGGTTTTCCTTTTTACTTTGGCCTAGATACCCGGAACGGGTACCAGGCCCTTTATCTTGCATTCGCCTCTTCGGTCTCAAATTTCGATCTTCGGGCCTCGAAAACCGGCCTCTGCGGCGTGGAAAAGGGAGAGCGGGCGGGTGGTCTTAGAGGTTTTCGGGACCACGAACCGAGGACGCCGTGATGGATGGCCGGTGGGATAGATGAAGTGACGACCTCGATGGTCGACTGGGATAGAGACGCGCGGGAATCGGGTTGGATAAGGTGCGACAGCCGACGGACGGACGCAGCGGTGGGCACGCGCGGGGCCGCGAACAGGCCCGGGGTTGGTCCATCGCTTCTTCTGAAACGAGCCACCTGTGGTTCTCGTGGTCGGAGGCAATGTGGGTCGCAGCCAACAACCGGTCGGAATTTTGGATGACGTCGTGACGATGTGCGCGCGGTCTAGAAGTCGAACAGATGGGCGGCACGCCGTACAACGAAAACGCGGTCACGGAGGCCAGCGAAGAGCCGACCAGCCGGACGAAAGACGGTCGACATCCCCGCGGCCGACAGCGACGCGCGATCGGGTCGGACCCAGAGGACCTACTGGGCGATGGCGGTGGCCGTCGCGTCGTTGTTCGGTTCGGCGGCCCCATGGCCGACAGAGAGAAGTCCCGTCGCCGCCTGCAGGTCGCTCGAATAGTGAGCGGCGTGGGGCGTAGAAGGCGTGACGCTGGCAGTCGGTCATTGCGTCGCGAACGGATGGTCGGCGGGCGTGGCGTAGGCCTCTTCCTATGAGACTCACCCCGAGGTGAGATAGTGGACGACGCTGTGTCGTACTTCATGGTGGACGTAGAGGCGGACGGCCCGATTCCCGGGCGGTACTCGATGGTGGCGATCGGCGCGGTGGTGGTCGAGCCGGGCTTGCAACGGACGTTCTACGGCCGCCTGCGGCCGATCTCGGAGCAGTTCATTCCTACCGCCCTGGCGGTCGGCGGATTCTCTCGTGCCGACACTCTGGGGTTCCCGGACGCCGGTGACGTCATGCGCGAGTTCGGTCACTGGGTCGGCGAGAACACCGCCGGTCGCCCGATGTTCGTCTCGGACAACAACGGGTTCGACTGGCAGTTCGTCAACTGGTACTTCCACGCCTTCCTGGGCGAGAACCCCTTCGGCCACTCCTCGACGAACCTCGGGTCGCTCTACAAGGGGCTGGTGAAGGATTTCAAAAAGAGCTTCAAGCACCTTCGTCGGTCGCGTCATACGCACCATCCGGTGGACGATGCCCGGGGTAACGCGGAGGCGTTCCTGCAGATGAAGGACGCGCTTGGGCTGAAGATCGATTTTCGATAGCAGAGCGGGTCCGCCAGGTCACCTCCGGCTGCCCAGACGGAGGTCTCGAGGGCCCCCGGTTCGGATACTTCCCGTAGGTCCCCAACGACGAACGGTGGGCGGTCGTTCGGGGCGTCGACGGCCGAGGTCCAGTTACTGCCTGGGTCGACGCGCTCCGGTACCGCGGGAGCTAACTGGGTGGCTGCCCGCCAGAGTCGTAAGCTGCTCTTGGTCGCCTGCTCCTCGGCGTGAGAGCCGCAGACGCAGTCACCGTGTCGGCGTCATCTCAGACCGGAAGACGAACGACCTTCCCGCGAAGCGTGGCAACTATGTGAATCTCGCCTCCAAGCGCCTCGACATATCTCTTGAGCAGGGACACCCGAGCATCCCCCCCACCCTGCCGCTCCAGGCGCGAGATTTGCGACTGGTCCATCTCGACCTTCTCGGCCATCTCTTCCTGAGTCACCCCTGCGCCTTCACGCAGGGCTCGAAGATCCTCCTCCAGGAGATCCCCGAGCGCCTCCTTACGGATTTGCGCGACCTCTTCCGGGTTGAAGCGTTCGGTTTTGATGTCACTCCACTTGTGCGTCTTCATTTGAATACCTGCTCCTTCCCGGACCCATTCCGGTTCTATTATGCGCCTAGAGCATATGCTGTAAACGCATATCGTCGTGTTTGGGCGACCCGGTCCCCCAAGGCCGCTGCCCCGACCCCGAGACTCGGTCCGATCAGGTCGTCGAATGCTTTGGCCGCGACCGGAACGCAGCCGATTCCCCTAGTGATTTGGATGAAAGCGCCCCTCGGTCAAAACGGGATGTTGCCTTTGGATGCCGGAATTCTGTAAGATTCCATCCAGGGGAAACAGGAGGTTTCGATGGAGCGAGATTGGCGGAACAAGCTGGCTACTCTGCTGGCGTCGTTGGAGCGAATCTGGGGCCTGAAGACCCGTGTGGCCCTCGGAGCAACGGTCGCCTCGATAGTCTCGCTCGCGGCTTTGCCGGCGGCGAGAGCGGAGGCAAAGACCGACTCGACGGAGATCGCTGAGACCGCCCCCCGCAAGCCCGGCAAGCTGGCTGGCAAGTTCCTCCTTCGGCAGGCTGGCGGCCGGAACGGCAGGACGCAGGCTGAGCACGGCTCTCACTCCTCGCACAGCTCTCACTCGTCGCACCGTTCGGGAGCCTGGCTCCTCTAACGACCATGTTCGGCGAGACCGAAAGGTCCGTCGAGGGCGAGCGTCAGCTCACTGTCGAGTTGCCGCTGTATGGGCGTGAGGGACTTCTACGCGCCTGCTACGCCTTCACGGACCGCTGCTTTCTGTTCCTTCGAGACGCCGGTCCCTCGAAGGTCACGGTCGTCTTTCGTAAGCGACAGAGCCCCAAGACTCTCGAAGCCCTCGTCGAGGAATTCGCCAACGAACTCGTCGGCCAAAGCCTCCGGGCGCAGCTCGCTGCCGAGACGAAGTCCGTGCGGGAGCTGATCGTGGCTCAGGCCTTCGCAGAATCTGACCTGTGATCGCCCGTACCCGGACGTTCTCGGCCAGTCTGTACCCGAGATCCGCCGTTGAGGCTGCCGTGCTCGCTTTCCATGGCATCTGCGAGGTCAGCGTCGAGGACGAACTCGGAGGTATCCGCGCCACGTTCGAGCTACCGGACGGTGCCACAGAAGATGTCATCGGCGAGTTCTGCAACGTCGCCCTGATCACCGCTGTCGAGATGGAGTTCGGGACCCGTCCATGACGAAGCCGATTTTCCGCGAGCCCAGTCACTTCGAAGAACGGCGGCGACCGTACACATTCCTACCGTTCAGATACTTGGATCTAGCCGGGCAGAAGCTCCTCGTGAACGAGGTTGGTGAGCACCTACTGGTGCCCGATTCCACGTTCGAAGCATTCGTGAGCAAGAAGCTGCAACCGGACGCAGTCGCGTACGGTGACCTGAAGGCCAAGCAAATGCTGCTGGACGGCCCTCCGGACGTCCCTATCAGGATGCTCGCTACGAAGTACCGGACGAAGCGTAGCTTCCTGTCTGGGTTTACCCGCCTCCACATCTTCGTCGTCAGTCTCCGCTGCGAGCATTCCTGCCACTACTGCCAGGTTTCTCGCGTGAGTACGGACAAGAGCCGCTACGACATGACGGTGGAGACCGCCAATCGCTCACTCGACCTCGTCTTTCGGTCCCCGGCGCCCGAGATCAGCATCGAGTTCCAGGGCGGTGAACCATTCCTCAACTTCGACTTGATCCGGCACGTGGTCGAGGAGGCAGAGCGCAGGATCGTCGTTGAGCCGAGACAGGTCCAGTTCGTCATCACCACGAACCTCGCGCTTGTGACCGACGAAATCCTAGAGTTTTGCCGTCAGCACAAGATCCTGATCTCGACGTCGCTCGACGGACCGGCGTCCATCCACAACACAAATCGCCCCCGACCAGGCAACGACAGTCACGAGCTGACCGTCCGGGGTATCGAGCGCGCGAGGTCGATCCTCGGTTACGACCAGGTCTCGGCGCTGATGACGACGACGAAGCTGACTCTGGATCGCCCCGAGGAGGTTGTGGACGAGTACGTTCGACTCGGCTTCGACCACATCGTCCTGCGCCCGCTCAGTCCTTACGGATTCGCGGTCAAGACGAAGCTGAAGACCGGCTACGACACGGACGCCTACCTTCGCTTCTACGAGAGGACGCTCGCCTACGTCATCGAGATGAATCGAGGAGGTCGGTTCTTCGTGGAAGGCTTCTCGCAGCTGCTGCTCACCAAGATCCTCACCCCATTCGCGACTGGATACGTCGACCTCCAGTCGCCGGCCGGTGCCGGGATCTCGGCGGCCGTCTACAACTACGATGGCGACGTGTACGTGTCCGACGAAGCCAGGATGCTGGCCGAGATGGGCGACAAGACCTTCAGACTCGGAAGTGTCCACTCCGACACCTATGAGGCAATGTTCGGGGGCGAGCTGCTGCGCACGCTTGTGGAATCGTCGTGCGTGGAGTCACTTCCGGGCTGTTCGGACTGCGCACTCCAGACCTGGTGCGGATCCGACCCCGTCGAGAACTACGCCAAGCAGGGCAACATCATCGGGCACCGACCGACCAGCGATTTCTGCCACCGGAACATGAGCATCATCAAGCACCTGCTGCGCCTCTATCATGAGGGAGACGATCAGCTCCGACACATTTTCTGGTCGTGGGTGAACAACAGACCAGTCGCCGAACTGGTTCCGGGCTTGGAGGCGATAGCGTGATCAGGCTCGTCTCCCGCGGCGTCGCGCAGGGTCAGTTCAGGGACGAGAGGCTCGGTCGGATCACGACAGCGGCTGTCGACCCAGACCTTCGAGCAGATCACGCCTTCCTCGTCAGACCGGCATCGGCGACGCCAGACCTCACTGGGTATGCCGGCGTCCTGGTGCTTCCCGGCGCTGAGGTTCCGACGACGGACCTGCCAGCGACGAAAGTCGGCGAGGAATTGAGCTACCTATCAGACGGCGATGTCGTCCTCATGACACCGTCGGGCCGGATAAGCGTCCTCTACCGGAAGTCATCACGACACAACACGATCCTGTCGACGGAGAGGTGCAACAGCCTCTGCCTCATGTGCTCGCAGCCCCCGCAACCTGAGGACGACAGCTACAGGGTTCCCCAGATCTTGCGACTGCTGGACCTCATCGACACCGGCTGTGTCGAACTGGGTGTTAGCGGGGGCGAGCCCCTGCTGCTGGGTGACGGCTTCTTTTCGATCGTCGAGAAATGCAAGCGGCTGCTGCCATCGACCGCCCTTCACGTGCTCACGAACGGCCGCCTGTTCAAGGATCCGACCCTCGCGAAACGGCTCGGCGAGATCACTCACCCAGACATCATGCTCGGGATTCCCCTGTACGCGGACGTCGACACCGTCCACGACTACGTCGTGCAGGTACAAGGCGCCTTCGACGAGACCGTCGTCGGTCTCTACAATCTGGCCGAACACGGAGTCCCCATCGAGATCCGTGTCGTGCTCCACGCCCAGACGTATCGACGTCTGCCCCAGCTCGCCGAGTACATCTACCGGAACTTCCCGTTCGTCTCCCACGTCGCCCTCATGGGTCTGGAAATGTTCGGGTACACGAACATCAACCTGGCCGACCTCTGGATCGACCCCGTCGACTACCAGCCCGAACTTCGTGCTGCGACGATGACTCTCGCGGAGCGCGGGCTGAACGTCTCTATCTACAACCATCAACTCTGCACGATCCCGCAGGAGCTGTGGCCGTTCGCCCGGCAGTCGATCTCCGACTGGAAGAACATCTTCGTACCCGAGTGCGAAGGCTGCACGGCTAAGCCGATGTGCTCGGGGTTCTTCCACTCGGCAGCAAAGCGGCACAGCGCCCACATAACGCCGCCGAAGATACCGGCCTTACTCGCAGATCGATTGACCAGCCTGGGAGTCGAGGCGGCTCGCGGGTAGAAGATGGGCGAAGCGGAACCGGGATTAGCGGCGCCGTTCGAGGCGGTCGAACAGATGTCCGTGGCCCGTACGGCGACGCTGAAAGACCGTATCGCGGCTGCATTCGACGACACCGAATCGCGGTGGTGGCACCTCGTCAACCGCTTCGTCTTCCTCGCTATCGTGATCTCGGTCGGCGCGACCGTCATCGAGACAGTGCCTAGCTTTGAGCTCGAGTTCCGTCGCGCATTCAACACGATCGAGGTGGCAACCATCGCTCTCTTCACCGTCGAACTCGCTCTCCGCATCTGGTGTGCGGACTCGCCAGGGGGCACCTTCGGAAAGCGCCGCTATCCGAGACTCGCGTACATGCTGAGCCCGGGCGGGATAGTCGATCTCTTGTCCGTGGTTCCTTTCTATCTCGGTGCCACGAACCTCTTAGTCCTTAGATCGCTCCGACTGGTGCGGATCTTCAGAGTCCTCAAACTCACGCGCCAAGCGCGAGCGATGCGGCTGTTAGGGCAAGCGATCCATGCTCGGCGAGACGAGCTTTTGTCACTGCTGACGATCGTTCTCCTCGCGCTGCTGATCAGCGCGACCGTGATGTACTCGGCGGAGCACGAGGCACAGCCGAAGACTTTCGGCAGCATTCCGCAGGCCCTGTGGTGGTCAGTGGCGACGCTGACGACCGTCGGCTACGGGGACATCTACCCGGTCACAGTCCTGGGCCGCATTTGCGCATCCTTCATCATGCTCCTGGGGATCGGGCTCGTCGCACTCCCGACCGGCCTGTTGGGGTCTGCGATGTACGAGCTTCTGACCCTCAAGAACTGTCCGAACTGCGGAGCCGACCTTCGGCCTCATGAGTCCCACCATGGGCAACCGTCGCCCGGCGGCCATGCTAAGGGGCACCGAGATCTCGGGATCCCGTAGCGCGAGGACATCCGTCGGAATGGCCGGATGCGAACCCGAGCATGGCCATCCCTGTGTGAAGCATGGGAGTTGCTGGGGAAGAAAAGCGTGTGTAAGGTAGTTTGTAAGGGTGCACATGACAAGGACGCTTCCCGCGCTCCGGCTGAGAAATTCACCTTTAGTTCTAGTCCTTTGCCAGGTTCAGTTCTCTCCGATTCTGATGATAGGAGACTACGTACCTCGCATTCACGCGAAGCTCAGACGTAAGTTCCCCATCGTCAACGAATCCGTGATTCAGGAGGTCTTGCTCCTCTCCGGGGCACCCTCCCCCGCTCCATACCGCCGGTGGGAAATGGTGAGCCGGGATAAAAACCGTAGCGTCGTCCTGACCAGCAACTTTGTCGTATTTCAGACAAGTGCGTATACGGTCTTCGAAGAATTCCTGGCCGATCTTGCCGAGGCAGTAGATGTGGTGGCCACTGAGGTCGAAGCTGTTCAGATCGAACGGGTCGGCCTTCGTTACATCGATCTTGTGCGACCATCGGATCGTCGCTCGTGGCGAGATTATGTTCGACCGGGATTACACGGGTTCGAAAGCTCAATTCTTAAGCCGCACACTCAGAGTCAACTCTTCCAGAGCGTGGCTGAGACGGACCGCGGGACACTCGTTGTGAGACTATTTCAGAACCGTGAAGCAAAGATCCTACCCCCCGACTTGGTGAATGGAGGACTCATTCGCAACGTGGATCCTGCGCCACAACCCGGCGAGCTTTTGACCTTGCTGGATCTAGATCACTACTCCACTCCGAATATCGAGTATGAGCGAGGGTGCGTAGAACGTGAAGGCTGGGCGCTCCACGACGGTCTTGACCACGTATTCCGAGAGAGCCTGGTGACACCGGCTGCCCTGGAGACTTGGAAATGACCCTGACCGAAGAAATCGCACGGACTCATCATTCTGGAGCGAACGCGTTTATCGGAGTCTTACCTCCAGAAACAGAACGAGGTACGTATGGACCGAAGCAAGACTTCGTAATCCGTCGTCCGGCTCGGCTGTCAGATTGCTTGGGGTCCGTCCTGAGCACGGCAACCCCAGTCCGAGTGGCGCTCTCGAATTGGGACAAATACTTCGTGACCAACACCGGTCTTACGATAGCTCACCGGGCGCCCACGACGCGTATTCGCAACACGACTCGGAGTATTTCTGCGTCACAAAGATTGCGCGACGTGCTCCGATACCTGTCCCTCCAAAAGACCGACCTCAAAGATATCTGCGGCGTCTCTCGCCAGACGCTCTACGACTGGCTGGCCGGAAAATTCGAACCTGACACAGAGAAAGCGTCGCGGCTTAGAGACCTTCATGAACTTGCGTCCATGGTTGCAGCAACCGGCTCACCGCTCCGTGCTGCTACGCTTTCGGAGCCGCTCGTAGGCGGGAGGAGTCTTCTCGATTCACTACGAGCGCCACGCTTGGATATGGCTTCTCTACGGGATGCGATGTCTGCACTGACGCGTCAGTCCGAAGACCGAAACCGGCATTCGGCTCGGGAGACACTCAAGCGACTCGGGTTTCCCCCAATCACCGAGGAGACAATGCGAGCAAATCTTGAGCACAATCTGCGCGGTCTCCCTGACAAGTGAGTCTTGCGAAGCGACGAAGCCGATCCCGGATCTCGCCTTCTTAAAGGGGGATGGCGGCAGGGGAGCCTGATCGAACAACCCGGGCTCAAAGTGCTGGGTCTGGACTCGTTCTCCTGTGGCATTGTCCTCTCACAAGACTGCGACCTGATCCAGAGCGTTGACCTTGAGCCTGACGCCGAAATCATTCTCGGATACCTAAGAGAGTCGTGTCGTCCCGACTGCCTGAACGGGCACAATCCACGCAGCTTGGATATCGAGGTCCGAGTTGGTGCACCACCCACTCATGCGGCTCTGGCTATCGCCGATCGGGTCAAGGTCCCAAAGGCCAGCCTGGCCGCCCTCAGTCCGTCCAGCGATTTCGTCTTGGCCGGGCAGGCTGTTACCCTCCTCGCTGGGTGGGTCGCCAAGCGCTACACGCGGCAGGCGTGGCCGGATGCGTTTAACAAACGCCTCAGCGGCTCAGTCGGTAAAAAGCTAGAAAACCTCTTTAAGTCAGAGGCCGCGAGAGTCATCAGCGGTATCTGGTTTTATCTCGATCCGTTAGAGGAGGAGCTTGCTCCCGAGCAAGACTACCATTTGTCTGTCTGGCTGACGGTAAAGATGAGCGTCGTGACTTCCGACAGCGAATACAAAAGCGCAACCGACTTTGAATCTCGGCTAAGAGACCTTCTGACAAAATGCAAAGGAATTGACCTTCGGGGCAGTGAAGTGCGCAGTGAGACCGACGTTTCACTCGACGACCTTCACTATTATCGCCGCTTCGATCGTGACTATCGAAGCGTGAGCCCTGATTCGCAGGCAGCCCGTCCGCCGCCCGGAGTCTGAGGAACAAACTCAGGGCGTCGACGCACGATCGTCACCTGACAAGACTCGCCCGGCTTGACGTCATCCAGCGGAAGTGAGGAGGCATCCGCGACTTTATCGCGAAGCACCCCGCGTGATCCGAAGAGGACGCGGCGATCCCCTGTGGACTGGCCGACTCGATGTTCTTAGGCGCTACCATTGTCGCCGGCCCCCCCGCCAGCAGTTACTTCCGGTCGTACGTCGACGAATATGGTCGTGATCGTATTAGACGCGTCCTTGATCTCAGCTTCGATGCCCTTGCCGAAGTCTCTCCGGCGAGCATCGAATACGACCAGGTAACCCAGATGTGTCCGCTTGTTCTCCATGTAGTGGGTAAGCTGTTCGATGCCCTTTTCAGCGTAGCTGGCGGCGTAGCTTTCGCCGCACATCTTGAGCTCTACGACGAAGCGGCTACCGCCAGGCACCTCAATCCAGAGATCGATCAATCCGGCCCCCGCGACGACCTCATCGAGTATCAGTACTCCGTCGCCAAGTCTTCCGCGCAGGAACGCGTGGAGAAGCACTTTCGCATGCTGCTCAGGGCTGGCGACAAACTTGTGTCCCCTCCCTTCGGGGCGCCAGAAGGACATCCGGCGCTCAGCTTTTACGAACGCACCGAATGACTTGAGCGTTTCGTGGAACTCTTCGCGCGTAACCGCCCTTGAGCGTGCAGGCGGGGGCGTCCGTCTAGGCTCGGCTTCCTGAGGTTCGGCCATTGCCTTGCTGAGCCATTCCTCGATCAACTTCAGGAGAGTGGGGTCCTCGCAGACGGTCTTGGCGCGATACAGGGCTTGTGAAGCTGCCGCTGGCCTCCCAAGGCCCAGAAGCGCCCGCCCGTGCATCAAGAGAAGCCCTGGCAGGTCGCCAAATACCTGCAGCTGAGTCTCCGTGAACTCGCCGAGTTCAACAAACCGGCCGTCGCGCAGAAGCAGTGCCCCAAGGTTCTGGCGCGCCGTGGCCTCGCGTGGGTCGTGAGCAAGAGCTCTCTTGTACCAGTCGATGGCTCTCTCCCAGTCCTCCGTCATGAAGTGAAACTGACCGATCGCCGACTCGATAAGTGCGTGCAGCTCGGCGTCTCGCCTCAGAGATGGAGTTCGACGAGCTATCTCTAGGGCTGACTCGAGACACCCAATAGCTTCGGCGACGTCTAGTGGCTGGGTCGCCAGAGCCAATCCAAGCAGGGAGTCGACCTCTAGGCGTGGGTCATTCTGTTTAACCACCTCATCGTGGAGCCGTCGAAGTTGGTCGATATCCTCGCGAGGGGTCTTTAGGATGCGGGCCCGCAATGTCGCGTCGGCGCCGGCGCCTGGTGTTCGAAGGTCGATTTCATCCCGCAGCTTGCGACTCTCCTCGGTCTTACCTTGCCTGCTCGCGATCAGCTCAACCAAGTGGAGGCTAGAGATCAACTCGGCTTCCACCCCCGTGAGGGCGCGCCGGGTGTCCACCGCGTCGTTGGCATCCTTGAGGGCTGCGTCGAGTTCTCCGCGGTCAAGCCTCATGCCCGCACGCGTGTGGAGGAGGGCGGCTCGTGTGGCTGCGGTGAGGGCGTCGTCTCCTTCGAGCGTCCGGAGGGCCCTATCGACCATTGGGATCGCCTGTTCGTAGTCGGTCACTTCAAAGGCCTGAGCTGCCGCCGCGAAACACCTCACCGCCTGACCACGATCCCCAGCTTCCAGAAACGCGTCTGCTGCGTGCTGCGCCAGACGAGGCGCGTCCCTATCTTCAGGCGCCGATACTCGGAAAGCTCCCCAATAGGCGTGGGCTCGCAGGATGGGGCTAAGGCCCTCACGGCCGAGCAGTTCCCGGTACCGAGCATAGGCAACTTCAGGCCTAGCGGAATGTTCGGCGAGTTCGCCGCGGATGAGGAGGAGACCGTTCGCGCGTGCCGGGGTGACGCGGTCAGCAAAGGCTCGTTCGACGGTTCGGATGTCGTCCTCCAAATCTTTGTACAGACGAGCCCGCGACTTCTGACTGATGCGCACCTCCCAAAGATGAAATGCATCGTCCGGAGAAAGGACCGCGGGGTCGATGAGGCAAATGGCCGCGACGAGATCGCGGGACGGTCGCAGGAAGCAGATCAGTCGACCTTCGGCCTTTTTTAAGGCGGCGAATGCTTCGACGTGCTTCGATTCTGAGACAAGTCGCCGAATCTCGGTGGCCGCTTCGGACGCCGCATTTCCGAAGACCTCGCCGACGCGCTGGTGCATGCGCTGCTGGAGGTCTCGGAGTTCGTCGCTGGGCGTGCTGGGCGACTCTATGCGAGACACCAGCCGCGGATCAGTGAGCGATATCTGGAACGATGAGGTTAATACCTGGTGGGGTGTCCAGGCAGCAGCCTGAAACGCCTCAATGAGGACGCGCCACTCCTCCGAGATACGGTCCCTCGGAATCGGACTTGCGGATGCGTCCACCAGCAGCTGGCGCAGATTAGCGGCGAGGTCTGGAGGAGAGTTCTCCGCAGTTACTCTGTAGTCGCCATCGAGTATCCGAAGGGTGATCGTGAAGGATGCGCCTGAGGAGTGGCTGAGAGAAAGCTGCTTTACGATCG
>Ga0134125_10005434_pt1 | contig 14470 bp, 13 predicted proteins | sample KB31751_FD_96464 | JGI IMG/M metagenome (GOLD analysis project Ga0134125, IMG submission 96464) | Terrestrial soil microbial communities with excess Nitrogen fertilizer from Kellogg Biological Station, Michigan, USA - KB3-175-1 | ecosystem: Environmental > Terrestrial > Soil > Unclassified ... | reverse complement strand
GTGGCGCCCGCCGCATCCTGAGCCCTCGCTCCGCTCACTTGCACTCTCAGGGGGAGAGTGCCAGAATCTATTAGCACTCCTATGTTGTGAGTGCCAAAGCTGTTGCAATTTCCTGACGTCCGGGAGGGACGAGAAACACACATGGCAAAGATCATTGCTTTCAACGAAGAGGCCCGTCGCGGCCTCGAGCGCGGCCTCAACATCCTGGCCGATGCAGTCAAGGTGACGCTTGGCCCACGCGGCCGCAACGTCGTGCTTGAGAAGAAGTGGGGCGCGCCCACGATCACTAACGACGGTGTGTCGATCGCCAAGGAGATCGAGCTCGACGACCCGTACGAGAAGATCGGTGCAGAGCTCGTCAAAGAGGTCGCCAAGAAGACGGATGACGTCGCGGGCGACGGAACGACCACCTCGGTCGTGCTCGCCCAGGCCCTGGTTCGCGAGGGACTGCGCAACGTCGCTGCCGGTGCTGACCCGATCAGCCTGAAGCGCGGCATCGAGAAGGCAGTGGCCGAGGTCATCGCCGCGCTCGTGGCCGGTGCCAAGGACATCGAGACCAAGGAAGAGATCGCGGCCACCGCATCCATCTCTGCCGGTGACACCGAGATCGGCGCGCTGATCGCCGAGGCGATCGACAAGGTCGGCAAGGAGGGCGTCGTCACCGTCGAGGAGTCGAACACCTTCGGCACCGAACTCGAGCTCACCGAGGGCATGCGCTTCGACAAGGGCTTCCTGTCGGCGTACTTCGTGACCGACGCCGAGCGCCAGGAAGCGGTCTTCGAAGACCCGTACATTCTGATCGTCAACTCGAAGATCTCGAACATCAAGGACCTGCTGCCGATCGTCGACAAGGTGATCCAGTCGGGCAAGCAGCTCCTCATCATCGCCGAGGACGTGGATGGCGAGGCTCTCGCGACCCTCATCGTCAACAAGATCCGCGGCATCTTCAAGTCGGTCGCCGTCAAGGCTCCCGGCTTCGGTGACCGTCGCAAGGCGCAGCTGCAGGACATCGCCATCCTCACCGGTGGCCAGGTCATCTCCGAGGAGGTCGGTCTCAAGCTCGAGAACGCCACCCTCGACCTGCTCGGCCGCGCCCGCAAGGTCGTCGTAACCAAGGACGAGACCACGATCATCGAGGGCACCGGCGACGCCGACGCCATTGCGGGTCGCGTCAAGCAGATCCGTGCCGAGATCGAGAACACCGACTCCGACTATGACCGCGAGAAGCTGCAGGAGCGCCTGGCCAAGCTGGCCGGCGGCGTCGCAGTCATCAAGGCCGGTGCCGCGACCGAGGTCGAGCTCAAGGAGCGCAAGCACCGCATCGAAGACGCCGTTCGCAACGCGAAGGCCGCCGTCGAAGAGGGCATCGTCGCCGGTGGTGGCGTCGCTCTCATCCAGGCGGGCAAGATCGCGTTCGAGGGCGCCTCGGTCACCGGTCTGACCGGTGACGAGGCAACGGGCGCGAACATCGTGCGCGTGGCCATCGACGCTCCGCTCAAGCAGATCGCACTCAACGCTGGGCTCGAGCCGGGCGTTGTCGTCGACAAGGTGCGCAACCTGCCTGCCGGCCAGGGCCTCAACGCGGCAACCGGCGAGTACGTCGACATGCTCGCGGCGGGAATCAACGACCCGGTGAAGGTGACCCGTTCGGCTCTGCTGAACGCGGCATCCATCGCGGGCCTGTTCCTCACCACCGAGGCCGTCGTCGCCGACAAGCCCGAGAAGAACAACGCTGCACCGATGGGTGACCCGTCGGGTGGCATGGACTTCTAAGTCCGACGCACTCAACGACAGCGGGGCGTCTCCTTCGGGAGGCGCCCCGCTTCGCGTTTCACCGGTGAGGTCTGGCAATCTGCTGCTCCCGACGTGGGGGAAGAGCAGATCGCCAGACCTCACGGGGCGGCTCAGCGGGCGAAGAGCCTCGCGTTGGCCGACTCGATGTCGGCGTAGTGCTGCCCGGCCTGGCCGAGCGCACGGTTGATGGCGTCGAGCGTCTGCTCGACCTGCTGCTGCGTCGATTTCCACTCGGTCACGACCGCCTGAAACGCGGTCGCGGCCTGGCCGGACCACGAGTCCTGCAGACTCACCAGCTGGCCGTGCAGACCACCGACCTCCGCCTGGATGCGCCCGATCGAGCCGCGCACGGCGTTCGTCGCGCCGAGAACGGCTTCGCTGTCTACCTGGTACCGGGTCATGCTTCCTCCATCGCTCGCGTTGCGGCCACGAGCGGGCGCTCGGGTGCTGACGCCGAGACTAGGCAGAGTGCGGATGCCGTGGCCCGGCCGAGGGCCACCCCGGGGAGAAGGAGAGGGTTTCAGTCGCGGGGGAGGAGAGGAAGGGTCACTCGGAAGGTGGCTCCGCCGCCCGGCGTCTCGACGACCGTGACTTCGCCCTTGTGCGCCGCGACGATGCCGGAGACGATCGCGAGCCCGAGACCGCTGCCGCCGGTCTCGCGCGTGCGCGAGGTGTCGGCGCGCCAGAAGCGCTGGAAGATCTTCTCGCGGATCTGAGGCGGGATGCCGGGGCCGTGGTCGATCACGTCGAGCATGGCGACTCCGCGCTTGGCGTCCACGTGCACGCCGAGCTCGAGCGGACTGTCGTCCGGAGTGAAGCGCATCGCATTGCCGATGAGGTTCGTGACCACCTGGCGGATCTTGTTCTCCTCGGCGAGCACCACGGCCGGTACGGTGAGCACGACCTCGGGAATCGAGCGAGTCTGCGTGCTGGGTTCGGCGGGCTGCGTGGTCGGGCGGGCGCGACGTGACCGCAGTCGCGCCAGTTGTGCACCGGCGAACGCGATCGGACCGGTGGGAGTCGAGGCCCGGACCGGCGGACTGGCGGCGACCGCGGGCTCGGCCACGGCATCCGGCTCTGGTTCGCTGACGACAACGGTGACCTTGCGGCCTGGCGAGGAGGCCATGGCGTCGAGGGCGGCGTCGCGCGCGATGGGCAGCAGGTCGACCGGTGCGAGCTGCAGCGGCTTCGCCTCGTCGAGGCGGGCCAGCTCGAGCAGGTCGCTCACGAGCTCGCCCATGCGAATCGCTTCCTTCTCGATGCGTTCCATGGCCTGGCCGACGTCTTCGGGCTTCTGGAGTGCGCCCATCCGATAGAGCTCTGCATAGCCGCGCACCGAGACGAGTGGCGTGCGCAGTTCGTGGCTCGCGTCGCCGACGAAGCGTCGCATCTGCTCGATGGTGCGGGCGCGATCGGCGAAGGCTCGATCGATTCGCCCGAGCATGGTGTTGAGAGATCGATTGAGGCGACCGACCTCGGTGTTCGGGGTCGCTCCCGGAAGTCGCTGGCTGAAGTCACCATCCGCAATGGCCGCCGCCGTCGCCTCGACCTCGCGCAGCGGTGCGAAGGTGGAGGTGACGAGCAATCGGGTGAGTGCGGCGCCCAGGATGACCACCGAGAGTCCGAAGCCGAGGAAGATCACGGTGAACTGGCTGATGATCGCGTTGCTGCTGTAGAGGCTCTCGCCCACGACCACGACCACGTTCGTCGCCGAACTCTCGACGTTGCCGACGAAGGCGACGATGCGCCACTGGCGTTCGTGCTCCGTGTCCCACACCGTCTGCGGCTGGCGCTGGGTGCTGACCACGCTGCTCATGGTGAGCTGGCCGAGCACCGGCTTCGGCGTCGAGTCGGAGAGGTTGGTGCAGATCACCTTGCCGTTGGCATCGAGCACCGCGAAGAAGTAGCGGTAGGGACCCGTGTCCTGTTGGCAGGTCGTGTCGCCGGTGGGGGTGACGATGGTGATCGGCTTGGCCGCCGCGCTGATGTTGCTGTCGACCTGCGCGAGCAGGTAGCTGCGCAGCACGGTCATCGTGCCGATGCCAGCCACCAGCAGCCCGAGCGTGACGAGCAGCACCGTGACGCCCGTGATCTTGGTGCGCAGGGAGACTCCGCCCCACCAATCGCTCAGTTGCTCGTGCACGAGAGCAAGGCTATGCGGTGAAACTGGCGAGTGCCTGCACCGCGCTTAGACCCGTGCGGCTTTGAGCATGTAGCCGAAACCACGCTTGGTCTGGATGACCGGCTCCTCGGAGTACTGATCGAGCTTGCGCCGCAGATACGAGATGTATGACTCCACGATTCCCGCGTCGCCGTTGAAGTCGTACTCCCAGACGTGATCGAGGATCTGCGCCTTCGAGAGCACCCGGTTCGGGTTCAGCATGAGGTAGCGCAGCAGCTTGAACTCGGTGGGGCTCAACTCGATCTGCTCGGAGCCGATGGTGACCTCGTGGGTGTCCTGGTCCATGGTGAGTTCGCCCGCGCGGATGATCGCATCCTCTTCGTCCTGCATGGTGCGTCGCAGAATCGCCTTGATGCGCGCCACGATCTCATCGAGACTGAACGGCTTGGTCACGTAGTCGTCGCCGCCGACGGTGAGGCCCGTGATCTTGTCCTCCGTGTCATCCTTCGCGGTGAGGAACAGAATGGGGGCGGTGTAGCCGGATGCCCGCAGTCGCTTGGTCACGCCGAAGCCGTTCATGTCGGGCAGCATCACATCGAGGATGATGAGATCTGGCTCCTCCTCGAGCACGGCCGAGATGGCCTGCGCGCCGTTTCCGACCGCTCGCACGGCGAAGCCCGCGAAACGCAGGCTGGTGGTCAGAAGATCACGGATGTTGGGCTCGTCATCGACGATCAGAATCCTTGGTCCATCGCTCATGCAGCCAGTATCTGCGCGTTAGCTGAATGCTTGCTGGGAGCATCATTGCCCGAGCTGTGCCTCGGGTGCACACTGAATCGTGAGGCGAGAGCACGGGAAGAGGAGGGCAGTGATGGAGGTCGCTGGCGATCACGAATTCACCTCTCAGGGCGACCCGGTGTGCTGGATCGAGCACGTGTGCGAGGAGTGCGGCGCGCTCGTCGAGGCACAGCTGCCGGCCACCTGCTGGCGCTGCGGAGCGCAGGTCATCGCCCGCTGACCCTCCGCGCTGGCAGCGAGGGTCAGTCGGGCGCGCGGGTGATGCGCACGCAGCAGTGATCAGCGCTCGGGTCGAACAGGATGCCGTGCTCGCAGTCACCGGCGCCGTCTGCGACTCCCTGCAGTAGCCCCAGGTTCGCGTGGCAGATGACATCCGTGTGGCTCGTGGCCAGTCGGTGGAAGGGGCAGTTGGTGAGGATCATGCCCCCGTTGCTGTCGTCGCGCGGCTCGTATCCGGTGTTCTCCAGCGCGACTTCGAGCGAGCCGGCCTCGGCACCGATTCTTCGGCCGGTCTCCGTGGCGACCCTCGAGAGCACCTCGCGCACCGCTTCGCCGCTGCGGTCGGCTTCTTCCACGGCCGCGGCAAGCAGCTCGCCGGCGAGTTCGTACTGACGCTGCGGGATCGAGACCTCGAGGTCGTCGCGACCGGGCTTGTAGAGCTTGCTCGGTCGCCCGGAGCCCGGCCCCGTCTTGCCGCTCAGCCTCCTGAATTCGACCTCGAGCACGCCCTCGTCCACGAGGCGGTCCAGGTGGAACGCGGCGGTCGCGCGCGGCATGTCGAGGGCGGCGGCCGCCTGATCGCGGCTCACCGGCTCGCTGTTCTCACTGACGAAGTCGAACAGCGAGCGGCGCACGGGATCGCTGATGGCGGCGAGTGCGGAGAGTCGCCTGGCTGTTGCCTCGTTCATGGCCCCATCGTAACTCTAAAACGGTAAATCTTGACAAAAGAATCTCAGCGCTTCTAAAGTCAGCTAAGACAAGTTTTGGAAAGGAACAACGATGTCTTCCCCCTCCTCCGTCGTCGCACCAGCCCGCACCTCCGTGCTGCACGCTGATCCTGCGAGGCAGGCGTTCCTGCTGTTGCGTACCGTGTTCACGATCGCGCCGATCGTCTTCGGCCTCGACAAGTTCTTCAACCTGCTCACCGACTGGCCCAGGTACCTCGCGCCGATCATCACGGACATCCTGCCCATCTCGGGCCAGCAGTTCATGTACATCGTGGGCGCGATCGAAATCGTCGCGGGGCTTCTCGTGCTGTTCAAGCCGCGGTGGGGGGCCCTCATCGTCGCCGTCTGGCTCGCGGGCATCATTGTCGAACTCCTGATCCTGCCCGGATACTTCGACGTCGCCCTGCGTGACTTCGGACTCTTCGTTGCCGCGCTCGCCCTGTTCCGGCTGACCTTCAGCCCGGCAGCGCTCAGCCCCACGAAATGAGCGTGATCATGAGTCCGGAGCAGCAGCTGGCCGACCGTCGCGTTGCGCCGGAAGCGCCCGTCCTGACCATCGTCGAGGAGATGCCGACAGTCGATCTGGCCCGGGCCGAATCCGCGGTGGCGGATCTCCTGACCGCCCTTGGTCGCGATGCCTCGAGTGTGCACCTGGCCGACACCCCGCGCCGCGTCGCCGCGAGCCTGCTCGAGATGCTCACGCCGCGCGAATTCACGATGACGACTTTCCCGAACGACGAGGGCTACGAGGAGCTGGTGCTCGTTCGGGACATTCCCTTCCACTCGCTCTGCGAACACCACCTGCTGCCGTTCCGCGGTGTCGCGCACGTCGGCTACATTCCCGGTGACCGCATCCTGGGCATCTCCAAGCTTGCTCGCGTGCTCGAACAGTTCGCGAGCGACCTGCAGGTGCAGGAGCGACTCACCAGACAGGTCGCCGACTACCTGCAGGAGCGGCTGGATGCCCGAGGGGTCGGCGTCGTGATCGAGGCTGAGCACCTGTGCATGTCGCTTCGCGGCGTGCACTCGGCGGGAGCGAGCACTGTCACCTCGACCTTTCTCGGTGCGCTCAGCGAGGACGCGGCGCTGCGCGGCCGGTTCTTCGCGACGGGGCACTGAGCGACGGGGCACTGAGCGACGGGGCGCTGAACGACGGGGCACTGAACGACGGCGCAGTGAACAGGCACACCGAGGGGCTTCCCCACGGCTCATAACGAGTAAGACTGAAGAGAGCACAACGACAGCCGGGAGGCACGCATGACCGTAGAACAGAATTTCGTCATCGTCGGGGGCGGCCTCGCCGGGGCATCCGCCGCTGAGGAGCTGCGCAAGCAGGGCTTCGACGGCAGCATTCGTCTGATCGCGGGTGAAGAGCACGAACCGTACATCCGCCCGCCGCTGTCGAAGGGATACCTGAGCGGTTCAGACGGGCTGGATGCCGTGTACGTGCACCCGAAGCAGTGGTACGCCGATAACCGCATCGAGGTCGTGACCGGCACGCGCGTGACGGCGATCGATCGAGCGGCGCACGCGGTGACGCTGTCGACCGGCGACACGCTCGGCTACGACAAGCTGCTGCTCGCCACCGGATCCGCCCCGCGAGTGTTGTCCATCGACGGTTCCGATCTCGGCGGCGTGCACTACCTGCGCACGATCGACGACTCCGAGGCGCTGCAGACCGAACTGCGGGCGGGTGACAAGCACCTCGTGCTCATCGGCTCCGGCTGGATCGGCATGGAGGTCGCCGCCACCGCGCGCACCTTCGGCAATGAGGTGACGATCCTCGAGCGCGACGCGATTCCGCTCGCCAATGCGCTGGGTGACGAGCTCGGAACCATGTTCGCCGAACTGCACAGGGAAAAGGGCGTGGTGCTGCGGGCATCCGTGGCCGTCGCGAAGATCGTCGGCTCGGACGGCCGGGTGACCGGCGTTGAACTTGACGGCGGCGAGGTCGTGCCCGCGGATGTCGTGCTCATCGGGATCGGTGCGGTACCGAACGTCTCGCTCGCGCAGGAGGCCGGCCTCGAGGTCGACGGCGGCGTGCTCACGGATGCCTCACTCGCGACGAGCGACCCGGACATCTTCGCCGCGGGAGATATTGCGAGCGCGATGCATCCCGTCCTCAAGCAGCGCCTGCGCAGCGAGCACTGGGCCAACGCCCTGAACGAGGGTGCGGCCGCCGCGCGCTCGATGCTCGGTCAGGACGTCAGCTTCGACGACATCCCGTACTTCTATACCGACCAGTTCGACCTGGGCATGGAGTACTCGGGCTACGGACCGCTCACCCGCGGCGCGACTGTCGTCTATCGCGGCAACCGTGCCGGGCGCGAGTTCATCGCGTTCTGGCTCGCCGACGGAAAAGTCGTCGCGGGCATGAACGTGAACGTCTGGGACGTGAACGAGCAGGTGCAGCGCATCATCCGCTCGGGCGCGCAGATCGACCCGGCTCGACTGGTCGACGAGTCCGTACCGCTCGAAGAACTCTGAGTTAGTCTTCGACCTGGCGGAGTTCGACCTGGAGGAAATCTGACGTGACGCGACGAATCGGTGCCCGCGAGTTCGACTTCGACCGCGAGGTCGCCGTGATGGCGGTCATCAATCGCACGCCGGATTCGTTCTACGACAAGGGCGCGACCTTTGCGCTCGACAAGGCCGTTGCCGCCGCGCTCACGGCGGCAGATGAGGGCGCCGACTGGGTCGACATCGGCGGGGTGCCGTTCGGCCGCGGTCCCGTGGTGACGCTCGATGAGGAACTCGAGCGGGTCGTCCCCGTGGTCGAGGCGATCGCGGCGCGATCCGATGTCGTGATCTCCGTCGACACCTTCAGCGCCGCGGTGGCGTCCGCCGCCATCGAGGCCGGAGCCTCCGTTATCAACGACACGAGCGGGCTTTGGGACCCGGGCATGGCATCCGTGGTCGCAGGGTCGACCGCGACGCTCGTGCTCACCCACAGCCTGCAGCCGCCGCGAGCCGAGCCGCCGGCCCCCGAGTACGTCGACGTGGTGGATGAGGTGGTCGCCTTTCTGCGCGATCGCGTCGCCCGCGCGAACGCGGCGGGCATTCCCGACGAGCGCATCATCGTCGACCCCGGTCACGACCTCAACAAGAACACCTTCCACTCGCTCGAGCTGACCCGTCGCCTGCGCGAGGTCGTCGCGCTCGGATACCCGACGCTCGCCGCCGTGTCGAACAAGGACTTCGTGGGTGAGACTCTCGATCGCGAGCAGGGCCAGCGGCTCGAGGGTTCGCTTGCCGCCGCCGTGTTCTGCATCATGGAGGGCGCGCGCATCGTGCGCATGCACAACGTGCGGGCCTCGGTGGATGCGGTGCGCATGACCGAGGCGATGCTCGGCTGGCGGGATCCGGCGTGGGTGCTGCATAACATGGGACTTGACGAACGGAGGGTCGTGAATGGCTGACGCGGACATCCGGGCGCTCGAGGCTGCGACGCACACACTGAGCGATGAGCAGCTCGCCGAGTGGTATTCGGTGGCCGACCGCGCCACGCCGTGGTTGCGCGCCAACTTCGTCTCGAGCGTCGACGGCGCCGCGACGCACGATGGTCTCTCGGAGGGGCTCGGCTCGCCCTCCGACCAGCGCGTGTTCCAGGTGCTGCGCTGGCTCGCGGATGTCATCATCGTCGGCGCGGGAACGGTGCGCGCCGAGGGCTACGGCGGCACCCTGCTGTCTCCTGAGGCGGTCGACTGGCGTCGTGCGCACGGCCTGGCACCGCATCCGCAGCTCGCCATCGTCTCTGCGAGGCTCGACCTGGACCCCGCGAGCGGCGTCTTCGCGGATGCCCCGGTGCGGCCGCTCGTGATCACCTGCACCGCGGCCCCGAGCGCTCGCCGCGAGGCGCTCACCGAGGTCGCGGACGTGCTCGACTGCGGCGACACCCGCGTCGACACCGCCGTGATGCGCGGGGCGCTGTCGGAGCGTGGGCTACCTCAGATGCACAGTGAGGGCGGACCGCACCTGTTCGGCGCGATGATCGAGGACGGCGCGATCGACGAGCTCTGCGTCACGATCGCGGCGCGGCTCGAGGGCGGCACGGCCCGGCGCATCGCCGACGGGCACCTCGCCACCGCGACCCCGATGCGTCTCGCGCACGCCCTCAGCGCCGAGGACGGCACGCTGCTGCTGCGTTACACCCGCCGCTGAGCTGCCGCCTCTAGGCCGCCACTCTTCCCGCGACGATGCGGCTGCTCGTCAACGATGCGGCTCCCACAGCGGCCGCATCGTTGACGAGAAGCCGCATCGTCGGGCTCGGGGGGGGCGAGCGAGCGGATGCGCCGCGCAGGTCGCTACGCCGCGAGGCCGTCGGCGTCGAGGATCGTGTAGCTGTAGCCCTGCTCGGCGAGGAAGCGCTGGCGGTTCTGGGCGAAGTCCTGGTCGACGGTGTCGCGTGCCACGAGAGTGTAGAAGTTGGCTGGCAGTCCGGACTCCTTGGGCCGCAGCAGCCGACCGAGCCGCTGGGCCTCCTCCTGGCGCGAACCGAACGATCCGGAGACCTGGATGGCCACGGTCGCCTCGGGCAGGTCGACCGAGAAGTTCGCGACCTTCGAGACGACGAGCACGGTGATCGTTCCGTCGCGAAACAGCTGATAGAGCCGCTCACGCTCGTCGACCGGGGTCGATCCGGTGAGCTTCGGGGCATCCAGGGCCTCGGCGAGTTCGTCGATCTGGTCGAGATACTGACCGATCACGAGGATGCGCTCGCCCGCGTGCCTGCGAACCAGCGACTTCACGACGTCCAGCTTTGCGGGCGCGGTGGCGGCCATCCGGTATCGCTCTTCGTCCGCTGCCGCCGCGTACTCCAGCCGCTCCTGCTGCGGCAGGTCGATGCGCACCTCGAAGCAGGATGCGGGGGAGATGAAGCCCTGCGCCTCGATCTCCTTCCACGGGGCGTCGAATCGCTTGGGCCCGATGAGGCTGAACACGTCGCCCTCGCGGCCATCCTCCCGCACGAGTGTCGCGGTGAGCCCCAGCCGGCGTCGCGCCTGGAGTTCGGCGGTGAGCTTGAACACGGGCGCCGGCAGGAGGTGCACCTCGTCGTAGATCACGAGGCCCCAGTCCATCGCGTCGAGCAGCGCCAGGTGGGCGTACTCGCCCTTCCGCCTCGCGGTGAGGATCTGGTAGGTCGCGATCGTGACCGGTTTGACCTCCTTGACCTGCCCCGAGTACTCGCCGATCTCATCCTCGGTGAGGCTCGTGCGCCGCAGCAGTTCGCTGCGCCACTGCCTGGCCGAGACCGTGTTGGTCACGAGGATGAGCGTGTTGGTCTTCGCGGTGGCCATCGCGCCGGCGCCCACGAGCGTCTTGCCGGCGCCACACGGCAGCACAACGACGCCGGAGCCGCCGACGAAGAAGTTGTCGATGGCCTGGTTCTGGTAGCCGCGCAGGTGCCAGTCGTCTTCGATGAGGTCGATCGGATGCGGTGTGCCCGGCGTGTATCCGGCCAGGTCCTCCGCGGGCCAGCCGAGCTTCACGAGCTCCTGCTTGAGCTGCCCGCGAGCCCACGGCTGGATGATGTACCGCTCGATCGCCGGGCCGCGACCGCGCTGGTCGTCGGGCAGGAAGAGCAGCGGCGCGATCTTCTTCGCCCGGATGATCTCGGCGAGCACCGCGGTGTCGGTGGAACGCAGGATGAGCGTGCCCTCGTCGTCCCGCTCGATCACGAGCCGCCCATAGCGAGCCACGGTCTCGGCGATGTCGACCGAGACGGACTGCGGGATGGGGAAGCGGGAGTACTTGTCGAGCGTGGCGAGCATGTCTTCCGCGGTGTGCCCGGCGGCGCGGGCGTTCCACAGGCCGAGCCGCGTGATGCGGTAGCTGTGGATGTGCTCGGGCGCCCGCTCGAGTTCTGCGAAGACCGCGAGATCGTGTCTGGCGTCCTCGGCATCCGGATGCGCGACCTCGAGCAGCACGGTGCGGTCACTCTGCACGATGAGAGGTCCGCCAGCCGCTGTGGGAGACAGGGATTCGGCGGCGACAGTCATCCTTGAGAGTCTACCGGGGAGTGCTCGACGAGGAGGTTTCGATACGCTCGCTGGCGCTCGCTACTCAACCCGCGTAGGTGGGTTGAGTAGGCCGCCCGCGGGTGGGTTTCGATACGCTCGTGCCTCGCTACTCAACCCGCTCACGTGGGTTGAGTAGGCCGCCCGCGGGTGGGTTTCGACACGCTCGTGCCTCGCTACTCAACCCGCTCACGTGGGTTGAGTAGGCCGTCCGCGGCCGTATCGAAACCTCGCTACTCAACCCGCGTGAGAGAGCGCGCGCCCCAGCGGCGACCCGGGGTCGCGGGCGAGCGCCACGAAGCGCTCGCCGATGAGGTCGTTGCCCTCAAGGTTCGGATGCAGGTTGTCGCGCAAGAGGTGCGCGTCCGCCTGGCCGAAGAGCGAGAGGCCGTCGAGCAGGAAGAGCCGCTCGTCGCCGCGAGCGCGAACCGCCGACTCGATGAGCCGGCGGGTCGCTGCCAGGGTGAGCCGCCCATCCCGGTCGCTGCGCTCGCGCGGCAGTGCCATCGCCTTGCCATCGGGCCCTGCGATCGTGGGACCGGGCGTGTTCTCATGGATCGGGCAGGCGATGGCGGTGATGAGCACGATGGCTGTGTCTGGCTGCGAGCGCCGGATGGTGTCGAGGAAGCCGTGCATGGCGGGGCCGAAGGTGCGCACGCTGAAGCCGTCGCAGTTGATGACGTTGATTCCGAGCTTGAGAGTGATCAGGTCGGCCGGATGCGCGGCGATCGTCTGCGCGACCGACTGGTCGAGCACGGCCTGCCCAGCGAAGCTGAGGTTGCTGAGGTTCAGGTCGAGATCGCGCGCGACGCGCTGCGGCCAAGGACCGAAGGGGCCTGGCGCTTCCAGCGCGTGGCTGATCGAACTGCCGTGGTGCAGCCACCTCGGCCGCGGATCCGCCGGCGCCACGCGCGCCGGTGCGTCAGCTGTTGCGCCGTGGATGATCACCTCGGCGTCGTGCGGCAGCCAGACGGTCACCGGGCGCTCGGTGAGTCCGTCGCCGCCGGGACTGAGGCGCACCACGCTGCGAGCCGTGCCGCTCTCGTGGATCTCCCCGGAGGCATCCGGCCAGCGTCGGCCGAAGGTGTCGCTCTCGACGCGATCGACGAGGGCGCCCTGCGTCTCGACCGCGATCGACGGCGGAGAGGCGGTGACCGTCTGCTCGAGCACGCGCGTGCGAATCGACATGTCGAGGTCGATGCGGGTCGCCGCAGTCATCAGCCTGAGCCGCACGCCGGTGGCCACTCCGGAGATGAGGCGGATGTTCTCGTCGGCGCGACTGACGAGCGCGCGCTGCGAGAGCCGGCGCGGCGAGAAGCCGCCGTCGACCCAGACGAGCTCGATCGCGCCCGCGGTCGCGGCGGCCAGCAGATCGAGTGCGATGGGCTCGTCGACGTGGGATGCTGCGCTGCCGTCGCTCACGTGGATCCTCTCAGGATTGAATCGTTCTAACGATATCGCTCTCACCGCTCGGGGAGCGCACTTCGCGGCGGCAGATCATTCGCGTGAAAGCGGTTTCTCGCCTATGCTGGTGCAACCAGCCAGAGTGACGGATGCGGAGCCGACGACGTGTATATCGCCTCTGATTCGCCTCGGCCGCGCACCTGGTTCCTCGATCTGTCGCCGATCCGGGACAGCCCGGCGTACCTGCGCTTCTGGACGAGCGGAGTCGCGGGTGGCATCGGCACGCAGCTGACCGCCGTGGCCATCGGCATCCAGGTCTATGACCTCAGCGGTTCGACCGCGGCGGTCGCCCTGGTCGGGGGATTCGCGCTCGTGCCGATGATCGTCATGGGAATTTTTGGTGGGGCGCTCGTTGACGCCTTCGACCGCCGCAAGGTGCTCATCGTCGCGTCATCCATCTCCTTTCTCGCCCCGGTGGGCATCGCAACGCTCGCCTGGCTGGAGGTGACCGATCTCTGGCCCTACTACCTGTGCACGACGCTCTCCTCGACGGTCGGCGCGCTCGTCGGTGCCGCGCGCTTTGCCATCCACCCGCGGCTCGTGCCCGTGCACCAGCTTCCCGCCGTCGCCGCGCTGAGCGGGGTCAGCGCTGGGCTGCAGGCCGCGGTCGGCCCGGCCCTCGCGGGCCTACTCATCGCATCCGTCGGCTACGCCTGGACCTACTCGATCGACGTCGGCCTGTTCCTCATCGGATTCTGGGGCATCGTCTCGCTGCCCCCGATCGTGCCCGCGGTCGCATCGAAGTTCGGCCTCGCTTCGCTCGCCGCGGGGATGCGCTTCCTGCGCTCCGCCGGAAACCTGCGCACCGCGATCGCCATGCAGATCGCCGGAATGGCCTTCGGGCGCAGTTACGCGCTGCTTCCCGCGGTCGGTGCCCTCCTGCTCGGGGGTGGAGCGGCCACCGTGGGATTCCTCGTCGCCTCCGGTGCGGTCGGCGTCATCCTCAGTGGCCTCATCTCGGGCCGCGTCGGGACGGTGCGCAGGCACGGGCGGGCGATCGCCCTCGCGATGATTGCGATGTCGCTCGGCATCGCCATCTTCGGGCTCCTCGTGCTCGTCCTCGGCACCATGCCGCACACCGTGCGCGACAATCGCGTCAACCTGCCTGCGCTCATCGCGCTGTGCGCCGTGCTGATGGTCATCGGAGCCGCCGACAATGTCGCGGGCATCTTCCGAACCACGATGATGCAGTCCGCCACCCCGGATGAGATGCGCGGTCGCCTGCAGGGACTCTTCACCCTGGTGCTCACGGCGGGTCCGCGACTCGGCGATGTCTACGCCGGTTTTCTCGCCGCCGCGCTCGCCCTGTGGTGGCCGCCGTTGCTCGG
>Ga0134125_10005432_pt1 | contig 14472 bp, 10 predicted proteins | sample KB31751_FD_96464 | JGI IMG/M metagenome (GOLD analysis project Ga0134125, IMG submission 96464) | Terrestrial soil microbial communities with excess Nitrogen fertilizer from Kellogg Biological Station, Michigan, USA - KB3-175-1 | ecosystem: Environmental > Terrestrial > Soil > Unclassified ... | reverse complement strand
GATGTCGGGATGGCGCGCGCGGAACGACGCGAGGCGCGGGATGATCCACAACGACGCGAACGACACCGTCGTCGTCAGCGTCACGCCCGTACGCGACTTCGTGCCGCGCGCGGCGTCGACCGCGGCGGCGAGCCGGTCGAGATGCTCGCTGACCGCGCGATGGAACGCTTCGCCTGCGCGCGTCAGCTTGAGCGCGCGGTGCCGGCGCTCGAACAGCACGACGCCGAGCCCGTCCTCGAGCGCCTTGACCTGTCGCGACAGCGCCGATTGCGTCACGAAGAGCTCATCGGCCGCGCGCGTGAACGACAGCGTGCGCCCGGCCGCCTCGAAGCCGCGCAGGAAATCCAGCGATGGCAGGCCGCGCAATGCGTTATGCATGATCTGTATGCATGCGAACGATTCCGATATTTCGTTTGAGCGCAGGCACGCGCACGCCGAGAATCACCTCCGACGGCACCGATCTCCGGTGCCCGAGCCCCGCGCCGATGGATGCATTGTACGCATGATTCGACGGCGCGCAACGGAGGTGGACCATGTGCGATCGACTCTCGAAGGCCCTCGACCTTTCCCGTGGCGAGATGCTGGCGCTCGACGATGCCCGCGGCACGACGCTGCGCGTGTCGCGCGGCACGGTGTGGATCACGCAAGAGAAGGAGTTGCGCGACGTGGTGCTCGGCGCGGGCGACACCTGGATGGTCGAGCGCAACGGCCTCACGCTGGTCGAGGCGCACGCCGCGACGGCGCTCGACATCGTCGGGCGAGGCGCCGAGCCCGCGCGGATGCACGTCACCGGCCGCACGTACGTGCCGGGGCCACTTGGTAGAATGGCGGCTCGATGACCCGCGCCCACGTCGACCATCCGGTCCTCGCCGCCGCCAGCGCGTGAGCGCGCGATGACCTCGTCGGCGTCGCGCGGCGACTTCGCGCTCAACGCGCGCCTGACGTGGATCGCGGCGCTCGCCGTGGTGATCGGCCTGCTGGCGACGCTGTCTGCGGAGCTGCTGCTGGACCTGATCCGGCTCTTCACCAACCTCTTCTTCTTCCAGACGCTGTCGATCGCCAATCGCTCCCCGGCCGAGAACACGCTGGGGCCCTGGGTGATCGTCGTGCCGGTCATTGGCGGCCTCCTCGTCGGCATGCTGGCGCGGTTCGGCTCGGAGAAGATTCGTGGGCACGGCATTCCCGAGGCGATCGAGGCGATCCTGTTCGGCAAGAGCAAGATGTCGGCGAAGGTCGCGGTGCTGAAGCCACTGTCGTCCGGCATCGTCATCGGCAGCGGCGGCCCGTTCGGCGCCGAGGGCCCCATCATCATGACCGGCGGCGCGATCGGCTCGCTGTTCTCGCAGTACTTCCACCTGACGGCCGCGGAACGCAAGGCGCTGCTCGTCGCCGGCGCCACGGCCGGCATGACGGCCGTTTTCGGCACGCCGGTCGCGGCGGTGCTGCTGGCGGTCGAGCTCCTGCTGTTCGAATTGCGGCCGCGCAGCCTGCTGCCGGTCGCGCTCGCGTGCGCGGTCGCGGGCTTCGTGCGCCCGCTCGTGATGACGCCGGGCCCGCTGTTTCCGCTCGACACGCCGGCCGCCGACCTCTGGGCGCTTCCATCGTGCATCGTCGCGGGGCTCGCCTGCGGCCTGCTGTCGACCACGCTGTCGGCGTCGCTCTACGCGGTCGAGGACGCGTTCGCGAAACTGCCGGTCCACTGGAGCTGGTGGCCGGCGATCGGCGGCATCGCGGTGGGCGTCGGCGGCTATTTCGAGCCGCGCGCGCTCGGCGTCGGCTACGACGTCATCGGCGACCTGCTGCACAACCAGATCCTGCTGCAGGGCGCGCTCGCGCTGGTCGCGGTCAAGGCGGTGATCTGGGTGCTGGCACTCGGGTCGGGAACGTCGGGCGGCATCCTCGCGCCGCTCCTGATCATGGGCGCCGGTGTCGGCGTGCTGCTGGGGCACGTGCTGCCGGGCGCCGATCCGCTGCTCTGGCCGCTCGTCTGCATGGCGGCGACGCTCGCCGGCGTGATGCGCGCGCCGTTGACGGCGGCGATCTTCGCGTTCGGCCTGACGCGCGACGCCAACGCGCTCCTGCCGCTGCTCGCCACGTCGGCGGTGTCGTACGGCTTCACCGTGCTGACGATGCGTCGCTCGATCCTCACCGAGAAGATCGCGCGCCGCGGCTATCACATCTACCGCGAGTACGGCGTCGATCCACTCGAGCGCCAGTTCGTCGACGAGGTGATGACGCGCGATGTCGTGACGATCGACGCCGGCGCGCGCGCGGACGAGACGCTGGCGCGCTTCTTCGGCGCGGGCCAGGCGCACCGGGCGTTCCCCGTCGTGCGCGATGGCATCGCGGTCGGGGTGCTCGACCGCGCCACGCTCGCGGCGGCCGTGGCGCGCGATCCGGCCGCGCCCATCGGCGCGGTCGTCGCCGACCAGCGTGCGATCGTCGCGCTACCCGACGAATCGTGCCGGCTGGTGGCGTCGCGGCTCGCGCTCAATCACCTCGAACGGCTGCCGGTCGTCGCCGATCTCGCGTCGATGCGCCTCGTTGGCGTCGTCGCGCGGAGCGACCTCGTCAAGCCGCGGCTCGGCCACATCGAGGAAGAGGAGCGGCGCGAGCGCCCGCGGCGCATGCCGTGGGATCGCGAGCGCTGACCGCGGGCGTCGCCTTGACCGCGAGCGGCGCGTGGATCTTACGCGGGCGCCGTCGCAAGAGCCGCCGCGGCGGCGGTCACGCCTTGCGGAACGTGATCTCGCCGCCGGTCGCGCCGATCTTCACGGTGTCGCCGCCGGCGTAGTGCCCGGCGAGGATCTCCCGCGACAGCGGGTTCTCGATCTGCTGCTGGATCGCGCGCTTGAGCGGCCGCGCGCCGTAGACCGGATCGAACCCGGCCGCCGCCACCGCCTTCAGCGCCGCGTCGTCGACCTCGAGCCGAATGTCGAGCTTGCCGAGCCTTTGCTCGAGCGCGCGCAGCTGGATGCGCGCGATGTGCGCGATCTGCGCCTCCGCGAGCGGCTGGAACACGATGATCTCGTCGATGCGGTTGACGAACTCGGGCCGGAACGACGCCTTGACCTCGGCCATCACCGCGATCTTGATCAGCGCCGGCGCGTCGCCGTTGTCGGTCATCTGCTGGATCTTGTGCGAGCCGAGGTTCGACGTCATCACGATCACCGTGTTGCGGAAGTCGACGGTGCGGCCCTGGCCGTCGGTGAGCCGACCGTCGTCGAGCACCTGCAGCAGCACGTTGAAGACGTCGGGGTGCGCCTTCTCGATCTCGTCGAACAGGATGACGCTGTATGGCTTGCGGCGCACAGCTTCAGTCAGGTAGCCGCCCTCCTCGTAGCCCACGTAGCCGGGCGGCGCGCCAATGAGGCGCGCCACCGAGTGCTTCTCCATGAACTCCGACATGTCGATGCGGACCAGCGCCTGGTCGGAATCGAACAGGAACTCGGCGAGCGCCTTGGTGAGCTCGGTCTTGCCGACGCCCGTGGGGCCGAGGAACAGGAACGAGCCGTACGGCCGATTGGGGTCGGATAGCCCCGAGCGCGAGCGGCGAATGGCGTCCGACACGAGGCGCACCGCCTCGTCCTGGCCGACCACGCGCGCGTGCAGCCGGTCCTCCATCGCGAGGAGCTTGTCGCGCTCGCCCTGCATCATTTTCGACACGGGAATGCCGGTCGCGCGCGACACGACCTCGGCGATCTCCTCGGCGCCGACCTGCGTGCGCAAAAGCTTGGGCGCCTTCTTCTGCTCGGCGGAAAGGTCCTTGTCGACCTTCTTCAACTGCGCCTCCAGCTGCGGCAGCCTGCCGTACTGGATCTCCGACATCTTCTGCCAGTCGCCCTTGCGGCGCGCCTCCTCCATCTCGACCTTCACCTTGTCGATCGCTTCCTTGATGTGCTGCGTGCCGGCGACGTCGGCCTTCTCCGCCTTCCACACCTCGTCGAGATCGGCGTACTCGCGCTCCAGGCGCGCGATCTCCTCCTCGATCGTGGCGAGGCGCTTTTTCGAGGCGTCGTCCTTCTCCTTCCTGACGGCCTCGCGCTCGATCTTCAACTGGATGATCCGCCGGTCGAGCTTGTCCATCGCCTCCGGCTTGGAATCGATCTCCATCTTGATCCGCGCCGCCGCCTCGTCGATGAGGTCGATGGCCTTGTCCGGCAGGAAGCGATCGGTGATGTAGCGGTGCGAGAGCTCGGCGGCGGCGACGATCGCGGGGTCGGTGATGTCGACGCCGTGATGGATCTCGTAGCGCTCCTGCAAGCCGCGCAGGATGGCGATCGTCGACTCCACCGACGGCTCGCCGACCAGCACCTTCTGGAAGCGCCGCTCGAGCGCGGCGTCCTTCTCGACGTACTTGCGGTACTCGTCGAGCGTGGTCGCGCCGATGCAGTGGAGCTCGCCGCGCGCGAGCGCGGGCTTCAGCATGTTGCCGGCGTCGATCGCGCCCTCGGCCTTGCCGGCGCCGACCATCGTGTGCAGCTCGTCGATGAAGACGATCGTGCGGCCCTCGTCGGCGGCGATGTCCTTCAGCACGGCCTTGAGCCGCTCCTCGAACTCGCCGCGGTACTTGGCGCCGGCGAGCAGCGCCGCCATGTCGAGCGACAGCACGCGCTTGTTCTTGAGCGTCTCGGGCACCTCGCCGTCGACGATGCGCTGCGCGAGGCCCTCGACGATCGCCGTCTTGCCGACGCCGGGCTCGCCGATCAGCACCGGGTTGTTCTTGGTGCGCCGCTGCAGAATCTGGATGGTGCGGCGGATCTCGTCGTCGCGGCCGATGACGGGATCGAGCTTGCCGTCGCGCGCGCGCTCGGTGAGGTCGATCGTGTATTTCTTGAGCGCCTCGCGCTGGCCTTCCGCCTCCTGCGAGTCGACGCCGCCGCCGCCCCGCACGTGCTCGATCGCATCCTCGAGCGACTTCTTCGTAAGCCCGGCGTCCTTGAGGAGGCGCCCCAATTCGCCCTTGTCCTGCGTCGCCGCGATGAGGAACATTTCCGAGGCGATGAACTGGTCGTTGCGCTTCTGCGCCTCCTTGTCGGCGAGGTTCAGGAGGTTGTTGAGGTCACGCGACACGCCGATCTCGCCGCCGGTGCCCTCGACCTTCGGCAGCCGTGCGATCGAGGCCTTCAGCGCCGCCTGCAGCCGCGGCACCGCGACGCCGGAACGCGCGAGCAGCGACGTCGTGCCGCCATCCTCCTGCGCGAGCAGCGCGGCGAGGACGTGCTGGGGCTCGATGAAGCCGGCGTCGCCGCCGAGCGCGAGGCTCTGGGCGTCGGCCAGCGCCTGCTGGAACTTGGTGGTGAGCTTGTCGAAGCGCATGGTCGATCCGTGAAAGGACCAGGAAAGGGGACGATACTCCCAGACATGGGGGAATCGTCCCAACCCTTCAAGCGCTTGCGGGGCCCCTCGGCGCAGCCGTCGCAGCGGCAGGCGCCCCCGGCACCCCGCGATGTTACTGGTGGACGATCTGCGGCCGCAGCGAGCCGAGCGTGCCCAGGAGCTCGCCCTGCTCCTTGGCGGGCACCTTGAACTTGTCGAGCGAGCGCTTCAAGTCGCCGACCAGCGCGTCGAACTGCGCGTCGCTGATGTTCATGCCGCGGTGCACGGTCTTCATGTCGGCGCCGGTGTACGTGCACGGCCCGCCGGTCGCCTGGCAGACCTGCGCGACCAGCATCGCCTTGAGCCGCGGGATGTCGGTGTGCGCGAAAAAGCGGTTGATGCGATCGTCGGCCGCGACGTTGCCGACGAAGTCGTCGACCACCGCCACGATCGCCGGCTGCCCGCCCAGCCGGTCGTACAGCGACTTCTCCTTCGCCCTCCCCATGCCGTCCATCGACATCGATTGGCACGCGCCCAGCGCGAGCGCGCAAAGCGCCGCGGCGAGCCAGCGGCCGGCGCGGCGATCGTTACCCCGAGTTGCCATGACGAATGTCCCTCGCGAAAGCAGCCTTGGCCGGCTGCATCGGTCTATACGGCGCGCGGGCGGCACTGGATGCGCCTGCCGCCGCCGCGCCCGGCGCTGTGCTACCGTGACCGGATGAGCGACGAGCGCAGCGACAGCGAGAGCGCCGCGGGCGCCGAAAAGCGCCAGGCGACGGTCGGCGAGACCGTTTCGGCGGTCCTGTGGAGCTTCTTTGGCGTGCGCAAGGGCAAGGACCTGCGCCGCGATGCGGCCACGCTCAACCCCGTCTACCTGATCCTGACCGGCCTCGGGGCCGCGGCGCTGCTGGTCGTGGGCCTGCTCGTGCTCGTGCACTTCATCGTGCGCTGACCCGCCGCCGTTATTCCTGCGCCGTCGCGCCCGTCATTCCCGCGCATGCGGGAATCCAGCCTTGGCGCAACGACGACGCGCGACGACCGCATCGTCACGACTGGATCCCCGCTTTCGCGGGGATGACGGGCGAACTGCTTGCGCGGGGGATGACGGGCGAACTGCCTGCGCGGGGGATGAAGGGCGAACTGCTTGCGCGGGGATGAAGGGCGAACTGCTTGCGCGGGGATGAAGGGCGAACTGCTTGCGCGGGGATGATGGGCGAGCCGCTACGTGACCATGACCTTGGCGAGCGCCTCGGCGCACGCGACGAGCTCCTGGTCGCGCGTGAGGATGTCGGGACAGATCCTGAGGTTCGCGCCGCGCGCGTCGACGACGATGCCTTCGTCGGCGAGCGCATCGGCCAGATGTCGAGCCTGCGGATGGCGGACGACGACGAACGCGCCATGCGATTCGCCGCCGCCGAGCGCCTCGATGCCGCGCGTCGCGAGGAGCTCGCACGTCCGCTGCTTCTTCCGCAGCGAATGCGCGCGCAGGCGCGCGACGCCGAGCGCCTCGACGAGCGCGATGCCCGCGCGCGCCTGGTAGACGGTGACGATGGGCGGCGTCGACTCGAGCCAGCCGTCGCCGCCGGCCGCGAAGCGCAACGTATCGGGGCGCTCGAACGCCATCGGCGCCGCCTTGGCGAACCAGCCGATGTCGAGCGTCGTCACGCGCGCGTCCATTACCGCCGGCGCGACGTACAGGAAGCACGCGCCAGGGCCCCCGCGCAGGTACTTGTAGCTCCCGCCGACCGCGTAATCGACGCCGCTCGCCGCGACGTCGGTGTCGACCGCGCCCAGCGAATGGTAGACGTCGACGAGCACGCGCGCGCCCGCGGCGTGCGCCGCGGCGACGATCGCCGGCAAGTCGTGAAGCCGCTGTCCTGTCGCGAAGTACACGTCGCTGACGACGACGAGGTCACAACCCTTGCCGATCGCCGCCACGACGTCCGCGGCGGCAAAGCGCTCGCCGTCGCGGGCCTGCACCCACTCGACGCCGATGCGGCCGCGGCGCGCGTATTCGCGCAGCACCGTGTCGAGCGAATCGAACTCCCCGGTGGTGGCGACGACGCTCGCGCGCCGGTCGAACGTGTTGAGCACCGCGCGCAGGCCCTGCCCCGCGCTGGTCTTCGGCACGACGCAATCGGGCCGCGGCGCGTGCAAGAGCCGTGCGAGTCGCGCGCGGTGCGCGTCGATCGCGGCTTGCCATGCATCCCACGCGTCTCCCATCGACGCGTACCACGCGGCGAGGGCCTCGGCGACGTCGTCGGCCATGGCGTCGAGCGGCCGGCCGAGCGAATGGTTGGCGAGGTAGATGCGATCGCCGAACGCCGCGCGATAGCGCGAGAAGAGCGGCGCGACGTGGCGTGCGAGCGCGGCGTCGTCGAGCGGGCCCGCGCCGAGCGTGGCGACCGCTTCCTCGATTGCGGCAAGCGTCGGCGGCGGCGCCCCGGTTGCCGCGCGGTCGATTGTGGCGCCCGTCGCGCTCAACGCGTGCCGATCAGCGAGCGCACGTCGATGAGCTCGGGAAAGAACGCCACGTCGAGCGCACCGCGCAAGTAGCGGACACCCGACGAGCCGCCCGTGCCCGGCTTGTGGCCGATGATCCGCTCGACGGTCTTCATGTGGCGAAACCGCCAGAGCTGGAAGCCTTCCTCGATGTCGACGAGCTTCTCGCACATGTCGTACGCGTCCCACCAGCGCGCCGGGTCCTCGTAGATCGCGACGAGCGCGGCGGCGAGCCGCGGGTCGCGCACATGCGACGTCGTCACGTCGCGCGCCAGCACGTCGGCGGGGACGGCCAGGCCGCGCCGCGCGAGATGACGGATGAACTCGTCGTACAGCGAAGGCGCCTCGAGCAGCGCGGCAAGACGCGCATGCGCATCGGGATCGTGGCGGAACACGTCGAGCATCGCGCGATCCTTGTTGCCGAGCAAAAACTCGATCGCGCGGTACTGCGCCGACTGGAAGCCGGACGAGCTCGCGAGCGCCGGGCGCAGCGCGTCGTACTCGGACGGCGTCAGGGTCTCCAGCACCGCCCACTGCTCGAAGAGCTGGCGCTGGATCTGCTTGACGCGCGCGAGGATCTTGAAGTTGGGCTTGAGGCGGTCGGCGCGCACGTGCGCGATCGCGGCCTCGAGCTCGTGGATCATGAGCTTCATCCACAATTCCGACGTCTGGTGCTGGATGATGAACAGCATCTCGTCGTGCAGTGGCACGCCCGATGCGTCGGTCGCGCGCGGCTCCTGCGCGGCGAGCAGCCGGTCGAGGCGCAGGTACTCGCCGTACGACAGGCGGCCCGCGAGGTCGGTGACGATGCCGGGTTCGAGCGGTCGCGGGTCCATGGCGTCGGCGTGCGGAGCGATCGCCCAGTATAGATCGCCACGTCCGTCATTCCCGCGCAAGCGGGAACCCAGTCGCGCCATCGCGATCCAGCGTCAAGGCTGGGTCCCCGCTTTCGCGGGGATGACGGTCCAATGGCGCGTCACGCCATCGCGCGCGAGCGCGGCCCGTCACGGCCGGTGCGTGGTCCGTCGCATTCGCGCCGTGACGAACATGCGGCGTTTGCTACCATCCGCGCCCATGTCGCCGCACCCTTTCGCCCGCATCGCGCTCTTTGCGTGTGCCTGCGTCGCCCTGGCGGCCTGCGGCGACACCCACGTGCCGCAACGCGGCGTCGCGCTCGCCGATTGCCACCTGCCGAAGCTCGCGCAGACGCTGTCGTGCGGGACGCTCGACGTGCCCGAGCACCGCGGCGATCCCGCCAGCCGGCGGCTGTCGATCGCCGTGGCGATCCTCCCGGCGAACACGCTCTCGCCCAAGCCCGACCCGCTGTTCGTGCTCGCCGGCGGGCCCGGCCAGGCCGCGTCGTCAATCGCCGATTTCGCCGCGCGGTTGTCCGACGTGCGTACGACGCGCGACATCGTGTTGGTCGACCAGCGCGGCACCGGCCGCTCGTCGCCGCTCGACTGCAAGGCCTTCGCGCGCTCGAACGACCTCGCCGACGCGCTCGACATCGACCCGCTGCCGAAGGCGCGCGCCTGTGCCGCCGAAATCGCCGCGCGCGGCGTCGATCTCGCGCGCTACACGACCGACGACTACATCGCCGATCTCGAGGACGTGCGCCGCGCGCTCGGCTATCCGAAGGTCAACCTGTGGGGCGGCAGCTACGGCACGCGCGTCGCGCAGGAGTACCTGCGCCGCCACCCGGGCGTCATACGCAGCGTCGTGCTCGACGGCGTCGCCCCGCCGTCGATGATCGTGAGCCTCGACGTCTGGACGACGCGCGAGCGCGCGATCGACGCCGTCGTCGCCGCCTGCGGCCGCTCGACCGCGTGCCGTGCCGCGCACCCGGACATCGCGGCGACGCTCGACGCCATCCACACGCGCCTCGGCGATGCCGTGCGCGACGTCGCGCTGACGATGCCTCGCACGGGCGAAACCCGCACGATCCGCATCGGCTTCGACGCGTTCCTCGCGGCGCTGCAGCCCATCGTCTACCAGCCGGAATCGGCCGCGCTGCTCCCCGAGATCCTCGCGCGCGCCCGCGACGGCGACTTCGCGCCGCTCGTTGCAACACTGTCCGCGTTCGACGACGCGATGGAAGGCGAGCTCAACGCCGCGCTGCATTACGCCGTCACCTGCGCCGAAGACGTGCCGCGGGTCACGCCGGCACGCGAGCGCGCAGCGCTCGAGGGCACGCGCGCCGCGAGCCTCGTCGGGCGCGTGCTCGCCGTCTGCGACGCGTGGCCGCACGGCGCGATGCCCGCGGATTTCGCGACGCCGGTGACGAGCGACGTGCCGGTGCTGCTGCTGTCCGGCGGGCTCGACCCGGTGACGCCGCCACGCTACGCCGAGGAAGTCGCGAAGACACTGACGCACGCGCGCTCGATCGTCGCGCCGGGTTTCGGCCACATCATTTCCGCGCGCGGCTGCGTGCCACGGCTCATCGCCAAGTTCGTCGACGCCGCCGGATTCGACACGCTGCCGGCGACCTGCGTCGACTGGCTCACCCGGACATCCGCACCGCTGCTGTGGCCCGACCGGCTGGAGCCCAAGCCGTGATCGCGGTCGACGGGCTCGCCAAGGCGTTCGGCGCGAAGCGCGAGATCCGCGCCGTCGACGAGGTCACGTTCGACGCGCCGGACGGCGCGATCACCGGCCTCCTCGGTCCCAACGGCGCCGGCAAGACGACGCTCTTGCGAATGCTCGCCACGCTGATCGTGCCCGACGCAGGGCGCGCGAGCGTCAACGGCCTCGACATCGTCGCCGAGCGCGACGCCGTGCGCCGCCGGATCGGCGTGCTGTCCGACGCGCGCGGCCTCTACACGCGCCTCACCGCGCGCGAGAACGTCCGCTACTTCGGCGAGCTCTACGGCGTCGCGCCCAAGCTCGTGGCGACGCGGACCGAGGCGCTGTTCCACACGCTCGGCCTGTCGGCGCTCGCCGATCGCCGCGTCCAGGGCTTCTCGCAGGGCGAGCGGATGAAGGTCGCGATCGCCCGCGCGCTGATCCACGATCCACCGGTGATCATGCTCGACGAGCCGACCAACGGCCTCGACATCATGAGCGTGCGCGCATTGCGCGAGCAGTTGCGCGCGCTGCGCGCGGACGGCAAGTGCCTGCTGTTCAGCTCGCACGTGATGCAGGAGGTCGCGGCGCTTTGCGACAGCATCGTCATCCTCGGCCGCGGCCGCGTCGTCGCGCAGGGCACCGCGCCCGAGCTCGTCGCGCAGTCGGGTGCCGCGACGCTCGAGGACGCGTTCGTCGCGCTGCTCGGCAGCGGCGAGGGCCTCGCCGCATGACCCGCATCCTCGCGATCGCGAAGAAGGAGATCGTCGACGCCTCGCGCGACCGGCGCACGGTGCTGACGACGGTCGTGTCGGCCGCGCTCGCCGGTCCCATCTTCCTGATGCTGATCTTCAGCCTGCTCGCCAACCAGGCCGAGAAGACGCGCGCGCTCGAGCTCGCGGTGGTCGGCGCCGAGCATGCGCCCGCGCTCGTCGACTTTCTCGCGCGCCAGCAGGTGACGGTCAAGCCGGCGCCCGCCGACTACGAGGCGCGCATCCGCGCCGGCGACCTCGACTCGACGCTCGTCATCGACGGTGAGTTCGAGAAGGACGTCGCCGAAGGCCGCGCCGGCACCGTGCGGCTGGTCTTCGACCGCTCGCGTGACCGCGCGCAGGCATCGATCGCCGAAGCCGAGTCGCTGCTGCGCGCCTACGACCGGTCGTGGGGACGTGCGCGGCTCACGCTGCGCGGGATCGCGCCGTCGGTCGGCGCGCCGCTCGAGATCCGTGAGGTCAACTTGGCCACGCCGCGCCAATCGGGCGCGCTGGTGCTGTTCCTCGTGGCGTTCTACGGGCTTTTCGCGACGATCATCGGCGGCATGGCGTTCGCGCTCGACGCGACCGCGGGCGAGCGCGAGCGCGCGTCGCTCGAGCCGCTGTTGACGACGCCGGCGACGCCGCTCGAGATCGCCATCGGCAAGTGGATCTGCCTCGCGCTCTTCGTGCTCGCGATCGTCGTCATCACGCTGGGCGGCTTCTATCTCACGCTTTCGTACGCGCCGCTGCCGGCGGTGGGCGTGCCGTTCCTCTTCAGCCTGCGCGACCTTGCGCGATTCGTCGCCGCGCTGGCGCCGCTCGTCGCACTGATGCCGGCGGTGCTGCTGTGGCTCGGCAGCCGCGGGCGCTCGATACGCGAGGCGCAGGCGAACGCGCAACTCTTGCTGTTCGTCGCCTCGCTGGTGCCGACGGCGCAGATGTTCCTGCAGCGCAAGGAGCCGTGGTGGCTCATCTTCGTGCCGGTGTCCGGCCAGTACACGCTGCTCAACCGCGTCCTGCGCGGCGACGGCCTGCCCTTGCTCGACTTCGCGCAGTCGGCGGTGCTGCCGCTCGCGCTGACGGTGGTCGCGCTCGTGCTGTTCGCGCGCAACTGGTCGCGCGAAGCGGTGCTCGCCGGCAAGTAGCGCGCCGGCGCGTCAGGCGAGCTGTCGCAGCACCTCGATCGGCGGACGGTCGAGCGTGTCGCGCGTGCCGAGCCAGCCCGCAATCGCCACGGCCGCAGCGCCGCCGGCGAGCGCGTAGAGCCACAACCAGGCGTTGAAGCCGAAGGGAATGTTGAACACGCGATCGGCGAGGAAGTAGCCGACCGTCGTCGCGCCCGCCGCGGCGAGAAGCCCCGCGAGGCCGCCCAGCAGCAGGAATTCCGCGACCTGCGCCGCGTTGAGCTGCGAGCGCGATGCGCCGAGCGTGCGCAACACCGCGGCGTCGAAGCGGCGCGCGTCCTGCGTCGACGCGATCGCCGCCTGCAGCACGAGGATGCCGCCGACGAGCGTGAACAGGAACACGAACTCGATCGCCCGCGATACCTCGTCCATGATCGTCTGCACCTGGCGGATGACGTCGCCGACGTCGATGACGAGGACGTTCGGAAAGCGCGCCACCAGCGCCGACACCCAAGCCGTGCCATCGGCCGTCGCCGGCACGCGCACGGCGCCGAGGTATGACGTCGGCAGGCCGTCGAGCGCATGCGGCGGGAACAGCGTGAAGAAGTTCGGCTGGAAGCTGTCCCAGTCGACCTTGCGCAGGCTCGTCACGCGCGCGGTGAGCGGCGTGCCCGCGATGTCGAACGTCAGCGTGTCGCCGATCACGAGCTTCAGCGACTTGGCGATGCCCTCCTCGAGCGAAAGCCCCGCGTCCTTGGCTGCGTCGGCGGCCCAAAAGGCGCCGGCGACGATGCGGTTGGTGGCCGGCAGCGTCGCCACCGACGACAGGTTGAACTCGCGCTCGGCGAGCCGCCGCGACCGCGGGTCATCGAATTGCGCGGTGTCGAAGCGCTGGCCGTTCACCGCGACGAGGCGCCCGCGCACCATCGGATAGAGCGGCGTGTCACGCCCCGCGATCGACGTCATCGACGCGTGGACGCCGTCGACCTGGTCGGGCAGCACGTTGACGATGAACTGGTTCGGCGCGTCCGGCGGCAGGCTCGCGCGCCAGTTGCGCAGGAGGTCGCCGCGCACCACGGTGAGCAGCAGCAGCGCCATCAGGCCGAGCGCCAGCGCGCCTATCTGCAGGCTCGACGCCAGCGGCCGTCGCGCGAGGTTGGCAAGCCCGAAGCGCCATGTGACGCCACGCTGCGGCAGTCGTTTCAACAGCGCGATCGCGCCCGCGGCGGCCAGCGCGGCGACGACGAGCAATCCGGCGATGCCGCCGATCGTCAGTCCCGCCGTCGTCCAGTCCTGTGCGCGCCAGGCCAGCAGCCCGGCGAACACGCATGCGCCGGCGGCATACGCGATCACGCCGCCGGTGCGCGGCCGCGGCAGGTCGCGGCGCAGCACGCGCAGCGGCGGCGACGCCGCGAGCGTGACGAGCGGCGGCAACGCGAAGCCCAGCAGCATCAGGAGACCGATCGCGAACGCGGCGATCCCCGGCCCGGGCGCCGGCCACGGCAGCTCCGCCGCCGCGATCGAGCGCAGCACGATGACGAGGAGCTGCTGGCCAGCGAGCGCGATCGCGACGCCGATCGCGCTCGCCGCGACGCCGACCACGACGAACTGGATCGCGAACAATGCAAGCGTACGCGCGCGCGACGCACCGAGGCACTTGACGATCGCGGCGGTGTCGAGATGGCGCCGCAGGTACCGCGACGCCGCCAGCGCGATCGCCACCGCGGCGAGCATCACCGCGACCAGCGACGCGAGCGCCAGGAACTTCTCGGCGCGCTCGAGCGTCTGTCGGATCTCCGGCTGCGCATCGCGCACGGTTTCCATCCGCTGGCCCGTCTTCAGCGCCGCCTTCGCCCAGTCGATGTAGCGGTCGAGTCGCGATGGCGCGCCGTCGTCGGCGACCAGCAGCCGGTACGTCGCGCGATTGCCCGGCTGCAGGAGCTGCGTCGCGGCGAGGTCGGCGGCGTTGATCAGCACACGCGGGGCCCCGGTCAGAAGGCCGGTGGCGATCTCGGGCTCCTGCAGGACGACATCGCCGACCTCGAACGTCGCATCGCCGAGCGCGATGCGCGCGCCGCGCACGAGCTTCAACCGCTCGACGAGCCGCACGTCGGGCCATGCGACGCCGGGCGGCGGAATGCCCCGCGCCGTGACGCCAGCGGTGCTCGCCGCGTCGGCGACGACGATCGAGCCGCGCAGCGGATAGCCCG
>Ga0134125_10005431_pt1 | contig 14475 bp, 23 predicted proteins | sample KB31751_FD_96464 | JGI IMG/M metagenome (GOLD analysis project Ga0134125, IMG submission 96464) | Terrestrial soil microbial communities with excess Nitrogen fertilizer from Kellogg Biological Station, Michigan, USA - KB3-175-1 | ecosystem: Environmental > Terrestrial > Soil > Unclassified ... | reverse complement strand
CAGGTCTGCAGCAAACCAAGCCCGGGAAGCCGGAAGGGAGAGCTTGAGCGTGGGTTTCGGAGGAGACAGTGGGATCCGCTGAAGGCAAGAGGGGAGGAGATGGGGTGATGGAGGACTCTGATGAGCTTCCAGCTGAATTTTGTACTCTCCGTCGAGTTTCTACTAAAGAGTTTCTCAATGCCCTCGGTGGCTGGAATATCAAACAGCGGTTGCGTGTGGGATTGAAACTTCTCGATCAAAAGCGGTGTGTGACTAAAGTTGAACGAGATATGTTAGTTGATTTGATCTGGGGAGATAGAGCAGACGGCGGGCCAATCAATCCTGGGAATGCTATAGGAGTGATGTTCGTCAGGTTTCGTGACCAAGGTATCCCGGTTACAACCAACTATCCACCAAGAAAAAGGAGGCAGAATGCTCGAGTGGTTCATACATCCGCCGGAAGCAGCAGCGGTGTTGTTTTTCCTGGGGCTTTGGATCTGGGCCCTCCGGCTGGAGCCGGAGGCGCGGAAGGTGCCGAGAGGGGAGGAAACTGATGGCAATTCAGCGAGGATATGATTCTACCAGGGGCATCCCGTTTCGCGCGCGACAGCGGCTGCGGCGAGGAGAGCTGATGACCTGGCTGGAGGCTGGGACCACGACTGGGGTGGAAATTCGTGTTGGGTACAAGGGGCCGCTGAATGAGGCAGCGCTGGCCATGTTGCTCAGGGTGATGGCTGGGAAGGTTGAGAAGGCGAGTAGGCGAGTTGTGGTAGAAGGGTGAGAGGAGGCAGGAATGATCAAGCTGGCTAAGGACTGGGCAATCGAAATAGTACGACGAGCCGATGAGGCTGGAATAATCACTGATCATGATGGGCTGAGGGATTCAGATATAGATCGCGCGCAGTTGCTGGAAATTGTCGAGGATGTGTTGGAGCGTGCAATGCAAGAAGCCGCGGAAAGCGGGGTGCTCTGATGCCCCCGCTAGGTTCCCATCAGTCTGCCAAGTTCACCAAGCTCCTGCTGATCGGAGATTCCGGGGCCGGTAAGACCGGCGCGCTGGCAAGTCTTGCAGCCGCCGGATATGCTCTTCGAGTCATTGACATGGACAACGGGCTGGATGTGCTGAAGAATCTCCTGGGAGACGCAAAGTCCAGGTATGGGAGCGAGGCCCTGGGGCGCGTTCATTTCCGGACAATCACTGATCCCATGCGCAGCGTGAACGGGAAGCTCATCCCACGCTCTGCCAAAGCCTGGGAAACTGCCCTCAAGATGATCGAGAAATGGACCTGGACCGACCCGGAGACCGGGGAGATCGAGGACCTCGGCCCGGCGTGCGAGTGGGGGGAGCGCGCAGTGCTGGTGCTGGACTCGCTGACCATGCTGAGCACAGCGGCCATGAATTTTGTGCTGTCCATGAACGCTCGGCTCGGCGGTACACCTCAGCTGCAGGACTGGTATGTCGGGCAGCAGCTGGTGGAGGCGCTGTTGCAGGAACTGTACGATGAGTCCATGCGGTGTAATGTTATTGTGATGAGCCATGTGGCGTTTCTGGGGCCGGAGGGGCAAGAGCGGGGGTATCCGAACACCCTGGGGAAGGCCCTCCCACCGAAGGTCGGGAGGTATTTCAACTCGACTCTGATGGTGCAAAGCAGCGGGAGCGGGGAGAACGTCAAGCGGAGGATCTGGACAGCCACGCGGGGCGCGGTGGAGCTGAAGAACACCGCCCCTGGGAGGGTGAAGGGGGAGTATCCGCTGGAGACCGGGCTGGCAGATTATTTCCGAGATGTGAGGGGAGAGGCTCCCGGTTAGGTACGCCAGGCAGCTGTTCCGTCTTCCCAGGGGGCTCAGGTGATGCTGGCCCCCTTCCGGGCTGCCGGGGCACAGCCCTGTAGACTTGCCATTAATGGAGCCGGCCATGTGACCCCACCTACCAGCGTTCTGTTAGAGCGCTCCCGCGAAAGCCCACTTCGGATGATGCCGGTGGGCTTTCCAGGTGCCAACCGGCAAATCACCATGAAGGAAATCTTGCAAATGCCTGATCTTGGAAAACTTTACCAGCGCCCGGCGGGGGTGGCCGTCAAGCCGAAGCTGCTGCCGGCTGCCGAGGGCTACATCGGGGTTATCACCGGGGTGCAGGTCAACGCTGCTCGCGCCCGGGCCGACGGGACGATGCCGAACTATGAGGAGTCCATTCGATTCAGCCTCCGAGCGGTTGAATGGCCGGACTCGGTGGATGAGGAGGACCGGATGGAAGTCCGGGAGGAGGGAGGTAAGCCGGTGCCGGTGGCGCTGGCTCAGAAGAACCTCAGCTATGACTTCTACGACAATCGGCTGGATATTCTCGATCGGTTTCTGAGCGAGGGACTGGGGTTGACGCTGAAGGGCCGTGGATATGCCGAGGTGCTGCCAGAGGCTACCGGCGCGCGGGTCAAGTTCGATGTGAAGTGGAGGCAGGACACCCGGACCCCTGGGGAATTCATCGCCTTCGCGGATAATTTGAGAGGGGAGGAAGACTAGGCGTAGAGGCAGGTGCAAGCCCAGGCTTAGCCTGAGGGAGGCTGGCTGAAAGCCCCCGGTCCGGTCCGGGCGGCGGACTTAAATATCCGCTCGGAAAGCGCAGGGAGGTACAAATGGCACTGGTTCATGTGGGATACCAGTTCGAGTCTGCAAACTTACCAAGTGGCTGGGGAGACTGGATTGGAGAAGCCTCAGGAAGTATTAAAAATTTTTCCGACTTGGAAGTCATCCGAGATAGAATTAAAACTGATTTGATCAAGCGAGGGATAATCCATCCAAGCGTAGTGATTGTGGCTCTAACAAATCTGACAAAGGAATTTGCCTGATGCCCCTTTCCGATCAATTCCCCAGAGTAGCAATCGACCAGATCGAAATCCCCTTTGAGTTCCGTCAGCGCCAACGCGAGCGGGACTCCCAGGGTCGAGTGGCAACCGGACACTGCGAACCTAGCATCGCCCGGCTTGGGGTGCTTATGCCGCTGCTGGTCGAGCTTGCTCCAGGACCCCGGTGGGTCCTGGTCTCCGGGGAGTGTCGGCTGCAGAGCTGCCGGAATCTGGTGGAGCGGGGGACGCTGGTCGCTGCCTCCGGCCAGGACCTGACTACAATCCCAGTTCGCTTGGCCTCCGATCTGACCCCACTGGAGTCCCAGCTGCTTGAGCTCACCGAGAACGCCAAGCGGAAAGACCTGGCTTGGCAGGATTTAGTGCAGAGCGTGGCGGGAATTCATCGGCTTTGCCGAGAGCTCGATCCAGATTGGACCCTGGGGGAGACCGGGGAGGTCGCGAGCCTGACCACCGGGACGGTTTCGATGTATCTGCGAGTGCAGGGTGAGCTGGGAGACCCTAGGGTGGAAAGCTGTGGGACCGTGCGAGAGGCTTACAACGTGCTGACTCGGCGGGACCAGCGTGCGCTGGGAGATGCGCTGGATGAGCTAGCCTCGGTCCCGGTGGTGATGGAGGAGACCGAGGCGGCCCAGGCGCTTGTTGGTCGCGCGCTGACTCCAGTACAGATTGTTCCGTTGCAGGGAACGAGTCGGGTGGTTGTTCCGGCGGAGGCATTTGTGCGCCCAAGTGCTCCCCCGGAGGCTATCCTCAACGAGGATTTTCTGCAGTGGGCTCCCAGGTACTCCGGGTCGGGGTTTAATTTTATCCACTGTGATTTCCCCTACGTGGTGGACCCGTTTGGAGGGGAACAGGGCCGGGGAGCCGAGCCGAGCGTGCTGCCCTATGCGTCCAGTGAGGAGATTTACTATGCTCTGGTGGAGTGTCTCTGTATGAACCTAGACCGGCTGATGAGCCTCTCCGGGCATTTGATGTTCTGGTTCTCCGACCGCCATGAGCTGAGTGGGGGAAGTGAGACCCGGAGGCTATTCCGCACGCTGGCACCGGATTTGGAATTCACGCCGTTTCCGCTGATCTGGCATAAGTCTGACAACAAGGGAATTGCAGGGGACAGCAGGCGCCACCCCAGACATGTTTACGAGACCGCGCTGCTGGCCAGCCGGGGGAGGCGCCAGCTGATTCAAACTCGCGCAGACCTATATGCGAGCCCGACGGATCGGAGCCTCCATGCTAGTACCAAGCCGGAGCCGATGCTGAGGCATTTTATGGAGATGCTGGTGGACGGGGAAACCCGGATGCTAGACCCGACTTGTGGAAGCGGGGCGAGTCTGCGTGCGGCGGAGAGCCTGGGGGCGAACGTGCTCGGGCTGGAACTGGACCCGGAGATCTGCGCGGTAGCGCGGAAAGCTTTGCGGGATAAGCGTGTGATGCGGGAGGCGTCGAAGGGAGGGCCGGGGCTGTGAGCGAGGGGCACTCCCCACTCCCCCCGTTTGCCGCCTGGATCGGCCCCAGGCATCCCAAGATGCTGGTGGTTGGTGAAGCCTGGGGAGAGCAGGAGGCCCAAGCCCGACAGCCTTTCGTGGGAACCTCGGGGAAGGAACTTTGGCGGATGTTGGGGGAGGCAATCCCGGAAGCACCCGAGCTCCGTGTCGAGGCCGATCGGATGCTGAACTACGGCAGCGCCTGGATCAGACACAGGGGCGAGTGGTTGGAGGCTCTCGGAATTGCTTTCACGAATGTGCTCGCTTTGCGCCCCCCGGGGAATGACCTGGGGGCGCTCTGCACCCCAAAGGCTGAGGCAGGAGAGCGAGCGGGGCGCTGGCCAGCACTGATCAAAGGCCGGTATCTGGGAGAGCAATACCTGGGAGAGGTGGAGAGGCTGGAGGCCGAGATTGCTGAGGCCAAGCCGAATATGCTGGTCCTAGCCGGGAACACCGCTTGCTGGGCGCTGCTCCGCGCGACGAACATCGGGAGCATTCGAGGAACCACGACATTGGTGGAGACCGGACACAAAGCCCTTCCGACTTACCACCCAGCTGGGGTGCTGCGTCAGTGGGCTTGGCGCCCGATCGTGGTTGCGGACTTGATGAAAGCTTGGCGAGAGGCGCAGAGCCCCCAGCTTGTTCGACCGAAGCGGCAGGTGCTGGTGAATCCGACGATTGAGGAGTGTGAAACATGGACAGAAGAATGCTTAACGCTGGCAGCCACTTCGCCTGGAGCTATTCCGTTACTCTCTTGCGACATAGAAACTGGCGCAGGCCAGATCAAATGCGTAGGATTCGCGCGGAGTCGAAGCGACGCGATAGTTATCCCGTTTGTCGATCAAAGCAAACTAGGATATTCATACTGGCAACAGGACGGAGAAGAACTTCGAGCTTGGGAGTGCGTGTCACGCTTGCTCGCAAGTGGAATACCCAAGGTCTTCCAAAATGGGCTTTATGATCTCCAGTATCTGCTCCGAATGGGACTCCGCCCCCGGCGAGTCGTCGAGGACACCATGCTGCTGCATCACTCGCTGCATCCGGAGCTGCAGAAGGGTTTGGGGTTCCTGGGAAGTATTTATACGAATGAGGCTAGCTGGAAACTAATGCGCCGTGAGCGGCCGGATTCGGAGAAACGGGACGAATGACCAGAAGGGACTATTGCAGCGCCGGGCATCCGCTGACAGGGGAGAACGTCCGGATTGATTATAACACCAATGGGGATAGTTTTCGACGGTGTTTGAAATGTCAGCGAGAATACAACGCCCGCTACTACCGGGAGCATCGTGGGAGGAGGCGGTGGGAAGCCAGCAGAACCAGCAACGTCAGCAGAGAATTGAAGTCGGGGAACTTGTCCAGCATATCGATGGACGGCAAGGGAGAGTGCAAGCCATCGGGCTGATCGAGCGTGGGCTGCCAGCAGCCCTGGTGAAATGGTTCAAGGGGGAGGCGGAGGTGGTGGTGCTGGGATATATCTGGGCGACTAAGACAGAGGAGAACTGGTGATGGAGGCGCCTGTGCGGGGGCCGTGGCAACGGTTGGATGACCTCTGGGAGGCGTGGGAGCGGAGGGAGCTAACGTCGGAGGAAGAAGAAGAATTGAGCGTGCTGTTGCGCCAGCTGATTTTTGCTTGAGAGGAGAGAACAATGAACCTAAACGATTGGTCACGGTTTTGCTACACGCGAAGCGATGCAGCTGGTTGGTGGGAATCAACGGAAGATGAAAAATTCCAAATCGGAACAAAATTTGCCCTGATCCATTCTGAAGTCAGCGAGGCTTTCGAGGGCTATCGGAAGGATGCGATGGACTCGCACCTGCCAGATAGGAAAGCCGTGGAGGTCGAACTAGCCGATGTACTAATCCGGGTGTTTGATTTGGCTGGACGGCTGGACCTGGACCTCCAGGGTGCGGTAGAAGAGAAACTGGAATACAACCGGGAACGGGCAGATCACCGAGCTGAAGCACGGAGTGCCCCAGGCGGAAAGCGTTTCTGATGCCCCAGATCGATACCAGCGAGCTCCGCCCGTTTGGACTCTCCTCTGGGGAAAATCTTCAGACTTACTGTGGCCTGGATTGCTGCGTGACGCTAGAGGTCTGGGAAGAGCTCCAGCGACTTTTCAACCAGCCGCCCCAGATTTACAATTTCGAGCGCGCGCTGCAAGGACCGTATCTGGAGATCATGCTACGCGGGATCGCAGTGGATGCTCAGGGCCGGCGAGACGCGGCCTCGGTGCTCCGCGAGCGAATCGCCGGGCTACAGCGGACTTTGAACGAGCTCGCGATGGCGGTTTGGGACAAGCCGCTGAATCCCCGGAGCCACAAGCAGATTCAAGAGTTTTTTTACCAAAAGATGCGCCTGCCGGAGGTCTGGATTTCCCAGAAAGGCGAGCGGAAACTCAGTATGAATCGAGAAGCGCTGGAGAAACTGGAGGTATACCTGTATGCCAGACCAATCGCTGCAGCAATCCTCGCTATTCGTGACCTTGCTAAGCAGCTGGAGGTCTTCGAGACTGAGATTGACTCTGACGGACGATTCCGGACGAGTTACAACATTGCTGGAACCGAGACTGGACGACCCAGCTCTTCCAGCAATGCTTTCGGGACTGGCGGGAATTTGCAAAACATTAGCCCTCCACTGCGATATGTCTTCGTGGCAGACCCCGGGTGGAAACTCTGCCAGATAGATCTGGAACAGGTCGAAGCCCGGGATGTAGGGTACTTCATCGGGTGTCTTTTTGGAGACTGGAAATTCCTGGACGCCTGTGAGTCTGGAGACCTCCATACCGCGAACTCCCGGTTGGTCTGGCCGGAGTTGGGGTGGACCGGGGACCTGCGGCAGGACAAAGCTCTCGCCGAGCGGCCGTATTATCGTCAGTTCAGCTATCGCGACATGGCAAAGCGTGGGGGGCATCTGAGTAATTACATGGGAACTGCTTGGACTGCCGCGCGGTGGTTGAAAGTTCCGCTGGAAGTGATGGAGGAGTTCCAGGCCCGGTACTGTCGAGGCGGGCCAGGGATTGAGCCGGCTTATCCAGGGATTCCCCGATACTGGCAATGGGTGGCGCAGGAGCTTCAACTAACGCATAGACTCACCACTCCGTTTGGGCGCTCGCGGCAGTTCTTTGGCCGGCCTGGAGACGACACGACGCTCCGCGAGGGGATTGCCTTTATGCCGCAGAGCACAACAGCGGACCGGACGAATCTGGTGCTGTGGAAAATCTGGCAGCACCTGCCCGAAGTTCGCCTGCTTGGTCAGACGTATGACAGCGTGCTGTTTGAATATCCCGAAGGCCGGGAAGAGCTGGTAGAAGCCGCGCTGGAGGAATTCCAGGTAGAACTCCGGGCCCCGAACGGGCGGAGGTATGTGGTGCCGGCGGAGGCTAAGATCGGCTGGAACTGGGGATATCAGGTGACGGAGCGGGATCAAGTCCGCGCGCGGGAGGCTGGGAAGCCAGTGCCGAGGCTGAACCCAGATGGGCTGGGAAAATGGCCGGAAGCGGCGCCACGGCAGCGCCAGAGGAAGCTCGATCGGGTGCTGGGATGACTTGGCTTTGGAAAAGGAGCTGGCAAGATGGAAATTGGAGAGCCGCTGAAGCGTTGGGAAGTAATCCCACTGACCGAGCCGGTGCCAGGGGCGGAACCCCAGCAACCGCAGGCCCCGGAGTCGAGCTACGGAAGACTTATGGGGTGGTGGGGGAAGAATAGTCTCATCACTAGGAGATTTACAAAATGAAAATCTACTACGTTGGACTTGACCTTTCTGATTCATGGTGTTGTGCGGTAAGTCAGTTGTTAAAATTATCACAGCCAAAACGCTTTCATGCTACGATAATTTATTCTCGTACATGGTTTCCTTACAAGCCGTGGAGATTCGAAAAATTATTTACTAAGCCAACAGGAATTGAGATTTTCAATGGATTGAAAGTCCTCCGTTTTGAAGATGTACAAATCGCTGCTCGCCACCAACAGTTCCGTGAAGCCGGCGCAACCTGGGACTATCTTGATTACAAAGGTCATATTACTATTGGACCTGCTGAGACGACTCCGGATATTTTTCCACCTATAATAACCTTTGAGTCTGAATACTATCAGACTTGGGAAGAAGTTGTAGACTAATAGTTTTTCTCGGCACCTTGGGGACTCATGCTCGGCAACGGCCACTGGACTGACTGGATCGACGACTGGCTGGCCTATACAGATGGCATGGCCAGCCCGGAAATCTACCGCCTGTGGTCCGGGATCAGCTGTCTCGCGGGGGCACTCGAACGGCGAGTCTGGCTTCGGGCTTACGAGCATCGGGAGACCTTTCCAAATCTCTACGTGCTCTGTGTGGGTGCCCCGGGGGTGGGGAAGCAGGTGATTGATCTGGTGCGGGAGCTCTGGAACCAGATTCCCGAGCCCGGGTCCGATCGCCCGCTGTTCCATGTGGCCCCACAAAGCGTTACCAAAGCCAGCCTGATAGATGCACTAGCCCGGGCAAAACGCACACATGTGCCAGAGTCCGGACCGATTCAGGTCTTCCACTCACTGCTGATCGCGGCGGAGGAATTTGAATTTTTCCTTCCAGCGTATGACAGAGAGTTCATCTCGACTCTGAACCAAATCTACAACAATCCAGCGCTGCCACATACCGAGACTCGGCGGACAGGGAGTGTGCGTGAGGTTAGTATCCCGATGCCCCAGCTAAACCTGCTCGGCGGCGCGCAGCCAGCGTATCTCGCCAATACCTTTCCAGAAGAAGCCTGGAATACCGGCCTTGCGCGGCGGATTATTATGATCTACGCAGCGGAAACCCCGTTGATTCCACTGTTCCACCAGGGGCCGGATAAGTCCAGCCTCCGTGCGAAACTCATCCACGGGTTGCAGGTGGCGGGGAGCCTATGGGGGCAGATGAGGTGGGAACCTGAGGCCAGCGAGCGCGCAGCAGCCTGGCACTGGGCAGGAGAAGGCAAAGGCGGTCCGCCGGTTCCGGGGCACAGCAAGCTTCAGCACTATTCGCGCTCGCGCACGATGCAGATGCTGAAGCTTAGTATAACAGCGAGCGTGGCGAGGAGCCCGGAGTTGGTAATTCGCCTGACAGATATCGAACGGGCGATTAGCTGGCTGCTGCAGGCCGAGGCCGTTATGCCGGATATTTTCCGCGAGATGGTTGGGCGGAGCGACACGGCGGTGATTGAGGAGTTGCATTATTTTGTCCAAGCTTGGCAGGCGCGCAACCGGGGCAAGGCCGCGCATACGAGTCTGCTGGTGGATTTCCTGCACAAGCGGGTGCCGAGCGAGAAAGTGGAAAAGATCCTCTGGGTGGCTGGGCAGAGTGGGCTGCTGGCTCAGGTGGCTGGGACGGAAGGTCTCTGGGCTGCGCGGCCGAAATATGAATATGGGGTGGAGTAGGAAGGAGAGAGGATATGAAAATTTCTCTTACAAATATGGCAAAGTATGTACTAAAGAATAGTCTACCTTTGCCTGAACAGTATGGAATCTATGTAGTAATTGATCCTGTTACAGCGCCAGAGGGAATGCGAGTTGGTGATACTGTTCGCTATCGCTTGCCCCCTCGGTTCGAGACAGTGGAAGAACAAATCCAACGGTTAGTTGACGCTATGTTACAGTGTAATGGAAAATCAGTCTAGGAACCTTAACAAATGGAGGCAGACCAGATGAAAGCGATTCAAGATCTTTGGGAGAATTCCCCTCTCAGCGCAGCTCAGATCGCACTGAGATTTGACACGACCAAAAGCACGGTGATTGGAATGGCGTGGCGAAAGGGCTGGAAACCCCGGAAAGCGGGAATCCAGGCTTACAAGCCCCAACAGCTCGCGAGGGGGGATTCCTGGGATCCTCGGACTACCAGTGAACGCCTGGCCGAGTTCCATCGTGGAATGGACGCATTGCTGGGGCTAGACGCCACCGGGCACTGGGGGGAGAGCGGGAGATGGATAAGCGGGAAAAAGAAGGAGCCGGAGCTATGAAAGCGAGCAGCAAGAGCGACCCACGCGTGCCTCCACCACCACTTATCCCAGACGCGGGGCATCGGGCAGTGATCTGTCCAATTTGTCATCAAGGATTTCTTTACAAGCGTGGGCAAAGACTCTCACCAGTTGAGGCTTATCAAGCTCACTGGGTTGAACGCCATCTGGAGTCCGGCCAGTGACTCCGCTAGAGCGACGGAACCTCGAGGCCCTGTTGGAGCATCGGGAACTGATCAATTATTCCGGCTGGACCTGGATCATGGGGCTGCTGATGATTCAGGACCCGGAGGCCGAGTTGACTCCACGCCAACGCGCGCGAGTGGCTAGGCTTCGGGCAGGGACTGATCCTGAGTTCTCGGAAAGCGTGGAATGGGATTGGGAGGGAGAGGGAAAAGGGTAGGAACCGGGCGGGATTGTTCCGGGTTTGTTCCCGGGGCGGTCCGGCTAACCCATTGATTTTATTGGTTTTATAGACCCTACAAAACCCCTTGACAAGTCATCTCGCACCCACTATACTACCTTCATCACTTGTCAAGACTTCTCACCCCAGCAAAAGGAACCCCACCATGCAGGAAAGCATTCTTCTAACTTTACTGAAAGACGCTATAGACCGAGCTAGAGATGTTTTAGAAAACACAAAAACTGCAGCTCCAAATTCTTATGGGCATGGTTTTGATGTTGGTTATATGATCGCGTTACAGCAAGTGTATAATACTATTAACGGAGAAGATGATAACGTTTTACCTGAATGGGAGAAATAGAGTGCCCTACAAGCGTCTTGATCTTCCCCAGCGGAAATGTCATTCCTGCGGGCGGAGTTTCAAACCTCGGCGATACAATCAGCAGTTCTGCCGGCAACCCTGCGCACAGGCGTTTTACCACCAGCAGCGGAAGGCGATTCTGCACTCGACCGGACAGGTTACCCCTCGGCCGCATAAACAAGAGAAGCCTTGGGGGTGGAAGACTCTGGGCGGGAAGCTGGTTTACGTGGCAAAGGGAGACCGAGAGGCATTGCAGCAATTGGTGGAGGATCAGCTGTGACTCCGCTTGACCTGCTCGCTTGCTGGGCCTTTCCCCAACAAGCCGAGGCTCCGGAGATTATCCGAGAAGATCTGGAAGCGTTTGATCGGCTTCCAGCGGGGCTTCGCCGGGCTATTGATCAATTTCCACTTCGCCTCCAGTCTCAGAGTGTGCACAGGGCTCTGGCGACCTTCGGCGAAGCTCCGCTGATGTTTGCCCTGGGCTGGGCGGAGCAGGTGTTTATTTCTCCTGGGGACCCGAGTGCAAGTCCGATTTGGGGAAAGGAGGTGTTGCTATGATTATCTTCGGTGCTATCGCAGTCTGGGCACTCGCCATGCTGGTCTTCGGCATGATCGCAGGGAACAGGGACGCCTGGAAAATCTTCCTCGGCTACTTTATCGCCTTGCCGTTGCTGATCTGGTTATTCTGCCGGACCCCGGCCTCGCCACCGGCTGCTCCCGCTTCCGCTCCGGCGAGTTCCGCTCCCAGCATGTTCGGCCGAAGCGGGTAGCTGATTATCCGTGCGGCCTGCGGGGCAAAGCGCCCGGCCGCCTCACCAAGCGCCGCTCCAAGGATCGCTCCGGTTGGGCTGTCTCCGGAGTAGAGATGCCCGGCGAGTGATCCGAGTCCACCGCCAACCAGCGCGTTGCCGTAGGCTTCGCTGAGCTGAGCGAGCTTACTCGGCGGCCGGGCGAATCGATCGAGGCGATCGAGCAAGTCCGGATTCCCCACCAGGGCGAGTTTTCCCTCTGGTGAAAGGTTTTTCCAAACCCCAGGGTTGGACTGGAGCGTCCCGGCGGCAAGTTCATCGACTGGTGCTCCAGCCGCACGAAGCCCGGCAAGATGCGTGCCGCCTTTTTTTGCCTGGTTTATCAGCGAGACCGCAACGGGACCTGGGTTGTTGCTGAGCAGGCTTTCCACTGGACCCTCGTCGAGGGAATGTAGATCGGTGGAGAGGCCGTTGAAAGCAGAGAACTGATCTCCAGCCCCAGCCTCAGCTGCAGCCTGGCCAAGATCCTGTGTGTGCCCAGCGTAGAGGTACTTCAGCGCGCTGCGTTCGGTGGGATCACGTGTGCTACGGTAGGCTGCACCAAGCTCGGAGCGGAGGCCAGCGGAGGCTTGCCAATCGAGCGGGGCAGCCCCAGCCCCAGGGACGAGCGCTCCGCCAGGGGCCAGGTCACCTTGAACCGCCGCTGCTGCAGCCCCCCGCTGGCCTCCGCTCTTTACCGTCTGGCGAAAAAAATTCCTCACCGCATCGGCCGCGCGACCCCCTCTGGCAAGGAGCTCGTTCGCGTTGGAGAGTAGTTGGTCATGGTTAACCGTAGTTCCAGCTGGAATTGCTGCGTCAAGCTGAGCACGTGCGGCGGAGATCTGAGCATCCATTCCTTGCGGATTTTCCGGATCACGGAAGCTCTTGGCCCACTGTTGCAGAGTCGTCCCGGCCTCCTCCGGGGTGGAACTGGTGCCGAGGCTGGAAGCAATCCGCGCGACCGGATGGCCGGAGGCCAGGTTACGAACCAGCTGTCCCGCTCCGCCGACCACCAACCCAGCAGCGGCTGGTCCCCCGGACACGTTGGGAGCGTATTCCTGGGCAAGTTCTCCGGCCTCTCCCGCCGCAGCGGAAAGTCCTAGTCGTGTCGCCAGGCCCTCTGGCCCGGCCAGCACATACGGCGCGTTTGCTGCGATAGCCTCCACGGGCGCGGTGAGCAAGCGTTCGGCCTCTGGGTGTAGACCCTGGCCGACTAGATGCCGAACGTCCCCCTCGGCCGAACCGAGCTGAGATTCGATCTGCGCGCGAGTGGGGAAGGTCAGGACTGGGAAGCCAGAAACCGCCTGGATATCTGCCTGCTGTTCCGGGGTGAGCTGGGGGACACCAACTGCGGAGAGAAGTTCTCCTGGGAGACTCGCGGCTTGGGTGAGACCACGGACTACGGCCTGACCCAGCATCACTGGGTAGCGGAGCCAGGAGGTATCCTGGGGAGGAGCAGCGGAGACGGACTGAGAGGAAGGACTTTGACGGTCAAACGTGGCCACATTGCCCGGCCCGGCCCCAAAGTATGAATCCCAATCCACCCCCGGAGCTCCAGCTGGAGCTGGGCTTGCGCCTGCGCCTGCCCCTGCGCCTCCAGTAAAGAATTGATCCCAATCACCTGCTGCCATTCGGGCCTCCAGGGAACTGCTGGTGAGCAAGAGATTTTGCCTGATCGAGAGTCAAGTATCCCGAGCGGTAAGCTTGGCGAATCGCCTCAGGGGACTGGAATCCACCAGTTCCCAGACCAAACCGTGCCAGCGCTGTGTTTGCGTAATCCTCCGCCGGATGCAGCCGATTGAACGTCTCGATACTCCCGGTGAGATTTCCCTGGTTTTGCTGTGCCCAGGTGGACTGGAAATTCCTCATATCAACCACCCGCTGGAGAGCCTGGCGAATCCCCTCGGTCACCAGCTTCCCGCCCAGGTAAGTGTTCTCGATGTTCGGAACGCTCTGGGTCATGTTCATGATAGTCTGAGCGGCCTCGTGGTTCCCACCGAAGAAGCTATTGGTGACCTGCGCGCCCATTCGCCTGGTTTCTTTATTAAAGTCCTCGATCGAGGCGATCTGAGAGGCATCAAACGGAACAGGCTTGCCGATGATCTGTGCTGCGGTATTGGCAAAGCGCGCGAGCGCTGCGCGACTGTTGGCCAGGGTGCCCGGGACCAGGAATCCTCCTGGACCACCCTTCACCATCTGATCAAATGCGTTGTCCATGTAGCGTAAGCTGGCCAGTCCAGCTTGCGCAGAGTTTAGGTCTTTCATGCCGGTGGTGGCAAAGTCCTGGGCGAGCTGATGGCTGATCGTGGTTTGGTTTGGGGAAAGCACCTGCGCGCCCCCAGTCCCGGTGCCGAGATTCGGGGAGGTCATCGGGGTGTTTGGAGGGATCAAAGGCTTGCCGTCGCCAGCGACCCCGGCCCCAATCCCGGCCTGCGGCTGGAGCGATGCTTGGAGGCTGGGGGTTGCAGCCGATGGCACTCCCAATGCATTCCCCCCAGCCGACCCCGGACCACCAGCTGGAACTAGCCCTGGTTGGGTGTACTGCGGGGAGATATTCCCGGTGGTTTGCCGGTAGGCTTCCGGTGCCAGCGCGCCCATTCCCAGCCCAAGAGCAGTCAGGCGTTGTTTGCGTTCAGCTG
>Ga0134125_10005430_pt1 | contig 14476 bp, 13 predicted proteins | sample KB31751_FD_96464 | JGI IMG/M metagenome (GOLD analysis project Ga0134125, IMG submission 96464) | Terrestrial soil microbial communities with excess Nitrogen fertilizer from Kellogg Biological Station, Michigan, USA - KB3-175-1 | ecosystem: Environmental > Terrestrial > Soil > Unclassified ... | reverse complement strand
GCTGCTGCTCCGGCTGAGAGTTTCTATTACATGGGCGGCAACGTCGGCGGTCCGATTCCAAAGCTGGCCCATGGCAATCACAAACTGTTCTTCTGGGGCGGCTATGAGTACATGAGGCAGCACCCGGCAGGCACCGTCATTGACTACAACGTTCCCACAGCGGAACAGCTCCAGGGTGACTTCACCAACACCAGCATTAACGGGGTTCCAGGTTCAACGGTGGTCAGTACTGGAAAAACTCTTACCGCGCAACTCCAGAGCGTGTGGGGCGCAGCCTACAACAACCCAGGCACTACCCACCTTCCGGCGGGAGCGACTCCAACGAGCGTACCTACTTCGGTATGGGATCCGAACGGAGCGATCTTTGCCAAGTTGATGCCGGCGGCCAATATTAGCCCCAGCGCAGGAAATGGCTGGAATAACTATCAATTTGCGACCAGTACTCCCCAGAACCGCTGGGAAGCAACGGGGAAAGTTGATTACGCAATTGGCGACAACACCAAGATAACCGGTTCCTACAGCCGACAGATTGAAACCGACCAGCATCCGGTCGGCATCTGGTGGACTCCACCGTGGACGCTGCCTTATCCGTCTCCCGTGAATCAGAATCTGCAATCGCAGATGATCATGGCCAACGTTACTCATGTGTTCAGCCCGAGCACGACTAACGAAGCCGTGTTCACGTATACACGCTTCAACGCCCCCAATCAATTGGCCAATCCTTCTGCGGTGAGCCGGAGTGGCTTGGGAATGACAATCCCGAACCTTTTCGGCGCTAAGGTTGACCAAATACCCAATGAAACCTCTTGGGGTGGTTCGGTACCTGATATCGGCAACATGAACCTCGAAGGCTCCTTCCCGGGCGGCGGTTTTGGCGCGGATAAGCGGGCCCCGGCCGTCTACGATAACTTCACTCGTGTCGTCGGATCCCATACGCTTAAGTTCGGCGCATACTGGGATACCGAAGAAAATATTCAGTCGCAAAGCGGATGGGGCGGCGGTGCAAACGGCACCTTCGCGCTGGGCGGCGCTAACGGTACCGGCAACAACTTGGTAGACATGCTCTTGGGACACGCTGATTACTCCCAACCTAGCCAGGATATTGTGAATACCATTAAGAACCATCAATACGCGGTCTATGGCCAGGATTCCTGGAGAATGAGCCGTCAGTTAACCCTGAACTATGGTTTGCGTTTAGATCATGAAGGTCAGTGGTACATCGGCGGAAACGGCATGGCCGTTTTCGATCCCGCCACTTACACCAATGATCCATCGGTTAAGAATCCGGGCATACTGTGGCACTCAATCAACAGCCATGTCCCGTCTTCAGGCTGGTCATCGCCGTTGTTCAACTACGAACCGCGCGTCGGTCTCGCGTACGACGTATTTGGAAACGGTAAGACGGTCCTGCGCGGAGGCTTTGCCTCATTCCGCTATAACGTCTCCGTAAACGACGTCGCAGCTCCAGCAAACCTTGCTTCCGGAACCTTTACAGCCAATGATTTCGGAATTCAAGGCTACGACTCAATCGCCGGTTTCGCGCTCCCGACTTCCGGAGGAGCCAACGGGAGTTCAATCACCGCATTCCAACTCGGAGACAACAAGACTCCTTATACGAATGACTGGAACGTCGGCGTCGCACAAGCGCTGCCATGGCGTTCGGTTCTTGAAATCACTTACGTCGGGAATCACAGCGGCAATGAGCTGATTAACGGCGGAAACGGCAAGCTAAGCGACTTCAACAGCAACTTCCCGGGAGCTTACTGGTTGCCGGATCCGAAACAAACGCTTAACGGTTCGCAGGCTCTTGTCTCTCCGTCAAGCTTGCCCTGCGGCAATGGCGGCACCACCAACAGCGATTACACGGGGTGCCTCAACAACGGCCCGAATGGTGTTCCCGTTATGCAGAACTACGCTCTTTCCTTCAACGAGAACAACTATCGGCGGCTGACCAACTATCAGGATATTTACGTCCTGAATCATGGCAGCTATGCGAACTACAACTCGTTGCAAATGGCTTGGCAAAAGCAGTCTGGTCCCGTCAACTACATGGTTAACTACACCTATAGCAAGGTGTTGGGAATCCGTGACGGGAACACGAATCAGGCCGGTAGCAACGGTACCGTTGTTAATCCGTTTGACCTGAAAGCTAACTATGGACCGTTGGCATACGACCATACCCAGATCGCCAATTTCACATACATCTGGAATATGCCGAACTTTGTCCATGGCAACCGCTTCCTTGGAGGAGCTGTCAACGGGTGGCAACTCTCTGGCTACACGACCTACCAGAGTGGCGCGCCTCTCCAGGCAAACGGCACCCTCAACTTCCAGTTTGCTGGAGGCCTTACGGTTCCCGTCAACGGGATTACTGATCCGGCATCCCAACTGCCAAACAACAGCATCCTGTTGCCCAATGGCCTAAGGTCCACTGGGGTGAACCAATCCACCTGGTATGGAACCTCGCAAGGTGGTGGCGGCTATGCGGCAATGCTGCCAACAATCACGTGCGATCCGCGGCATCACGCCTCGGGTGCCTACTTCAATCCGAACTGCTTTGGAACGCCGGCGTTTGGCCAACTTGGAACATTCAACTGGCCATACATCCACGCGCCCGCTTACTTTGACAGTGACTTGGGTATCTACAAGACATTCAAAGTTACTGAGAGTAAGTCGGTCCAATTCAGAATTCAGGCCACGAACTTCCTGAACCATGCCTTGCCGCAGTTTGGGCTGGCAGGCGGTGGCGACGACACGATCAATCTGCAACAGAACACAACTGCGCAGATTCCAGTCGCCGCAATCAGCGGAGGGGCAGGCAATTGCAGTGGCAATACTGGCATCGGCGGCAATCTGGAACCCGGAGGCACTGTCTGCGACGTCCAGGTGCACGCCATTGCAACCTCTAACCAAAATGCAACTACGACCGGTAAACCTGGCTTCAAAACCGGTCAACGCGTGATCACCTTTGCTGTGAAGTTCTACTTCTAAAGGCGATCATCGCAAACAATTAAAGGGTGGCTTCGGCCACCCTTTTTTTTCTTATACGGGCTTTGCGCACCCTCACATATGGCAGCAGTGTGTAAATCCTCGGCGCGGGGGCAGTCGCAATAAAGATATAACGGGGTAGGAACGCCGCAGGTCCATCCAAATCAACTTCGCAAGAACTTTGCTTCCGCAGACCTCGACTTGCTTCTAAACTTCGCTGGAGGAACCTCGAATTGACGTTTGAAGGCGCGGTTAAAGGCTGCTTCGGATTCATACCCTACTTCGGCGGCAACTTCGGCCACCGAATAACTGGTTGAAGCCAACATTTGTGCTCCTAACTGAAGACGCCAGTGGGTAAGGTAAGCCATTGGAGGTTCATTCAAGTAATGCCGGAATCGCTCCGCAAGCACCGATCGCGACACGCCCGATCCCTTCGCCAGATCGGCGAGAGTCCAGGGCCGCGCAGGGTCGCGGTGCATCAGTGCCAATGCTTTGCTCACTTCCGGGTCCCGGGCGCCAGCGAGCCACCCTGTCTGTTCAGGGGCAAGATCCGCAATATAGGCGCGCAATGTTTCAACAAATAGAACTTCTGAAAGCTTCGCTAAAACGGCCTCTCCGCCGGCCCGCGAAGCGTCTGCCTGGTTTGCGGAAAAGCGGATGGAATCCTCCAGCCATTTCCCCGAAGGATGGTTGCGGATGCTGACCTTAAAAACCGCCGGCAGGCCGCTCAGGAAAACATCGCTCAGACGTGGCTCGCACGCCATGTAACCGCAGACAAATTTCGTGACCTCTCCTCCACCGCCAAAACGCCACAGCTTCAACCCTTGGGAGAGAATTTGCGCCAACTCGTTCGAATTGTCCACGGTCTGGGTGGCTCGCCCGTTCTCCAGGATGTGTTGGTCGCCATGCGGAAGCATCACAATGTCTCCGGCGTTCAATGGCACTCGCTCGCCGCTTTCCAGCCGGACGGTCGCTCGTCCTTCGGTGAGCAGGTGATAAATGATCACATTTTCAGCCCTCGGTGCCACCCGGGCGGCCAGCGCTCGTGAAGGCGCGGCCCAAAAACTCCACGGAGAGGAAAACTCCGCGTTGTAGAACAGCGCGCCTTGTAATCTCACCACCTTTAATACTTCGGAAAGGACATCCATGCAGGCCTCAAGGCAAATCTTTCCGGAATCTCAAGCAATCCATCATACGGCACGCGCAGAGCGAGCAAGAAAGCCGGACGGCAGGACAAGTTCACGGCGACAGATTGTTGCATAGTAACGAAGCAGGCTTGCGAAACGAGCTCGCCGTCACGGAAACCTAAATGGAGGAAATTATGAGCACTCTTACAGTCACGCCGGACATCACCAATCTGAAAGCGAAATTGAAGGCGACCTGGATGGCCGGAGACTACGACCGATTTTCGCGTTATATGGAGCAGGATGCGCGGGTCTTCTATGAACGCCTTGATGTACCGGCGGGATGCCAATTGTTGGACGTTGCTTGCGGATCAGGTCAGCTTGCTCTTTGCGCCGCCCGAGAGGGCGTGAACGTCACTGGCGTGGATATCGCCGCAAACCAGATAGAACGGGCGCAATCACGTGCCAAGGCGGAAGGCCTCAAAGCGCGTTTTGTGGAAGGCGATGCCGAAGACCTCCCGTTCGAAGATGCCAGTTTTGACTTTGTGACAAGTCTGATTGGAGCCATGTTTGCGCCACGGCCGGATCTCGTGGCGCGCGAACTGCTTCGAGTTTGCAGTCCCGGAGGCACTATCGCCATGGCCAATTGGACCCCGGAAGGATTTGTCGGGCAAATGTTTAAGACCTTTGCCAAGTTTATTGCTCCCTCGGGTATGCCGGCTCCGGTCTTGTGGGGCGTGGAAAACGTGGTGCGTGAGCGCCTGGGTCACGGCGTTTCAGACTTGCGAATGACGCGCCGCAACTACAGCTTGAATTATCCCTTTCCACCTGCGGACGCGGTTGAGTTTTTCCGCTTGTACTACGGGCCGACAAATCGGGCTTTCGCCTCTTTGGACGAAACTGCCGCAAAAAATCTGCGCGAAGAACTGGAGGCGCTTTGGTCCGCAAACAATCAGGGTGGCGACGAACTCACAGTAGTGCAGGCGGAGTATCTGGAAGTGATTGCAGTCCGCGCGTGAAAAGTTTGCGTCAGCCGTGCTACTCCGCCGTGGTCGGATCAATGACTGCTTTGATCTCTGAAACTTTGTTCGCGGGGAAGCCGCCCTGGCGGGCATGTTCGCGGACGATCTCTTCGTTGGGCGCGATGTAAATGCAGTAAATTTTGTCTCCGGTAACGTAACTTTGTACCCACTGAATTTGCGGGCCGAGCTTTCGCAAAACGCCGCATGAGGTCTGCGAGATGGCTTGCATCTGTTCAGCGTTAAGCTGCCCTACTCCGGGAACTTCACGCTCGATCACATATTTCGGCATATCACCCTCGCAGACGTTTAATGTTCTTTCACGGAATTATAGCGCGAGGCGCTGGAGGGTTACCCCCTCCAGCATCATGGACACGGATGTTCGGAAGGCGGAGTGGGCGGAATGCCGGGAATGTGGACCGCTGGAGTTCCAGGTGAATCGTCAGTTGCGGGTGTTCCTGGGATGTCCACGTCTGGAGTGCCAGGACTTCCCGGATCGTAGCAAGTGCTGTTGGTGGAAGTGTCGGGAAATGGATTTGTATCGTATGGCGGCTGCGGACGTGGCGCAATGGGCTGCTCGGCCACGGGATGCCCCACGGCCTGCCGCACGGCGCCGGTAACCTGATCCTGTTGCAGAGTTAGCGGCTGTGGAAGGTGCATTTCGACCGGAGAGCCTGCATCCAAATAGAAGTTGCGTGAATTTAGCAGCAGCGCAACACCTATAGCGCCACCTATGGCGAGGCCGACCATGCTACCGATGGCAATGCCTTTCAAGTGGCTGGCCGGAACGGTCACGCTGTTTGAGACGCCGTTCATGCATCCGGGCGACGGGACGCCACAATTGGGTGGCAGCGATGTTGTAAGAGTTGTGGGAATTGAACTGCTAGCGGCGCGGCCAATCAATGCTCCCAAGCCCAGGCCGGCCGCAGGCGCAATGAAGGTGCCCACGATCCGCCCTCTCCCGGGGTCTTTAATCGCATAGCCTTCATCGGTCGTTAATATTACCGGGCCGGTGATTGGAACTACATAACCGTTGGGGAAAGTCACCGTCATGGATTGCAAATGGAGTATTCCACGGCCGCTTTTGTTTTCGAGCTTCTCCACTTTTCCCTGGATATAGGTACCGGGTGGGATCACGACTTGATTTCCTGAATTAACCGGCGAAGCGATTTGCGCGTAGATATCATCGCCGCGATGAATGTACTTGCTCTGGATGGGATGCGTAAGGACTAGAGCAATCCTCGTTTCGGCGGGAATGGTGATCGTTGCCTCCCCGGAAGGACTGACATCCTGCGGAGCGTTTGGTGAATTAGGTTGAGGAGTTGTTGGCAACGACTGCGCAAAACTGGAAGTCGCGAGCAGCAGTCCTGCGGTAAGCGCGAGGCATTGCCTTGTTCTTACTTTAATCAGGGATATAAATCTGCGCAGGATAGGGCGTGTAAGCAAACGAACAACGGTAGCCATTTGAAACCTCCTGTAGGGGAGGCTGAACCGTCTGTCGAAGTGGCGCTTCGCGTTATGGAATCAGCTCTCTGACGTAGTAACCAAATGGGCCACTGGAAGTTGTCAAAAGATTTGTGAAGAATTGCAAAGAAGAAGCGCTGGATTGTAAAGCTGATATTTGTGTAAGGTGATTGAAATTAAAGTAGGCTGGCGAAACAGTCAGCTGGCGAGCTTGCGCAGAAAATCAGTTTCGCTCATGCGGTACTTGAAGGCTTTGCGCCCATCAATAAACACAACCGGGACTTCATCGGTGAATTGACGGCGGAGCGCGTTATCGCTCTCCACGTCCACTTCCTGCCATGTAAAACCTCCCCGGCGTTCCAGCTTGCCCAGGGTTTCTTTTACAATTTCGCAGAGGTGGCACCCCTTACGGGAATAAACCACTACTTGGCGTAAGTCCTGCATGGCGTTGCGGATTGTACCCCTTAAAGTGTCCATTTGCCAGAAAAACTATGGAGCAAAATTTTATCCCTATTGAGATGAAGATCGTACCCCTCGTGTTGCAAATTTACAAAATCGGAAGGACCGGTTGAACCATCCGGCTTAGCCCCGCCCGGAGAAGCACCGCTTAATTCGCTATAAAGAGGTTACAATCCTGTGCATGGCGACGCGAAAGAGCGTGTTACGGCCACCTAAGCCGGTAGATCGCCCCCTTGTGGGTAAGAATGCCTTAATCACCGGCGGAGCGCTGCGGTTGGGGCGAGCCTCGGCGCTGGCGCTGGCGAAGGCTGGCGCGAATGTCGTCATTACCTTTCGCCACTCCGGCAGGGAAGCCGAGCGTGTCGTTTCCGAAATCCAAGCATTCAAGGTGAATGCACTCGCGCTGCCCTGCGATGTCACCGACGAGATGAGCGTGCAGAAGGCCATCCGTGAAGCAGCCGCGCAGTTTGGCGGCCTGGACATCCTGGTCAACAACGCCGCGAACTATGAAACCGTGGAGTTTTCGAAAATTACCCTGAAACAGTGGGACGACATCTTCGCCTCCAACGCCCGCGGACCGTTTCTGGTTTCGCGCGAGGCGTTGCCATATCTGAAAAAGCGAAAGGGAAAGATCATCAATATGGGGTCGCTGGGAGGCCTGCGGGCCTGGGCGGAGCACGTCCACTATTGTTCCTCGAAGGCCGCGGTGCACATGCTGACCAAGGCAATGGCCAAAGCCCTGGCGCCCGAGATTGCCGTAAATTGCGTCGCGCCAGGGATGATTGACCTTGGCGAAGCGGCGGCTGCGGATTTCATGCGCAAAATGGCGAAGCAAACACCCATGCGCCGCAACGGAACCGGTGAAGAAATTGCCGCGGCTGTGCTGTTTTTTGCCACCGCACCCCACTTCATCACCGGCCAGATCATGGCTGTGGACGGGGGATTGAGTTTGTAAGCTGTGGTGGCTGCGCTCGTCCTATATCATCTTCATAATTAACGATAGTGTGCGTTGCCGAACTTTCGACGTTCCGGCAACTCAATGGTACGCAGTTCAGAACTCCATGAAGACCTGGATCCTCATTTTTCTTTTGTCGTGCAGCGTCTTTGCCGCCGCGCAGACCAAGCCTGAAGATGGAGGCCACGAAATTCAGCTATGGTCGGGCGGAGGTCACTCAGTTTCCGGCGGGCGCTCGGGGATCAGCGTTTGGAACGCGGGCGGCCGCTTCGGCTGGATCCTGACCGCTCCTCACGGCCCCGGGTTCCTGAAGGGAAGATTCGAATACGTGCTGGACGCAACCCCGGTATTCATGGTCTTCCAGCCCGGCGGCAACGCGTACGGCGCAGGGTTTAGCCCCCTGGGTTTGAAGTGGTTGCTGGCTACGCGGGGCAGCGTTGTTCCTTATCTTGAATTGAATGGCGGCACGCTTTTCTCCAATCACGATATCCCAGCTGGGACCAACACCGTGAATTTTACCGACGCCGCAGCCTTCGGAATCCATGTTCTGCGCGATTCCTACAATTGGAGCGTGGAAGCTCGCTACATGCACATCTCCAACGCAGGCCTGGCGCCCCTGAATTCCGGAGTGAACACGCTCCAGGTGCGTATTGGCATCGGCAAATTTTTCCGCTGCAAACGTTGATTGAGAGGAGCTTTCCATGCTTCGTCGGGCCAATTTACTTCTGATTATCGTTGCCTGCCTTTGCGTCTTCGCGCCCGCGCAACCTTCCGCGCCAAACTGGATCGCCGTCAGCAATGGCTACACCAACAAATTGCTTGCCGTTGAGATGAAGCACCACCCCGAGCAAGGCTCGCGCGAAGGGCTCAGCCAATACGACGGCCAAGTCGCCCAGCCGACCCTTGCCGATGAAGACCAACAGCGCCATGAAACCGAGGCCGTGCTTGCCGAACTGAAGGCCGCCGCGGCGCAGCCTCAGCAGGAAGAAGTCGCTGAAGATTTACAGATACTCATTCGCCGCGTTGAACTGAATTTCAAACAGCAGGACTTCGCGCGCGCCCATGAAGTTCCGTTCTTGAATGCCAGCAGCACGATTTTCAGCAGCCTGCATACCCTGCTCGATGATCAAACCGCCGCTGACCGCCGCCCAGCAGCTGTAGTGCGCATTCGCGAATACGCCGGCCTCGTCCCGGGATACAAACCTCTTACTGAGATATTGGAACAACGGGTAAGGGAACAGATGGCCAAGCCCGGAGTGACCTATCCCGCGAAAGTTGAAATTGAAACCGAGCTGGGAAGAAATTCCAACTACATCACCGGAATCGCCGCGCTCCTCGAAAAATACAAACTCACAGGCTGGCAGGAGTCTTTCGCGAAACTGAAAGCTCAGCTCGCGGATTACGACACCTGGACCCGAGCGAATGTATTGCCAAAGGCGCGCACTGATTTCCGTTTGCCGCCGGAACAGTACGCCCTCAATTTGGAACGGTACGGCATTGATATTCCTCCGCAACAGATGGCGGCCATGGCGCACCAGGCTTTCAATGAAATTCAGGCGGAGATGAAGCCCATCGCGGCGCAGATCGCTTCCGAGAGACACTTGCCCTCGAGCGATTATCGCGATGTGATGCGCGAGCTGAAAAAGCAGCAACTCGTCGGCGACGCGATTCTGCCGTACTACAAAGACATCCTGAAGCAGATTGAGAAGATTATCGTTGACCGGCAAATCGTCAGCCTGCCCGACCGCCCTGCGGAAATACGCATTGCCACTGCCGCTGAGACCGCGCAAACGCCGCCACCTCACATGCAGAGTCCTCCATTTCTGCACAATACAGGGCAAAAGGGCGTGTTCGTTCTGCCCCTGAACCTTCCGCCCAGCCAGGGCCAAACCACGACCGACAAGTATGACGACTTCACCTTCGGGGCCGCCGCATGGACTCTAACCGCCCACGAGGCGCGTCCCGGCCACGAGTTGCAATTTGATTCCATGCTCGAGCATGGAGTCTCCCTCGCCCGCATCGAATACGCCTTCAACAGCACCAATGTCGAGGGCTGGGGACTCTACTCCGAATATCTGATGGAGCCTTACATGCCGCTCGATGGCCAGTTAGTCTCGCTCGATTATCGTTTGCTGCGCGCCGCCCGCGCCTTCCTCGACCCTGAGTTGCAGCTCGGCGAGATCCAGCCGAAGGAAGCCTACCGCGTGTTGCAGCAGGATGTAGTCGCGTCCCACGCCTTCGCGGAAGAAGAAGTGGAGCGCTTCACCTACGGCTCGCCGGGCCAGGCCAACAGCTATTTTTACGGATACACAAAGCTCATTGCGCTACGAAAAGACACTGAGGCCGGACTCGGACCGAAATTCAACCAGAAAAAATTCCACGACTTCATCCTGGCCCAGGGCCTTCTTCCGCCCGACTTAATGCGCAAGGCGGTCATGGAAGATTTTGTACCCAAGCAGTAATGAGCCGGACGGCGGATTGACGTTCAAAATACCCGGCGTTTGAACTGCTTGATAACCCTGCATCCGATGTGCGAAAACTATTGGTCGAACAAACGTGCCTCTGGATCACGGGACAACAATGACCTCTCTTTCTTTTCGCATTAAGACTCGCAGTTACACGCCGCCGTTGGCCGCAGCAACATTCTCGACTGCAGCGTTGCTCATAGCGCTCGTCTTAGCCGGCTGCGGCGGGGGAAGCACTTCTTCCAATAATCCTTCAGGGCCGTCTAACCCTTCCGCTCCCACTACAACCCTCCGCGAGCTGGCCACACCTCGCGGTGTGCTCATGGGTACAGCGGCCGACTCTCCGTTCCTGAGTAGTGACGCCACCTATGCGAGCGTCCTCGGCACTGAGTACAGCCAGTTACAGGCAGAAAATGAAATGAAGTTCGGTCTCATTCACCCGCAACAGGGCACTTATGACTTTAGCGGTGGGGACGCTCTCGTCTCCTTCGCGCAAGCTCATAACATGGTGGTCCGTGGCCACACGCTCGTCTGGTATCAGGAAGTTCCCGACTGGGTCACAAACGGCGGTTTTGGCGCCACCGATCTCTCCAGCATTCTGCTAGACCACGTCAATACCGTCATGGGGCACTATGCGGGCCAAGTTTATGCGTGGGACGTGGTGAACGAAGCCTTCAACGACGACGGCACCATGCGCGACACAATCTGGTACGACCAGCCCGGCATTGGGTTTGCCGGGCAGGAAACTAAGTACATCGAACAGGCCTTGCAATGGGCGCACGCGGCAGACCCAGCCGCTAAGCTTTTTTACAACGACTACAGCGCCGAGACCATGAACGCCAAATCTGACGCCATTTATGCCATGGCCGCGGACTTCAAAAATCGCGGCGTGCCGCTGGACGGCATCGGCTTCCAGACCCACGTGGACCTTACGTTCGACAATCCTTCGACACTCGCCTCTTTCGCCAGCAACCTTCAGCGCTTTGCCGACCTGGGGCTTGATGTCCACATCACGGAACTAGACATTAGGTTGAGCGACAACACTCAAGCCTCGCTCAATGCCCAAGCCAAACTTTACGGTGAGCTGATGACGATGTGCGTGCAGCAGCCACGCTGCAAGGTCTTCCAGACGTGGGGCTTCACCGATAAATATTCGTGGATACCAAACGCGTTTCCAGGATGGGGCTGGGCCTTGCCGTTTGACGACACATATCAGAAGAAGCCCGCGTACACCGCCATCTCAAACGCGCTAAGCCAGTAGCTGTTCGCCCTGAGTATTCCGAGATGCCTCATTCAAGCCTTCTTTTGGCTTGAGTGGGATTAGATTGGACTCAAAGACTAATTCAGGAAGCTGCCGACCATTCACCCACTCATTCGCACAAAACGCTAGAATGAACGGGGCACACGGCCTTCTGTAAGTAGGATTTTGTGCATGAATCGGCAACTATCTATAGTGTGCAGCGTCACGGTTGCCTTCCTTTTAGGTGTGTCCGCTTGTGCCGCACAGTTATCGGTGGACGCTACTGGTCCGATACGAGGGAGACGAGTCGAGCCTACTGCCGGGCATGGAGGTGGCGTAGGCAAGCGCCTGCCTATCCAAGTGACTTTGGAGTTTCAGGGACGATCTGAGGAAGATAAAGGTAAATCCCTAGTTGATTTTGTTTTAACAAATACTGGGTCGACTGACATTAAGGTTCCGCTTTCTCCAAGCCCGGGAGATCTCGAGCCAAAAACGGCACAACCCAATTACACGGTTACTTCTCTCGCGGTGCGAATTACCGTTTATGTAGACGGCAAAAGAATCATCATTGGGGGCGCTGACTTATATGGCACCGGACGCGTCCCAAAAAGCCTCGCGTCGCTTGCACCCGGACAATCGTTGCGCGTACACACGGCCATTGCGCCACCCTCTCCTCAAAAAGGAAGTACTCTTGTGGGCTACGCAGGGCTAAGCTCGGAGACTATATCCACAGATGAAGGGCGTACATCTTGCGACATTCAAGAAATAGGCTACTCACTTTCGACTGCTTACCCTGGATCAAGCCTCCAGCCATGAATTAATGGATAAAGCAGGATCGAATTCTAAACGTATTCACTATTCCCACTCATTCGCACAAAACGCGAATGAATGGAACACCCGGCCGGATGATTCTTCCCAACCATTACTGTAAAGGATGTCCCGGGACACTTTGTAAACCATGTCGTGGGACTGGACACAAAGAAAGCTTGAGTGGGGCCACCCGGCACCCGGCTGAGCCGGGCTGATCCTGACGAATCCTGTCATCGGAAACCGATAGTTGCCGAGAAGAGGAAAACAAACGCGTAGAAGAACTCTCCTAGCGCAGCTAGAAACCCCAAGATTCGGATCGGGAGCCTAGTCGGGGAACGGGCTGCTGCTACACCACACACTCCACCGAGTGCGAGCATTAGAGACACAAGATAACTGAGGCTGCGGCCATTGCCGACTCTCAGAGTCACCATTCCATAGCTGATCAGCAACGCCAACGCTGGGAAACCAACGTACGCAAGGAATGCCACCAGAGGATGTAGCTTTAGGTAGTCGAAGACTATTTGGAATCGTGACCTGTTCGCCCATCGAAGTGCAGCAGTTCGCTGTTCCCCCTGCTTGATCTGTTGCCGTCGTTCACGTTCATATTTTCCTACCGCATCTGGGCTGTCCAAACCTCTCTTCCGAAGTTCCTTCGCCAAGGCTTCACCGGCTGTCGTCGTGAGGTTCTTTCGATCGGCTGCAACACGCAGCAGGTCGTCAGTGCTCATCACTACGTAGCGATCTGACATTTCCTGATATTCAGTTGGCACGGTACCTCGCGCGTAGCTCACTTACTACAACCAACCCCTTGTGCCAGCGGCCCCTCCACTATCGTACCTCCTGTCTCTCCCGTCCGCCGAGAAGATGCTGCAACTCATTTTTCACCCGCGCCCGCATCTCCAACATCTTGGAGCGATGCACGCATCACTTCATTATCGGACCACCCACGGGAATTGCCTGCCGTCCCCATGTAATGTTCGTCAGTTCGGCGAACGACAAATAAAGCGCCAAAGTCCCGCAGAGAATTCCATCCCATCCGCCGAGCCTGTGCCAGGTGGCGCCCATGCCGAGATCGCCGCCCGCGAGCAGGAAGAATGCGATCCACAACGTCAGGAAAATCAACCACAGGGTGCGGTTCAGGCGGAAGGTCACAATCCACAAATAAAATGTGAATATTCCCCACAGCAGAAGCGTGATGCCGACGCCGGACGCATGTGGCGGCTTGATCCAGCCCGCGCCCACCGTCCACAGCAGCAGCGCGTACCACCACCAGAATGTCCCGTAAGAAATAAAGGCCACCATCCCGAAAGTATTTCCGTTTCTGTATTCGAGGACGCCGGCGATGATCTGCGCCAGACCTCCATAGCAGAAAGCCAGCGGCACAACCACGCTGGCCGCTTCTGCGGGAAATAAACCCGCATTCATGCAGCTCAATACGATTGTGGTAAGTCCGAAACCTGCCAGCCCCAGCGGAGCCGGATTTGCCAGCGGACCATCCGCCATAGATTCCTCCCAAGGCATTCAAATGAAACGCAAACAATTGAATGCAATTTATTGCACGGCAAAGGTTTACGCGAGTGTTGGCTGCATGTCAAGTTTTTGGATTGGTCGGAGATCGTCATCCAGTCCAATCCTTGGAAAGATTTTTCACCGTTATTTTCTTAGCGCCGCGAAACTTATCTCCTCAATATGAGTTAAAGTGGGCCACAGGAGTAAATTTATGCCCAGCCAAGACCGCACCCCACGCAACTGGGAAGAAGTTGCGGAAGCCGCATCCAAGGAAAAAGACCCAATCAAACTGGCCAATCTCATTGAAGAATTAGGCCGCGCTTTGTCCGAAAGGCAGCCAAGACCTGCAAAAGCGTCGTGAACCGGTTAAGTTGAAATTGTGATAGCGCTTATCGTCACAATCAAGACTGAGATGTACTTACAAAAAAAGATTGACAATATGT
>Ga0134125_10005429_pt1 | contig 14478 bp, 12 predicted proteins | sample KB31751_FD_96464 | JGI IMG/M metagenome (GOLD analysis project Ga0134125, IMG submission 96464) | Terrestrial soil microbial communities with excess Nitrogen fertilizer from Kellogg Biological Station, Michigan, USA - KB3-175-1 | ecosystem: Environmental > Terrestrial > Soil > Unclassified ... | reverse complement strand
GCGCCTTGTAGATGTTGATCTGCCGCGGCGTGTTGTTGACGTGGTCGTCGCCGCGGATCACCTCGGTGATGCCCATGTCGATGTCGTCGACCACCACGGCGAAGTTGTAGGTGGGCCAGCCATCGGAGCGGAAGATCACCAGATCGTCCAGCTCGCTGTTGGCCCATTCGATGCGGCCCTTGACCTTGTCGTCGAACACCACCGAACCCTCGGCGGGGTTGCGAAAACGGATCACCCGGTTCGGATCGTTACGCAGCGGTTCGTTGCGGTCGCGGTAATAGCCGTTGTAGCGAGGCTTCTCGCCCGCCTTCATGGCCGCATCGCGCATCGCCTCGATCTCGGCCTTGGTCTCGTAGGCGTAATACGCCTTGCCGGCGGCGACCAGTTCATCGGCTACCTGCTTGTAGCGATCGAGTCGCTGGGTCTGATAGTACGGGCCGTCGTCCGCGTCGAGGCCGAGCCAGTGCATGGCATCGAGAATCGCCTGCACCGCCGCGTCGGTGGAGCGTTCGCGATCGGTATCCTCGATGCGCAACACGAATTCGCCGCCGCGACGACGCGACTCCAGCCAGCAGTACAGCGCGGTGCGCGCGCCACCGATATGCAGGAAACCGGTGGGGCTGGGAGCGAAGCGGGTACGTACGGTCATCGGGGGCGTCGGCAGCGTTGGAGTGAAGCCACCGATTTTAGCAGATCCGCCACCGATAACCGACGCGACGCCTTACTTCACGTGGATGGTGATCTTCTTCGACACCACCGCCGGATCGAACGGCACGTGGTTCTGGTCACCCAGTTCCAGCTGCAATGTATGCGTGCCCGGCGCCAGCTTCAGCGCGGCCTGGGTCTGGCCGCCGCCGAAATGAATGTGATTGGCATCGGCCGGGATCGGCTTGCCGGCGGCGGGCAGCTCGGTCACATCGAGCAGCAGGTGATGATGGCCGGTGTGCTCCTTGGCCACGCCGGCCGGTGCCACGCCCATGCCCTTGAGGCCAAAACGCACGGTGACGTCCTGGCCCACGGTGACCCCATCGCCGGGGGAGATGATGTAGACCTCGGCACCGGCAGGCGCCTTGGTGACGGGCAAGCCCGGTGCATCGGCCGCCATCGCGGAACCAGTCAATCCAGTGAGGGCAAGCGCAAGCAGGATACGTTTCACGTTCAATCTCCATGCGTGACGACAAAGGCCAGTGTAGGCGCAGAGTCATCGCCAAAGAAACCGCAACCGCGTCTGGCGTCACCGTGATGACATGTGCCGGCCATGCCGGCGCAACGCTGGCCCGCGAAGCTGGGTCAAGCCAGCACGGGGCATGTCATGCGCATCGGTATCGTCAGCGAGACCTATCCGCCGGAAATCAACGGCGTGGCTTTGACCGTCCACAGCCTCGCCGCCGGCCTGGCCGCCCGCGGCCACGATATCGACCTGATCCGTCCGCGCCAGGCGCAACCGCAACAGGACGAACCCGGCATCGATGTACTTGAGGTGCGCGGCGGCGCCCTGCCGCGCTATCCCGGCTTGCGCTTCGGCCTGCCGGCCGGACGAACCTTGAATCAGCACTGGAAGCTGCAGCGCCCTGACGCGGTTTACGTCGCCACCGAAGGCCCGCTTGGCTGGTCGGCGATGCGAGCGGCGCGCCGCCTGGGCATCCCGCTGAGCAGCGGTTTCCACACCCGCTTCGACAGCTACGCCGAACATTACGGCGTGGGCATGCTGACGCCATGGGTTCGTGCCTACCTGCGCAACTTCCACCAACGGGCGGCCGCCACCCTGGTGCCCACCCACGCGCTTGTGCGGGAGTTGCAGGACATGGGTATCACCAACGCTCGCCTGCTGCGACGGGCGGTGGACACGCAGCTGTTCCATCCTGCCCGGCGCGACGACAGCCTGCGCGCCGCGTGGGGTGCCGATGTGTCCACGCCGGTGGTCCTCTACGTAGGACGCATTGCGCCGGAGAAGAACCTCGACCTGGCGATAGAAACGTTCCGCGCCATCCAGCAGCAGCTGCCGCAGGCGCGTTACGTGTGGGTCGGCGATGGCCCTGACCGCGCCGCGCTGATGGCGGCGCATCCGCACTTCATCCATGCAGGCGTGCAGCGCGGCGAAGCGCTGGGTCGGCACTACGCCAGCGCCGACCTGTTCCCCTTCCCCAGCCTCAGCGAAACCTTCGGCAACGTGATCCTCGAGGCGCTGGCGGCCGGCCTGCCCGTGGTCGCCTATGCCCAGGGGGCGGCACGCGAGCATCTGGTCGACGGCATCAACGGCTATGGCATCGAGCCTGGCAACGCACCGGCCTTCATCGATGCGGCGGTGAAGCTGGCCAGCAATCCGGCGCTGACCCGATACATGGGGCGTGCCGCCCACGTCGGTGTGGCCGGCTTGTCGCCCGATGCCGTGATCCGCGATTTCGAAACCCTGTTGCGCGAGATGGCCGAGGAGAACCTGCATGAGCATGCCGTCACCATCGCCCACGCCTGAGCTTTTGCTTGGGCCGCGTTTTGCCCTGGATCGCCGCGTCTGCGTGGCGGCCAACCGCTGGGGCGCCCGGCGCATGGTCGGCTTGTTCTTCGGCGCGATCAGCCGCCTTGGCGACGGTGTGTTCTGGTACACGCTGATGGCGGTGCTGGCGTTGTTCGGTGGACGCGACGGCCTCACCGCCGCCGCGCACATGGCCGTTACCGGACTGGCAGCGCTGCTGTTGTACCGCCTGCTGAAACGCTGGACGCGCCGGCCCCGGCCCTATCGCTCCTGCCCCGGCGTGATCGCGCACGTGCCACCGCTGGACGAGTTCAGTTTCCCTTCGGGGCACACCTTGCAGGCCGTGAGTTTCACCGTGGTGGCGCTGGCCTGGTATCCGCCGATGGCGTCCTTGCTGCTGGGCTTCACAACGCTGGTTGCTGCCTCGCGGGTGATCCTCGGCCTGCACTATCCCAGCGATGTACTCGCCGCCATCGCCATCGGCGGGGGACTCGGCACCGCGTCGCTGTGGGTGATGCAATCACTGATCTGAGCCTTGGCCTGGTCAGCAACTACGCACGCCGTCGGCAGTTCCTTTGCGCTCAGACGCATAGACAGGTTGTCCACAGGCTTTACCAACGGCGGTCCACAATCGCTGTGGAGAACTTCGCGATGAAGCATCGCGAACTGGGCAAAACATCGGCATGCCGTGCCAAGTGATTGTCGGCAAAGGACGCGTCGGTGTTGTCCACAGGCTTGTACAGAAGCGGCGCACAACGACTGTGGAAAACTGGCGTATCGATGGCGGCCCGGTGCGGAAAACCGCTGCGCAATTGTTGCGCAATGCGTAGCAAGTGACTGATGCAAAAGCCGTGGCCGTGGCTTGTCCACAGGCTTTACCGAGCTGCTTCCACAACCGTTGTGGAAAACCCGCGTGCGGAAACGACGATGCCGCCCGAAGGCGGCATCGCATGGCGACAGCGTGGCGGTCAGGCCGCGCGTTGTTCGCGCCCGAGGATGCCCAGCAGGTCGGCCAGCTTGTCGCGCATCTCGCGGCGGTCGACGATCATGTCGATGGCGCCGTGCTCCACCAGGAATTCGGAACGCTGGAAGCCCTCGGGCAACGTCTCGCGCACCGTCTGCTCGATCACGCGCGGGCCGGCAAAACCGATCAACGCCTTCGGCTCGCCGATGTTGATGTCGCCCAGCAAGGCCAGGCTGGCCGAGACGCCGCCGGTGGTGGGGTTGGTCAGCACGCTGATGTACGGCACGCCCGCATCGCGCAGGCGCGCCAGCGCGGCGGAGGTCTTGGCCATCTGCATCAGCGAGAACAGCGCCTCCTGCATGCGTGCGCCGCCGGTGGCGGAGAAGCACACCAGCGCACTCTTGTCGGCCAGCGCGCGTTCGGCGGCGCGGGTGAATTTCTCGCCCACCACCGAACCCATCGAGCCGCCCATGTAGGCAAACTCGAACGCCGCCACCATCAACGGCCGGCCTTTCAGCTTGCCGCTCATGGTCAGCAGCGCGTCTTTCTCGCCGGTCTTCTTCTGCGAGGCGATGATGCGGTCGCGGTACTTTTTCGAATCGCGGAATTTCAGCGGATCGGTGGGCTCCATGCTGGCCCACAGCTCCTGGCCGGAGCCCTCATCCAGCAGCGCACGCAGCCGCGTGCGCGCCGCGATGTAATGGTGATGGCCGCACTTGGGGCACACCATCAGGTTGCGATCCAGTTCGGGCCGATACAACACCGCGCCACAACCACCACATTTCTCCCACACGCCCTCGGGCACCGAGCCCTTGCCGGCGGTGGAGCTCTGGGGCCGCGTGCGCGGCGTCATGATTTTCTGCAACCAGTTCATGCAAACACCTCAAACGTTCCTGACCTGAAGCGGCCAGATGACCGCTCAGAGCTGGGAAGAAAACCACGTCCTGTGGTTTTCTTCCATCGCGCGCCCGGTACATGCCCGGACGCACTCACGCGAATCAGTCACTTGCGTGACCGATCCGCGACCGGCCATCGTGGCCGGGCTGAGAGGTCGAAAAATCACAACCTCTCAGTGTGCGTCCAGCGCTGCCCGGATCGGCTGCAGGAAATCCTTCGCCCGGCCGGCGATGTCGTCCGGCTCGGAGGCTCCCGCCAACCGCGCGACCAGCGCGCTGCCGATCACCACCGCGTCGGCAAACCCCGCAATTTCCTTCGCGCTCTGTGCATCGCGTATGCCGAAACCCACCGCCACCGGTACCTTGGCGCTGGCCCGGACGCCAGCCACGCGCTCCGCGATATCCTGCGTGCTGAGCTGCCCTGCCCCGGTGATCCCGGCAAAGGACACATAATACAGGAAGCCCTCCGCGGCCTCGCACAACCGCTCCATCCGCGCCGGTGCAGTGGTCGGCGCCGCCAGCAGGATCTGCTGCAGGCCGGCATCGCGCAGCGGCTGCAATACGGCCGCTTCCTCCAGCGGGCAATCGACCAGCAACACGCCATCCACGCCAGCCTGCACCGCCTCCTGCGCGAAACGCGCGTAGCCGTGGATCTCGACCGGGTTGAGGTAACCCATCAGCACGATCGGCGTCTCCGCGTCGCGCTGGCGGAACGCAGCCACCCAGCCCAGCACCTCGCCGATGCCGACGCCCTTGGCGATCGCCCGCTCGCTGGCATGCTGGATCACCAGGCCATCGGCCATCGGATCGGAGAACGGCACGCCCAGCTCGATCAGGTCAGCCCCGCCCTCCACCAGCGCATGCATCAGCGCGACCATGTGCTCGGGCGACGGATCGCCGGCGGTGACGAACGGAATCAGGCCGGTGCGGCTGGCGGCTTTCAGGGCCGCGAAACGGCGATCGATGCGGCTCATACTTCCACTCCTTCGCGCGCAGCAATAGTGTGCACGTCCTTGTCGCCGCGGCCGGACAGGTTGCACAGGACCAGGCCGTCCTTCGGATATTCGCGTGCCAGCTTGATCGCCTGCGCCACCGCGTGGCTGGATTCCAGCGCGGCCAGGATGCCTTCGGTGCGCGCCAGCAGATGGAATGCCTGCAACGCTTCGTCATCGGTGACACCGACGTACTCGGCGCGACCGGCATCTTTCAGGAAGGCATGCTCGGGACCGACACCGGGGTAATCCAGACCGGCAGAGACCGAATGGGTTTCGGTGATCTGGCCGTTGTCATCGCACAGCACATAGGTGCGATTGCCGTGCAGCACGCCGGGGCGGCCCGCCGCCAGCGACGCGGCATGATGGCCGGTTTCGATACCATCGCCTGCCGCTTCAGCGCCCACGATGCGTACGTCGCGATCGTTGAGGAATTCGTGGAACAGGCCGATCGCGTTGGAACCACCACCGACGCAGGCGGTGAGCGCATCGGGCAGCCGGCCGTAATCCTGCAGCATCTGTGCGCGCGCCTCGCGGCCCACGATGGCATTGAAGTCGCGCACCATCAGCGGGTACGGATGCGGGCCGGCCACGGTGCCGATCATGTAGAAGGTATCGGCCACGTTGGTGACCCAGTCGCGCATCGCCTCGTTCAACGCGTCCTTCAGCGTCTTCGAGCCGGACGTCACCGGCACCACTTCGGCCCCCAGCAGCTTCATGCGATAGACATTCATCTTCTGCCGCTCGATGTCCACCGCACCCATGTAGACCACGCATTTCAGGCCCAGCCGCGCGGCGACCGTGGCGCTGGCCACGCCGTGCTGGCCGGCACCGGTCTCGGCGATGATGCGCGGCTTGCCCATGCGTTTGGCGACCAGCGCCTGGCCAACCGTGTTGTTGATCTTGTGCGCGCCGGTGTGGTTCAGGTCCTCGCGCTTCAGCAGGATGCGCGCCCCTCCCACATGCCGCGACAGGCCTTCGGCGTGATAGATCGGGCTGGGCCGGCCGACGTAGTACTTCAGGTCGCGGTCGAGCTCGGCGATGAATTCGGGGTCCTTGCGCAGGCGCAGATAGGCCTCGGTCAACTCGGCCAGCGGCGCCATCAGCGTCTCGGCAACGTAGCTGCCGCCGTAGTTGCCGAAGCGGCCGTGCTCGTCGGGCCAGGCGTGGAAGTCGTCGATTGTGGGCATGCTGAAGCTCGATATGACGGAGATGAAGCCGTCACCATAGCGCAGCACCGGCGTCGCAAAAAGCGATAAGATCGCACACAACCTGTCAGAAAAACTCACATATATGGTGGCCCGCGAACTCCCCTCGCTGAACGCCCTGCGCGCGTTCGAAGCCGCAGCACGGCTGGAAAGCATCAGCCGCGCCGGCAGCGAACTGCACGTGACGCACGGCGCGATCAGCCGTCAGATCCGTGCACTGGAGGCCGAGCTGGGCGTACCCCTGTTTCAACGCCAGGGGCGCGGTGTGAGCCTGACTACGGCGGGCCTCCGGCTGAGGGACGCCGCCGCCTTGTCGTTCGGCCAGCTCCGCGATGTCTGCGTCGAGATTTCGCGCGACCAGACACGCACGCCGTTTGTGCTCGGCTGCTCCGGCAGTCTGCTGGCGCGCTGGGTGATTCCGCGCCTGGAACGCATGGGCCACGACCTGCCGGAAATCCCCTTGCACCTGTCGGCGCTGGAAGACGTGCCGCATGCGCTGGACGGCCTCGATGCCGCGTTGCTGCTGGCCGCGCCGCCGTGGCCGAAGGATTGGCAGGTGGAGGTGCTGGCGCCGGAAACCGTCGGCCCCGTGGTCAGTCCCGCCTACAGCGGCTGGCCAAGACTGAAGGGCCAACCCGCATCCTGCCTGCTGGACGAACCCCTGCTGCATACCGCATCGCGACCGCAGGCATCCCACGAGTGGGCACGTGCGGCGAAGCTGCCGGGCTCGCCGCCATCAGGGCAGGGATTTCCCCATCTCTATTACCTGCTGGAAGCGACCATCGCAGGCCTCGGCGTCGCCATCGTGCCCGCGCCGCTGGTCACCGACGAGCTGGCTGCCGGCCGCTTGTTGGCGCCATGGGGATTCGTGCCGACAGATGCCGCCTGGATCCTGGCCTTATCCGGTCGCCGTCACGACCGGCGTGCGCCGGCATTGGCGGCGTGGCTGGCGAACGAGCTGACGGATGACTGACACGCAGCCTAGCGATCAGCATCCGCCTCACGTACCGCCTGGATGAAGGCCGCCATCCTGGCGGGGTCCTTGATGCCAGGCGACGATTCGATGGCGCTGGCGACATCGACCGCCCACGGTCGCGCCTCGCGCATTGCGCTGGCCACGTTCCTGGGCGAGAGTCCCCCGGCCAGGATCAGGCGCGACCCCATATCCGGCGGTATCAACGACCAGTCGAAAGTCCTGCCGCTGCCTCCGGCCTCGCCCGCGCCGTGGCCGTCCAACAGCAAGCCGCGAGCATGGGGATAAGCCTGCAACGCCGGCAGTGCCGCAACGCCCTCGCCCATCGCCACGGCCTTCAGGAAAGGCTGCTCGAACTGCTGGCACCAGGCGTCGGTTTCAGCGCCATGGAATTGCAGCAGATCCGGACGCACGTCGCGCAGCACCTGCCGCACCAGCTCCGCGTCGTCGTCCATGAACAAGGCCACCGTGGTGACGAAAGCGGGCATCGCGGCCACGATCGTCGCGGCCTGATCCAGCGCCACGCGACGCTTGCTGCGCGCGGTAAGCACCACGCCAATGGCATCGGCGCCCAGGCACGCCGCCAGCAGCGCATCCTCCACGCGGGTCATGCCGCAACATTTGATGCGGGTCATTGGCTTACCTCCGGTGGCAGGCCCCAACGGGCCTCGTAGCGCGGCCCGATAAACGTGAGGCCGGACGCCGGGCCGGTGGGACCAGCCACCTGGCGGTCGCATCCGGCTAGCAGTTCAGCCATCCATTCAACCGGCCGCTCGCCACGACCAACCAGCAGCAGCGACCCCACGATATTGCGCACCATGTGATGCAGGAAGCCGTTCGCCTCGATCTCCAGTGTGACGTACTCGCCGTCGCGCCGCACATCGACCGACAACACGGTGCGATGGGGATGTTTTGCCTGGCAGGACAATGCGCGGAACGCGCTGAAATCGTGCAATCCCAGCAACGCCTGGGCCGCCTGGTGCATGCGCCCGGCATCCAGCGGCAAACGCTCCCATGTCACGTAGCGTGCTTCCAGCGCCGCGCGCACGGGACGATTGAGGATGCGGTACCGGTAGCGCCGGCTACGGGCGGCGTAGCGCGCGTGGAAATCGTCCGCCACCGACTGTGCCCACAGCACCGCTACGCTGTCCGGCAGGTTGGAGCAACTGCCCAACACCCAGCCACGCATGTCCCGCTGCGCAGGCGTGTCGAAATGCACCACCTGGCAACGCCCATGCACACCCGCGTCGGTGCGACCGGCACAACTGACGTCCACCGGATGGTCGGCCACCCGCGATAGCGCCTGTTCCAGCCGGGCCTGCACGCTGGGACCTTCCTTCAGCCGTTGCCAGCCGAAGAAATCGGTCCCGTCGTATTCAATGCCCATGGCGATACGCATGACGTGTGAAGCCGGAAAGAAAACAACAAAGATTAGCAGTACGCCAACGACAACGGGCCGGCAAGCCGGCCCGTTGCATCATGCGCGATGGGGGCTCAGCCCAGGCTGTCGGCCAACCGTTGCGCCACGTCGCGCTGCATCTGGGTGCCTTCCCGCAGCACTTCGTCGAGCATGGCGCGGGCGCCATCGGCGTCGCCCATGTCCATGTAGGCACGGGCCAGATCGAGCTTGGTGTCGACCGGGTCGTCACTGAATTCGCCCGGCTCGGCGCCCGCGTCATGATCGAACGACTCGGCCGGAGCGGCCACTTCATCGCCATCGAACCTCCAGCTCGAAACAGGTTCGTCGGCGGCCGGTTCACCGATGTCCAGCGGTTCGAACTCGGCGGCGGGTGACGGAGGAAGGATGTCGTCCTGTGACTGGAATGACGCGAATTCATCGGTCGGCGGTGCTTCGGTGTAAGGCACCTTCGGCGACTCCGACGACGCAGGTGTTGGCGAGAGCTGGAAGTTGAAGTTGTACTCGCTCACCCTTTTCGGCGAAGCCGGCGCAACTGGCGCCACCGGCGCGAACTCGGTTTCCTCGCCGTAATGGTCGATGTCGAACGCCGGACGCAGCTGGGTCTCATCGTCAGCGGGAACTGCATCGTGGTAGGCAAACAGCGGATGACCGGGCGCGAGATCCTCGCCCATGTGCACCACATCCTGCCATTCCTCCTGCTGCGGATCGGCGATATGCGCATGCATCGCCTCAGCCGCCGCCTCGAAATGCTCCACGTCGCGGCGCGAGTAATACAGGCTCACGAGTTCCAGGTGAAGGCTCACGTCATCCGGATGCTCGGCCAGCTGATCCAGCAGTTCGTTCTGGTCGACGTCATCGCCGCCGTATTCATCCACGGGTACCGCGGCAAAGCGGTCAGCCAGCGATGATGGCGACGCGGCCGACGGTTTCACGGTTTTCTTGCGACGACCCAGCAAGGCCAGCAACAGCAACAGCACGATCACGCCGCCCGCCGCGAGCCATGCCATCGGCTGCATGTACCAGGGCTGCTCGACATCGGCCGGCCTCGACGTCGGCCTGGGCGCAGGATGGTGCGCAGCGGGCTTCGCCTTGGCCGGAGCTTCGATCTTCGCCGGCGCCGTCATCGCGGTGGTGGGCGTCGCGGCGGTGGATGCGGCCGCAACGGCAGCAGGCGCAGGTGTGGCTGAAACCGGGCTGGTCAGCGCGGGAGCCGCAGGTTCGGCCTTGCTCGCAACACTGGTCGGTGCCGCGACGGCTGGCGCCGCGACGACAGCACCCTTGGGTGTGCTATCCGCCGACTTGCCCGCGGCGGCCAGCTTTGCCTGCAACTCGGCGATCTGGTTGTCCTTCAGCGCCAGCAAGCGTTTGTTCTTGCTGTTGATGTCGGCCAACTCCTTGAGCTGATCCTTCAGGTCGCCGCTTTGCTGCTGCAGGTTGGCGATGCTTTCCTGGCTGCGCAACAGATCCTGCCTGAGCGCCGCCGATGCCTTGGCATCGGCATTGGAGGCCGATTTGCCGGCGCTGGCCGGAACCAGCGCCAGACGATCGGCCGACGGCGCCTGGCTGGCAGCCGGTGCGCTGCTGGCGGAGGCGCGCGTGGCCGCATCGGCCACGGTGGTGGGCGTGCTGGCGGCGGTCGCGCGCCAGTCGCTGTTTTCGCGACGCACTTCGGCAATCGCGGCAGCCTGCTCGGTCGACTGGATTTCCTCGCGCGTGGGCACGCGCAACACCTGACCGCTCTTCAGCGCATTGATGTTGTCGCGGTAGAAAGCGTCGGGATTCGCCCGCTTGAACGCCAGCATGACCTGGTGCACATCGGCGTCGGGCACGGCGCTGCGCGCGATCGTGGACAAGGTCTGGCCACGCTGGACCGGACCGTAGTTGCCATTGGCCGCCGCGTTCGCACGAGGGGCGGGCGCGGCCGCGGGTGCGGCAGCTGCCGGCGCCGCGCGATGTACGGGCGCCGCCCGCGTCGCCGGTGCCGGTGCCTGCGTGTACGCCGGCGCACCAGCGACCGAGCCGGGCGGATCGAGCAGCAGCGTGTACTCGCGCACGCTCTTGCCGGCGGCACCATCGACTTGCAGCAGCAGGTCGAGGTAGGGATCGTCCACCGCCGTGCTGCTGGTGATACGAATTACCTGACGACCGTTGCCGAGGTCGACAACCTTGAATTCCAGCGGCAGCGTCGTGCGACCGCCCGCGATGCCGGCACGCGCGAAATCCTCGCCCGAGGCCAGTTGCACCTTCAGGTTGTGCAGGTCGGCCGGATGGCTCGAATGCACCGGGATTTCCGCCAGCAAGGGCTGGCCGAGGGCCGACTTGACCTGGATCTGGCCGAGATCCAGCGCACCGGCCTGCCCGCTGCCTTGCGCCATGACCTGGCTGCTGCCCAGTGCCAGCGCCATCAGCACCGACCACTTCAACGAACGATTCATCGCGTGTTCCCCCGAACAAACCTGGCACTTTCATATGGCCGCCAGGACCGGCGGCTTCTCGAAACGCATGCCACTTTAAGTTACAAACTGGCCAATCAACAATAGGCAGGTCGAATACTTGCGACACATTGCTGTCGTGCGTTCTCGCCCGTGCCGTGGCGCGACACCCCCGGAAAGACCGATAACGAAGCCGGTTGCCGCTGCCCGTGCCGGTTTCGCGGCCGGATTATGGCGCCATCGCGCGCTGCGCCAGACCGCGAATTCGCCTCGCGCCCCGGTTTGTCGGCACCCTGCGGAAAACAAAATGCCCACCGCGAATCAGCCTGCCTGCAGTTCGCGGTGGGCACGGTCGCAACGGTGCGCTTACAGATAATCGGCGATCAGCAATTCGGCAATCTGCACCGCGTTCAACGCGGCACCCTTGCGGATGTTGTCCGACACCACCCACATGTCCAGCCCACGCTCGTGCGAGATGTCCTCGCGGATACGGCCCACGAACACGGGATCGGTGCCGGCCGCATCGCTGACCGGCGTGGGATAGCCGCCGGCCTCGCGCCGGTCGTTGACCACTACGCCCGGCGCCTGCTCCAGCAATTCACGCGCACGTTCGGCGCTGATCTTCACGCGGGTCTCGACGTGCACCGCCTCGGCGTGGCCATAGAACACCGGCACGCGCACGGCAGTCGGGTTCACCTGGATGGTGTCGTCCTCAAGGATCTTGCGGGTTTCCCACACCAGCTTCATTTCTTCCTTGGTGTAGCCGTTGGGCTGGAAGTCGTCGATGTGCGGAATCACGTTGAACGCGATCTGCTTGGGAAATTTCTGCGGCTCGGCGCTCTGGAAATTCAGCAGCGCGGCGGTCTGCTTGCCCAGTTCGTCCATGCCCGAACGACCCGCGCCCGAGACCGACTGATACGTGGCCACGTTGATCCGCTCGATGCCCACCTCATGGTGGATCGGTGCCAGCGCCACCAGCATCTGCATGGTCGAGCAATTGGGGTTGGCGATGATGCCGTGGCTGGTGTACTCGGCGATGGCGTGCGGGTTGACCTCGCTGACCACCAGCGGGATGTCGTCGCGGTAACGGAACTCGGAGGTGTTGTCGATCACCACCGCACCGGCTGCGGCCGCGCGCGGCGCGTGCACCTTGCTGACCGAGCCGCCGGCCGAGAAGAACGCGATGTCCACGCCTTCGAAATCGTAGTCGGCCAGGTTTTTCACCACGATCTTCTTGCCACCGAACGTGACCTCGCTGCCGGCGGTGCGCTCGCTGGCCAGCGGCACCAGCTCGCTGATCGGGAAATCACGCTCGGCGAGGATCGCCAGCAGGGTTTCGCCCACAGCGCCGGTGGCGCCGACCATTGCTACCTTGTAACTGCTCTTCTTGCTCATGGATGCTGTTCTTGGCTCGGGGTTGGATGATTGGAGCCGGCTGCAGCCAGCACCTCGGGGTTGAGAATCGTGGGCGGATGGCCGGCGTGCGGGCCATGTCCGAACAGCGCCAGCACATTGGCGACCGCCATCGCGGTCATGCCACGGCGCGCGTCGGGACTGGCACTGGCAATGTGCGGGCTGAGCAATACGTTGTCGAGTTCCAGCAGCCTGGGATTCACCACCGGCTCGCCCTCGAACACGTCCAGCGCCGCCGCGGCGAGCCGACCCTGCGCCAGCGCCTCGGCCAAGGCCGCGTCGTCGACGATGCCGCCACGGGCGATGTTCACCAGTACCGCGGTGGCTTTCATTTGCGCCAGTTCGGCGGCGCCGATCGCATGCCGGCTTTCAGGTGTCAGCGGCAGCGCCAGCACCAGGAAATCGGACGTACGCAGCAGTTCGCCCTTGTCGACCCAACGCGCCCGGCATTCGCTTTCCAGCGCCTGCGGCAGCCGCGAACGGTTGTGATAGATCACCTGCATGCCGAAACCGACCGCGCGCCTTGCCACCGCCTGGCCGATCCGGCCCATGCCCAGGATGCCCAGCGTGCGGCCGCGCACATCCATGCCCAGCCAGTCGGTGAAACGGGTGCCGTGCCACTGGCCGGCGCGCAGCCAGCGTTCGGCCTCGCCCATGCGACGGGCGGCGCCCAGCAGCATCGCCCAGGTGAAATCGGCCACGCTCTCGTCCAGCGCACCGGCCGTGTTGGAAGCGGCGACGCCGGCGGCCGTGAGCGCTGCCAGATCAAGATTGTCGTAGCCCACGCCCAGGTTCGCGACGATGCGCAAGCGTGGGGCCTTGGCCACCTCGGCCGCGCCGATGCGCTCCTTGAGGCCGACGATGACGGCATCGCAATCGGCAATCTTCGCGGCCAGCTCGGCCGCAGAAAACATGACCTCCCGCGGCTCCGCCACCACGTCGAAATGGGGCTCGAGCCGGGCCACGATGTCGGGAAACGTGGGGCGCGAAACCCACACGCTCGGCCTGGCCATCATGCGTATTCCCTCACTGTCATGAGGTGGTGACGCGCGGCTCGACCACGCCCACGTCGCCGCACTGCGCGCGATGGCGCAACGCCTGATCCATCAATACCAGCGCCATCATCGCCTCGGCAATCGGCGTGGCGCGAATGCCCACGCAGGGATCGTGGCGACCCTTGGTCACCACGTCGGCGGGCTCGCCGGCCAGGTTCAAGCTATGGCCCGGAATCAGGATGCTGGAGGTGGGCTTGAGCACGATCGACGCGGTCACCGGCTGGCCGCTGCTGATGCCGCCCAGGATGCCGCCGGCGTGATTGGACGCAAAGCCGTCCATGCTTATCTCGTCGCGATGTTCGCTGCCGCGCTGGCTGACCGCGGCGAAACCGTCGCCGATCTCCACGCCCTTGACCGCATTGATCGACATCAGCGCGGCGGCCAGCTCGCCATCGAGCTTGCCGTAGATCGGCTCGCCCCAGCCCGGCGGCACGCCGTCGGCCACCACGTTCACGCGCGCGCCGACCGAATCGCCGGATTTGCGCAGCGCGTTGATGTATTGCTCCAGCGCGAGCACCTGCCCGGCCGCCGGCCAGAAGAACGGGTTCTGCTCCACCGCTTCCCAGGCGAACGCGTGCGGCACCACGTCGCCGATCTGCGCCAGGTAGCCGCGCACCCGTACGCCAAATCGATCGGCCAGCCATTTCTTGGC
>Ga0134125_10005427_pt1 | contig 14479 bp, 16 predicted proteins | sample KB31751_FD_96464 | JGI IMG/M metagenome (GOLD analysis project Ga0134125, IMG submission 96464) | Terrestrial soil microbial communities with excess Nitrogen fertilizer from Kellogg Biological Station, Michigan, USA - KB3-175-1 | ecosystem: Environmental > Terrestrial > Soil > Unclassified ... | reverse complement strand
TGAAAGGAATGCCCGTAAAAGAAAGGCAATTATTAGACATCAGCCGCCAGCAGGGTATAAAAAACGGAATATATACTTTTCTTTTGCAAAAAAAAGAAGAAGCGGCTATTTCCGCCGCAGGGATAGTAGCTAATTACCGGATATTAGACAGGCCCGAAAAAATGGGGGTGGTGAAGCCAGAGCCGACAAAAATATACATCTGGTACATACTCGCGGCGCTTGTATTAGTATCATTGTTTATTTATATTAAAGAGTTTTCAAGTACCAAGCTAAGATTCAGATCTCAAATTGAAGGCAGAACGAAAGTGCCTATTCTTGCAGAAATTGCTTATCAGCCCAATAAGGCAAACACACCTGTTGTGGTTGAAGAAGGCAAGCGTACCCTGATAGCGGAAGAATTCAGGGAATTACGAACCAACCTGAACTATGTAACTTTTAACTCAAAGGAGAAAAGTAAAGTGATTTTAGTAACTTCTTCTATACCTAATGAAGGAAAAAGCTTTGTAGCCATTAATACTTCTATCAGTTTATGTCTTACCGGAAGTAAAGTGGTTTTATTAGAATTTGATCTCCGCAAACCTAAGATCAGTAAAGAATTGGGTATTAACCGTATTAAAGGGTTAAGCTCTTTTCTGGTGGGAAGCGCCATAGAAGATGAGATCATACAACCCTATCCCGGAATTTCAAATATGAGTGTAATTCCTTCCGGGCCAATTCCTCCCAATCCTTCTGAACTGATAAGCAGCGCCAGGCTAAAAGAATTATTCGATTATTTAAAACTGCAATTTGATTATATTATAATTGATTCACCTCCTATAGGCGCAGTTACAGATGCCAAGATACTGGCTGCTGTTTCAGATGCTACTCTATATATAGTAAGGCAAAATTATACCCACAGTTCCTTTCTAGAATTAATAGAAGATATTAATAAGAAAAAGATACTACCCAATCTTAATATCGTTTTTAACGGAATAAAAGTGAAACCCATTCCGGGATACAGGTATGGGCAAACTTATGGATACAATTACAGGTATGGATATGGGTATGGATATGGCTATGGGTATACTGAGAAAGAATCAGGAAAAAAATGGTGGAAATTTTGGTAATTGGCTACAAGTTGTGGCAATAATTATACAATACAATACAATTAATCTTCTAATTTTAAATTTATTACTTGACCGATATTAAAATCATCGCTATAATTCCTGCCCGAAGTGGTTCTAAATCAATACCGGATAAAAATATTCAATCCATAAACGGGAAGCCACTTCTGGCTTATACCATTGAACATGCATTACAATCCAAATACATTCAAAGAACGATTGTATCTACCGACAGTGAATATTATGCTGCTATTGCCAAATCATTCCAGGCTGAAGTTCCTTTTATTCGTCCTGCCGCAATAGCCATGGATCAGTCAACTGATTTAGAAGTTTTTGACCACGCACTGAAATGGCTCAAGGAAAACGAAAATTATGAACCTGTTATCGTTGTTCATCTAAGGCCTACAACACCTGTAAGAGACGCGTCAGACATAGATAGAATGATTGAAATCCTCATCAAAAATGCGGATGCGGATTCTATAAGATCCGTAATAAAAAATACAGAAACTGTTTTTAAGATGTGGTTTATGGGTGACGATGGTTTTCTTTCTCCTGTAGTTTCTGATTCACGTTTCTGCGAAGCTTATAACATGCCTCGTCAGTCTCTCCCCGAAAGTTACTTGCAGAATGCAAGCATTGATATTACAAGAGCTGCAACTATCCTGGAAAAAAAATCTATGACAGGGGATAGAATTTTAGGATATATAATGGACGATAATTTTGATATTGATTACCGGCATCAATTGGCCAACCTGCCTGTAGAAAAAACAAAGCACCAGCAGCAAACTTTTGTTTTTGATATTGATGGCGTCGTCGCGCATTTAAGTCCTGGTAATAATTATGCTTTGGCAAAACCAAATTTTGAAATTATCAATAAAATAAATGAATTGTCCGATGCCGGACATTATGTGGTGTTGTTTACGGCAAGGGGCAGTAAAACCGGAACAGACTGGCAATCAATCACCGAAATCCAAATGAAAGAGTGGGGTGTGAAATTTAATGAAATCAGGTTTGGTAAACCTTTTGCAGATTACTATGTAGATGACAGAATGCTTTCAGTAAACGAACTTTTAAACCTCAAAATGTAGCAATAATGAAAAACTTTAATGATCTTTTTATTTTTGAATTAGCCAATAATCACCAGGGAGACGTTAAGCATGGTATAAAAATAATAAATGCGATGGGTGAGATTTCAAGGAAATACAAACTCAATGCAGCCGTAAAACTTCAATATAGACAATTGGATTCTTTTATTCATCCAAAATACCGGAATGACAAAGAAGCAAAACACATAAGCCGCTTTTTAAGCACCGAGCTAAAGCCTAATCAATTCCTGGAACTTGTAAAAGCCATCAAAGCAAATGGGTTAACTACTGTTTGTACCCCATTTGACGAAGAAAGTGTTGACCTTATTTTAGAACACCAAATTGAGGTGATAAAAATCGCGTCCTGCAGTGCAGACGATTGGCCGTTATTACAAAAAATAATAGCCACTCAAAAGCCGGTTATAGCTTCTACCGGAGGGCTGAATCTCGTTCAAATTGATAACCTGGTTTCATTTCTGGGCCGCCGTGACAATAATTATGCAATTCTTCATTGTGTCGGTATTTATCCGAGCCCGAATGAAACACTTAACCTGAATTTCCTGAAGAGATTAATCAGGCGCTACCCCACAGTGCCTATAGGATATAGCGGACACGAAACTCCGGATAATACTGATGTAATTAAAATAGCCGTTGCTCTTGGCGCCGGTATATTCGAGCGTCATGTAGGAGTGCCGACCGATACTATTACACTGAATAAATATAGCATGAACCCGGAGGAAGTTGAAAAATGGGTGCAGGCTTCAATAACCGCCAAAGAAATATTGGGTTCCGGTGAAAAGATAATCTCAAAAGATGAAGAAGTTTCCTTATTATCATTAAAGCGCGGTGTATATGCTAAAGGAAAAATTAAAAAAGGAGAAGCGCTCACACGTGAGAAAGTATTTTTTGCGATGCCTTGCGGGGATGGCCAATTGAATAGTGGAGAGTTTGGAAAATACAGGTCCAGTTTTGTTGCATCAAAAGATTACCAGGCGAATGATGCCGTATTTGAACCTGCTCAAAATGACAGCTACCACAATATCCGTGAAATCATACATGATGCAAAAGGCATGCTAGCTGAAGCGGGGATTGTTCTTTCAGAAAATGCCAACGTAGAGTTAAGCCATCACTATGGGTTGGAGCAATTCAGGCAATATGGATGCCTGATTGTGAATTTAGTAAACCGTGAATATTGCAAAAAAATAATCGTGGTATTTTCAAATCAAACGCATCCGGAGCAATATCATATTAAAAAGGAAGAAACTTTTCACATTCTTAAGGGAGAGTTAATCGCTTCTATCAATGGTATTGAAAAAATATTATCTGAAGGCGATATCCTTACAATTGAAAGGGGAGACAGGCATGCATTTAAGAGTAATAAGGGGTGTATTATTGAAGAAGTAAGCACCACCCATTTTAGAAATGATTCGTTTTATACAGATCCGGCAATTGCCATGCAGGACCCCATGACAAGAAAAACTGTTTTAGATAAATTTTGATAGATGGCAGGAAGCATGACAAGGACATTGAAAATATTAATAAGACGATGGCAGCGTTCTTTGTTTAAGTTTAGCGATTTATGTAGTATTTTGTTTACATGGATAACAGGCCGGCATCCGGTTTACTTTTCAACTTCGATCAAAAAAACATTTGAAGGAAAATTATTAGCAGATGGCTTGTGTTTCATTGGAGTGTTTTCAAATAAAATTGCATTGAACCCAAGGGCAGGTGGTCAGTTCAGAATTTGGAAAGGAGGATTGGTACATCTTGAAAATAACGTTCGCATTTCCAGAAGTTGCACCATTTTTGTCGATGGTAAATTAAGTATTGGTGAGAATACTTATATTCAACCAAACGCGAATATAGTCTCGAATAATGAAATTAGTATTGGCAAAAACTGTGCTATTAGCTGGAACTTTCAGGCTTTAGATGATGATTTACATACAATAATCATCGACGGTATTGAAAAAGAACGGTCTAAGAAAATCTTTATCGGAGACAAAGTTTGGGTAGGAGCTAATTCAACTATTCTAAAAGGTACGAGAATTGGCAATAATTGTGTAGTAGCCTCAGGGAGCGTAGTATCTGGAATTTTTCCCGCTAACGTACTAATTGGGGGCATACCCGCAAAAATTATTAAACAAAATGTCAACTGGAAATAAGATAGACCTGTTTTTTACTGAGGTGGATAAAGTATTTATCGAAACAGTGATGGATTATAGTAAAAATGAGGATTATGGTAAGACATTGATAAAACAACACATAATTCTTAGATGCAAGTAATGGTAAGTGTAATAATGATTACCTATAATCATGAAAAATACATTGAGGAGGCAGTAAACGGAGTTTTAATGCAAAAAACCAATTTTGATTATGAATTAATTGTTGCCAACGACCAATCTACCGATCAAACCCATGCTGTGATGAAGCGTATCTTATCGGAGCATCCTTTAAGTAGCCGTGTTCATTATATTGAGAGGGAAAAGAATATAGGGATGGTTGCTAATTTTATTGACACGGTCAGGCAGAGTAAAGGGAAATATATCGCACTTTGCGAGGGAGATGACTATTGGACGGATCCTTTAAAGCTCCAAAAGCAGGTGGATTTCCTTGAGCAAAATGAAGAATATTCTCTTGTATGTCATGATGCCCAAATTATTGACGATGTATCGGGTAAAACCTATAGGGATTTCACTTCGGCAGATCAAAAACAAATTTGTAGTACTAAGGACCTGCTCGGAAGTAATTTTTGTACTACTGCGTCTATTCTATTCAAAAAAGAAAGTATTTCTTCTTTTGGGCTCCCTGAGTTTAAAGTTTTAACCGGCGATTTGTTTTTGAAACTATTGGTTTCTCTAAATGGCCTGCTTTTCCGGATGTATGAAGTGATGAGTGTTCACAGGATAACTGCGACCGGCGCGACAGTAGCTCTTAAAAAAAATATGCCGGAGCTTATTCGAAGCAGAATTCTATTATTTGATTATTTTAACAAGGTATCCGAAAAAAAATTTGACAAATACCTCCGGATTGAAATATTACTGTTAGAGAGCTATCTTGACCACCTCAACAGTAAGTCGTTTGTGAGAACAGCTTTGCTCAAGGTATATATGAAGGCCTTATTTATTAAACGAAAAAGAGTTTTTAGAAGTTAATGCCCGGGTCTGGCAAAGAGGTTTATGCTGGGTGTTTACCGGATGACTTTTTCATGAGCTATTCAAACTAATAAAAGAGATCAAAAAGAGCTTATCCTGAATCTGATCAGTCGAATTAAGAAGTTACAATTTAATATTGCTGAACTTTTTTTTAATGAAAAACAAACCATACATCATTAATCTGCCAAAAATTGAAGACCCGCGCGGGAACCTTACTTTTTTGCAATACCCTGATCAATTACCTTTTGAAATACAAAGGGTATTCTGGACTTATGATGTGCCGGGCGGAGAAAGCAGGGGCGGCCATGCCTATTATAAACAGCAGGAATTGATCATTGCCTTGAGTGGTAGTTTTGATGTGGTAATCACTGATGAAAATAATAAAAAAGAGGTTTTTCATTTGAACCGGTCTTATTATGGTTTATTGGTTTCTGCCAAAACATGGAGGCATATAGAAAATTTTTCAACTAATTCTCTTGCTTTGCATCTTTCGAGCATGAAATTTGACGTGGCTGATTATATGTGGAGTTTTGAAGAATTCAAAACTAATGTGTTATGAGAAAATCAACCGTCTTTGATTGTAATGTTATGGAATTACCCAGGGTACATCGCCCGTCAGGTAATATTACTGCTGTTAATAACAATCTTGAAATCCCTTTTGAAACTAAAAGAGTTTACTATTTATACGATATTCCCGGGGGCGAAGGAAGAGGGGCTCACGCTCATAAGGAATTGCAACAATACATTGTTGCCGCAAGCGGAAGTTTTGATATAATTGTGGATGATGGCAGGGTAAAAAGAGCTTTTCATTTATCACGCCCCTATCTTGGATTATATATTCCTTCGGGATTATGGAGAGAACTTAATAATTTTTCTTCGGGTAGTATTTGCCTGGTATTAGCTTCTCACGAATACAACGAGAATGATTATATAAGAGACTATGAAGAATTTTTAAATTTTAAAAAGCCGCCCCAACAATGATCCATCCTCTATCAGATGTGCAAACTAAAGAAATTGGAAAAGGGACTATGGTTTGGCAATTTTGTGTCATTTTAAAAGGAGCCAAAATCGGAAATAACTGCAATATCAATTGCCAGGTTTTTATTGAAAATGATGTGGTAATTGGGAGTAATGTTACCATAAAACCCGGCGTACAACTATGGGATGGAATAACCATAGAAGATAATGTATTCATTGGCCCTAATGCTACTTTTACTAATGACCTGAAACCAAGATCAAAACAATATCCGGAAAGCTTTTTAAGAACGGTCGTAAAAGCAGGCGCTTCCATTGGGGCTAATGCCACCATTTTACCGGGAATTACAATTGGAGAAAATGCAATGATAGGCGCGGGAAGTGTAGTATTAAAAGATGTTCCGGCAAATACGCTGTGGGTAGGAAATCCTGCAAAGCAAATAAAAAAATTATAAAATGAAGATACCTTTTCTTTCTTTTGAATCTTCCAACCAACAAATAAAAGCAGAAATACTTTCGTCATTTGAACAATTCTTTGACAGTTCATGGTATGTATTAGGTGACCAGGTAAAACAGTTTGAACAGGAATACGCTGCGTTCAATCATGTAAAGCATTGTATTGGTGTAAGCAATGGATTAGACGCGTTGCATCTTGCTTTAAAGGCTTTGGATATTGGGAAAGGCGATGAAGTTATTGTTCCTTCCAATACTTATATAGCTACTGCACTGGCAGTTTCTTATGTTGGCGCAACGCCTGTATTTGTAGAGCCTGATATAAATACTTATAACCTTGACCCATTAAAAATAGAGGCGGCGATTACTTCCAAAACAAAAGCCTTTATGCCTGTACATTTATATGGACAGGCTTGCGAAATGGAACCCATAATGGCCATTGCAAAAAAGCACCATCTTTTTGTAGTAGAAGATAATGCCCAATCACAAGGCGCTGCTTACAAAGGAAAATTAACCGGAAGTTGGGGAAACATTAACGGAACCAGTTTTTATCCCGGTAAAAATTTAGGTGCATTAGGGGACGCCGGCGCCGTTACTACTGATAATGAGGAATTGGCAATAAAAGTTGCTTTGCTGCGAAACTATGGTTCTCAGAAAAAATACTATAATGAAGTGATTGGTTTTAATATGCGGCTGGACGAATGCCAGGCGGGTTTTCTTTCTGTCAAATTAAAATATTTAAAAGAGTGGACAAAACAAAGACTAGAAATTGCCGGATGGTATAATGAAGCATTAAAGAATATTGATGATTTAATTTTACCTTTTGTTGCTGAAAATGCAACGCATGTTTATCATGTTTATTTAATCCGTACTAAGCATCGCGATGCATTACAAAAGCACCTTGCAGATAATGGAATAGGTACATTAATTCATTATCCCATACCCATTCATTTACAAAATGCTTATCAGGATCTCGGATTTAAAAAAGGAGATTTTCCAGTTGCAGAAGAGATTGCAGATACTTGTTTGAGTTTGCCGCTGTGGCCGGGAATGAAAAGAGAAATGGTTGTTAGTATTGCAGACGTTGTAAAGGCATTCGGAAAATAATGGCTGAAAATAAAGATTGGTTTAACTGATTCTAAAATAGTTTGAAAAGTAATCTTAATTAGAAAAGGTATATTTTTTTTTCACAATAATTCCTGAAAGAGATAAAAAATTTTCCATTGGTATCTATAGTTGCTATTTGCCATAAGCATGCTGCTTACGTAATTGAAACATTGGATAGCATCAGGAACCAAACTTATGCTGATATTGAACTGATTATTATTAATAATTTAAAGGATGACTGTGAAAGCATTATTAATGACTGGATTCAAAAATACGAAGTTAATTGCCTTTTTATACAAAATGACCAGCCTAAAACGGTAACCCAAAATTGTAATATTGGACTGGCTCATTGTAATGGAAAATATTTTCAGGCAATTTCTTGTGACGATGTTTTATTGCCTCAAAAGATTGAAAAGCAGGTTCAACTTTTTGCGAATTTAGATGACAGTTATGCCTGTGTTTATAGTGATTTGATTTATATTGATGAGAATGGATTGATTAATACAAAGGAAACCGTACAGGAGAAAAAACAAAAAAAGTGGGGGACTGAATTATTCCCTTCGGGTAATTTAAAAAATGAATTATCACTTTTATCATTTATCCCCGCGCCAAGCGTTTTACTCAAAACACAAATAATCAAAGAAATAAATGGTTACGATGAAAAATATCTTTTTGAAGACTGGCCACTGTGGATAAAACTTTGTAAAAATAATTATCAGTTCAAGGGAGTTAATGAGCCTTTAGTAAAATGGCGCTTAGTACCTGGCTCATTAGGAAGTAATTCAAAAAATTATGCAGCTTTAGATTCTTTAATTGATTTTTATGCTGACAATGTAGATTTTTTTGATTTCCGGGTTAGAAATTCTTTTTTAAATTTTAAAACAGTGCTGAACTATGCCGATTTTAAATTAAAAAATCTTCTTCTTTTTATCAAAGTAATCGTTAAAAGTAGAAGGTTGAGTTATACGAAATATTTACTTAAATATATTTTGCGATGAATGGTGGAAATTCATTGATGCCTGTTTTAATGCCTGCGTATAATGCAACTAAATATATTGAAGAGGTTATAAAATGCCCGGTAAATCGTTAATAGTAAATAATCAATGATGGTATCAATAATTTTTTCTTACAATAGAGCTCTACAGCTTGATTTTTTGCTAAAATCAATTATTAAAAAATTTAAGTTGCCCGATTATAAAGTAGTAATTATCTATCATACGACAGGAACTCATAAAGACGGCTATGAAAAACTAAAAGACAAATACAAAGGCTTCACGAATATTGGCTTTTTAGAAAGGAAGAAACGAATTTTGACTATAGGAAGTTATTTAAAAAGTCTTACCAGCAAAAAAAACGTAAAAGTATTTTTGTTACATTCCTATTTACATAATGAAAACAGCGATAATTTTAAAGGGCTTCTGGAAAGTTTATTAAAAAGTACTGATTCCGAATTTGTTATGTTCAATACAGATGATGGCTATTTCTTTGATGACGTTATAATTCCAAACGAAGTATTTGATTTGATCAAGTTGAATCCATCGCAAACTTCATATAGATTGTACGTTGGTGAAAACCTGGATGGATTTCCTGATTATATCCGCAAAGATATTAATAGAAATATCTATACCTGGAACTATTATGAAAAGACTCCGATGGACCATTGGACTTTCCCTTTTGCAGTGGATGGGACAATTTATCACACAAAAAGCATTTTAAATATTATAAGCAAGGTGCCATATCATAATCCAATAACATTAGAAAATTATGTTGTGAAATTTGTGATAGAGAAAAGATTATTAGGAATTGGGCTTGGTCCTGTTACTTCAAGTTTAGTGTGTACAAAACTTAACAGGGTATCAACTTCAAGTATGAATCCTACCATTAACATTAGTACGGATTTTTTAAATAATAAGTTTTTGGAGGGGTATGAGTTAGAACTGGAGATTCCTGCAAAAATAACTAATGCCAACATAGTACCTGATAATGTATTCATTGTAAAGAACAATCAAAGGCTCCCGGTTTATACACTTGACCAATATGGGAAAGATGTTCAAAATGCACTAAGTACTTAAACACAAGTATATCAAGTGAATCATTAATATTAAAATAGTCAATTATGCTATCAATAATTTTCTCTTATAATAGAGCTTTACAGCTTGATTTTTTGCTAAAATCAATCATTAAAAGATTCAAGTTGGCTGATTATAAAATAGTAGTTATTTACCATACAACCGGCGTACATAAGGACGGTTATGAAAAACTAAAAAATAAATATAAGAGTTTCACGAATATTAGCTTTTTAGAAAGGAAGAAACGGATTTTGACTATAGGAAGTTATTTAAGAACCTTTACAAGTAAAAGCAATATAAAAAAATTTCTATTACATTCATATTTGCATAATGAAAACAGCGATAATTTTAAAGGGCTTCTGGAAAATTTATTGAAAAATACTGATTCCGAATTTGTTATGTTCAATACCGATGATGGCTATTTCTTTGATGACGTTATAATTCCAAATGAAGTATTTGATTTGATCAGGCTGAATCCATCGCAAACTTCATATAGATTGTACGTTGGTGAAAACCTGGACGGGTTTCCTGATTATATCCGTAGAGATATTAATAGCAATATCTATACCTGGAACTATTATGAGAAGACACCTGTAAACCATTGGACATATCCTTTCGCAGTAGATGGAACAATTTACCACACAAAAAGCATTTTAAATATTATAAAAAAGCTTCAATACCATAACACGATAACATTAGAGCATTATGTTGAAAAATTTGTGAAAGAGAAAAGATTATTAGAAATTGGACTAGGTCCTATTACTTCAAGATTAGTCTGTACAAAACTTAATAGGGTATCAACTTCTAGTCTGAATCCCACCATTAACATTAGCACAGATTTTTTGAATGCAAAATTTCTGGAAGATTATGAACTGGAACTTGAAATTTCTTCAAAAATAACCAACGCCAATATAGTACCCGATAATGTATTTATAATGAAGGGAAATCAAAAAATTTCGGTTTATACACTTGACCAATATGGAAAAGATGTGCAAAATGCATTAGGCCCTGAAGGTACTAAGTATCGGGTATAGCAAGTTTTAACTGCACAAACTATACGTTTATTTGCGCCACTATCTGAAAGAATTTAGGATGAGTGCAGTAAAATCCAAACTTTACTTAATTAAAATTAGTTTTTGAAAAGTTTGATAGTAATGGAAAAACAACTGAAAAAGCCTCATTAATTTTTAACGAACATGAAAAATATTTTCGATAATAAAATCCTCCTCATTACCGGTGGTACCGGTTCTTTTGGCAATGCGGTCTTAAATCGTTTTTTAAATACAGATATTAAGGAAATCCGCATCTTTAGCCGCGATGAAAAGAAACAGGATGACATGCGCCAATTGTATCACAATAATAAAATCAAATACTATATTGGTGATACACGAGATAAACGCAGTGTGGATTCTGCAATGCATGATGTAGATTATGTATTCCAGGCGGCAGCTTTAAAGCAGGTTCCTTCCTGTGAATTTTTTCCTATGGAGGCAGTAAGGACTAATATAATAGGTTGCGAAAACGTATTAGACAGCGCTGTTGAGCATGGAGTAAAAAATGTAATTGTATTAAGTACCGATAAAGCAGTATATCCCATAAATGCAATGGGTATGTCAAAAGCATTAAGTGAAAAGGTGATGGTAGCGAAAAGCCGGGATCTCAACGGGACAGGCACCACATTTTGCGGCACACGATATGGAAATGTAATGGCATCAAGAGGATCGGTAATTCCGTTATTTATTGACCAGATAAAAAAAGGAAATCCTATCACCATCACTGATCCGAATATGACACGGTTTATGATGACCTTAGAAAATGCTGTGGAATTAGTATTATTTGCTTTTAAAAATGGAAAACAAGGCGATCTTTTTGTACAAAAGGCGCCTGCAGCAACAATCGCTACTTTAGCTCAGGCAATTAAAGAATTATACAATGCAAGCAGTCCGATAAAGGTGATTGGAACCCGGCATGGTGAAAAAGTTTATGAAGTGCTTGTAAACAGGGAAGACATGGTAAAAGCGGAAGATATGGGCGATTTTTACAGGATTCCGGCAGATACACGCGATTTGAATTATGAACGATTTTTTTCAGAAGGTAAAGATGTTTCAGAGGTACACGATTATCATTCGCACAATACAGAACGCCTTGATCTTGAGGGCACCAAAAAGCTGTTATTGAAGCTTGAAATCATCAGAAAAGATTTGAATCTTTAATTTAATGAAGGCAGCCGTAATCCAGGGAGGAATCCACGAAGATTCAAGGGGAATACTTCGATATGTGAATGAAGAAAATCCCGGGAACTACCGTCGGTTCTATATAATCACTCATCCTGATACGAATACTGTAAGAGCATGGCAAGGCCATAAAATTGAAGAAAAAGCCTTTTATGTTATAACAGGCAGTTTTATTATTGCCATTGTAAACCCTGCCAATTTTGAACAGCCCAGTGAAAACGAAAAGCCTGATCTCTATAAGCTTACGGATGAAAATCATTCATACCTACGCGTGCCGGGAGGTAACTATACAGGCATCAAAGCGCTCACTTCTGGTGCTACGCTCTTAGTACTTTCAAGTTTGAATTTAACCGATTCAAAAAAAGATGATTTTCGCCAACCTTCAAAAAATGGGTTGATTGGAATACTATAAAATAACACGACGGCAATTTTTTTTTAATTAATGATGGTGCAATATGCTTAAGATAGGAATTACAGGGCAGGAAGGCTTTATTGGAACACATCTTTACAATTATCTCGGTTTACAGGAAGGTATCGAAAGAGTTGAGTTCAAAAAAGAATTTTTCCAGGATGAGAAACTACTCGGCAACTTTGTAAAACAATGTGATGTAATCGTACATCTCGCTGCAATGAACCGGCATAATGACCCCGATGTCATTTATCAGACAAATATTGGTTTGGTTTGGCATCTTATCAATGCCATGGAATCTGAAAATGTAAGACCACACGTTATCTTTTCTTCTTCTACCCAGGAAGAAAAAGATAATGTATATGGGAAATCAAAAAAGGAAGGCAGGGACCTATTTATAAAATGGGCTAATGAAAATAATGCGCCTTTCACAGGATTAATTATTCCTAACGTTTTTGGACCTTTTGGTAATCCTTATTACAATTCAGTAATTGCAACCTTTTCTCATCAGCTTACTCACAATGAAATTCCAAAAATTGATGTTGACGGGTCGCTCAAACTCATTTATGTAGGAGAATTGGCAGAGAAAATCTATGAGATTATTCTTAATAAACAAACACAGCAAGATCTATTAATCCTCTTCTCTAATGAAGTAAAAGTTTCAGAAATTCTTAGTTTACTGGAAGACTATAAAACCGGGTATTTTGAAAATAATACGTTCCCTGAGATCAATAACCGGTTTGAACTAAATCTATTCAATACATTCCGTTCTTATTTTGATTACAAAAGCCATTACCCGGTAATTTTAAAAAAGAATACTGACAACAGGGGCAGCTTTGTAGAAACCGTAAAGGAAATGACCGGAGGTCAATTTTCATTCTCAACTACTCATCCTGGTATTACGCGTGGCAATCACTTTCACACTCGTAAAATAGAGCGTTTTGCTGTAATAAGGGGAAAAGCAGTCATTGAATTGAGACGAATTGGTACTAATGATATACTTCATTTTGAATTAGATGGTGAACGGCCTGCGTTTGTAGATATGCCAGTTTGGTATTCTCATAATATCACCAATACCGGATCAGAGGAATTGTTGACCTTGTTCTGGATCAATGAATTCTTTGACCCAAATAATCCTGATACTTTTTTTGAAACTGTATAGATAACCAAAATTTATGCCCGGAAGATGATAAATAAAAAATTAAAAATAATTACAGTTGTAGGTACGAGGCCTGAGATAATCAGGCTTTCACGAACTATGTCGCTACTTGATGAATATGTAGATCAAATAATAGTACACACAGGTCAGAATTATGATTATGAACTCAATGAAGTATTCTGGAAAGAACTGGAATTACGAAAACCAGATTATTTTTTAGAAATAGATACAAGTTCACTTGGTGCATCAGTTGGAGGTATTTTGACAAAAATTGAAGAAGTACTTCAAAAAGAAAAACCAGACGGCCTGTTGGTTTTAGGCGATACTAATTCCTGTTTATCCGCGTACATGGCCAAAAGAATGCATATTCCTGTTTTCCACATGGAAGCAGGAAACCGGAGTTTTGATTTTAATGTTCCTGAAGAAACCAATCGGAGAATAATTGACCATATTGCTGATTTTAATTTGGTTTATACCGAGCATGCCCGCAGGCATTTGATAAGTGAGGGTTTACCTCACCGTCGTATTTATCTCACCGGTTCGCCGATAAAAGAGGTTTTAAATTATTATTTACCCAAGATTCAAAAAGCACAAATACTTACAGAACTCAATCTTGAAAGAAATAAATATTTTGTCGTCTCTGCCCATCGTGAAGAGAATGTAGATAATCCTGTGAGCCTCGAAAAAATACTTACTGTTTTGGAAGAATTGGCTAATAACTATAATTTACCTG
>Ga0134125_10005426_pt1 | contig 14482 bp, 9 predicted proteins | sample KB31751_FD_96464 | JGI IMG/M metagenome (GOLD analysis project Ga0134125, IMG submission 96464) | Terrestrial soil microbial communities with excess Nitrogen fertilizer from Kellogg Biological Station, Michigan, USA - KB3-175-1 | ecosystem: Environmental > Terrestrial > Soil > Unclassified ... | reverse complement strand
TCGGTCGCGGGACCGAAGGTCACCTGCGTCTCGGGATAGAGCTCCTTCACCGCCTCGGCCATGACATGCGCCGCGTCGTGGCGGATGATCTCGACCGCTTCGGGCGTGTCACGCGTCAGGATCGCGAGCTTCGCGTCCTGGTCGATCGGCCGGGTCAAATCCTTGGGCTCGCCATCGAGCTTTACGGCGACGGCGGCCTTGGCGAGGCCGGCGCCGATCGAGGCGGCGATCTCGCCGCCGGTGACGCCGCGCGCGAAGCGCCGCACCGAGCCGTCCGGCAGCGTGATAGCGATCTGGTCTTGGGAATCGGGAGCCATTGCCAGCGGTTTATCCGAAGGACAGCGTCGCGGCAACCTCGGCCACGCCAAGCGTTGCGAGATCGTCCCGGCGCAACACGGTGACCTTGCCACGCGGCTGGGCCAGCGCCGGATCGGAGGCCGCGGAATAGAGCACGGTCGCCGGGCAGCCGGCAGCCACGATCAGATGCATCGGCCCGGTATCGTTACCGATGGCGTAGCGCGCCGCCGCGCCGAGGCCGACGATCTCGGCGAGATTGGTCTGGCCCGCGAGATCGCGCGCCAGCGGCACGCCGCGCGACACGACGCGCGTCGCCTCGGCTTCGTCGCGACCGCCGATCACCACCGGCGTCACGCCATGCTGGGCGATGAGCGCTGCAAGCTGCGCGTAATGCGCCGCTGGCCAACGCTTATCGAGGCGATGAGCCGCCCCGCCCGGCACGAGCAGCATGAAATCGCGCGGCAGGTTGAAGTGTGCGATATCAGCGGCCGCCCAGGAAAGATCGGGCGGCAGCACAGAACGGATACCGGCCATCGCGAGCTGGTCCGCCTGGCGATCGAGCGTGTGCATGAAATCGCGCCGCGGATTGGCATGCGGATGCGAGGCGCCGCGCGCGATGCCCGACCATTCTGGCCGCGGCCCCATGCCGAATAGGTAGGGCCCCATGAGATGGAAATAACTGCTCGAACGCGACGAGGTCTGGAGATCGTAGATGCGGTCGAAATGCCCATCGCGCAGAAGGCGGCGCAGCCGCAGCCAGGCCGCGATATCGAAGCGGCGGGGCCGCTCATGGACCCAGACATGATCGAAGTAAGGCGACATCTGCGCGATGTCGCCGAACGGCGCCGAGGTGAGCAGCGTGATCTCGGCATCCTTGTGATGGGCGCGGATCGCCGCCGCCGGTCCCATCGCCTGAACGAAATCGCCGAGCGCCCCCAACTTGATCACAAGGATGCGCTTGATGGCGAGGATGCGCGGCCGCTCGGGCGTGCCGCGCGCGGATCGTGGCTCAGGCGGCAACGGTTGCCTTGGCCGCTTGCGGCATCAGCTCGCGATAGACCGTCAGCGTGCGCGCCGCCATCAGGGTGCTGGTGAAATGTGCGCGTACATGCGCGATTTCGCGCCGGCTCAGCGCCAGCCGCGCCGCCGGATCCTGATCGAGCGCTTGCGCCAGCGCCGCGGCCAGCGCCGCCGCATCGCCGGGCGGCACCAACCAGCCGGTATCGCCCGGCGTAATCGTTTCCTGCGCGCCGCCATGCGCAGTCGCGATCACCGGCCGGCCCATCGCCTGCGCCTCGATGATGACGCGGCCGAAGCCTTCGGGCTGGGTCGAGGCCGAGATGACGATATCGGCGAGCATATAAGCGGCGGCCATATCGGCGCAGTCGTCGACGAAGCGGAATGTCGTGCTGCCGCCGGAAGCCGCGATCGCCTTCTCGAGCTCGCGCCGGTAGCCGGCATCGCCGGCGCCGAGGATCACCGCATACACATCCGGCCGCTTCAGCCGCGCCAGCGCTTCGATGAAAACGAGTTGGCCTTTCCAGCGGGTCAGGCGCCCCGGCAGCAACACGATATGCGCGTCTTCCGGCAGTCGCCAGGCACGGATCAGCCGCACCATGCGCTCGGGCGAGACCGAATCCGGATCGAAACGCGCGACATCGACGCCGCGCGGAATGAGGCGCAAGCGATCAGGACCGACGCCATAGGTCGAGGCGACATGATTGGCGACGAATTGCGAGATCGCGATCACGCGCTCGCCCGTCGCCATCACCGCGTTGTAGCGCTGCTTCAGGAAGGAGCCGAGGCCGTAGGCATTGTGGAAGGTCGTGACGAAATGCCGGCCAGTGCGCTGCGTGGCATAGCGCGCGCTCCAGGCCGGCGCGCGGCTGCGCGCATGCACGATGTCGACGTCGTGTTGAACGATCACCTTCGCGAGCCGGTCGATATTGTTGCGAATCACGAAAGGATTCTTGGACGCGAGCGGCAGCGTCACATGTGTCGCGCCGACACGGTCGAGCTCGCGCACCATCGGACCGCCTTCCGAGGCAACGACCGCGTTCCAGCCATAAGCGACCAGCGCCGCCGCAACATCGATCGTGCCGCGCTCTACCCCGCCCATCACCAGCCGCGGCAAGACTTGCAGCACCGTGCCTTTGCCGCTTCCGGCGCGGCTCGTCGCGGTGTTAGTGTCGGGCTGAGACATGTGGAGTTGAGGATAGTGCTAATATGAATGACGCGCATTCCATCTTATCACGCGATGATGGCGCGACAATCGGCTACCGCCGCCGCGACGGCAAATCGCCCGGCGTCGTTTTCCTATGCGGCTTCAATTCCGATATGAGCGGTGCCAAGGCCGAAGCGCTCGATGCGTTCTGCGCCGCGCGCGGCCATGCCTTCCTTCGATTTGATTATTTCGCGCATGGCGTCTCCTCAGGCGATTTCGCCGATGTGACGATCGGTCGGCTGCTCGACGATACGCTTGCGATCATCGACAAACTGACCGAGGGCAAGCTCGTGCTCGTCGGCTCCAGCATCGGCGGCTGGCTGATGCTGCTCGCGGCGCTGGCGCGGCCCGAGCGCGTGAAGGCGCTGATCGGCATCGCCGCCGCACCCGATGCGACCGAAGACCTGATGTGGCAGCGCATGTCCTTCGAGTTGCGCGAGGATGTGATCACCAAAGGCGCGGTGCGCGTGCCGTCGAAATACAGCGAGGCCGGCTATCTCATCACCCGCAAGCTGATCGAAGAGGCGCGCGATAGACTCGTCATGCGCGCGCCGCTGGAGATCGACCGGCCGGTGCGGCTCCTGCACGGCATGATGGATCCCGATGTACCCTTCGAGACCAGCCTCACCCTCGCCGACCGCCTGACCAGCAACGATGTGCAAGTGACACTGATCAAAGACGGCGATCACCGCCTGTCGCGCACACAGGATCTCGAATTGTTGCTGCGGACCGTGACCTCGCTGCTCACGTAACGCTATTTCGGGGTCGCCTTTTTACAGCAGCGCACTAAACCAATGCGGTCAGGCCTTCGCGATAGCTCGGATAGCGCAGACTCACGCCGAGTTCCTCTTTGATCCGGCGGTTGGAGACGCGCTTGCTGTCGTCGTAGAAGCTGTGCGCCATCGGCGAGAGGACCGCGGTCGCGAAATCCTCGAGCGGCGGCGGCGTCATGCCCAGCAGCGAGGCGGCATAATCGATCACCTCGTCCGGCGGCGAGGGCGTGTCATCGCAGACATTGTAGGCCACGCCGGCATGTGGCTGCGCCATGGATGCCTCCAGCACCGCCGCCAGATCGGCGACATGGATACGCGAGAAGACCTGGCCCGGCTTCACGATCCGCCGTGCCGTGCCGGCGCGTAAGGCATCGAATGCGCTGCGCCCCGGACCGTAAATCCCGGCGAGACGGAAAATCTGCACCGGAATGCCGCTGCGCTGGCCCAGCGCGAGCCAAGCCCCTTCGGCCGCGACCCGGCGGCGGCCGCGCTCGCCACTCGGCTGTAACGGCGTGGCTTCGTCGACCCAACCGCCGGCCTGATCGCCATAGACATTGGTCGAGGAGAGGTAGCCGATCCAGCGCAATTGCCGGAGCGCCGCGATGTCCTCGCCATGCGCATCCAAGACCGGACAGCCGGCCGTATCGGGCGGAATCGAAACCAGCAGATGTGTTGTATCCGCCAACCGTTTCCGCGCGTCGGCGAGCGGCTGCCCGCGCTCGAAGCGATCGAGCACGAAAGGCGTTGTCGCCCCATCCCGGCTGGTTCCGGCGATTGCCCAGCCTTTGGCGGCGAGATCACGCGCCAGAAAACCGGCGCTATAGCCGAGGCCGAAGCAGAAAAGCGCGTTCTGCATGCCTGGATAATAGCAAACGGGATTTACAAACAACCCGCCGGCGCGCACGATTTTTTGTCATGCGCAAAATCCTGCGCGACGACCACGACGAGTGGCCGAACGACCGGGACGTTGATGACGATGCCGAGCACCAGACCAAGGCGCTGGCCGGTCTAGTCTAGCTCTGACCCTCGCGCTGGCGCTGATCGGCTGCTATCTCGTCATCCATCTGCGCGCGGTCGCGCAAATCGAGGATTGCCTCCTCGCCCAGCACAGTAACTGCGATTCCCTGATCGATTCGCGCTAGGCGCTATTCGGCCGCATGCGGCTCGGAGCCGTGCTGGCGCTTGCCTGCCCGCTGCCGCCGCCAGCGTGTGCCGAGCCGGCGGTTGAAACGGTCGAGATAGAGATAGATCACGGGCGTCGTGTAGAGCGTCAGGAATTGCGAGACGAGCAGGCCGCCGACGATGGCGATGCCCATCGGCCGGCGCAGTTCCGATCCCGCGCCTGTGCCGAGCGCCAGCGGTAGACCCGCGAACAAGGCCGACATCGTCGTCATCATGATCGGGCGGAAGCGCAGGAGACAGGCTTCGTGGATCGCCTCGACCGGCGACTTGCCGTGCTCGCGCTCGGCTTCGAGCGCGAAGTCGATCATCATGATCGCGTTCTTCTTGACGATGCCGATCAGCAGCACGATGCCGACAATGGCGATGACGCTAAGGTCGTAGCCGAAGAGCACCAGCCACACGAGCGCACCGACGCCGGCCGAAGGCAGCGCCGAGAGGATCGTCACCGGATGGATGTAGCTCTCATAAAGCACGCCCAGCGCGATGTAGACGACGAGTATCGCCGCCGCGACCAAGAGCGGCGTCGATGACAGCGATTGCTGGAAAGCCTGAGCCGTGCCCTGGAACGTGCCCTGCAGCGTCGCCGGCGCACGGATGTCGTACCGCATCTGATTGATGCGATCGACCGCCTCGCCGAGCGACGTGCCGGGCGCGAGGTTGAAGGACAGCGTCACCGCCGGGAATTGGCCCTGGTGATTGACCGAAAGCGCTTCGACCTTGTTGACGAAATGCGCGAAGCTGCCGAGCGGCACGCGCGCGCCGTTGTTGCCGATGACATAGAGCTTCGAAAGCACGGTCGGATCGGTTTGGAACTGCGGCTGCACCTCGAGGACGATCCAATACTGGTTCGTCGAGGTGTACATGTCGCCGACGACGCGCGAGCCGAAGGCATCGTAAAGCGTGTTGTCGACCGCCGCCGGTGTGATGCCGAGCCGAGCGGCCGCGTCGCGATCGATCTCGATATCGAGATGCGGCGCCGCGACCTGCTGGTCCGAGGCGACGTCTTGCAGGCCGGGCAGCTTCGCCATCGCCGCCTCGACCTTCGGCGCCCAATCGTTGAGCTCGTTCGAATCCGTATCTGTCAGCGTGTATTGGTACTGCGTCCGGCTCAGGCGGCCGCCGACATTGATGTCCTGTCCGACCTGCATGAAGAATTTGACGCCCGGCACTTGCGCCACGACGGGCCGCAGCCGCGCGATCACCTGGTCCGCCGTCACGTCACGCTGATCGTAGGGCTTGAGTTGAATATTCATGCGCCCGGTGCTTTCGGACGCGTTGCCGCCGGTCGCGCCGGCAAAGCCGGTGACGCTCTCGACCGCGGGATCGGCTTTGATCTTGTCGATGAGCTGCAGCATCAGTTGCGACATGCCGGCGAAAGATGTGTCCTGCCGCGCATCCGCCTCGCCGAAGATGAAGCCCGTATCCTGCTGCGGAAAGAAGCCCTTCGGGATCATCACATAGAGGAAGCCGGTCAGCGCGATGAGGGCGAGGGTCGGCAGCAGGGTGATGAATTGATGCCGCAGAACCCAGGTGAGGCCGCGATCGTAGAAGCGCACCATCGCATCGAACGCATCCTCGGCCCACTGGCTGACGCGGTTGCGCTTATGCGCTTCCTCGTGCTTCAGGAAGAGCGAGCACATCACCGGCGTCAGCGTCAGCGAGATGAAGGCCGAGATCATCACCGCGATGGTCACGGTAAGCGCGAATTCGCGGAATAGGCGGCCGATGATGCCGCCCATGAAAATCAGCGGGATGAACACCGCGACCAGCGAGCAGGTGATCGAGATGATGGTGAAGCCGATCTGCCCCGCGCCCTTGATCGCGGCATCGAAAGGCGAATCGCCGGCTTCGATATAGCGCACGATGTTCTCGATCATCACGATGGCATCGTCGACAACGAAGCCAACCGCGATGGTCAAGGCCATCAGCGAGAGATTGTCGAGGCTGTAGCCGCAGGCATACATCACCGCGAACGTGCCGATGATCGAGAGCGGGACAGCGATGCCGGGAATGACCGTCGCCCAGAGCTTCCTCAGGAAGATGAAGATCACCATCACCACGAGACACATGGTGAGGATCAAGGTGAACCGCACATCGGACACGGAAGCACGGATCGTCACGGTGCGGTCCGACATCAGGTCGATCTTCACCGCCGCCGGTATCGACGGCCGCAATTGCTCGAGCAGCGCGTTGATGCGATCGACGGTCGCGACCGTGTTGGCGCCGGGCGCGCGCTCCACCAGCAGCAGCTCGGCCGGCTTGTCGTTGAACCAGGCGCCGACGCGGTTCGCCGCCACCGAATCGATCGCAGCGCCGACATCCTTGACGCGCACCGGCGCGCCGTTGCGATAGGCGACGATCACGTCATCGAAGGATTTCGCCGTGTAGAGCTGATCATTGGTGTCGAGCGTCACCGTCTGATGTGCGTTCTCGAGATTGCCCTTCGGCGCGTTGATGCTGTTATTGGCGAGGGCGGTGCGGACATCTTCGAGACTGATGCCGCGCGAGGCGAGCGCATCGGGATTGACCTGCACACGCACGGCATATTTCTGCTCGCCGCCGATATTCACCTGCGAGACGCCCGGCACGGTCGAGATGCGCTGCGCGAGGATGGTATAGGCGTAATCGTCGACCTTGCTCATCGGCAGCGTGTCGGACGAGATCGCGTAGATGAGGATCGCGCGATCGGCGGGATTGGTCTTCTTATAGGTCGGCGGATTCGGCAGATCTTTCGGCAGCAGCCCGCCCGCGGCGTTGATCGCGGTCTGCACGTCTTGCGCCGCGCCGTCGATATCGCGGTCGAGATCGAATTGCAGCGTGATCGAGGTCGCGCCGAGACCGCTGGTCGAGGTCATCTGCGTCAAGCCGGTGATCGCCGCGAATTGCTGCTCGAGTGGCGTGGCGACCGAGGACGCCATCGTCTCGGGCGAAGCGCCTGGAAGCTGCGCAGTCACTTGAATGGTCGGAAAATCGACGCTGGGCAGCGCCGCGACCGGCAACAGCGAATACGCCACCAAGCCGAAGATCAGGATGCCGAGCATCAGCAGCGAGGTCGCGATCGGCCGGCGGATGAACGGCTCGGAAATGCTCATCCGGCGGAGCCCATCCCGCTCGCCTCAACCTTTGGCCGTCGGCGCCGGTTGCGATTGCGGCGGCAGGATCGAGACCTTGGTCCCTTGCTGGAGGCGGTATTGGCCATCGACCACGATCTGCTCGCCGGCGCTCACACCTTTGGCGATCACCGCAAGATCGTCCTCGGTCTCGGCAACGGTCACCGTCCGCTGCTCGACCGTATTGTCGGGCTTGATGACGAAAAGATAGCTGCCATTGGGTCCGGCCTGGATGCTGCGCCCCGGCACGGTCACGGCGTTCTTCAGCGTGTCGACCTGGAGCCGCATATCGACGAATTCGCCGGGCCACAGCGCCTCATCCGGATTGGCGAAGCTGGCTTTGAGATGGATGGTGCCGGTCGCGGCATCGATCTGATTGTCGATCAGCGTCAGCGTTCCTTTGGCAATCTGGCGCTGCTCGCCTTGCGACCAGGCTTCCGCCGGGACCGAGCCCTTGATCTGGGCTTGGCGGATCGCATCGAGCTGATTTTGCGGCGCGGCGAAGCTGACGAAGATTGGTTTCAATTGCGTGATCGTCACCAGCGCCGTGTTGTCGCTGGCATGGACGAGGTTGCCGATATCCATCTGCCGCGCGCCGGTGCGGCCATCGATCGGCGAGCGAAGCTGCGTATAGTCGAGATTGAGCTGCGCCGCTTCGACCGCGGCTTTGTCGGCCGCCACGGTGCCGGCCAGGGCGTCGGCATTGGTGCTGTCGCTATCGAATTGTTGCCGCGAGATAAACTCTTTGCCGACCAACGGTTTGTCGCGGCTCGCATTGCGCTGCGCATTGGCGAGCTGAGCCTGATCGCGGGCTAGGTTGGCTTGGGCTTGCGCCAGCGCCGCCTGGTACGGACGCGGATCGATCTCGAACAGGAGATCACCGGCCTTCACCTCCTGCCCTTCGGTGAAATCGACTTTGACGATCGCACCGTCGACGCGGCTCTTCACCGTCACACTGTTATAGGCTTGGACGGTTCCGAGGCCGCGAACATAAACCGGCATGTCGCGGGCCGTCGCCGTCGCGGCTGCTACCGGTACGCCGGTGGCTTCGGAAACACTGCGTGATTGTGCCGCAGCTTGGCCGTGGGACCGATCGCGGAGGGCCCAGCCCGTCATCGCGAGGAACGCGAAGGCGGAGATTGCAACAATTTGCCAAAGCCGACGATTCACGCGCGAGCAACCCGTTTTTCGCAGCGCACAAGGAGCATAAGTCCTAATAGGTGCGCCTTCGAAAGAACGTTCCCGCCGCGCTCACGAACAATTGCGTGACAAAGTTGTTAATGCGAAACAAAGCGGCGGTTTACAACGAGTCGCACTCCTCCCGGTTGCGCTTAGGCGCTGGTTTGGCACAAAAATTATAGTATGATCGAACGCTTTCGGGCGGGGAGCATTAGGCGCAGTTAGCGCATAGAACAGCGGCGGCAAAAACAGCGGGCGATCGAATGAGACAAGTGATTTGGGCCGGCGCTCTTTTGGGAGCCGTGGCGGCCGGCGCTGTTCTATATCAGATCGCCGTTCCCGACTCTGCGCATTCGCAACAAGCACCGGCCCAGCGCCAGCAAGCTGGCGTTCCGGTGCGCATCACCACCGCCGCCACCAAGCCCACGCCCGTCGATATCAACACGATCGGCAATGTTCAAACCATCGCCTCGGTGTCGGTGAAATCGCGCGTCGACGCGTTTATCGATCAGGTCCTCGTCAAGGACGGCCAGTTCGTGAAGGCGGGCGACGTGATGTTCCAGCTCGATTCGCGCGTCGCCCAGGCCGTGCTACATCAGGCCGAAGCGGCTTTGGCGCGCGATCAGGTGCAGCTCGCCAACGCACAGCGCAACGCCAACCGGGATAAATCACTGGTCGCGAAGAGCTTCGTTTCGCAACAGCAATTCGACACGGACTCCGCGAACGCCGCCGCACTCGAAGCGACGGTGAAGGCGGATCAGGCCCAGGTCGAGAATGCCAAGGTGCTGCTGTCCTATTACACGATCGTCGCGCCGATCGATGGCCGCGTCGGCTTGATCGCGATCAAGAAGGGCAACAGCATCAAGGCCAACGACGTGCCGCTCGCGACCGTCAACGAGATTCAGCCGATCTATGTCTCGATCGCGCTACCGCAGAACAATCTGCCCGAGCTGCGCGCCGCGATGGCGAAAGGGCCGGTGACCGTTCAGGTACGGCCGGCCGGCGACAAAGGCGAGCCGATCACCGGCAAGATCGCCTTCTTCGAAAACACGATCGATGCGACTTCGGGCACGATCAATGTGCGCAGCACCTTCGAGAACAGCGATCAGCGCCTGTGGCCGGGCCAGTTCGTGAACGTCTCCGTGGTGGTGCGCACCGATCCCAATGCGCTGGTGATCGCCCCGGCCGCCGTCCAGGCCGGGCAGAGCGGCACCTATGTCTTTGTCATCAAGGACGACAATACCGCCGAATCGCGGCCCGTGACCGTCGACCGCACGGTCAACGGTCTTGCGGTGATCTCGAAGGGGCTGAGCCCTGGCGAAAAGGTCGTGACCGACGGCCAGCTGCGCCTCAGCAACGGCACCCACGTCCAGATTGTCGGCGACGCGCCGAAAGGTGAAGCGTCATGAGCCTGCCGGAGCTATGCATCCGTCGTCCCGTGATGACGACGCTGCTGATGCTGGCTTTCGTCATCTTCGGGCTCTTCAGCTACCGCCTGCTGCCGGTCGCCGCGATCCCGAAGGTCGATTTTCCGACCATCGTCGTGACCGGGCATTTCCCAGGCGCTTCGCCCGAGACGATGGCCGCCTCGGTCGCGACCCCGCTCGAGCGGCAGTTCTCGACCATCGCCGGCCTCAATTCGATGGTGTCGTCGAGCGGTTTGGGCGTCACCCAAATCACCATGCAGTTCGATCTGAACCGCGATATCGACGGCGCCGCGCTCGACGTGCAATCGGCGCTGACCTCGGCCGCGCGCCGCCTCCCGGTTCAGATGACGACGCCGCCGAGCTTCTTGAAGGCCAATCCCGCCGACGCGCCGGTCATCTTCCTCAATCTCAACTCCGCGACGCTGCCGCTATCGCAGGTCGATGAATATGCCGAAACGCTGATCGCGCAGCGGCTCTCGACGCTCAGCGGCGTCAGCCAAGTCCTGGTCATGGGGCAGCAGAAATTCGCCGTCCGCATCCAGGCCAACCCCGAAGCGCTCGCCGCCAAGGGCATGACGCTCGACGATCTGCAAAGCGCTGTCGCGGCCGCCAATTCCTCGACGCCTGTCGGCACGCTGATGGGGCCGAAGCAATCCTTCACGCTGCAAGCGAACGGCCAGCTGCCGCACGCCGCGCAATACCAGAACCTGATCGTCGCCTATCGCAACGGCGCGCCGGTGCGATTGAAGGACGTCGCCAAGGCGGTCGACAGCGTCGAGGACAATCGCCAGGCAAGCTGGTTCAACGGCAATCGCGGCATCCTCCTGGCGGTGCAGCGCCAGCCCGACGCCAACACCGTCGCCGTCGTCGATTCCGTCAAAGCCCTCATCCCGGTCTTCGAATCGCAGCTTCCCGCATCGGTCAAGCTGAACGTCCTGCTCGATCACTCGGTGTCGATCCGCCATTCGGTCAACGACGTGCAGGTGACGCTGTTGATCACGGCTGCGCTTGTCATCCTTGTGATCTTCATCTTCCTGCGCAATGTGACGGCGACGATCATCCCCGCCCTGGCGCTGCCGGTCTCGGTCATCGGCACCTTCGCCGGTATGGAACTGTTCGGCTACAGTATCGACAATCTCTCGCTCATGGCGCTGACCCTCTCGGTCGGCTTCGTCGTCGACGACGCGATCGTGATGCTCGAGAATATCGTGCGTCATATCGAGGGCGGCGAGCGCGTGATGGACGCGGCGTTCCGCGGCTCGCGCGAAATCGCCTTCACGATTCTCTCCATCACCCTGTCGCTGGTCGCCGTCTTTATCCCTGTGCTCTTCATGGGCGGCGTGGTCGGTCGCGTCTTCCGCGAATTCGCGGTGACCATCAGCATGACGATCCTGATCTCGGGCTTCGTTTCGCTGACCTTGACGCCGATGCTGGCCTCGCGGCTGATCAAGCCGCATCGCAGCGAGCACCACAACGCCGCTTATCGCATTTGCGAATCGGGCTTCGACGCGTTGTTCCGCGCTTATAAAGCGGCGCTCACCGTCGTGATGCGCTGGCGGCGCGCCACCCTCTTCGTCACGGTTCTGTCGGTCGCGGCCTCCGGCTATCTCTTTGTCGTCATCCCGAAGGGCTTCTTTCCGATCGTCGACACCGGGGCGCTGATCGCCTCGACCGAGGCGGCGCAAGACATCTCCATGCAAGGCATGGAGGAACACACGCTGGACGTGGCGCGCGTGATCGCGGCCGACCCGAATGTGGCCGATGTCACAGCTTTTGTCGGCGCCGGCGGCAGCAATCCCGCGCTGAACACCGGGCGCCTCTTCATCCAATTGAAGCCACGCGCCGAGCGCGCGCTGTCGGCGACCCAGGTGATTCAGGCGCTGCGCCCGAAGGTGGCACGCATCGTCGGCATGAATACCTTCTTCCAGCCGCTGCAGGACATCAATCTCGGCGGGCGGCCTTCGAAGAGCCAGTTCCAGTACACGCTTCAGGACGGCAACACGACTGAGCTCTATCACTACGCGGGCGTGATGGAGAGCCGCATGCGTCAGCTCTCCGGGGTCCAGGATGTGACCTCGGATCTGCAGCTGCGCAACCGGCTCGCGATGGTCGAGATCAACCGCGACAAAGCGGCCCAGATGGGCATCACCGTCGACCAGATCCGGAACACCTTCTACAGCGCTTTCGGCACCCGCCAGATCTCGACGATCTATGAGCCGTCGAACAGCTATGAGGTGATCCTCGAGCTCGACCCGGCGGACCAGCGCTCGCCGAGCGATCTCTCGAAGATCTATGTGCGCGCCTCCTCCGGCCAGATGGTTCCGCTCGCCGCGGTGGCTTCGATCAGCGAGGGCATCGGGCCGGTCACGATCAACCATCAAGGCCAGCTCCCCTCGGTCACGATCTCGTTCAACCTGCAGCCCGGCTTCTCGCTCGGCACTGCCATCGACGAGATCAAGCAGCTCGAGCACGACGTGAACCTGCCGGTCTCGGTGAGCAGCAGCTACCAGGGCAATGCGCAGGTCTTCCAGCAAGCCTTACAAGGCCAGGGCTTGCTGCTCTCGGCTGCGGTCATCGTGATCTATATCGTGCTCGGCATCTTGTATGAGAGCTTCATCCATCCGATCACGATCTTGTCCGGCCTGCCGGCCGCCGCGCTCGGCGCGCTGCTGACGTTGATGCTGTTCCATCAGGATATGAGCGTCATCGCCATCATCGGCGTCGTCATGTTGATCGGTATCGTGAAGAAGAACGCGATCATGATGATCGACTTCGCGCTCGAGCGGCAACGCGCCGGCAATGTCACCGCCGACGAAGCGATCTTCGAAGCCTGTCTGCTGCGCTTCCGTCCCATCATGATGACCACGATGGCGGCGATCATGGGCGGCCTGCCAATTGCGATCGGCTGGGGCGAAGGCGCCGAGCTTCGCCAGCCGCTTGGACTCGTCGTGGTCGGCGGCCTCGTCGTCTCGCAATCCCTCACCCTCTTCATCACACCGGTGATCTATCTTTATCTTGAGAAATTCCGGCTCTTGTTCTCGCGCGAAGCGCAGCCTACGCCGGCGCTCACCGCGCCCGATGGCCATGCCGTGCGTGAAGCCGGCGAATAGGCAGCGCGCAGCTTTCGGCATCGTCGCAGCGGCGCTGGCGCTCGGCCTCAGCGTCGCTGCCGGCGCGGCAACCAACAGCCGCCGCGCCAGCCCGCAAAGCCCGTTTCTGCCCGTGCCGCCGCAGTCCGATGCGGAGCATTACGATCGCTGCCTGCAGCTGGCGCATAGCGACCCGCAAAAGGCCTATGACGACGCCGAATCCTGGCGCAACATCGGCGGCGGCTTTCCGGCGCAGCATTGCGCCGCGGTGGCGCTGGTCGGCTTGAAGAGATACCCGGAGGCCGCAAGCAAGCTCGAGGCGCTCGCCAATGCCATGATGCAAGCGGGCCCCGAGATGCGCGGCGACGCGCTGGAGCAGGCCGGCCAAGCCTGGCTGCTCGCCGGCAAGCCGAATGAGGCAAAATCGGCCTTCAATGCCGCGCTCGGCTTCAAGCCGAAAGACACGGAGCTATTGATCGATCGCGCCGAGGCCAATGCCCTGGGTGGCAAGTATTTCGAATCGATCGACGATCTCAACGCGGTGCTCGATCAGACGCCGAACCGCGTCGATGCTCTGGTCTATCGCGCCTCGGCCTATCGCCAGCTCGGCTCGATCGATCTCGCGACCGACGATATCGACCGCGCGCTACGGCTCGATCCGAATTCCGTGGCCGGGCTGCTCGAGCGCGGCAATCTGCGCCGCCTCAAGAACGACGCAGCCGGCGCCAAGGCCGATTGGCAGCAAGTGTTGAAGCTGAGCCCGGGCACGCCCGCAGCCGCTTCCGCACAGGACAATCTCGCACATCTTTCGGACCAGCCCGTGACCGGGCAGAACCTGCTCACCGGGCCGGCAGCGAAGAAAACCAAGCCTTGAGAAGCCCGCGCCCGAAAGCGCGCTCAGAAATCGAGATCGGTGTAGTGCTTGGGCGGCGGCGCGCCGGGGACGTGATCGGCCAATATCGGGCGGAAGCTCGGTCGCGACTTCACCCGCGCATACCATTCCTTCGCCGGCTCGTATTCGTCCCAGGCGACATCGCCGAGATAATCGAGGACCGAGAGATGCGCGGCCGCTGTCACGTCGGCAAGCGAGAAGTAATCGCCCGCGAGCCAGCCGCGATAACGTTCGGTGAGGTAAGCGACGTAGTCGAGATGGTATTTGAGATTGGATTTGGCCGCGCGGATGACCGCCGAATCGGGCACG
>Ga0134125_10005425_pt1 | contig 14491 bp, 15 predicted proteins | sample KB31751_FD_96464 | JGI IMG/M metagenome (GOLD analysis project Ga0134125, IMG submission 96464) | Terrestrial soil microbial communities with excess Nitrogen fertilizer from Kellogg Biological Station, Michigan, USA - KB3-175-1 | ecosystem: Environmental > Terrestrial > Soil > Unclassified ... | reverse complement strand
TTCTGGCAATAGCCGCTGCGCGAATTTCTTGGTCCGGTAGGCCTCCGGCGCTATGCCGCCTGATGCAATCATCGCCGAGAATTTTTCGATGACCCGCGGCCGGTGCTTGCTGTAGCCATGCTCGGTGAGCGGCGCACCTTTCGGGCGCGGCGAGCCGCCCAGGCGTGGCCTGCGTAAGAGCCTCTGGACCTGGGTGCGCGCGGGGGACGGGTAAAAGGGCGTGGTACCGCCATTCTCGTAATTCTCGTCGACAAGATCGCCTAGCAAGTCGATTGGATGGGGCGCCTTCTTCCTTTTGTCTGGCCTCGGAAGAAATCCTCGTTCAACGGCATCATCGGAAGGCCTATCGATGATCAGCGGTGATTTCACATCATCGCGAATGCCGACGAGCAAGACCCGTGGTCGATTTTGCGGAACCCCGTACTCTTTCGCGTATACGAGGCGGTAGGCGACGTCGTAGCCGGGGATGGCCTTAAAGGTGTCGCGCACTTGGCGCCAGATGTCACCCTTCTCCCCACCATCATTCCACCTTGCGGTGAGCAATCCGCGCACGTTTTCAAACAAGAAAGCGCGCGGCTTAAGCCGGTGGATGATCGCCGCCATGTCTTGGAACAGGTGGTTGGACGGGAGTTGTTCCTTATGTACGGAGTAGGAGCGGCGATGACCAATCCCCGAGAATCCCTGGCACGGTGGACCGCCGACCAATAGGTCGATTTCACCATGAGCAATCCCGAACTCCGATCGCAAACGATTTTCGAGCGCGCGGAGGTAGGAGGGCTTCGCCAGCATGCACTTAACGTCGGATGCATGGAAGCGAGGATCGGCGAGGAGGGGATTGATCTCCCGCCGATTGGCGATATAGGTCGCTCGGGCGTCGTCGTTTAGTTCGTTGACGAACACGGGCAAGAATCCGGCGTACTCGAGCCCAAGGGAGAGGCCACCACAACCGGCGAACAGGTCTACGACCTTGAGTGAGTTTTTGGGATCCATGCTGCCAATGCCAGATTCATCGCGCCCGTCGACGCCGGGCGGCGCCGGGGACGGTATCCTCTCGTCTCCTGTTAAGCAAGTCCAAAAGGTGCCTGATCGTTCGTTCTCGCTTCTTTGCCGTGGCGAGGGAACACTCCCAAACAGTAACCGCGGACCAGCCGTCGCGCCGTAGTCGCCGGGTGTTGCGCCTGTCGCGTTCCTTGTTTGCCGCGAATTTGTCGCGCCAGAAGCTGCTGTTTTGCCCAGGGATACGGCCCTTCTGGCAGGAGTGGCCGTGCCAGTAGCAACCGTTCACGAACACCACCGTCTTGAGTGCAGGAAACACGAGGTCCGGCTTGCCGGGGAGTCCCCTCCCATGCAACCGATATCTGAATCCGGCCGCCCACACTGCCCTTCGCACCACTAGCTCCGGCTGGGTGTCTTTCGACCGGATCAAGGACATGCGGATGCTGCGTTCTAATCTGCTGAGAGTGTCGACCATCGAAGGAACTGCGTTCTTGCCAAGCCAATAAGGGACCCGAGCTACACCGCGCCTTCTCTTACGCGTCCGCGCGTAAAGTGCAAACTCTAGCGTTCGATGATCAGCCGCGGCGCCGCGCGCGCCTGCGCGACGGCGTTCCAATGGTTGCTCCTTCGCGTTTCCGCTTGGCTATGCGGGCACGAGCGATGTCGGCCGCCCCCCCATGCGGCAACGAGCGACCCAGCAACGATCCAAAAGACGCTCTCCGATGAGACTTGGCTCATGGACCATCCTCCCGCTCAGCGTCTGCCGGGAGAGGATGGCTTTCCTCAACCACGATCTCCATGAGCTCCCCCACCCCGCAATCCAAGAACCTGCAGAGTGCTTCGATGTTGTCGGTTGTCGTGTTGTAACGACGCGCCCCTGCGATCTTGGATAACGTCGTCCGATGGATCCCGGTCTCGCGCGCAATCTTCTCCAACGTGATTCTCTGGCGGGATTCGAACTCGCGCTTCGCGATGAGCTCCTTGAGGTGAAATCGGATCACTCGGCTCAACCTTTTTTGCTATGCCTCCACCTGTCCGGGGGCGTCAGGTGAACGATATATGCGCGGAACGTGCTTGACAATCACGTGTTCTATCGTAGCATTAAGTCATCAACCGTGATTCCGGAGAACGCAAATGGTTCCGCCGACAGCAGCGACAGACTACCCGCCACCGGCGAACGGCGGTTTGCCATCCGAGCCACGGCATGCGCGCGACGCACGCACGCACACCATGTATCAAGCTTCACGCCAGCCCAACGCGATGGTGGCAGGTCAATACTTGCTTACTTCCGTCGCCAGCCGCCGCACCAGGTCGGGGGATCGCTTTCTGAAATGCCGTCTGGAAGATTCGAGCGGATATCTGGACGCGTATGCTTGGGAATGCTCTGAATCGATCGATCAAGTACAAGCGATTCAAACACCGGCGCCCGTCCAGGCAGTATTCCGCACTCGCGAACTCAATGGCTGCATCATCGGCGATCGGCTCCTCCTTTACGTAGTTGGTGAGTCGGACATCGCTAATGCAACGCGACTGCTGCCGGTGTCGAGTTGCCCCGAGTGCGCCCGCCCGGCGTTGCGTGCACTGATCGAATGGACTGACAGCATTACGTCGCCGATCCTCTTGCGCTTCCTCAACCGCGTACTGCTCGACCCACGCATCGGCCAGCCGCTGCTGGGGTGCCGGGCCAGCCAACACGATCACCACTGCGGGCAGGGAGGGCTTTTGGTGCACTCGATGGAGGTTTTGGAAATCAGCGCTTCAATGGCGCGACAAAGACTGTCCAAGCTCGAGCTCGAAATCGTCGAGGTGGCGGCACTACTGCACGACATCGGCAAGCTGCGCGCTGTGGGTTCCGATCGGGTGCGTCCGGTGCATTGCAAGCTCGTTCGACATGAAACGCAAAGCAATCGGCTGCTCGAGCCCCATTTGGAATGGTTGCGTGCATTGGACCCGGATATCACTGCGATCCTGGATTACACATTCGACTTTCTTTCACAACCCTGTGCGACTCGTGGCTACGCCCGGTTTGTCGGCCCCGAGATCATCTGTTACGCGGATCGCCTGAGTGCCGCGTTGGCGAAGCCCAGGCGAATGGTCGATCTCTTGAGGCAGACCATGCCGCGCCGACCATCACGCTTCTCGCACCTATCGTCGCGGCTGACTACAAGCGGGCACTGAATACTCGATCCGCAATCGTGGTTGCCGCTGTCGTCCTCGGTGGTAGGCTGAGTTGATGATCGAGATCATCGAATGAGCCGCGGCTCTGACGGTGATTCCCATGTTGATGATGGGCGGCGTGGCCCTACGGGCGCGGCGCGACCAGCCTCGGGAGCATCTGCGACAAAGCGCGCTATGGCGGCAGCGATTCCTGGAGGGCATTGGAATGTGGACGTTCGTTGGGATGATGGTGTTCCTTGTGCTACTCGGCCTTCTGATGGCTGGCGCCTCCATTGCCACCGATGCCGCGGCGCGTATGAGAAAGGCAGCGGATCGCGAGCGACGCTGGAAACAGTGGCAAGATCTTTAGCTGATCGCCCGCGGGCATTGCTGTTTAAGCACAAGCCCGCTGCTGCGATGCGCGAAACTTAGGACTGGCATGTTCATTTCTCCTCATGGCTCGATGGGCTTCAAACCCGTTGACGAGCCTTATCGTTCAAGACAGGAGAAAGCCATGAACAAGCAAAACCTTCCGACCGCGGAACAAGCCGCCGATTTTGAGTTTGACGGTACGCACCTCGCGACTATTTCAGCAGGCGGCCGCGAGTTGCAGAAATTGGAATGGGGCTCCGATGCCCATATTGCATTTTTGCAGCAAGCGATAATCGGGTTACAAGAAGCACTCAAAGACGCAAAAGCGACGCGGATGAACCGAGCAAAGTAGAAGCAAACAGCGTACGGCGGCCATCTTTGGCCGCGGTACGCCCGATCAGAAGTAGACTGTCGACGGCCATATCACGCAATTGGACATGACCCCGTTTGGGCCATAGCGAGGTTATGGAAGCGTGGTTTTCTCGCGCCATGGGAAGTCGCTGGTTCGGACCATGATTTCGCGGCGCAAGGGAGGGGTGCCGCCGCAGGCGGGGGACCGTAGGTCCCCGCGACCCGATACGCCGAGTGAAGCGAGGCCGGGTCGCGCAGGAGGGAGCCGCACGTCGAATTTTCGAGTGAGGGCACCGACCGGACACGAGCGACAGCGAGGGTCCGGGAGGGCACCGACGCTCGAAAATAGCGCCGCCCCCAAGGGCGGCCGGTCGAGTGCGGGAACCACGGCGTGGTTCCCGTCGTCGCCGCGCATGCGGCGCGACAACCCCCGTTGAAGCCGAAGCCAAGGGCGAAGGCCAAAGCCCGCAAAGCGGGCTGAAGCCCTCCTTCGCTTCGCGAAGGAGGGGAAATGGGGGTTGTCGCGCCGAAGGTGCGGCGACGGCGGCAAGGCCGAAGGCCGCGCAGCCGCGCCAGCGGCGGAGTCGTGACTCTGCGAGGGCTGGCCGACAGGCCAGCGCAACATAGGGCGGCAGCCCGGCCCGCGCGGTTTCCAGCGCGGACATGGTGCGGTACCCGCGGCAGAGCCACGAGACCTACCCTGCCACACGTGGCATGTTCAACCATGTCGCCAACGCAATGAAGTTGAACATGCCACGTGTGGCAGGGTAGAGGGCAGGGTAAGAGGCACGCGGTGCACACGGCATCACGTATGGCAGGGCAACTTGGCAGATCCGAGAACGACATGCGCAGCATGGACGACCCGTCCACTCCGGCGGCAGCAACCACGCGAGTCCCACGCCGCAACGCCGCAGGCAGTCCTAGACCGTCGTGAGGGCCGCCCGACCGCGCCGCAATGAGCCGGTTCCTACATACCTCGGCATTGATCCGAAACAATTCTCTGACCTTTCGCACCCGCAACCTTGTTTGCGCCACCCCCACTCTCCTTCGAAAGCGAGTGCACAGTAGCGCGGGTCAACCCGCTTCAATTACCCCGAACGATAACAAACAGAATTCGTGACCGGCAAAAACCGAAATACGCACGACCAAAAGGCGTCCGCCGGTCGGGCCTTGCACTCATCGTTGTATCCCTCGGGCTATGTGACTGCGCGCCCTACCGAACGCGGCACTCGCCCGCAGCGCTCCAGCCCGCTGCCGAAATAGCCCGGTGGATCTCCTGTCCTTGCCGACAAGGGCATTTTTCCCTGCACACCCGAGTGCTTTCGCCCGAAGCTCCCCAACTTCGTGTTGGCTGACAATGCGTACCGAATGGATGTCCCTGTCTCACTCCGTGCAACACTGATTTTGCATCCTGTAGCCATACGACCATGACCAAGAATGTCTCTGCTACCCCGGAAGACTTGGCCGCCATTGCCCTCGGCATGAAGTGCCTGTTCGTTGCCGTCCTGATCTTTGGGATGGCGCTGCCCACCGCGCTGCTGATCTGGCAATCCCTTACGCCCAATGTGGTGATCAAGCGAGCAGGGGCCGGCCAGTTTGTATCTGCCAGCACCGGCAGTGGTTTCCTCCAGCCTTCGACCACGACCGTCACGACGACCCAAGGCAGCCTGATCGTGGTGGGCTTGTTCTCCGCGCCACGCAACCAGCCGCTCGAAGTAGTCCAGCTGAGCCAGAAGAGCGGTCTTCAGCTGTGCGCCGTGGGCCGGAGCGATACCTGTCTTCCCATGGCGGGTTCCTGGGCAGGCACCCTGCAACCCACGCGGGCACGAGCGTTCGACTTCCAGGATCATGGCCTCGACAGCGACCATCTCACGTTGTGGCTGTTAGTTGGTTTCAGCTTGAGCCTCATGACCGGTGTGGGATGGTTCAGCGCGCACAGGGATGCAGAGAAGCTGGCCCGTGGATCCCGCGCGCCGCCCGCGATCGAGGGGCCGGGCACCTGATCCCTCATCAGACCTGCCTCGAGGCTTCCCAGGCTCCTTGGCTTCGCGCCTACGCGAGCCCCACCAACCGCTTTCCGGGACCAGGAGCCCCGCAGCCATGACCGCTACGAGCTTACCCACACCATCGCTCACCTCCCGCAGTGCAATTAGCCACTCCACGACCTGCGCCGTCCGCCAGACCGGAGCCGTATCGGTCGGTGGCATCTGCTGCCTGTTCTCGCTGGCTATCGTCCTGCCATCGGCCGTGCTGTTGCTGATGCTGCACTTCACTGCGCCTGTCGTGACGTCGACCGGTGATGCGGGCACCTTCCAGGGCGCCGTCTCGAGCAAGGACCTCACCAATGTCCGCACTTCGGTCGGAATCCTGGCCGTGTCGGGGGGATTCTCCGCACCGACCGCGCAGGCGCTGCTGCTCCGCTATTCCAACAAGCGCGGCTTGCAGTTGTGCCCCGTAGCGAACCTGGACGCCTGCGCGGAAGTCACCGGTCCTTGGGCCGGTCGAATGCAGCCGGCCGAGTACGTGCACCACTGGTACACGATCGACTACGCCCGGCATGGGCTCGACTCACGCAACCTGCTGGGCATCCTCCTCATGGGCATCCTGACCTTGCTTGCTTCGCTGCTCGCATGGACATTCGAAGTCAGCCGACAGTCGGACGCGGCGAAGCGGAAAGGGACCAAACATGCGTCAAACGCTTGACCGGCGCAGCTGGCTGCTGGCCGGCAGTGTCGCATTGCCGATGCTGGCAGCCGGAATTTACGTCAACTGGTTCGGCCCTGCGGGCTGGTCCCGTGATTGGGTGGGGTGCTGTCCGCGCTGGCGGCAGCGGCCGTCGCCGGTGCGTTGCTCGGCCAGTATCGTCGGGTATGTTTGCGGCGAAAAGTGACAGCGACGCCCGGGAAAGACACAACTGACGTTCCGGAGTCGGCCGATTCTGTTGAAAAACTCAATGGCTCTGCCAACAAGCTGAAAAGGCGACTTGACGACGACCACGAGAGTTCGGTTTGACGCAAATTCGAGCTCGCAGGCTCTCCAAATCGAACTGTCACGGGCAAACTTTTGGGCGTCAAAAGGCGCGAAATCTTGGAAGCGAGTTTTTCAACAGAATCGGCCAAGAGCGGACATCGAGATAGACAATTAGGAAAGTCGACTGTGACCCGTGTTTTTCCGTGCTTTCGACTTCGTGCTTTTCGTTCAGCCGAGTGCTTGCTTCTCCAGCTCGCGCTTGATGTAGGTTTCGCTCAACCTGTGGGTCAGTTCGATCAGGCTGAAGATGCGGTCGTCCTGCTCTTCATCCGACCAAGGGACAACCATTCCTCCATGCATGGCGGTGTTACGGATCTTCTCCCATGCGGCAATCTGGTCTGCAGTGATGGTTTCATCATCCACCAAGGTCTTCAGGGTTTTGGCGACGCCCTTCGTCTTGAAGCCAGCGATATAGTTGATAACAACACTGCGCAGATCGTCATTGCCTTTCCATTTCGTCACAGTCTCTTTCAGGCTTTCGATATCGGCTTCCGGCCAATCCGATTTTCGCTCCGCTTCCGAGAACATCATCTTCACGACACCTTCGACGACGCTGGCCAAGGTCATGCATAAGACCCAGTTGGTGCCGTTGGTCGCCTGAATGATCTCCCAGTAGTACTGGATCAATGGATGCGCTTCAAAATTGCGATGGCCACTAGAGTCCTTGGCCATGGCGATCACCTTCAGAATGTCTCTATACAGGCTCCAGAAGCGCTCTCCAGCCCGGAGCGGATCTTTGGCGCAGGATATTGGCTGTTAGCGAGTTGGCCGGCGCTCCCGATGAAGAGCCAAGACTGATAAACGCTTTACCGTTGCCAAAATTCCGGGCGCGCAGCCTTGGATACACCACCTCTCCAAGCAGCAGATTCAGCGGCTCGCTGATCCAGTTCTCCAGGTGCGGATGTGGAAAGGTCCGCGAAGTATCTGCTACTACCCAGACACGCTCTCGATCGGCAGAGCAGTAGAACTCGATGATGGTGTCGATAACACTGACTGTTTTCGTACCAGAGCTTCGCGACGAGAGCACTTCCTTGCCGTCCCGAAACACGGTCTTAACCATATTCATGGGGATGGGAAGTCGCAGGGGGCGGTCGTACACCAGTTCCACGCTGCTCTTGTCGGACACACCAAATCCTTCGGCATCAGTGTGGAGCCTGTGGATCGGACCGGAAAGCGACCAACCATTTCCCTGCACTTCACCAAGGATCAGCTTCGTCCAGCCTCCCGACCACTCCGTGCCATCGTAGCCAACGGCGTTCACTCTGAACTGCTGCAGGATTTCGTACGGGTTTTTCTGGGCTTGCACGATTTTCCGAAAAGCGTCGGAGCCATCGCGGGGGGTACCATGCATGAAGAAGCTGATTTTTGTGTCGGCACCGATCTTGATATGTCCCGGCCCTGTGAAGACCGGCGGTTCGTGGTCGCGGCCCAAGATTTCCATGTGTGGGCACTCGATGGTGACCGGGCCTCTCAGCAAACGATCCACCCAGCGGGACAACGTACGCGCGCTCATCGGCGAACTCTCACATTAACCTTGTCATTCCCGGCAGCATAGTCCGGATAAGCGAAGTGCATTCGGGCCATCCCACGTCTCGCGAGTCGATCCCGGATGCAGCCTGCGGCCTTATCCAGGCGATGGCAGCTGAAGGATGCGCAGTAGCAAATAACAACATGTCACGCCGGGCGACCTCTGCCCAGCCTGCCGAAACGAACACATCGAGCAAAGAGTCGAAAAGTACAGGCCTTTCCGCGGCTGCTCCAACCGTCTGCGCTGCCGAGCGACTGCGCCACTTCGCTAAACAGCCAAGAGTGGACATCTAGCTCACTCAAGTGCCAAGAACGAACATCATCGATCCGTTACACACTGCAGATGACTCCAAGGTCGCATCCAATGGTTTCTTTCAAGTACGTGGCGGCGGAGGCGATCACCATGTTCTGGTCGGCCGTCCTGTTTGCCAATGAAAGGCCTGGTTGCACCACGAGGATCTCCGCATCAACACGTTTGAATCGGTAGGCCTTCACGATGTTGTTCAACTCCACAGGGCTACCTGCGAGGTATCGGCTCGGTCGTGCATCGGTCGCCAACTTCTCGTTTCTGCTGTTGATGTGCTGGCCCAGGTCCCTGAACCGCCATTTCCATTTTGCCGAGCGAACGGCTTGGGAGCACACCTCAACCACGTCCTTCACGCGTTCCCCAGCCGTCTGACGACCCGAGAATTTGCAGTGGGCCAGCACCAGACGGATACGATCCGGTTCGTCCTTGAGGCAAACTAGGTCGGCAGCTTCGCCCGCTGCGTCGTCGTCGAACACCACGTCGAAACCGCCCTGGACGAAATGCTGCGCGGTCTTCCACTGGATTGAGTCCCTACGCATTTGTCCATTTCGCCAGAGCGATTCGACTGTCAGATCGACGCCCTGCCAATCCCATGCCTCAAATTGGCTCGCATCGAGTTGCAGCTCCCGTGGATCCTGTGGCTTGATCAGGAGATTTCCATCTAACTCAGAAAGATTTATGAAACGGATCAGGGGCGGGTACCAACTGAAGTACTCGGACGCACCGAAATCGTGATTCCCGATCTTAATCGACAGTTCGTTCCCACCCGTCTGGCAAACCTGGAATCCGCGCTCCGCCCCCACGGTCAACGTGAAGGTTGCGAGCTCCGAAACATCGCCGGTCCTGAGCGCAAAATATGCGCTGTTCCCTTCTTTCCCACGATATTCGATGTCAACGAGATATATCGGCCACTCGGCGCCTCCAGAGGCAAACGCGACCCGTTCCACCGAGAGACCCAGCAGCTCCGCCGGCCACTCGACGGTGAGCACTTCCTCATTCGGCATGCCGCCGACTTCCAGCGGAACTAGGACGTTAGCAATGATGTCCGCGACGTTGATCGTGTCGTCAACAAGCTTCGAGCCAATCGCCTTGCACCAATGGACGAGAGAAGGAATGGAGCCTTGTTCTCTCGACCATACGCGTCCTTTGAACGAGCACCCGATAGCAACTTTGTTTCCTTCTTCCCAGCCTGTCGCGCTCACGTTGTTCTTGACGGAACCGGCACGCTCGGAAATTCCCAGCGCATCCGCGACGTCCGCTCCGGTATACATGGCATAGCTCAGGTTCCGTCTGCCGTGCTTTTTCACGCCTAAGCTCTGGAACATGAGGCGATTGATTCGGCCCAGCGACCGGAACACTCGTTCGCCGCTGATCAGTATCACCTCGCCGGAGACGGCCTGCGCCAGCTCCTGGAACATGGAGCCGTGGTCAGTTGACGAGAGAAACAGCAGCCCCGCTCCCGCGTCATAGTGCAGCACGAAAAGGGCCCATTCCCGATCGCGAACTTCCTTGGACTGCATCCAGCGCAGTTGGGGCTCGCTCCTTGTCACGAAGTACAAGGTCTTGGTTTGTTCGTGCAGCCAAACCGCGTGGACATGACGTTCCTTGCCAAGGCCTTGGTGGAATCTGGCGGGAACGAATTGTTCTGCTTGATAGGCAACGGTGCTGAAGATCGGCCGAAGCAACTTGTGCGAGATGGAAACATCGTCGCCAGATAGCTTGTCGAGCCGTTGCGACGACTGAAGGAACTCAATTAGTTCCGCATGGTCTTGCGCTGCTTCCGAACTGAGCTCGCTTAGCAGCTTGTTCCAGTCGGCATCTTCGCTATAAAGGCGTTCCAGCGCACCGGAAACCCTAGTGTCTGCGATATTGGCGACGACGGTGGCGTCTCCGATGTTCTGGCCCGCGACCCGAGTAAACCGACCGGTAAACTGCAACAGGATGGCCAGGCTGCGGTGCATGTCATGGATTGCCGCTACCTTCAGTCGGGGAAGGTCGAACCCCTCTCCTAGCATGTTGACGCACACTGCAATTTTGGATCGACCAGCCTTCAGCTTCTCCACCTTGGCATTAGCGCCCGCGTTCTCCGAGTGAATGAGAACCGGCTCCAAATCGGGGGCCAGTTCCCGATAGATATGTTCCACGGCTTCGGCACGTCCAATGCTCTCGCACCGAGCCATGAGCAGATGGTCGTATCCAGCTTCCAGATCCTCCCTCAACTGCTGGATGGCCGCCTCGGCAATTGCCCGGTCAGCTCGCACTGCTCCGCGAACCTCGAAGACGGACTCGAATTTGATCGGCTTGAAGTAGCCGTCTTGCTGTGCTTGGCCAAGCGGGTAGTTGAATACGACCTTTCCGTCAACCAGCTGCCCGTCGCGCCGGAAAGGCGTCGCCGTGAACTGAAGCGTATGAACGTCCTTGAATGCATCCCTGACACGCGCCCAGTTGGATGCTGGGACATGGTGCGCTTCGTCCAGGATTAGAGCGCCGCACCTTTGCGCCAACGCATCGAGAATAGCGGTTTCCGTACCCACGCCGACGGCACTCGCAGTGACCACCACAACGTTGCATGCCTCTATCAGTTCAAGGTCCTCGGGTGTCTGGGGGCGCTTGTTGATGATCCCGACGATGGGATTGGGTACATCTTCGGGCAGCACCTTGAGTTTCCTGAGCAACCCGAATGTCAGGAACTTTTGCGCAGTCTGAGCTCGAAGGGCGTCCCACGGGACCACGACCAACGCTGGCGATCGTCCAAAAGCGGCAAGGACGGCCAGCATCGTCTCCGTCTTGCCCGTACCGGTCGGCATTACGATCGTCGCCGGCTGATGATCCAAGCTCCAGTGTGCCCCGATGGCATGCAACGCGCCCAGTTGCGGCGGCCTCAGCCCCTCTTTGCCAGGCAGCACGGTTTCATCTTCCTGTCTCACCTCGGACCGGAAGGAGAGTCGCCCCTCCCAAGAGGCCGCAATCTCCTTGGCAACGCGGAGCCAACCGACTTGCGCAACCCTCGTCTCGAACTCCTCAATCAGGCGGTGGTTTCTCCATTGATAGCCGCCTTCTGGACGTTCCTTCAGGACGCCGTCCACGCCGGCTGGACGAGCAATGTTCGGCCTCGATGTCACCAGCACTCGCTCGCCGTTCGCCAAGTACAAAGCCGGCAGCGTGGTTCTCGAAGTGATCCGCACTTCGTATCGTTCTAGGATCTCGACCTCGACGGCCTGGCGTAAGGCATGGCGGATCCGCCCCTTCGGAAACGGCTTGTTCACCACTAACGGCGGTAATCGGATCATAGCCAGGCCCCCTACCTGCACTCGTCACACCCAATTTAACTCATGTCCGCTTTGGGTCGCATCTCGACCGTTACGGACCCGAGGCTCGCGACTGTCCGCGGCACGGGCGCTCTCCGGCCAGGAGGGGACCTTCGCCGCCCGGATGGCCGCCACATTGCGGACGCTCGCGGGCAGAAAGTTCTATATTGGAATTGTCCGCAAATTGGAGAAGCTTACGACTCCAGCTCGCGGAGCTGCTCGTCGGTCAACACGGTTATGCGTACAGTTGATCGCCGCGGTTGTGCCGGCGAAGACACCACCCCTTGTTTGCTTCTTTTCCCCTTGCGTACCGCGTCCACCCTCGCTCTGTCCTTGTGCGCGGCCTTTCCCGCTTCGCGCCGCTCCCGAATTCCGATGAGGGGCCGCGGCCACACCTGGTTGGTGCCTGCGAAGATTGAATGCCAACGAGGATTTGACTCGATGTCCTCCAATGGCAAAAACCACCATCCCATGGCTCTAGTGGTCGGATCAAAGTTCGCTGTTCGCGCGCCGATCAAGTCGGCCAATTCTTGCTCGACGTCGGGGTGCCTGTTGCCCAAGCTGGCAGGCGCAACAATAAGGTACTCCTCTTGGAGGTTGCGACGGTCTGGCCCAATCCAAAGACTCTCCACGACCCTATCGATAATGCCATTCTTTTTGGTCCAGCGGTTCGGCGATTGGCCGATCATGCGCTCATATTCGACTAGGATGCGGCGATCGGGCTCAGGCCATGCCGCGCCGTCGGCCACGTGCGGTTCCACGCGACCACGCCAGAGTTCCCTTTCGAACTCGGCGTCGTATTCGCCGATTCCAAGGGTAACCAGTCCAGACATGAGGTCATGGATGAATTTGACTGGCAGCTTGACCGCGCGACCCGCGCATCCGGTTCGAAGAGCGCGACGCACCATTTCAGGATCGGACAGGCATTTCCGCACACCGGATAGGTGTCCTTCGATTCCCCGCGTGGTCAGGAAAACCTTGCGTCTAAGTTCTCCCGCCCAGATCCATGCCAGAGCGCGACGCTGGACCATTTTGGATACAACGCGCCGAAGAATGTCGCGCTGAACATGCGGGAAAAGCGCGTACACAATTTGCAAAGTGATGCCGCCCCCTAGGTTGTCAGCGGCACGGAGGATCGTGTCTGTTCGGTCATTGAGGCTCATGACAGGTTACCTCCGATCATCGAACCGGAGCGCACCACTTCGCGTTCTCTTGCGGTGGCTATGTAGCCGGAAGCCGACTCCACATCGGTCCCACGCGCCCGCTTTCGGGGCCGCCCAGGACCACGATGCGCAGGAGCGGCAAAAAGCGTGGCGGTTTTGGGCTCTTCGCGCGCAAAAAGTGGAGCGGCATCCACTGCGTAGACGACCCATCTTCCTCCGAGACGACGCGGCATGACCGGCAACGTGCCCGCGACGCGTCGCGCATGAATTGCGGATCGGGAGAGATATGGCCAGCCAATCGCTACAAGCGCGGTGGCAAGGGGTACAACCGCGCCGCCCAGAGCCGCGTGGGCCGCAGCGACGGCGGTGGGGCTTGGGGCACTAGACATGTGGGCAACCTCCGGTGTCGCAGGAGACCGCCCATATAAAAGGCCAGCTCCCGGCGACGGGATGCTGACCTCAAGATGTCATCGGTGAGACGACGCGCTTGGCCTGGCGCGCCCCGATGGCCTGCAATGTACCACTCTGGTGGAGCGCGTCCAACGGTGCTGCGCAATCCGAATCAAAAATTTGCAATGTTGGCTCGCTGCCAGCAGTGCTCTGCCGATCTCGTTGCGCGGCCGTAGTAGAAAGCATCGCGATACGGATTGAGGCGGAATGCGCATCAGGCAACGATATCCAGCCAAATAAGGCATCTACTACATTCGCGCAACGCCCTGATCTGCCCGACCGCGCGTGCATCTCGCGCAGGCTGAGCTGACCTCACCTGTACAGGCTCGCCCCGCCGGGTATGGCCCCCGGCGGGGCGAACCATTTCTGCTCAATCTCGCCAGTGGGGTTTCGTTAACGGTCCGCCCTATCTGGGCAAAAGAGTGTTATGTCTCCGCGCCTTCCCGTACCGTTTTTCACCGCAGCGGTCGTGCCCGCTGAAGTTGCTCCGGTGGCAAGTTCCCGATGTGCTCGTCTCAGTGCTCCGGCAGAAGATCTTCGAGATCCTGATTGTGCGACCGATACAATCGAGCTCTAAAAAGCAACTTGATGAACCGTGCAGACGGCATCCTCCAGGTCTTCCGCGCGCGGCACTAGTTCAATCGCACCGAGGTACACATGAAGGTACGCAACGGCGACGAACATTCCCGCACGCTTCATGCACAGGTACAAACGTAGGTACACACAAGGTACAAAAAAGCCCGATTCGAAGAAAACCGGGCTTTTCTGAATTTTCTGCCTGCCATCGCCCGAAGACGGCACTGCACATATATTTCGTGCTAGTACAATTG
>Ga0134125_10005422_pt1 | contig 14496 bp, 11 predicted proteins | sample KB31751_FD_96464 | JGI IMG/M metagenome (GOLD analysis project Ga0134125, IMG submission 96464) | Terrestrial soil microbial communities with excess Nitrogen fertilizer from Kellogg Biological Station, Michigan, USA - KB3-175-1 | ecosystem: Environmental > Terrestrial > Soil > Unclassified ... | reverse complement strand
TGGAGAAAATAAATGGAAGAAATTGGAGGGCAAGAGAATGAGTGACAGTTGACTCTATGATGAATTCGGATAACAATATTCAATTTTTTTTCGTTGAACCTTCAACCTTCGACCTCCTCTATATACTCAACAATAAATAAAGCCCCGCGGCAATAGCTGCACCCACAAGCGGCCCGGATATTGGAATCCATGCATATTTCCAATCCGTCTTGTTTTTACCTTTAATAGGAAGGATAGAATGCATGATTCGTGGGCCCAGATCGCGGGCGGGATTGATGGCATATCCGGTAGTGCCACCAAGAGACAGTCCGATTGCCCAAACAATAAAAGTAACGGGAATAGCGCCGATGGAACCTAAACCAACCGGTGTTTTCTCTTTACCCAATTCTCCGTTGGTAATATAAAAAACGGCTAACAGCAAAACGAAAGTTCCTAGCGCCTCACTTATCAGGTTAAGCCTTGTGTTTTTAATAGCCGGAATTGTATAAAATGACGCAGCTTTTAATACCGGCTCATCTGTGGCAGTAAAGTGATCTTTATACATCAGCCACACAAGTGAAGTGCCGGTCATCGCACCAATTAGCTGGGCAATAATAAAGCCGGGAACCTGCGACCACGGAAATTTTCCTGCAATAGCCAAACCCAGTGTTACTGCAGGATTTAGATGAGCGCCACTGTAAGGGCCGGCGATAACTACTCCTGCAAAAACCGCCAATGCCCATCCCGTGGTGATTACCATCCAGCCGCTGCCATTTCCTTTCGTGCCTTTCAGTACTACATTTGCTACCACGCCATTTCCAAGAAGAATTAATATCGTTGTGCCAATTAGTTCGGCAATAAACGGAGTCATATAAATTGATTTATTTTTTCAGGGATAAAAATGATTTTACTATTTGGAAGGATTTTCAGTTTCAGACCATGCATTCACCGCTTTGATTGCCCTGTACCAACCTTTTATGAGATCTTCCTTATGATCCTCAGCAGGTTGAAAACGCCTGTTGATCTTCCATTGCTTTTGAATCTCTTCCACATTTTCCCAAAAACCAACAGCAAGGCCGGCAAGATAAGCAGCTCCAATTGCAGTCACTTCTGTTACTTCCGGGCGCACCACATCTGCTTTTAAGATATCTGCCTGGAATTGTAAGAGAAGATTATTTTGTGTAGCTCCGCCATCTACCCGTAATTCCTTTATTTGAATTCGTGAATCAGATTCCATTGCCTTCAGCACTTCCATCACCTGGAAAGCAATGCTTTCAAGAGCAGCTCTGCAAAAGTGATTTCTATTGGTTCCCCGGGTAATGCCGAAAATTGTTCCGCGCGCATATTGGTTCCAATAGGGCGCTCCAAGTCCGGCAAAAGCGGGAACCATATAAACCCCTGCGGAGTCTGGAACGTTTGAAGCCAGTTCTTCAATTTGTGGTGCGGTTTCAATAATTTTTAGCTCGTCTCTCAACCATTGCACAACTGCGCCTGCAATAAAAATACTTCCCTCCAAAGCGTATTGAACTTTATCGCCAATTTTCCACGCGACGGTTGTAATAAGGTTGTTTTTAGACAAGATCGGTTTATCGCCTATATTCATCAACATAAAACATCCGGTACCGTAAGTATTTTTTACCATGCCAGGTTTTATACAAACATGGCCGAACAAAGCTGCCTGCTGATCTCCGGCAATTCCGGCAATCGGTACTTTTGTTCCTAATAATTTTCCGGATGTTTCTCCATACTTTTCACTGGAAGATCTTACTTCAGGAAGCATTGATTCGGGGATTTCAAACAAATCTAATAATTCCTTATCCCATGAAAGCGTATTGATATTAAAAAGCATCGTTCGTGAAGCATTGGTAATATCAGTGATGTGCAACCTGCCTTCCGTTAAATTCCAGATCAGCCATGAATCAATTGTCCCAAATGCTAATTTCCCCTGTTGTGCTTTTTCCTTTGTGCCGGCAACGTTCTTCAATATCCATTGAATCTTTGTTGCTGAAAAATAGGCGTCGAGAACCAACCCGGTTTTTTCACGGATGATTGAATCCAGCTTTTTTTCTTTTAGCTCATCACATTGTTCTGCAGTGCGCCTGTCCTGCCATACGATCGCGTTATAAACGGGAACGCCGGTTTCTTTATCCCAGATAACGGTTGTTTCTCTTTGATTGGTGATGCCTATCGCAGCAATATTTTCTGCTTTCAGATTTTCTTTCAGAATGGCTTCTGTGATCACGGATGCCTGGGTTGACCATATTTCCATCGGATCATGTTCTACCCATCCGGGTTTTGGATAGATCTGGGTAAATTCTTTTTGTGCAAGGGAAATGATTTTTCCGTTTTTGTTAAACAAAATCGCCCTGGAACTGGTAGTTCCCTGGTCAAGCGTTAAGATCAATTTTTCCATTCAATTTAATTTGGGTTTAAAAATGCGGAACTAATTATTTCTCAAAATCTTTTTTCTTTCTATTACTATTGGTAATCAAATGAAACACAAACGAAATAATTCAACAGCAAATTAACATAAAAATCATTATTAAAAAAAGAAAATGAAGATTTGAAATAAAAGTTCGTTTGCTGGAAACAGTCAACGGTGAACGTTGAACCTTCCACATTGAACCTTCAACCTTCAACTTCTTAAGCAATGGTAATCTTAATACCCTGGCTTGAATATTTTTCAACGATCACCGGCGAAATATTTTTATCAGTAATAATTTCATCGACTTCATCCAGGCCGCAAATACGGCTAAAACCGCGTTTGCCAAATTTGGTATGATCTGCCAGGACGATGACTTTCTGCACTACCTGGATCATGTTTTTATTAAGCTGCGCCTCCATCGAATTGCTCGTGGTTATTCCAAATTCAAAATCAAGTCCATCGACCCCCAGGAACAACTTTGTACAAAAGAAATCCTTTAAGATGTTCTCTGCATAACTGCCGACAACCGAAGAGGAACTTTGCCGGATAATGCCGCCCAACTGAAAGATTTCGATGTCTGCATGTTTAATTAATTCGCCTGTTACCGGCAGCGATGAAGTAATGACAATCAATTTTTGTCGTGGAATAATTTCTCTTGCCAAAGCGGTGAGCGTGGTTCCGGATGCAATAATGATGGAATCATTGGGTGTGATGTATTCAGATGCCTTCTTTGCAATACTTTTTTTCTCCTCAATCTGCATGTTTTCTTTCTCATTTACATTCCGGTCAATGGTAAAAGGGTTTGTATTGCTGGCACCGCCATGCGTACGAAAAAGCTTGTTCGACTTTTCTAAAAGTTTTAAATCCTTTCGGATGGTAACGGCAGATACTTTCAGCGCTTTACATAAACTTGTTACACTTTCGTATCCTTTGGAATGAACGATATCAATTATCTGCTGGTGGCGTTCTAAACTTGACATGGAAATACGTTTTTTCAAAAATAGGTAAAGAAACTAATATTAAATAAAGAAAGCGAATTTGTTTTAATTGAAAGCCACTTTCCTTCATTGCTACGGCATCAGGAATTTTTAGTTACAAAATTTTGCCTCTAACCATTTGATCATCAGGCGCCTTAACTATTTCTTAAGCTTTTCTTATATTTTTCTTTGTATTTCAATTTATTGTCTTTAATTTCGTTTTTATTCAAAATGAAACAAAGTGAAAAGAAATAACGGGTAATGAAAGTATTTGACCGGAAAATATTGCTTAAAGAATTAAAAGATGAAGCTACCTGGGACCTGCTGATAATCGGAGGGGGAGCCACGGGTTTGGGCATTGCAGTGGATGCTTCTTCAAGGGGTTTTAAAACGATTTTAATAGAACAGGATGATTTTGCAAAAGGAACTTCCAGCCGTAGCACGAAGCTGGTTCATGGCGGTGTACGTTACCTTGCCCAGGGAAACATCAGCCTGGTAAAAGAAGCTTTAAAAGAAAGGGGGTTGCTGCTGCAAAACGCACCGCATCTTACCAAGAACGAATCCATCATCATCCCTTGTTATTCATGGCTCAAAACGATTTTTTACGCAACCGGCCTTACATTTTATGATTGGCTTTCGGGAAGTTTGGGTTTGGGTAAATCAAAAATAATTTCTAAGAAACAACTAATCAAAAGGTTGCCTACCATTAACAGGCAATCTTTAAAGTCTGGTGTTTTGTATCATGATGGAACTTTTGACGATTCACGCCTTGCCATAAACCTTGCACAAACGAGCGTGGAGCGTGGTGGAGTGGCTTTAAATTATTGCAAAGTGCTTTCATTGAGCAAATCGGGCAGTAAAATTTCAGGGGCCACTGTACTGGACAGAGAAACCGGAAATACTTATGATATAAAAGCGAAAGCAGTGGTGAATGCAACCGGTGTTTTCGTAGATGACATTATCAAAATGGACAATGCCGGTTCCAAATCCTTGATCCGGCCAAGCCAGGGAATTCACCTGGTTTTGGATAGATCGTTCCTGAAAAGCAACGACGCGATCATGATTCCACATACCGATGATGGACGGGTGCTTTTTGCCATTCCCTGGTACGATAAAGTGCTTATTGGCACCACTGATACTCCATTAAATAATCATTCGCTGGAACCCAGGGCGCTGGAAAGTGAAATCGATTTTGTACTAAAAACTGCCGGGAAATATTTATCCAAAAAACCTCAGAAAAAGGATGTTTTAAGTGTATTCGCAGGTTTGCGTCCATTGGCTGCAACTGATGACGGCAATGAGAAAACAAAAGAAATTTCAAGAAGCCATAAAGTAATTATTTCAGATAGCGGCCTTGTATCAGTCATCGGTGGAAAATGGACAACGTATCGTAAAATGGCGGAAGATACTTTGTCTAAAATGATCAGAAGAAATATGCTTCCCAACAAAAAGTGTATTACCAGCGATCTAAAAATACATGGTTATTCTGTACAAAATTTAAACGGAGCGCTCGGTTACTACGGCGCGGACAGTTACAAAATAGATGAACTAATCGCATCTGACCCAACGCTTGCGGCGACATTATCAGATGAAACTGATATTATTTCTGCACAAGTTGTTTGGGCAGTGAGAAATGAAATGGCAAGAACCGTGGAAGATTTTCTTGCCCGTAGAACAAGAGTATTGTTTACCGATGCAAAGCTTGCGGAAAAACTCGCACCGAAAGTTGCCGGAATCATGATGAAAGAATTAGGAAAGGATGAAATATGGAAACAGGATCAGATCACTGCATTTACTGAATTGGCCAACGGTTATTTATTAAAAAGTGACATGCATTTAGCGGCATTTCAGACAAAGGATAATGCAGTAAACTGATGTGAAACAACAACGCGAATATTTGAGGAACCAGCAGCAAACGAACAAATAATGCCATAATCTTAATTTAAAAAATCGTCACTATAAACTTTTCAATAATTCTATTAAACTGTAATTTATGGAACCAAAAACCACGCAAATCATGCTAAGACGCACGACGCAATTTTCTGTGTGCGTTATGCTTTTACTTTGTGCGCAATTTTCGATTTATGCACAGCAAAATGTCAGCGGCAGGGTCGTATCTGCAAAAGATCAAAACCCGCTCGTTGGAGTTACTGTTCAGGTGGAGGGCACTTCGAGAGCAGTAATGACTCACAGGGATGGCAGCTTTACTGTTAAAGCAAATAATGGCGCTACACTTGTATTTTCATTCGTAGGTTATTCAACAAAAGAACTGAAAGTGTCCGGTAATCAGGCCGGAACGATCACTCTTGACGAGGACGCAAAATCTCTCAGTTCTGTTGTAGTAGTCGGGTATGGAACACAGAAGAAAGTAAACCTCACCGGTTCCATTGCGACCATTGATATGACCGAAAAGGAGGGGCAACCGATCACCAATGTGAGTAACGCGTTGCATGGCGCTCCGGGATTGTTCGTTAACCTTGGCAACAGCCAGCCCGGTGTGGACAGATCCACTATCCGCATTCGCGGCATGGGAACGCTGAATGATAATGATCCGCTCGTGCTGGTTGATGGGATTGAATATTCCATGGATGAGCTAAACCCGGCTGATATTGCAACAATATCCGTACTTAAAGATGCTTCTGCTGCAATCTACGGTTCCAAAGCCGCGAACGGAGTTATCTTGGTAACCACAAAAACCGGAAAGGGAACACCAAAAGTTAATTACAGTTATTACTATGGAATTCAAAAACCAACCGCGATGCCTGATGCGATCTGGGATCCGATTGAATACATGAAACTGAAGAACCAGGCGTTGGAAAACGTTGGCAAAGTGCACGACTATTCTGATGCCGAGATTGAAGAATACCAGCAGGGAATGAAAACCGATCCCTTCACTTACCCGGCCAGCAACTGGTTTGATATCGCCCTTGACAACGGACAAATACAGAAACATGACGTGAGTTTTTCAGGAAGTGCAGATAAATATCAATACAGGCTTTCATTGGGATACCTGGATCGCAGCGGTATCATCATTGGGCCAAATGACCAGGAAAAGAAATACTCCCTCGGCTTTAACGGAAGTATGAACATCAGCAAAAGATTAAAAGTAGGTTTGACATTGGATGGTTACTACCGTCATTACAACGAGCCTTATTACAATAGCTTCTGGCAATATTTAAGCCGCACACTGCCTATTCTGACTGATACTTTAAAAGACGGACGTTATGGCAATTCGTGGCTACGCACGCCCGGACGAAACAATTGGGAAAATCCACGGATGATTGCCCAAACCGGTTTTGCTAAAAAAGTAGTAAGCCGTTTTTTAGGAACTGTATTTGCCGACTATCAGCTTCCTTTTGACATTACCTATCATGCAAAATTTGGCGCTGATAAGTATGATGGACTTTTGGAAAATTTTACCCCCCAGGTAAAAACTTATAATCCCAAAACTGAGGCAGCTACAAACTGGAACAGCCCATCAACTGCACCACGTTCGAGGGGAATCGATTACAATACATTGAACATCCATTTTTATCAAACATTGGATTGGGATAAAACCTTTGCCACGGATCACCATCTAAATCTGATGATCGGAAGCAGTTTTGACAACTATGATGACAGGTCATTTTCCAGCGGATCGATGGGATATCTTGACGGAACACTTACAGCGATTGATGCCGGTGCACTTCCGTACGAAGGTTATATCGGAGGCAGTTCTTCACAAGATGTGTTGATCTCTTACTTTGGCAGATTGAATTACGATTATAAAGGAAAATACTTGCTGGAAGGAACGCTGCGTGATGACGGTTCATCGCGCTTTGCAAATGGCCACCGCTGGGGCGTTTTCCCTGCTGTATCTGCGGGCTGGCGGATTGATAAGGAATCATTCTTCCATGCTTCAAACCTGTTTAACCTTTTAAAACTACGTGCTTCTTACGGGCAGTTGGGAAACCAGGCCGTAGCCTTATATAGTTATCAAAATTCTATCAATCTCGGGCAGGATTACAGCTTTGGGGGCGCTCTCTCTTCAGGCGCTGCTGCCACCGCTTACAGCGATCCGAATACTTCATGGGAAACAACAAATACCTATGACGCAGGTCTTGATGCAAACCTCTGGAATAACCGGGTTAATTTCACCGTTGATCTTTATAAAAAATACACCGTAAATATTTTGCGTGCTGTAAACATTCCTGATCAGATTGGTGGACTCACTGGTCCGAGCAAAAATGTGGGCACGATGCAGAATACCGGGATAGAATTTACTTTGGGTTATCACAATAACATCGGGGCTTTCAATTATGCATTTAATGGTAATATTTCTTATAACAAGAACAAAGTTGTTGATTTAAACGGTGAAATTTTATATAACTATAACACCAACCTGGCGACGATTACAGAAGCAGGTTATCCCGTTAATTCCTATTACATCTATAATGCAATTGGAATTTTCCAAAGTGATGATGAAGTAGCAAAAAGTCCTTTTCAAAGCGCTACTACCACTGCAGGAGATCTGAAATACCGGGACGTAAACGGTGACGGCAAAATTACCAGCGATGACCGTGTTATTATTTCAACTTCTACACAGATTCCTAAATATACTTTCGGTTTTGGCCTTGACTTCTCATACAAAGGTTTCTCATTAAATGCATTTTTCCAGGGAGTTGCCGGATTGAAAATTTATCCTACTGCCAACCTTGCGTTTCCATTCAGCAATGGCGCGGATGCTACCTGGGAATGGGTAACGGATTCATGGACACCGGATCGTCCAAACGCGCGGCTTCCAAAGGTTACGCCAAGTGATGTGGATGATGATAATTACGTCGCCTCTGATTTCTGGCTTCGCGACGGTTCTTATCTAAGGATGAAAAATATCCAGTTAAGTTATAGTCTTCCTTCTAAATGGTTATCAAAAGCCAAAATTAAGAGAGCATCCATTTATGTAAATGCTGAGAACTATCTCACATTTTCAAAATACAAAGATTTCGATCCTGAATCAATTCTTAATGCAAGCTCATTATATCATTATCCGATGCTGAAGACGATCAGTGCCGGTATTAATGTTACATTTTAATCAATTTAAAAAAGACAAAAATGAAAAATATATCCATATTAGTCGGGGTGATCTTCAGCCTTATCATGACAGCCGGTTGTAAAAAAGAACTGCTCGATACCCAGCCAACTGATAAATATAATGAAGGAAACTTCTGGGAATCGGAAGCGGCCGTTGGAGCGGCTTTATCCGGTTGTTACAATCCACTTACTACCGACGGTTTATTCGGTGGCGAAGCCACTCCTTTGTGGGAAGAAACGGCGACACCAAACGCTTACAATTATAGCAATGCTATGGGCTTCAACCTGATTGCAGAAGGTCGCCAACAATCAAATAACAGCGGTATCATTGCGCAGCGCTGGCATGACAGTTATGTTGGGGTAGGACGTTGCAATACCTTTCTTGCAAATGTAGACAGGGTAGAAATGAGCGAGGATACGAAAACAAAAATGAAAGGTGAGGCTCATTTTTTACGTGCATTGTATTACTTCATGCTGGAGAATTATTATGGTGGAGTTCCTTTGATTTTAGATCCGCCGGATCTTTCAACCCAGGCTGACCTTCCACGTAATACCCGTGAAGAAGTAGTGACGCAGATATTAAAAGATTTAGACAGCGCCGCACTGGTACTTCCGCTGAAATATTCCAAAGCGGATCTCGGCCGTGCGACCAAAGGAGCTGCTATGGCTTTGAAAGCAAGAGTTTTGTTGTATGAAGCAAGTCCGTTATTTAATTCTTCAAATGATGTGCAGAAATGGCAGGCTGCTGCTGATGCGGCAAAAGCTGTAATTGATTTACCGGGAACGGGATACGGATTGTATCCGGATTACAGGGGATTATTTCTGCCTCAAAACGAAAATAATAAAGAAGTAATTTTCGACGTACAATACATTTTCCCGGGCCTTGGTACTTCTTTTGATCTCATTGGAAAGCAGTATAATACCAATGCACCTTTGCTCGACCTGGCACAGGCTTATTACATGAACAATGGATTGCCAATTAGCGATCCTGCATCAGGATATGATCCGGCAAATCCTTATTCAAATCGCGACCCAAGGTTATATGGTACCATATTTTTTCCCGGAGATACCTTGATGCAAGTGAAAGTTACCAATACACGTTTTGCAGTAACAGGGTATGGAATGAAAAAGTATACGATTTATGATAAGGGGCCGGCGCCTGCAGGGCAATCAGATTTAAAAGGCGGACAGTCCGAAACCAATTTTATCATACTCCGGTATGCCGATATTTTATTAATGTATGCCGAAGCATTAAATGAAGCTTCAGGTCCGTCGCCGGAAGTCTATGATGCGTTGAATGCAGTGACGCAGCGTGTAAAAATGCCAGCCATCGACCCATCCGTAACCCCTTTGACCCAGGCAGAATTAAGACAAATCATTCATCATGAACGGCGGATAGAATTTGCCGGCGAAGGCCTGTATTATAACGATATCCGCAGGTGGAAAACAGCTGAAGCTTTATTAAACGCATCGATAAAAAAATATGACGGCAGCCAGATTGAAGTAAGAACCTTTGATCCGTCGCGCGATTATTTCTGGCCGATTCCATTAACAGAAACAGATCTGAATCCGAATTTGGAACAGAACCCCGGATATTAAGAAATAGACGTCGAATCCAATCTAAATGAAATAAAACCAATAAAACAGAAGATAGTGAGACTTAAAAAAACTATCTTCTGTTATTTTTTAGTACTTGCAAAAAATTCTGATTCCAATGAAATCAAAACCTATTTCCCTTCTGTTTTTTATTTGCTCCTTTACTTTTGCAAAAGCACAAAACAATCATTGGGACAGCACCTACCGTCCCGGTCTTTATGACTTTAAGGTCCAGTTGTATCAAAGCTACCCGCATTCGAAAAATGAAATTATTTTTCTTGGAAACAGCATCACTGAGCGAGTTGACTGGAATGAGTTGCTCGGAATTTGTAACGTGCAGAATCGTGGTATTTCCGGCGACATTACTTTTGGGGTGTTGCAAAGATTGAATGAAGTAACTGACGAACATCCTAAAAAGGTTTTTATTTTGATCGGCATAAATGATATTTCAAGGAATATTCCGGATAGTGTTATCCTGGCAAATTATTACAAAATGGTTGAGCGCATAAAAAGAGAATCACCAGAAACGAAAATCTATTTCCAGACGTTGTTGCCCGTGAATAATGAGTTCACACAATTCAAAAGCCATTACAATAAAGATGAACATATTCTTTGGCTGAATGAGCAAATCAAAAAATTAGGTAGGGAAGAAAAAATAACGGTGATCGATTTGTATCCACACTTTTTAGATCATCAAAACAAGTTGGATAAAAAATATACAATGGATGGTTTGCATCCAAACGGAGAAGGCTATAAAGTATGGGCCGCCATTTTAAAGAAATACATCGATTGATGAGGAAAAGAAGAATGAAAATATATATAAGAGGATTCTGTTTCTCTTAAACCTATTCAAGGGACATTTAAGACCAATTGTATGAATTTGAAAATCAAAATCTGTGTTTTTTATTTGTTTATTGTATGATAAATTAAATCTGAAAAAGTTACTCATGAGATTATATCGCTGCCTTTCGCTGTTCTTAATCATAATTACAGCTTCTTGCTCCACAAGTAATCATTACAGGTTGCGCACTTTCGATAGACAAGCTCACCGTGGCGGCCGCGGATTAATGCCCGAGAATACGATTGCTTCAGAGAAAAATGCAATCAATTATGATTGTACCTTGGAAATGGATTTGCAAATGTCAAACGACAAGAAGATCGTCGTTTCGCATGATGCTTATTTCAACAGTGATTTTTGTCTGACACCGGAGGAAGATTCGATGACGAAAAAAGATGGATTGAGCAGATTGATTTACAACATGCCTTATGACAGCGTCGCTAAATATGACGTTGGTCTTAAACCATATCCTGCATTTCCCAAACAAAAGAAAATTCATACGATCAAGCCGCTGCTAAGTGTTTTGATAGATTCAGTGGAAGGTTATGCAAAAGAAAAACATCAGGTGAATCATTATAACATTGAAATAAAATCAAATCCAAAATATGACGGAAGATATTATTCAACACTACAAGAATATGTCGATTCAGCAATGAAAATTATTTTGGATAAAGGCATTGGTTCAAGAACGATGATGCAGTCTTTTGACGTGAGAGCGTTAAGAATGATTCATGAAAAATATCCAAAAATTCAAACGTCATATCTCGTAGGCGCCAATAATAAAAAAACAGCGCAGGGATATATTGATGAACTCGGTTTTAAGCCAGATATTTTCAGTCCCGAATTTTCTTTGGTTACGCCGGAATTGGTAAAAGCATTTCACAAAACACACATTCTTGTTATTCCATGGACTCCCGAGACCTTGGAAGAAATGCAACGTTTAAAAGATATCGGAGTTGATGGAGAAATTACAGATTATCCGGAATTATTTCAGCAATTGAAATAAACTTTTTATTTTGAAATGGAGCCATCATAAAAAGCATTTGAATGAAATATCGAATTCACAATTAAATAGAAAATCTTACTACATGAAACGTTGTGCTTCTAACTTCCTGGTAACAAACCGCTTTATTATAATCGTTTTTTTTGTTACCGTTATTGCGGGCTGTGCGTCATCTCATATACGCCATAATTCTAAGCCTTTCAACTTCTTTCTAATGTCTGATCCGCAATTTGGCATGTTTACAGACAATCATGGCTTTGAAAAGGAGACACAAAACTTTGAAAAAGCAATTGAAGCCGCTAACCGGTTGCACCCGGCATTTGTAATTGTATGTGGCGATTTGGTTAACCGCACCGGCGATGCAGCTCAAATTTCTGAATATAAGCGCATCGCAGCGAAGTTAGATCCTGCAATTCCTCTTTATAATGTTGCCGGCAATCACGATGTTGCAAACGCACCAACGGCTGCATCACTTGCTGATTATCGTAAAAATTTTGGCCCGGACTATTATACTTTTCAACAAGGCGATCTTTATGGAATCGTGCTCAACTCATCGCTGTTTTTTGATTCTTCCAAAGCGCCAGAGGAAGCCGCCAAACAAGATGCATGGCTGCACTCAACCCTTGAAGGAACGAAGAAGTTAAAAAATAAAAATATCGTAGTGTTTGAACACATCCCCTGGTTTATTAATGAGCCGGATGAAAAAAACGGCTATTTCAATATTCCCATAGAAACCAGAAAAGCCTACATCAGTTTGTTGAAAAAACATGGGGTGAAGTATGCATTTGCCGGACATTTGCACAAGAATGCGCTTGGCTCTGACGGTGATCTGACCATCGTTACTACCGGCCCTGTCGGCAAACCATTGGGAAAAGATTCATCAGGTTTTCGAATAGTGACAGTAAACGGTCGTCAACTAAACTATCCATATTACAGTTTAGACTCAATTCCTGATCGTATCAAATAAAGTTTTTTAGAAAATGATTCCTGTTTTTTGAGAAAGAAATATTGAAAATATTTGCCTGAAAACATTTTTAAGTCTACAGATTCGCTTCAAAAAAATAACTTACTCATGTTCTGTTTCTGCTTTTTTTCCTTCGCATAATGATTGATGCTCCAACAGCAAACGAAGAAATACGTTCGATTTGTGTTGTCAATTCTATATTCACTAAACCGAATAATCACATTTCCATTTTTTCGCTGTTTATAATTCTCCACTTTTCAATTTCAATAACCGGCAACCTTTCCAATAATTAATCCGATTTATGGATAATGGAAAGGAAAACTAAAAGAAATATTTTCTCAATTTTTATTGCAATCATTGTAATAGCAGCAGTCATTGGCTTTATGATGTGGAATGAGCCGCACCGCGACATCAAAGATGCAACTGCATTGAAAACCACTGCAGTAGTGCTTTACAGCAATCTGACGAAAGACAGCGCCCGAATGAAGTCAAAGCTTGTTAACCAGGTTGTGGAAGTTTCCGGTGAAGTAAAAAACGTTTTAAAAAACCAAAAAGGCGATCAGATCATTCTTTTAAAAACAAATACTTCCGGCGGCTCTATCAATTGCACGATGGAAGAAAAAATAAGTAATGTAAAACCCGGCGATACAATTTCAATTAAAGGCATTTGTAGCGGCTATATCGGCGGCGATCCTGATATTGATTTGCCGGGAGATGTTTTTTTAATCAGATGTTACCCTTCAACTTAAAATATAATTCAATGATGCACAAAATGATTCTTTTATTAATGCTGCTTGCCTTTAAAAATATAAATGCAGATGCGCAGGTTTATTATACCAAAAATGGGAACATTTCTTTTTTTTCGAAAACAGTTCTTGAAAATATTGATGCGGAAAATAACCAGGTGATTAGTGTTTTAAATGCTGGAACCGGTGCACTGCAATTCAGCCTTTTGAATAATGCCTTTCACTTCCCGAAAGCAAAGATGGAATCAGATTTTAATGAAGATTATATCGAAAGCGATAAATATCCCAGGTCAACTTTCAAAGGAACGATTACCAATCTAAGCGATGTAAATTTTAATAAAGATGGAAGTTATCCAGTGAAGGTAAATGGTGATCTGGCGGTTCATGGTGTCACAAAAAGTATTTCCGTTCCCGGAACAATAGTTATAAAAGACGGAAATGTTTCTGCCACTTCTTCTTTCAAAGTATTGGTAAGTGACTATAAAATAAAGATTCCCTCAATTGTTTCAAATAAAATAGGTGAAAGTATTGAAGTAAAAGTAGCCTGCAATTATCAAAAAAAATAAATCATCTAATTCTCTTTTTATGCCCATTAAATTTTTATTGCTGCCCATTTTATTTTTTGTTTTTTCTGAACAAGCTTTTTGCCAGGATTCAACCGACATAATGAATCAGTTGATCAACCAGAGCGAAAATAATAAAATTCATTATGCTGAAAACACCTTTAAATATACGCGTGTTGTCGATGGACATTCAGTTGAAAATTTGCACAAGAAAGTGTTGGACGTGAGAATTTCACACCGCTTTGATCCGATAAACAGCGGGATTTACAACTTCTTCGGATTGGATGTAGCCGTGATGAGGCTTGGGTTTGATTATGGCATCAGCAACAATTTTA
>Ga0134125_10005421_pt1 | contig 14501 bp, 17 predicted proteins | sample KB31751_FD_96464 | JGI IMG/M metagenome (GOLD analysis project Ga0134125, IMG submission 96464) | Terrestrial soil microbial communities with excess Nitrogen fertilizer from Kellogg Biological Station, Michigan, USA - KB3-175-1 | ecosystem: Environmental > Terrestrial > Soil > Unclassified ... | reverse complement strand
TTCTGAATCCGGCAATCACCTAACGGGCAAAAGCGCCAAATTTCTCTTGCTACGAAGAGGTAGACGAGTAGATGTTTAATCGGTACAGTAGCCCTCACTCACTCCTCCTAAATGCGCGGAGTGGAAATGGGATGGTTTGGGAGGAGGTCTGCTCATGCGCTGGCCTCATGAAAAACAAAGGCTCACAGCCGGGGGCGCCTCCACCCCGTCACGCGAAGCGCATGTCGGGGACCCCGGCTGTGCCACACGTCCCAAGCGCAGCCGCGAGCGTGCACGTGCACTAATTGGTCGTTCCCGTGCCGTTCCAACAGAAGTTCTGGTACCAAAAGCAGCCTATTTCACCCCCAGCTCCGGATTCCACATTCCGTGCCCTTTGCGCACCGCGATCATCTCTCCAATGTGATAGGCGTTATGCTCCGCGATGTGAGCCACAAGGGGAGCCAGCCTCGCCAGGGTTGCGTCGTCTGCTTTTTCCACCGTCTGCTCCCATTCGTTCATCACGCTATCGAACTGCTTGAGCGCGGCGTCCCACTGTTTGGAGTCAAACTTGAAGGTGTTGCTGTTGTCGTTGCCCTCCGGACCCTGCGGATGCTGGCCCTTGAAAGCCGCCAGATTGTTGGAGTTCCAGAAGTTCAGGTGCTGGACCAACTGGCCCACGGAATGGTTCTTTCCGTCCGACCAGGCGGCCTGCTCCGGCGTCAGGTCCGCAGTGGCCTCTTTCTCGGAAACAAACCAGTTCTTCTGATTATGGGTTTCCTGCAGTTGCGTCAGGAGAAACTTCCTCAGTTCCGCCGGGTGCTTCGGAGTCCCGCTTTGCTGTGCGAAGGAACTGATAGCGAAAAACAAGACTGGCCACAACATCCATTTCTTCATTGGCAATTTCCTTTCGATTAGGTGGAAGCGTTCCGAATCTTTATAAACCCTGCAGCGATGGGCGCAGAATGGCTCGCGCGTTCCCTTTGCCCGCTGTCAGCAGCGCCCCCGGTCGATTCACTTCCTCTGCTTAGACTCTGCATTTTTCGCTAAGTCAACCTGGAACTCCTGTGTGCCCCCAATTTTCGATGGCGGGGAATCAGTTCGATCAGAATCAGCATGGCGCAGCGTCTAATGGTCGCAACCTGCAACGAAGGGACCTTACAATAACGAACCCGCAGGCCAACGTCCCTGTTTTTGAGTCTTGTTCCATTTTCCTGTGTTCCTCTCCTGTTCCGCTCCGCCCCGCTCGTCGCGCCTTACAATGGCACCCTGCAACCTGCAAGAAAGGAGTTTAGGGATGGCAAACTCGCAGGACAACCGTGTACTGGGCCGGGCCGGCGCCCGCCTTCTGAGTGAAGAGGAACTCCACAGAATCACCGGCGGATTTCAAACGGGCGCTTGCACGTACGATAGCGTGAGATGTGTTTACCTGGACGGAGATTGCAGCAAGAACCCACCGCCTTGCGGCGGCCAGTAGATCATGGCAGAGTCACCTGAATGGGCCCGCCTGGCGGGCTCTTTTTTTCGCGATCCCGGATTGAATCGACTGCCTGCTCTCGCGAATCTACGAACCATGTCCACGATTCGTATTGCCGGTCCCGAAGAAGCGGACCCAATCGCTCGCATTATTAACGCCGCCTTTGAAGTCGAACGTCCTTATCGCCTGCATGGCGAGCGGACGTCTGCTGAAGAAATCCGGCAGTTGATGATGGATGGCAATACCTTCTTTGTCGCTGAAGAGGGCGGGCGCATTCTTGGCGCGGTGTTTGTCCGGATCACCGGCCACTCAGGATATTTCGGGATGCTCTCCGTGCATCCCGCGCTGCAGCGCGGCGGCGTTGGACGCACCCTGCGCGAGCACGCGGAAGAATTCTGCAGACAAAAGGGCTGTTCGGAGATGACGCTCACCACCGGCGACTTCCGCACGGAACTCGTCCCTTATTACACTCGCGCCGGTTACCGAGTTGTTGGCACCGAGCCCGGTCCCGCGGAATGGTCCATGCGCAGCGGCTTCCGCGTTGTGCACATGGCAAAGCCTCTGTAAGCACGCAAGAGCAAGCGGCTTTAAGCGGAGCTTGCAACAGGTTGCCACACTTCGCGTGCATCCCATTCCCATTTTGGGAAACTCGCTTAAATCGGCCGCAAACCACTGCTCTCCCCAGTTCATGCGGCACTACAATTGATACGCGTTGACACTGCATAGAAAGGAGCTTTTGCATGTCAAATCAGGAAAACGACAATCGTGTTCTAGCGCGGACAGGCGCTCGTCTTCTAAGTGAAGTTGAGCTCGACGGCGTTACCGGAGGCTTCGCCGTAGTTCCGACCTGCACCTTCGATCCAAAGACCTGTGCCATGGACGGAGTTTGCACCCCGCTGCCTCGGTGCCCGGCGTAAACGACACAGAGTTCATAAGGTCAATTATTATCAGTAGAAGGAGCCCGGATTCCTGACCGAACGGGCTCTTCTTTTCTGGCAAATCCATTGGAGAGGCGGCATAACCCTTTCTATGCCAAAATCCTTACAGCAGTAAGTCGCAACCTTATGCCGCGCTGGCCTCTCCCCGGTATAACGGCAAGAAGTATTCCTGCACAAATGTTTCAAACGATGTAGGCGTTGTGTTCTTTGCGGTGCGAGCTTCCAGAGCGCGCATGTGCCCTGAATTAAGCCCGTTTGACATCTCCAGGATCAGGTCCGCCATGTTCGCGGACATGCCAAGCTGGATGAAGACCGGCTTGATCTGTTCAGCGGAAAGCTGCACATACTGGAGGTCCGATTTTTCAATGGCCTTACCGATGACGGACGCCACCTCGTTGTAGCTCAGGTCGCGCTGGCCCAGCAGTTCGCGGGTTTGCTTGCCGGTGAAGCTAAGGTCCAGCAACCACTCCGCCGCGGTTGCGCCAATGTCCTGCGTGGCAATCATGGGCAGCTTCAGGTCACCTTTGAGCGGGCCAACCACCTTTCCCATGGCGCGGATCGCCTGCGCCTGCCCCAGCGTGTTCTCCATGAAATACCCGGCGCGCAGATGGATGACATTCAGTCCGGAGATGCGGTTCAGCCTGTTCTCAAACTGATGCAGCCCGGCCACAGGCCCGGTGCCTGCTTCCTTGTCGGCGCCGATGCTGCTAAGAGAAACCGCATGCTTCACGCCTGCCGCCTCAAGCGCGCCTGCAATGCCTTCGCTTACGCGCCGCTGCTCTGCCGGAACGTCCTTGCTGGCAGGATTGGGCGGAATCATGGCATACACCGCTTCCGCGCCGGTGAACGCCCGAGTGAGCGCATCCTGATCGTGCAGGTCGGCGGTGAAGGGCTCAGCGCCGTGCGCCACCAGCGCCTTCAGGTTCTCAGCACTGCGGCTGATGGCTCGAACTTTTTTCACCGAGTCCAGCAGGCGATTGGCGACGACGCGTCCCGTATTGCCGGTTGCACCTGTGACTACGTACATGGTGACCTCCATCCGCTAATCGATGCGGCGGAGTCACAGCCGGGTGCAAAACTTCGGTTCGTCGTTCACTTCCGAGGATCGAATTGGAACAGCTACACACGCGAGCAGCTCAGGCCAGAGTCCGTGCGGGCCGGCGTTGAAGGCTGAACGTGCGGTCGATCTTTTCGGGTCGCGGCGGGAGGAACCGCACGCGGTAAACTGAAGCGCAAATAAAAAAGGCCCCGAAACGGGCTTCCAATCTACGACTTCGTCTGGTGGCTTTCAATTTCCTGCAGGATCACCTTGAGGCGGGCCTGAAGCTGTCTTTTCGTCCGCGGTTTCCGCTCCGTTTTTGTATATTCGGTGTAATTTTCAATGGAGCGGCGATAAAAATCAGCAGTTTTGGACAGGAGTAAAACGTTCGGATCAACTGTTGAGGACATGAATCTATTCTAATCTGTCGAACTTCGGAATGCGACTATTTTCTGCGCGCCGGCAGTGCTACATAGGGTGATCATTTCGGACTATGTTTCTGGCGCCGAAGGTACTACAAGCATTTTCTTGTGGAGGCAGAGTAGATGCCCCACTAGACTCACGCAAGTTTCTCACCTCAGGAAGTCTTAACCCTTGCATCGATTGTTGAAGAATACTGCGCGCCTGTTTTGTGTGTCTTGTGTGCTTACCGCTTTCGGATTTGCGGGAGTCACCGTCACCAGCCCGACTGCGGGATCCACGACCAATTCGCCGGTTCATTTCATCGCTTCGGCCACCGCGTCCCATCCCATCACGGGGATGAGAATCTATCTTGATAACACTGACGTGTTTCACGTAACCACGAGCCACATTGATACCACGCTGGCGGTTATTCCCGGCAAGCACACGGCCGTGATCAAGGCCTGGGATTCCACCGGCGTGTCTTATCAGCAGACCGTCTCATTCACTGTTGCCACAAGCAATCCCACGCCATCACCCACTCCGTCGCCCTCGCCCTCTCCGTCGGCTACTCCTACTCCGTCAGCTTCGCCCACGCCATCCGCTTCACCTACTCCGTCGGCTTCGCCTACGCCGACGCCGTCGGGCGGTTTGCCCACACCGCCCGGAACTGCGATCGTGAAGAGCGACATCGATCAAATGACAGGATGGGAGAGCTGCACAGTGTGCGCCGGTTCCAACGGATCCGGCCCCGTAGCCATATTCTCGATGGCGGAGAATGTGCTGTCTCCCTCGCTCGATTCCAAATCGGCGCAGTTTAATATCAGCGGCAGCACGCCCTATTCAGACGCTATCTGGTGGAAGCAACTGGGCGCAAACTCCGCGATTACCCACTTCAAGTACGACCTGTACTTCTATTTGAAGTCGCCGCAGTACGCGCAGGCGCTGGAGTTTGACGTTAATCAATCAGACAAAGCGCATAAATTTATCTTTGGCACGCAATGCAACATCCATGACGGCGCCGGAGGACACTGGGACGTGTGGGGGAACGCAGCAGGAAACTGGATTTCCACCGGAGTTGCATGCTCCGCGCCCGCTGCGCTTACGTGGCACCATCTCACGTGGGAATTCCAGCGGGATGCATCAAATGTCACCTACATCGGTTTCACCTTTGACGGGGTAACCCACTACATTAATAAGACGTACCCCGCCAGGGCTTCCACGGCGAGCGAGATCAACGTCGCATTCCAGCTTGATGGCGACTCGCACATGGACGCGTACTCCGCCTGGCTGGATAAAGTGTCACTCACCTACTGGTGAGCAACTCAAGCGCGAATCAAGCAGTCAGTGCAGGCGTGGCTTCTGGCCACGCCTTTCGCGTTTATCAGAGCAGCGGGCGACCGGCCTGCCTCGCTTAGAGAGACTGTTTCCGCATTTCGCAACCTGCCAGCGTTCATCGTATAGTTACTGTTCGGCACCTCGGAGGCGCGTGGAATGGCGGCTGGCGACCTGACCGGCATACGGTTCATATCTCCGGTGGAATTTGTGAAGGGCAAAGTTCACTCCGTCCAGGAGTATGCCTTTCTTTCCTGGAATTCACTGATTAACGTTTTCCGCCGCCCGCTGTACGTCTCTGACATGATCGAACAGGCCAACCTGATCGGCGTTGGTTCTCTGCCCATCGTTCTGGCCGCGGTATTCTTCACCGGCGCGGCTCTGGCCCTGAACAGCGCCACCACGCTTACCCGCTTTGGCGCGCTTGGCTTGATTGGGCAGCTAGTTTCCATCGGCATTGTGCGCGAGCTCGGGCCCGTACTTACCGGCCTGGTGGTTTCCGGACGCAACGCCGCCGGCATGGCCAGCGAGATCGGCTCCATGGTGGTGACCGAGCAGATCGACGCCATGCGCGCCCTCGGCACCGACCCCATGAAGAAGCTGGTCACGCCGCGTGTGGTCTCCACCATTTTTATGATGTTCTTCCTGACCATTCTGGGCGATCTGATGGGCATGCTCGGTGGCAGTGTGGTAGCGAGCGTGCTTCTCGGGCTCGATTCGCGCCAGTACTGGACCCGAGCCTGGCAAACGCTGGTGTTTGAAGACGTCTTCACCGGATTAGTCAAGCCCATCGTGTTTGGCTTCATCATCGCCACGGTGGGCTGTTATTTTGGCATGTCCACCAAGGGCGGGACCCAGGGCGTCGGCCGCTCTACCACGGAAGCTGTGGTGACCTCGATGATTCTGGTGATCGCGGTGGACGTGTTCGTGACGCAAATCCTGAGGGTGGTGCTGGGAGGGTGAGGCCTGGTGCTGCGTGTTGCACGAAAGCAAAAATCTTACCGCTGATTTTGCTGATCAAACTGATTCCCACTGATCAGCCAACCGCGACAGATTCCTGAAACCTTACTTGCAAACGTGAGACACCATCCTGAGCCGAAGCCCTCGTTTTGCTAAGTCGCATTCGTCAGCTGATTTTAGGCGCAGGCGAAGGATCGGCTCTGCCACTGACTGGCGACAGCCAACAGGAACGGCGTGTCTTCGTATTACCCAGTTGTGAAATGCGGCGGTCGGCTGTAATTCAAAAAAGCCACAAGCGAGGGCGCGTATTACTAGCGGTCAAATCTTACTTTTGCAGAATAATTTTGGCGGGGAGAAGACTTTTAAATTCCGGTCGGCTTCCGCGATGGGGCAGCGGAGCAGTTCCTTCACCGCTCTCAAGGATAATCGGGTGAGGAGACGTGGATGGCGCGGGTTCAGGATGGAGTCTCGTTTGAGAGAAGGTGTTCTCGCTACATGACTGCATGGAAAAGGAAAGACTCACAGCCGAGGGCGGCTGTGCCACTTAAGAGCTGGATTTTCCCGGGGGGTTGAAAAGTCGTGGGCAACGCCTTCGAAGCTCCGGGGTGCAGGATGGCTGCCTCACTTATTCAGCTCAAGATCAATGATGCTGGCATCTGAGCCGTAGGGTTCCGTGAAGCTCGCGCCCGCGGGAGCGCCATCCTGTTCCAACCAGACCGAGACACCAGGATCAGAAGGCTTATAGCGAATGCGGCCCAGCCAGCCTTTTGCGGTCGCCCGATTTCCACTGGAATGTTCAAGCCCTGGTGCATGGCGAGAGGGGACACAGTGCGTGCATTTATGGGAAGATAGAAGCTAATTCCGCATCACCCGCTGCATCCACTGTATGCCCGTTGTTCTCAAGATCGATTGGCGCAGGAAAGTTGTGTATTCCGCGTTCTACGGAAAAGTTAACGACGGCGAAGTCGCCGGCCACCGCTCCGCCATCGCTTCGGATCCGGACTTTAGAGCTCACTTCAATGAGATTGTTGATTTCACCTCAGTGACTGATCTTGAGCTTTCCGAGTCCACACTGGCCACCATGGCTTCCAGCCCCAGCTTGTTCCACGAATCGGTTCTGCACATTGTGGTGGCTCCTGCGGAAATGATGTTCAAGCTCGCCAGCAAGTACAAAGCGTTTGCGCGCTCCTCACGGCCCAACTTCCACGTAGTGCGTAATCGCGATGAAGCCTACCAGATCCTCGCAGACGCGGCAGCCACCTCAGGACCAAAAAACCTCAGTGCTGATTACACTGATTCGACTGATTCACACTGATTCAAACCGTGTCATTCCGAGGCGCAGCAGGACTTGCTTGCACCTATCCGACAAATCAAGCACTGCTTCGCAGCCGGCTATATGATTTGTCAGCATACTTGTATGGCACAGGCACTCCTGCCTGTGCTTGCTTCGTTCAACAAATCCTCGCCTGATAGCGAATCGTTCCTTCGCTTCGTGCTCGTTAAGCGCTCGTTGCCACTCCGACCGGAGAAGTGCAGAAGGCGCAACGTTTGGCTGCGATGGGAATCTCGCTCAAGCACTCCGGGCACTTCTTTGACGTGGGATCAGCAGGGGCCTGCCCACGCGCCTGGCGCGCCTTCAGTGCGTTCATCGGCACAATAATAAAGAAATAGACGGCTGCAGCGATCAGCAGAAAGCTGATCAAGGCGTTCAGGAACAACCCATATGAGATCACGCCGCCATTCACTGTAGCCTGGAAAGCGGAAAAGTCCGGCTTGCCAACAATCGCCGCGATGAGCGGATTCAGAATGTTGGTGACAAAAGATGTGATTACAGCTCCGAACGCGGCGCCGATCACTACCGCCACGGCCAGGTCAATCACGCTGCCCCGCATGATGAACTGCTTGAAACCTTTAAGCATGGCTACCTCCTTGCTGCACGCGGAAATCATACCGCGAAAACAGCAACTAGCACTCAGCAACTAGCAATCGGCAATTGGCACTTAGTACGCAGCAATTAGCATTTAACTTCCTGGACAGCTTGGAGCAGGATCAAAGCCGTTCTGGGTTTTCAATCGTTTGGCAGTGACGGCGATTTTGCATATTAGTTTGGGGCTGAATGCTGATTCCTCGCTGCTCTTTTCCGGGAACCTCTGAGCTTGCGTTACTGTCCAATAGATCAGCGCGCGCAAATCCAACGGATATAGAAAGAAGCCGATGGAAGAAAGAGAGCTGTTCCATGTCCATGACACCTGGAACGCGCTCGGGCGCGAGCGCTGACATCAACGTAACTCCGCTAATCGATGTTCTGCTGGTGCTGTTGATCATCTTCATGGTGATCCTGCCGCACCAAAACCTGGGTAAGGCAGCCGACATTCCTCTGCCGGCGTCCACACAACCGAAGCCGCCGCAGCGCGAAGACGCTATTGTGGTCCAGCTTCAGGACCAGGGTGAAGGTAAACAACCGGTGATCAAGATCAACCAGCAGCAAGTCTCGTGGAAAAAGTTGGAGGCGCGACTGAAAGCGATCCTGGACGCTCGCGCCGACAAGGTGGCGTTCGTGAAAGGCGATCCCGAGTTGGAATTTCAATATGTTGCTCAGGTAATTGATGTGACGCATAGCGCCGGGGCGCAGCGGGTTGGTTTGTTGGATGAAAAGCGGTAGCCATGGTTAGAAGATTTGTGTTGAGGAGTTAGGGAGTTTCAGCAACAAACAGGGTGGGCTTGAACTCTGCCTTGGACGCAAAGATGTGTAGCACAGCGCGGCAAGCCGCAATGGGCGCAAGTCCGTTGCGGCTCGTTGAAGGTGTGGCACAGGCGCCCTCGCCTGTGGCTTAGACGGATGAGTGTTTGGGGCTGCCCACCAAGCCGGAGATTTATAAGTTCTTCTTTTTCAGCACAGCCGAGGGCGGCTGTGGCACCAATTTTTTCCGGACGATTGTCTTGCGAGCGAAAATCCTTGATCCGTGCTTGGCTCACGCTGAATGGCAGCGGCAGCAGGGCATCTCCTTAACGCGCGCGTTGAATGATGCGTTGCTGATGTGTGGAGCGTGTGCTGGTCGAGGATCGCGTCCAGCGCCTACTTGAACGTTTGAGCTTGACCATGGAGAGGCATAGAATTTTGACATGCCCAGCGGCTTCTTCATTATCGTGGTGCTCGCGGTGCTGGTTGGGCTGGGGTATCGGATTCTATCCCTCGGCTCGGGCGCAGCGCGGTTCGGCTTACTTCCCAAGAAGTGGCAGCGCTGGTTTTGAACGGGGCGTCGAACCCAACCGAAGCGAAGCCCGTCGAAGCATGGCTCGCCGCTAAGGGAAACGCCTGCGGGACCGGGCAGCAGCAACGCTCGTTCCGTTCCGGTCGTGTTTGCACCCTGCGGCCCCTTCCGAACATCTAACTTGTTTGTCGGCGAGTAAGCCTGCAACTACTTAAGATCTAACTACTTACATTCACTTGGGGCGTTTGTCTTTTAAGCGCAAGCGGCGTATCATAATAGATGTTGTAGCTGGTTTCGGCCCGATTGTTTGAGGGCCGCCTCGGCAATTCGATGGCGAACGTACCAGTGGGCGGAACGCCCACTTTATTTTTGGGCGGATTTCCTCAGACGCGGGCGCGTCCGGAATGAAAGCCGGGATGAACGAATGTCGAGCGGAGACAAAATCCGGGAGATCGCCGAGCGGGTATCGCACATGCACGGCGCGGAGCTGGTGGAAGCCGAGCTTCGGGGTGGCGGCAAAGCGCGTATGCTGCGCGTGACCATCGATAAGCCCGAAGGAGTAACGCACGAAGATTGCGCTAACGTGAGCCGCGACCTCTCCACTGTGCTGGACGTGGAAGACGCGGTGCCGGGCGGGCCGTACACGCTGGAGGTTTCATCACCCGGGCTTGACCGCAAGCTGCTGAAGCCGGCGGACTACACCCGTTTTACCGGTAGCCGGGTAAAGCTTATGACGCGCGAGCCCGTGAACGGCAACCGGCATTTTGAAGGCAGGTTGGAAAGCTTTAGCGACGGCAAGCTGACGCTGGAAACCATGGCGAAAAAGAAACCAAAGCCGGGACACGCAGAGCCGGCGCAGAGAGTACAGATTGATCTGGCCAATGTAGAGAAGGCCAATCTGGTGCCCGAAATATAGATATTGGGCATCGGAACAAGAAGCTAGTGAGCTGGCATCTTTACTGAGGGGACGTACAGGAAGGTTTATGGCAAGCGAGATTTACAACGTCATTGAGGCGTTAAGCCGGGAGAAAGGCATCAATCCGCAGATTGTGATCGGCGCGGTGGAAGACGCCATTGTTGCGGCCACACGCAAGAAGGACAAAAGCCAGGAAAACCTCCGCGGTGAGCTCGATAAAGAGAGCGGGGTCATCCGCGTGTACGCGGTGAAGTCGATCCTTCCTTCAGAAGACGATATTGAAGATCCGCAACTGGAAATCTCGCTGGAGGAAGCCCGCGCCATCGATCCCAACGCGGAAGTGGGTGGCGAGGTGCGTTTCCTCAAATCCACGGAGGGGCTGGGCCGCATCTCGGCGCAGATTGCCAAGCAGATCATTTTTCAGAAGGTGCGCGAGGCCGAGCGAGACACGGTTTACAACGAGTACATTGGCCGTGTAGGCGAGATCCTGAACGCCACGGTCAAGCGCATTGAAGGTCCGGATGTCATCTTTGATATCGGCAAAGCGGAAGCGCGTATGTCGAAGAAGGAGCAGTCGCGCCTGGAATCGTTCGCCGTGGGCGAGCGCGTGCGCGTGGTGCTGGTGCGTGTGGACAAAAATTCCAAAGGGCCGGCGGTAGTGGTTTCGCGGGCCGCGCCGGAGCTGGTGCAGAACCTGTTCCAGACAGAAGTTCCGGAGATCTACGACAACACTGTTGTGATCCGCGCCATCGCGCGCGAGGCGGGCGAGCGCACCAAGATTGCCGTGATGTCGAAGGACAAGGACGTGGACGCCGTTGGCGCGTGCGTCGGCATGAAGGGCATGCGCGTGCAATCGATCATCCGCGAGCTGCGCGGAGAGAAAATCGACATCATTGAATATCATGAAGATGCGGTGACCTTCGCGGAGAAGGCGCTGCAGCCGGCGAAAGTCAGTCGCGTTACCGTGGTTGACCAGTCGGAAAAGCACCTGGAAGTCGTAGTGGATGACAGCCAGCTTTCTCTTGCCATCGGGAAAAAGGGACAGAACGTCCGGCTGGCAGCCAAGCTGCTGGGCTGGAAAATCGATATCAAGAGCGAAGAAGAAAAGCGGCAGGAAGTGGAACAGCAAATGGCCTCGATGGTGGCGCAGGCTGCCACGCCGCTGGACCGCGTGCCGGACCTGGGTGAAGGGCTCATTGAGAAGCTACATGAGGCCGGTATTACCACGGTGGAGGCCCTGGCGGACATGACGCCGGAGCAACTGGAAGAAGTCCCCGGCGTTGGCCCAAAAACTGTGGAAAAAATCAGTATTGCGGTCAATAATTACTTTTCCAGCCTGGAAGCTGAGGGTGCAGGTCAGGCCGCCGCTGAGGCGCCTGCATCCGAGAGTGGCTCAGAAGAGCTGCAGCAGACTGATGCCGCGGCTGAAACGGAAAGCCAGGCCGGCTCATCTACAACTGAAGAGCCAACGGAAACACAAGAAGCGGCCGGCGCTGCAAGCGAGGGCGCGCAGGCCGAGGAGAGTTCGCCAGATGAAAGTATTGCGCCGGCGGGCTCCGAGGACAAGGAATCTTAAAATAACAGGTAGTACAAAACGATGAATGCCGTGAGGTCGATATGATCGCGTAGCGCGCAAATCCTGGAGGAAACAAAGGAACGGATGAAAATTCGAATCAATGATCTGGCCAGAGAGCTTGAAGTCAAGAGCAAAGCCATTCTGGACGTGTTAGAAGAAGTAGGCATTACGGAAAAGAAAACTCACTCAAGCTCCGTTGAGCCCGATGAAGCGGAAAAGATCAGGAAACACTTCGCCGCGAAGTCCGGGGCTTCCTCCAGGGAGAGAACTGCGTCGCCAGAGATTAAGCCCAAGATCGATCTCTCCAAAATTTCCAAGCCCGGCGATGTTGCACGTCTGCTGAAGCAGCGGCAACAGGAACTCGAACGTCCAACGCCGCCCCCGCGGCCGACCACGGTGGTGAAATCACCGGCTCCGGCTCCGGCTGAGCCCAAGCCGCAGACGCCGCCTCCAGTTACGGCGCAACCTCCAGTAGCGGAAAAACCCGCGAGCAAGCCGCCAGTACCAGCGGCTGAGCGTCCGGTGGTTGTGCCCGCGCCGAGGCAGGCGCCTCCGATTGTCGCGCCGCCACCGGCTCCTCCAGCGCAGGAAAAAGTTGAAAAGCCTGCTGCGCCGCCCGCAGTGGTGGTTACTCCTCCGCCTGCACAAGCGCAGCCGCCAGCGGTGGTTGTTACACCTCCGGCGAAAGCTCCTGCGGCGCCCGCTGCCATAAGCGAACCGGCAGCGCCCGTGGCGGCGAAGCCGGCAGCTCCGCCTGTTTCCACGGCAACTCCGCCGAAGCCTACGCCGGGCCAGCCCATTGTTCCGCAGCGGCGCATGATTACGCCGCAAACCGGCCCGCGTCCGGTTTACACTGCGCCACCGCCCAAGCCGGCAGCACAGAGCCAGCCCCGTCCGCAATTTCATGGACAGCCCGGCAGGCCGATGGGGCAGGGAAGTGGTCGTCCGCAGGGTGGCGTAGTTCGCGGTCAGCCCATTTTCCAGCGTCCGCGCCCAGCAGGACCCGGAGGTGCGCCCGGTTCTCGTCCGCCATTTGGCAGGCCTGGCGATCAACGTCGAGGTCCGCATCCCACCAGCGCAGCGCGAACTGGTTTCCCGCCCCGTCCCGGCATGGGAGGCGCTCCCGGATTACCTCCTCCCGGAATGCCGGCGAAGCCCGCAGGACGCCCCGGCGCGCCTTCGCGCCGGCCCGGACAGCGTTATCAGCATGGGCCAAAAGAAGGCCCGATGAAGGGCTTTACTCCGCCTCCTCGGTTGGCGCTCTCCAACGAGCCGCTGCCGATCACGCGGAACATCACCATCACTGAAGGCATCAGCGTGAAAGATCTGGCGGAAAAGCTGAGCGTTCGCGCCAAAGACCTCATTGCTCGCCTGCTGATGAAGGGCGTGATGGCCACGGTGAACCAGAGCCTCGACTACGAACTCGCGAAGGACCTGGCGCGTCATTTCGGCGCGGACGCGGAAGAGATCAGCTTTGAAGATCAGACAGCGAAAGAAATGGCCGAGATGACCGGTGGGCAGGGAGACGCTGCCAGCGCAGTCACGCGCCCGCCCGTGGTCACCATCATGGGCCACGTCGATCACGGCAAGACTTCGCTGCTCGACGCCATTCGCGAAACCGACGTCGCCGGCGGCGAAGCCGGTGGAATCACGCAGCACATCGGCGCGTACAAAGTAAAAATCACCAAGGAAGACTCGCCCGCCTTTGGCCGGCAGATCGTCTTCCTCGACACTCCGGGCCATGAAGCCTTCACGCGCATGCGCGCCCGCGGCGCCAAAGTCACGGACATCGTCGTCCTGGTCGTCGCAGCCGATGACGGCGTGATGCCGCAGACGCTGGAAGCCATGGACCACGCCAAAGCCGCGAAGGTTCCGATCATTGTCGCCGTCAACAAGATTGACAAGCCGGAAGCTCAGCCCGATCGCGTGAAGAAGCAGCTTGCGGATCGCGGCCTGATGCCGGAAGACTGGGGCGGCACCACCGTGTTCGTTGACGTTTCCGCCAAGAAGCGCACCAACCTTAATCTGCTGATGGAAATGATCTGCCTGGTCGCCGACCTGGGCGAGCTCAAGGCCAATCCTGAGCGGCCCGGCACCGGTACGGTCGTGGAAGCCAAAATTGACCGCGGCCGCGGCTCCGTAGCCACCGTGCTGGTTCAGAATGGCACGCTGCGCATCGGCGACAACTTCATCGTCGGCAACACCTTTGGCAAGGTGCGCGCCATGTTTGACGATCGCGGTAACCTCGCAGAAGAAGCTCCGCCTTCAACTCCGGTGGAAGTGCTCGGTCTTGAAGGCTTGCCCGAAGCCGGCGACCAGTTGCTCGTCGTGGAGCGCGAAAAGGCCCGCCAGATCTCTGAGTACCGCGAGCAGAAAGCGCGCGAAGCCACGCTGGCCAAGAGCTCCAAGCTTTCGCTGGAAGGCTTGTCCGAGCAGATCAAGAGCGCCGGCGTGAAAGAACTGCCCATCATCATGAAAGCGGACGTGGGCGGTTCGGCGGAAGTGCTGTCTGATACGCTGACACGCCTCTCCAATGAGAAGGTGAAGATTAAGATCCTGCGCAGCGGCGTGGGCGCCATCACTGAGAACGACGTGCTGCTGGCCTCGGCCTCCAACGCAGTCATCATCGGCTTCAATGTGCGTCCGGAACGCAAGGCGCAGGAGCTGGCCGAG
>Ga0134125_10005420_pt1 | contig 14501 bp, 10 predicted proteins | sample KB31751_FD_96464 | JGI IMG/M metagenome (GOLD analysis project Ga0134125, IMG submission 96464) | Terrestrial soil microbial communities with excess Nitrogen fertilizer from Kellogg Biological Station, Michigan, USA - KB3-175-1 | ecosystem: Environmental > Terrestrial > Soil > Unclassified ... | reverse complement strand
CTAGCTCCTCGGCATGCGTATTCGCATGCTCCTCGTCGCGGCTTTGCTCGCGGGCGCAACTTCCGCCGACGCCAACCCCGCGCGCATGGCGCCGCCCAACATCATCTTCATCATGGGCGACGACGTCGGGTGGTTCAACGTCGGCGCCTACCATCGCGGCATCATGGCCGGGCGTACGCCCAACCTCGATCGCCTCGCGCGCGACGGCATGATGTTCACCGACTACTACGCCGAGGCGAGCTGCACCGCGGGCCGCGCCAACTTCATCACCGGCCAGCTCCCGATCCGCACCGGGCTCACCACCGTCGGGCAGGCCGGCGCCACCATCGGCATGCCGGCCAAGGCGCCGACGATCGCGACGGTGTTGAAGGCGATGGGCTACGCCACCGGGCAGTTCGGCAAGAACCACCTCGGCGATCGCAACGAGTTCCTGCCGACGGTGCACGGCTTCGACGAGTTCTTCGGCTACCTCTACCACCTCGACGCGATGGAGGATCCCGATCATCCGAATTACCCGCAGGCGCTCAAGAACAAGGTCGGGCCGCGCAACATGCTGCACACGTGGGCGACCACGCGCGACGACGCGACCGAGGATCCGCGCTGGGGCCGCGTCGGGCGGCAGAAGATCGAGGACGCCGGCGCGCTGCCGCCCAAGCGCATGGAGACGGTCGACGACGAGATCCTCGACTGGACGCTCAAGTTCATCGACAAGGCGCGCGGCGCGGGCAAGCCGTTCTTCGTCTGGCTCAACCCGTCGCGCATGCACGTGGTGACGCATCTGTCGCCGAAGTACGAACGGATGCGCAACGCCGAGAACGGCTGGACCATCGAGGAAGCGGGCATGGCCCAGCTCGACGACGTCGTCGGCGCGGTCATGAAGAAGCTCAAGGACGCGGGGATCGAGAACAACACGATCGTCGTCTTCTCGACCGACAACGGCGCCGAAAACTTCACCTGGCCCGACGGCGGGCAGACGCCGTTCGCCGGCGCCAAAGGCACCGTCATGGAGGGCGGCTTCCGCGTGCCGTGCATCGTGCGTTGGCCGGGGAAGGTGCCGGCCGGCCGTGTCGAGAACGGGATCATGTCGGGGCTCGACTGGTTCCCGACGTTCGTCGCGGCCGCCGGCGACGCCAACATCGTCGACGAGCTGCGTCGCGGCAAGTACGTCGGCGACCGCACGTACAAGGTCCATCTCGACGGCTACGATCAGCTCGACTTCCTCGGCGGACGCGCGCCGTCGCATCGCAACGAGATCTTCTATTTCGCCGAGTCGACGCTCGGCGCGGTGCGCATCGGCGACTACAAGTACCGCTTCATCGATCAGCCGTCGGGGTGGCTCGGCGGCACGGTGCACGTCGATTGGCCGATCCTGACCAACCTGCGGCTCGATCCGTTCGAGCGCACGGGGCTGACCGGATCGCTCGAGTACGCCGATTGGTTCAAGTATCAGTTCTGGCGCTTCGTGTTCGTGCAGCAGGAGGTCGCGAAGTTCGCGCAGAGCTTCGTCGAGTTCCCGCCGCTGCAGAAAGGCGCGTCGTTCAACCTCGAGGCGGTCAAGGAGCAGGTCATGAAGGCGATCCGCTCGCGCAGCGGCGATTAGACGCCGCGCTGATCGGGCGGCCAGACGTACTTGTGGATCTGCAGGTTGAGGCGCGCCGGCAGCTGATCGCGCAGCATCCAGGTCACGAGATCCTTGGGATCGACCTTTCCGAACGACGGCGACAGAAGCACGTGGCAGCGCGCGTCGAGGCGCTTGTCGCGGATCAGGTCGCGCGCCCAGAGGTAGTCGGCCTCGTCGGTGACGACGAACTTCACGGCGTCGCGGGGGCCGAGCCGCTCGAGGTTGGCCCAATGCATCTTCGACGACTCGCCCGAGCCCGGCGTCTTGACGTCGAGGATGACGACGACGCCGGCGGGCAGCACCGACACGTCGCGATGGCCGCCGGTCTCGATCATGACCTCGTGCTTGCGCGTCAGGAGCGCCGTGCACAGCGCCGGCAAGTCGCGCTGCAGGAGCGGCTCGCCGCCGGTGAGCAGCACGAGCGGCACGCCGCGCGCGCCCACGTCGGCGACGATGCTGTCGACGCTGACCTCCTGGCCGCCGGTGAAGGCGTACTCGGTGTCGCAGTAGGTGCAGCGCAGATCGCACGCGGCAAAACGGACGAGCGTGCACGGCAAGCCCGCAAGATGCGTCTCGCCCTGGATGCTCGTGTAGATCTCGTAGAGCTTCATGACCCTCGGCTTCGTCCTCGTCAGGCGTGATATACAAGCAAACATGAGCTTCTTCCAGTCGCGCGACGGTACGCAGCTCCACGAGCAGACCTGGCCGGCGCAGGGCACGCCGCTGGCCTCGGTGGTGATCGTCCACGGCTACGGCGAGCACATCGGGCGCTACGACGAGACCGGCCGCGCGCTGGCCGCCGCCGGCTTCAGCGTGCGCGGGCTCGATCTGCGCGGCCACGGCCAGTCATCGGGCGTGCGCGGCTACTGCGATCGCTTCGATCAGTACGTCGACGACGTCGACGCGCTGGTGACGCGCGCGCGCGGCGAGAGCCTGCCGGTCTACATCCTGGCGCACTCGTTCGGCGCGCTCGTGGCGCCCTTCTACGTGCTCGCGCATCCGAACAGCATCGCCGGCATGGTGCTGACCTCGCCGTACTGGAAGCTCGCGCTCGCCGTGCCGGCGGGCAAGGTCTTCGCCGGCAAGATCGCCTCGCGGCTCTACGGCAAGCTCGCGCTGCCGTCGGGGTTGCGTGGCGCCGACGTGACGCGCGATCCGGAGATCGCCGCCGCCTACGATCGCGATCCGCTCAACAACAAGAACGCGACCGCGCGCTGGTTCACCGAGGCCTCGGCGGCGCAGGAGTCGCTCGTAGCGCGGGCGGCGGAGCTGACCCTGCCGGTGCTCGTCGTCGCCGGCGAGGCGGACAAGATCGCGGCCGCGCCGCAAGCGCGCGTGGTGTTCGAGCGCATCGGATCGAAGGACAAGACGCTGCGCATGCTCGCCGGGCAGTACCACGAGGTGCTGAACGAGCCGAAACCCGAGCGCGACAAGACCGTGGCGGAAATCGTCGAATGGTTGCGCGCGCATGCATCTGCGCAAAAAAAGGCCGCCGCCGGCTGCCCCGCCGTCTAAGTGCCGGGAAGTTGCGCGCCTACGAAGCGCAGACTATATTGATGATCGACGAAGACCATCTGCCGCTGTCGGCGCAGCGTGCAGAAGCTTCGCGTTCCTTGATCGATTGAATCCGTCCGAGCCCGGGTTTTGCAGCGTCAGTGCTCTGCACGGCGCGGGGTCGGAGTGCATGAAACGGAGGTTCGAATGAGCCGCCTCTTCGCCTACATGGGAAACGACCAGGATCGCGTCAAGTGCGCGCTCTACCCTGCGCGCATGTCGCTGATCGCGGACGGCGCGGCGGCCTCGAGCTTCGACGCCTGGGGGCTCGGCTTCTACCAGGGCGGCGAAGTGCTGCTCCAGCGACGGCCCAAGCCACCGACGGAGCCGGTCGACTTCTACGGGCTGGTCAAGGATCTGCGCACCGACGTGATCATCGGTCACGTGCGGCAAGGGACCGTCGGCACGGCGAAGAACGAGAACACGCACCCGTTCCGCTTCCGCTCGTGGCTGTTCGCGCACCATGGCACGGTGCCGAGCTTCGACGGCGTTCGCGACGAGCTGTTGCGCGCGATCCCCGATTTTCTGCGGCGCAACATCCGCGGGCAGACCGACTCGGAACACCTCTTCCACGTCATGCTCGCTTTTTTGCACGACGCCGGAAAGCTCGACGACATGAACGTGTCGACGGCGCAGGTGCGCGATGCCGTGCGCGGCGCCCTCTCGCTCGTCGAGAAGGCGGCGGGCAAAGCAGCGGCCGACGGCATGGAGTGCGCGTTGGCGCTGACCAACGGGCGCATCCTGGTGGCCACGCGCCACGGCGCGCCCGTCTATCTGCAGGAGCGGACGTCGCTGCACGACTGCGCGGTGTGTCGCGAGCCGGCGCCGCGCGACAAGCGCGTCGACCACGAGCACCTGCGCAGCGTGCTCGTCGTCGCCGACGTGCCGGCGCCGCCGGCGGATGCGCGCTTCGTCGAGATCGCCGACAAGACGCTCATCTCGATCTCGCACGATCTCAAGGTCGAGAAGTCCGCGCTCTGAAGTAGAGTCCCCTCATGATCAGGATCTCGGATCGCGTCGGGCGCGTGCTCGGGCTCGCGCTCACGCTGTGCTCTCCTGCCTGCGCCACGACGGGAACGAAGTCGCAAGCCACGCCGGCGGCCACGACGAAGGCGGCCGCGCCCACGCCGGCGGCGACGCCCGCCGCGGCGACGCCGGCTGCTGGGACGACGCCGGCTGCTGGGACGACGCCGGCTGCTGGGACGACGCCGCCTGCGGCGACGACGCCGGGATCGGCGACGACGCCGGCTGCGGCGGCCGGTGATGCCAAGTCGCTCCTGCGCGCGTCGCTGGCGGAGGTGGGCAAGGGCAACCTGGCGCAAGCCCGCGCGCTGCTCGATCGGGCGCGCCCGCTCGTCCGTGGCGATTGGGACCTCGAGTTCCGCGCCGCCAACGTGGCCATCGCCGTCTTCACCAACCAGGGCGACTACGAAGCGGCGGCGCGCGCCATCCTCGACGCGATCCGGCAGCGCAGCGGCGACGCCCCCGACGAGCGGCTCTTCACGCTCCACAACTGGATGGCGATCATGCGCGAGGCCGAGGGCGACCTCCCCGGCGCCATCGTCGCGTGCGCCGAGCGCACGGCCGTCGGTTACGAAGGCAGCTGGGAACCGGCCGCCGATCGGCTCAAGCTGACGCGCTTCAAGGACGATTGGCACCGCGCGTATCTGTTCCGCATGTACGCCGAGCAATTGACCGGCTCGCATCGCGACGCGGCCCTGCTCGCGGCCGAGAACGCGCGCAAGGACTACGTCGCCGCCGGCGGCTACCCCGATTCCATCGCGGTGCTCGATGCGCTCTTCGCCATGTACGACCACCGCTGGGACGACGTTCGCGCCGCCGTGCACCGCGTGGACGTCGCCAAGGACGACGACGAGGAGGATCTGTACCTGCTCTTCACCGCGCTCGACAGCGCCGGCGACCACGAGGCGGCGGCGGCGATCCGACGCCACATCGAGCAGAATCCGCCGTACTGGGGCGTCTGGCGCGCCTGGCTCAAGAGCGACACCGACGGCACGCCGCCGGCGATGAAGCGCTTCTCGCCCCGCTATCCGACGGGAAAGCGGCCCTAGCGCGAAGCCCGGGCTCTAGGCGGGCGCGGCGAAGCGTGAGGCGAACGCGAACAGCGTATCGAGGCTGATCGGCTTGCGCAGAAAGCCCTCGTAGCGGCTCGTCTTCACCTTGGTGTCCGCCTTCATGTCGGCCGTGATGAGCACGACCGGCACGTGCGCGAAGGCGCTCTCCTTGCAGAACTGCGCCATGAACTGCGTCGCGTTCATCGGCGCCATGTTCCAGTCGAGAAAGATCAGCGACGGTGCCGGATGGCTGTGCAGGTACGTCAGCGCGTCGGCGCCGTTGCTGGCGACGTCGACCGCGTAGCCCTCGTCTTCGAGCGTGTCGCGCATCGCGTCGCGGATGTTCGTGTCGTCATCGATGATGAGGATGGTGCCTTCGCGTTGGCTCACTTGCCCACCTCCCATGACTCAAGGGGCAGCCTCGAGGGGCAGCCTGACCGTGAATGTAGCGCCGCGACCGGGCTCGCTCGCGACATCGATGGTGCCGTGCGACGCTTCGACGATCTGTCGCGAGATCCACAGGCCGAGGCCGAATCCACCGTACTCGCGCGTGCCTGCCGCGCGCTCGAAGCGTTCGAAGATCTTCTGTTGATCGTCGGCCGAGATGCCGATGCCGTGATCGATCACGCGCAGGACGACGTCGCTCCCGTCGCGGCGGAGCTCGACCTCGACGGGCTGGCCGCGCCCGTACTTGACGGCGTTGCCGATGAGGTTGCTGATCACCTGGTCGACGCGCACGCGGTCCCAGGTGCCCACCACCGGCTCGAGACGGAGCACGAGCGCGCAGCCCGATTCGCGCGCCAGCTCGGAGAAGCGCTCGGCGACCTCGCGCACCAGCTCGTCGATCTCGACGCGCTCGTGATCGAGCCGCAACCGGCCGGCGGTGATTCGTGAAACGTCCAACATCTGTCCGATCAGCGCCGCGAGCCGCTCGCCGGCGAGCGCGGCCTTTTCGAGCCGCTGCTTGAGCCGCGCGCCGTCGGTCGGCACGTTGCGCACGAGGCTGTTGATTTGCAAGAGCAGCGCCGTCAGCGGCGTGCGCAGCTCGTGACCGGCGATCGCGAGGAACTCGTCGCGCACCTGGACGGCGAGCTGCGCTTCGCGGAGCCGCCGTGTCTCGGTGAAGTCGCGCGTCACCTTGGTGAAGCCGATGTGGTGGCCCTCGTCGTCGAACAGCGCGGTGATGACGACGTTGGCCCAGAAGCGCGAGCCGTCTTTGCGATAGCGCCAGCCCTCCTCTTCGTAGCGGCCCTCGGCCTTGGCGCGACGCAGCTCCTCCTGGGGATGCTGGCGCTGGCGGTCTTCGTCCGAATAGAAGATCGAGAAGTGTTGGCCGATGATCTCGTCGCTGCGATAGCCCTTCAGGCGCTCGGCGCCGACGTTCCAGCTGGCGATATGGCCGTCGACGTCGAGCATGAAGATGGCGTAGTCGCGCACCGCTTCGACCATGACGCGGAAGCGCTCCTCGCTCTGGCGAAGCGCTTCGGTCGCGTTGCGCAGATCGGTGACGTCGCGTGTGACCTTGACGTAGCCGGTCAGTCGATTCTCGGCGTCGCGCAGCGCAGTGATGGTGACGTGCGCCCAGAAGCGCCCGCCGTCCTTGCGCAGCCGCCAATCCTCGTCGATGTAACGGCCCTCGCGGGCGGCGACGTCGAGCTCGCGTGACGGCTTGGCGCGGTCGATCTCCTCGGGGGGGTAGAAGATCGAGAAGTGTTTGCCGATGATCTCCTCGGCCCGATACCCCTCTATGCGCTCGGCGCCCGCGTTCCACGAGGCGACGCGGCCGTCGACGTCGAGCATGAAGATGGCGTAGTCGGTGACGCTGTCGACGAGCTGACGGAAGCGTTCCTCGTCGGCGTCGAAGCGAGGGACGTTGCGCGCGGCCTCGTCGCCGCCGTCGGTCAGCGTCGCGATGGCGGCTTCGAGCGTGCCGACGAGCCGGAGCGTCTCGTCGAGAGGATGATGGCCGAGGCGGCCCGCGCGTGCGCGAAAGCGCCAACGGTCGGCGATGGTGCGAAGGAGCTGTGCTGCCAGCTCGATGCTGTCGGCGAGCTCCTGGTCGCGATAGTCGTCGCTCACGCCGGCAGGCGTTCCCGTATTCGCCGTATGCAGTGTCGTCCCTCCGCCACGTAGTGTAGGGTGCGCCGCCGAGCAGCCAATGCAAGTCGGGTATGGCTAGGACGGGACCGGGATCTTCATGGTGATCGGCGCCGGCGGCGGGCAGTGCGCTTCCGCTTCGGCGACGGGCGCGGCCATTTCGGTGCGGTTGCGCCCGTTGGCCTTGGCGCTGTAGAGCGCGGCGTCGGCGAAGCCGAGGAGCTCCTCCGGCGAGCGCGCGTGGACGTCGGAGAGCGTGGCCACGCCGCAGCTCACCGTCACCCGCACTTCGTGGCCGTGCGGCGTCGTCACCAGCTTCTCGGCGACGGCGCGGCGCAAGCGCTCGGCCACGGCGACGCCGTCGCGCGCCGGCGTCTCGGGCGCGAGCACGACGAACTCCTCACCGCCGATGCGGCCGACGACGTCGACCTCGCGGATCCCGTGCTTGAGCGCCGAGGCGACCGCGTGCAGGACTTTGTCGCCGACGGCGTGGCCGTGGTCGTCGTTGACGTTCTTGAAGCGATCGACGTCGAACGCGAGCACCGTCAGGGCGCCGCCGTAGCGCTCGGCGCGGCGGAACTCGCGCGTGAGCGCCGAGCGCAGCCCGCGCCGGTTGCGCACTTCGGTGAGCTCGTCGGTGCGGGCGAGCGCGCGCAGGCGGCGGTTGGCGGCGTGCAGCTCCTCGGTGAGCTGATGGATGCGCAGCATCGCGCGGCAGCGCAGGCGCAGCTCGAAGGGGTGCACCGGCTTGGCCAGGATTTCGTCGGCGCCGGCGTTGATGCCCTTGGCGCGCGAAGCCGGATCATCGAGCGCGGTCAAGAGGATCACCGGCACGAACGGCCCCGGCTCGCGCTTGATCGCGTGCACCGCGGCGAAGCCGTCCATGGCCGGCATCATGACGTCGAGCAGCACCAGCGCCGGACGGCGGATGCGCAGGCGCTGGATCGCGTCCTGCCCCGAGCCGGCCTCGACGACGCGATGCCCGTCGGACTCGAGCACCGCGCGCACGAAGGTGCGCACGTCGGGATCGTCGTCGACGACGAGAATTTCCGCCGCCGTGTCAGCGGGTACTTCGTGCATGCAGGGGTTATACGGCGCTACCAGCGCGCTTCCAGACCCGCGGTCAGAACGTCGGCAGAAATGGTGTAACGACCGTTGCCGACGGGTACAGCGAGCGCGGGCTGGATCGGATTGAGCTGGAACGATTGGCTGTTGGTCACGGTGCGGTCGGCGAAGAAGACGTGCGCGTAGCCGGCGTCGAGCCGCACCGGGCCGAGCACGAGCCCGCCGCCGATGCTGATGACGTTGCGGAGCGCGTCGGGCGTGAGCACGCTTGCCGTCTCGTCGGGTGTGGCGCTGGTCTCGAGCGCCCAACCCGCGCGCAGGATCATGCCGCCGACGCGCTTCTTGATGATCGTGGCCTCGGCGCCGAGGTGCACCGCGAAGGTGTCCTGCATCCCGCGCTGCAGCGTCAGCGGGTTCAGGTAGTAGTTGCCGATGCCGGGGACGCCCGAGATGTAGACGTTGTGCGGCGTGATCTTGAAGTCCTTCTGCATCGACCACGCCTCGTAGTCCATGTCGAGCTCGAGGCGCAGGCGATCGAGCGGGCGGTACTCGAGCCCGAGGCGGACGGTGAGCGGCAGGTTGAAGTCGACGCTGATGGCGCTGCCGTGCACCTCCGAGTTGGCGAAGAACGGATCGGTCGGCAGGCGCGAGGCCACGGTGCCGGACGAGCGCACGAAGAACGGCAGCTGCACGTTGATGCCGGCGCGGATCTTCTGGAAGGCGAAGATGGCGCCGACGACGCCGGACGGCGTGAACGCCGAGTCGGTGTCGACCTGCGTGAGCGTGTCGAAACCGGGATCTTCGGGCGCGCAGTTGAGCTCGGAGCAGGCCGAGAGCATCAGGCGGCTGTGGAAGTGCAGGATCATGTTCTCGAGGCCGACGCCGAGCCAGAACCAATCCTTGATGCGGAACGACGCGGCCAGCTCGACGACGCCGAGCAGCGAGCCGTTGATCGAGATGTTGCTGTAGCGCTGCGGGCCGTTCGTCGGCCACGAGTCGATGCCGAGATACGGCACCCACACGCCGAGGCCGAGCGTGAGCCACTTGCCGCGGATCTGCGGCGGCTTGTAGGTGAGCGCGATCGTCGGCAGCGGCAGCACGTTCATCTGTCCGCTGACGTGCGGCTGCGGATTGCCGCCCGAGTCGACGCGATCGTAGCCGGCGCTCTGGAGCACGAGGCCGCCGTCGATGAGGAACGACCAGCCGTCGATGTCGGCCAGGCCGGCCGGGTTGTAGTACAGGGCGCTGGCATCGTCGACGCCGGCGGTCATGGCGCCGGCGCGTCCGGTGGCGCGCGCGCCGCGGAACGGCAGGAACATGCCGCCCGCCCACGCGCTCGACGAAACCAACAGCGATGTCAGTACGACGACGAGGGGTCTAGTGAGGGCCACGGGCTTTGACGATATTCAGGAAGCGAGTGAAACCACGTTGATCATCGGTGAGGAATCCTTGCACTTCGCCGAGGATGGACTGGTAGTCGCCGCCGTCGAGCGGACCGCCGACGCCGGGCGCCGCGCGATTGAGCTCGCTGAGGATGTCGGCGAGGTTCGACGCCGGATACTCGCCGTCGGTGCCCGGCTTGTAGAGGTTGCGCGCGATGGTGAGGAACGCCTTGTTGGTGTCGAGATCGTGCGCGCGCTTGATCAGCGTCAGCTGCGCGTCGACGGCGCCATTGGTCGGATCGAGGGCGGAGCCCATCATGCGCGCCACCGGCACGAGGTCGGGATCGTCGAGGAACATCTGCACCTGATCGGCGAGCGTGGTGAGCGCGGTCTGGAACACGAGGTCGTTGTCGGCTTCGTCGACGAGGTACTGGAGCAGCCCGTAGAGCTGATTGCGCGCGTCGGGATCGGTCTCGACCTTCGCCGTGAAGTCGGCGAGCGCGGCGAACGACGGGCCGCTCACCTGATCGCTGATGTCCTGGGTGAGCGTCTGGTGCGTCCAGGTGTCGAGATCGCCGGCGGTGGCGTGCGCGGCGATGCGGCTGCGCAGGAAGCTGACGAGCAGGAGCGAGATGGCGCGGAAGCGGCGGTTGTGGAACTGGTAGGTGCCGTTGGCGTTCTTGTCCACCGTCAGCATCTGGTCGACGAGCGCCGAGGTCGCCGACTTCCAGCTGTTCGACATGCCGGCGTCGGCCTGCGCCAGCGCCGCGCGCTTGTGCGCGAACGCGTCGGCCATGAGGTAGTACGGCGTCAGCGCGATCGAGCCGGTGCCGTCGGACTTGGTGGTCGTGGTCATGCCCGCGCGGTCGGTGATGCCGGGCGCCGCGCCGGTGGCGAAGAGGTAGCGCGCGGTGCCGATGACGTAGGGACGGGCCAGCGGGCTGCCCGCCTTGCCGTCGACGGTCATGGTGTTGAGCGTCGGCGCCAGGGCGAGGATCGACGGCATCAGGTCGCCCTGCCCCAGCACCTCGGCGAGGAGCGGCTCGTACGACGCCACGTTGTCGGGATAGGAGAAGCGCGTGCCCGCCGGGTTCGACGACTGATAGGTGTGGTTGAAGTTCGACGACTGCGGCGACGGCCAGTGCGTCGACAGCATGGCGAAGAGGTCGACGAGGATCTTGGCCGCGTTCTGCGTCTTGGTGCACTGCATCGTCTTCGGATCGCGCGCGATGCACTCGTCGTGCTTGGCGAACGCGTCGACGATGGGCGCGATCGCCGTGTAGAAGGTGGCGTTGGGGTTGCCCGACGGCGCATTCACCATGCGCGTCTCCCAGGCGAAGATCGACTTGTCGTGCGCGTCGATGAACTTGTCGCCGTCGGAGCACGGCTGGTCGACGGTGGTGGCGTCCATGAACGAGTTGCCGTCGACGCCGCGCTTCAAGAAGAGCGCGCGGTTGAGCGCCGCCGGCGTGGGGAATTGCTTGAAGCCGTTGATGTTGGCGCCGAGCGAGCCTTCGATGAGGCCGGTCGCGCAGCCGCCGGTGATGAGGATGTTGCCGGTGGTCAGATGGCCGCAGAAGTCGGCGCCCGACTTGTCCGAGCCCGACGGGTTGTGCGACGTCGACGCGTCGGTCTGCATGTTGAGGATGTAGAACAGCGCCAGGTCGTCGATCTCGAACATGTCGCAGCCGTTCGGGAAGGTCGCGCCGAGCGCGCTGGCGCCCGGCTTGTTGCAGAACTTCACGCCGTTGGCGTCGTGGATCATGTGCGCGATGCGCTCCATGAGCGACTGGTTGTAGTCGACGTCGGGCTTGGTGCGATCGACCGGGTCGATGGCGTCGAGATCCTGCCCGTTCTGCAAGAGCGGATAGGCCGGCGCGTTGCGTACGAAGTCGACCTGGTTCCGCGCCGACATGAGGCGCGCGATCATCGGCGCCAGATCCTTGACGCGCGTATCCTGCAGCGCATCCATCAGGTCCTCGGTGAGGCCGGGGACGGAGAGGATGCGGTTCATGATCGGCATCAGATCGTCGTAGAGGACGCTGTTCGCCGGGACGACCGCCTCCGGATGCTTCTTGCCGCGATCGCTGGCGTCGAGCATGGCGCCGATGAGGCGCGCCGTCGGCGACTCGTAGTTGTTGAGCAGCGTCGCCGTCGCCGAGAAGGTCTGATCGGCGTTGGGATCGCCGAGGAGCTGCACGAACGAGTGGACCAGATCGAGCAGCGGCGACTGCGTCGTGTCGAAGCCGTTGTACGAGAGCGAGCCGAGCATGCCGCCGGCGTTGTCCATGTAGACCTGCGTCTTCGACGCGCGCGGCCCGAGCAGCGCGCCCGTGCCCCACACGAGGCCGAGCGTGGTGTCCTTGGTCGGATCCATGAGCTGCTTGCCTTCGCGCGCCAGGCCGCCGAAGACGGTGCCGTCGAGGTCCAGGTACTTGTAGACGGTCGACGTGCCGTTGGCGGTGAGCAGCGCGCGGCCCTGCGCGTCGCGCGTCGCCGTGTCGGTGGCGCCGAGCTCGGGGAACGGCGAGGGCACGTCGATGGGCGCGCCCGTGGCGTCGACGAAGTGGCCCATGCTGTCGACGTCGGCGAGCCCGTCGCCGTCCATGTCGACGAACGGCGCCTGCACCTTGCCGTTGACCGTCGTCGCCACGGCCAGGCCGCGGTAGTCGCGCGTGACCAGCGGACGCGCGGTGCCGGTGGCGAGATCGGGATGCGTCGAGGTCATGAAGTTGAGCGCGAGGCGCAGCGTGCGCTCGGGATCGTTGGGATTGGCGACCGGCTGCACCGTCGAGAGCGCCATCGAGGCGGCGGTCAACAGCTGCTTGAGATCGTCGTGCCCGGGGCCGCCCTCGGCGATGAACGAGAGCGTCTTGCCCATGAAGTCGTCGATGTTGGGGTAGTTCACGATCGTGTGCACGAGCCCGGACGCGGTCTTGGTCGGCCGATAGCCGTTGCGCACGGCGAGGCGCGCCAGCGCGGGACCGAAGTCGGGATCCTTCGACATGGTGCCGAGGAGGTCGCCGAGCGTGGCGATCGCCTTCTGCATCGTGCCGTCGTCGGACAGCGGCAAGAGCTGCTCGAGGAAGCTCTCGAGCGTGTCGAGGAAGTCGTGCGGCAGGATCGCATCGACGGTGTCGATGAGCGCCTGACGCTGCGCGACAATCGTCGTCAGCTTCGCGGGCGAGCTCGGCGGCGGCGTGTTGCCCTGCACGCACACCGAATTGCCGAGCGCGCCCGAGACGTCGACCGTCTGGATCTGCCCGGCCTGTTTCTGCGCGAGCTGTCCCGTATAGGCGACGCGTTGACAGCTCTCGCGATAGACGATCTCGCCGAAGCTGCCGTAGGAATCGACGGTTCGATTGGTGTCGAGTTTCTCGCACCCCGTCGCCGCCGCCGCCACCACCACCACCGCACCGAAGATTATTTTTTGAGCTCGACGCATTGTGCCACTCCCCTCGCGGGGAGTTATTCTACAGAGACGTTGGCCGGCCAACAGTCAGCTTAAGAACAAATTTAACAGTGGTATAGTCGACCCCCTTTCATGCAGCCGATCCCCTTCGGGAAGTACCTTCTCGTCGAGCGCCTGGCGCAGGGCGGCATGGCCGAGGTGTTTCGCGCGGTCTTCTCGGGCGCCGCGGGCTTCGAGAAGCAGGTGGCGGTCAAGCGGATCTTGCCCGTGTTCGACGGCGCCAGGGACTTCGTCGCCATGTTCGTCGACGAGGCGCGCATCGCCAGCTCGCTCACCCACGTAAACATCGTTCAAGTCTCCGACTTCGGCGAGCTCGACGGCAGCTACTACCTGGCGATGGAGCTCGTCGACGGCGTCGATCTCGGCCGGCTGCGCGAGGCGGCGGCGCGGCGCGGGCTCGCGGTGCCGGTGCCGATCGTCGCCTTCCTCATCGCCGAGGCGGCGCGCGGGCTGGCCTACGCGCACGACAAGCGCGGGCCGGACGGGGTGCCGCTCGGGATCGTGCATCGCGACGTGTCGCCGCAGAACGTGCTCGTGAGCTACGCGGGCGAAGTCAAAATCGCGGACTTCGGGATCGCCAAGGCGACCGGCAAGCTGCACAAGACCGAGTCGGGCGCGGTGATGGGCAAGATCCGTTACATGTCGCCCGAGCAGATCACCGGCGAGCCGCTCGACGGGCGATCGGATCTGTTCGCGCTCGGCACCATCTTCTGGGAGCTCCTGACCGGATCGGCGCTGTGGAACGGCGACAACCCGGGCGCGGTGTCGGAGCAGGTCAAGACGGCGAAGGTCGATCCGCCGTCGCGGCGCGGGCGCGAGATCCCGGCGGAGCTCGATCGCATCGCGCTCAAGGTGCTCGAGCGCGGCCGCGACGCCCGCTACGCGCGCGCGGCCGATCTGGCGCGCGAGCTGTCGGCGTGGCTGGCGCAGGCGGCGCCGACGCTGACGCGCGAGGATGTCGGCGCGTTCGTGAGTGAGGTGATCCCGCGCGAGCCGGCCGAGGCGCGCGCCGCCGCCGTCGACGACGGCCGGCAGGCCACGTCGGTGGCGCCCAAGGCCGACGTCGAGGCGTACGCCAAGACGAAGCTGGCCAAGAGCCCGCCGCCGTCGGCCCCGCCGCGGCGATCGGGATCGGCGGCGCCCATCGTCGCGGTCGGGCTGGTGCTTGCCGTCGGTGGCGTGCTGGCGTGGCGCTACCTCGCGGCCGAGAGCGGCGGCACGGTGACGCCTCCGAT
>Ga0134125_10005419_pt1 | contig 14502 bp, 15 predicted proteins | sample KB31751_FD_96464 | JGI IMG/M metagenome (GOLD analysis project Ga0134125, IMG submission 96464) | Terrestrial soil microbial communities with excess Nitrogen fertilizer from Kellogg Biological Station, Michigan, USA - KB3-175-1 | ecosystem: Environmental > Terrestrial > Soil > Unclassified ... | reverse complement strand
CGCCGGTACCGGCAAGACTTATCTTGCTGTCGCCATGGCGGTTAGCGCCCTGATGGCCAAGAAAGTCTCGCGCATCATCCTGGTCCGCCCGGCCGTCGAAGCCGGTGAGCGCCTCGGCTTCCTTCCCGGATCGCTACAGGAAAAAGTCGACCCGTATCTGCGTCCGCTCTACGACGCGCTCTACGACCTGCTTGACCCCGTCAAGGTCGACAAGATGCTCGAAACGAACGTGATCGAAGTCGCCCCACTGGCTTTTATGCGTGGCCGCACGCTCAACGAAGCCTTCATCATCATGGACGAGGCCCAGAACACCACCAACGAACAGATGAAGATGTTCCTCACCCGCCTCGGCAACTCTTCGAAGGCGGTCATCACCGGCGACCTCACCCAGATCGACCTTCCCAACCCCAAGAAAAGCGGCCTCTTCGAAGCCCTGCACGTTCTTGACGGTGTGGAAGGCATCCAGTTCTGCCACTTTGAAGACGTCGACGTCGTCCGTCACCAGCTTGTCCAGCGCATCGTTCGCGCCTACGACTCTCACGGTCGCGCCCAGCAACTGCCGCTGGTCGTCGACGGCGCCCCGATGACGCTGGCGGACGAGACTCCCCGCCCAGCAGTTTTGAAACCGCAATAGCTTGCATCTTCACAATCTCGGGGGGCCATCTTCGGCGCGCTCTTTGAGCCGCCGAAGATGGGCGTACACGAGACGAACGCTTTCTCCCCAATCCTCTCCACATTCCGCGAGCCGAAATGAACCTGACCGAGAAGATTGAGAAGGCATTCGCGTCTCGACCAATGCCCACCCAAATCCTCGATCCGAGCGCATGCAAGCATTTCGATTCGGATGTGGAGGATGCACTCTGGTTTACCGGCCGCGATTGGCATGACATCACCTGGATGGATTGGGAGGACCACTCCTGGGGCATGACGTATCTCTGGGGAGAGGTATTTGCCTACTATCTCCCCAGCGTGCTCATTCTCTCCCTACAGCTCCCGGAAGAGCCTTTACTGGTGGCTGATGAATTGATCCGTCGTCTCGACATATCTCCGGACGTTGAAAACCTGAGTCCCATCCTCACCGCACAGTTTCTTGGGTTAGGTTCTGAAGAGTACGACGCGATCAAGGAATGGCTTTTGTATATGAGCAATTTCTCGACCTACCATCTTTTCGGGACATCCGGCGCAGGTGACAATCTTGGCCGAGCGTTCGACACGCTCGACCTGCTCCAGCGAGAAGCCGCCCGGCTATCCTCGTCTACACGACTATTGCCGTAGAACGTCCCGCCGTCACTATCCACCACCCCCGGCATGCATTAGCATCAAACCACACATGATCACCATCGAACCCCCGCGACGATTGTCGAATGACGCCAACCCGTGGACGGTGTTGGGACTCTCCGAACGAGGGCTTGCCGACTTCCTGCGCAAAGCACGCCGCAAGGTCGGGTTGAAGGGCGAGGTGGACGTCATGATCGCCAGTGACAAAACCCTGCGACAACTCAACCGCGATTTTCGCGGAAAAGATAAAGCCACTGACGTCCTCAGCTTCCCCGCGCCCCCCGATTTCCCTGGCAACCGGGCCGGCGATCTTGCCATATCGTTTGAAACCGCAGCCCGACAGGCTGACGCGTTTGAGCACAAAATCAGTGACGAGATCCGCATTTTGATTCTGCATGGTCTGCTCCATCTCGCCGGTATGGATCACGAGACCGACCAGGGCGAAATGGCAGAGCGTGAGGCAGCCATACGCTCAACGCTGCGATTGCCGAATGGCCTGATAGAACGCACCACCGCGCGCATCCCGAGGCGCCGCAAGGTGACCGCATGACCTGGGCATTTCCGCTCTTCGTGACGATTTTGCTGGGGATCCTGGCCCTCTCAGCCTACGCCGACCGCATTTATTTCGAGATGGGCAAGTTCCTCGCCCGCGAGTACGCCGAAAACATCGACGCCTGGGAAGAACTCGTCGAACCCCGTCTCCGCCTCTCCCGCGAATCGGCCGCAACCTCCGCCTCCGTCCTCCGTCAACTCGCCCTTGGTACGCTGGCCTTCCTGTTCGCCATGCGCCTCCACGGAGAGCTCATGCGTTCGTACTCGGAGATCGCCCGCACCGGCTTCGAGCTCCTGCTCATCGTGCTGCTCTTCGACCGCCTGCTTCCGCAGGTCTTCTTCACCCGCACCCGCGGCACCTGGGTCGCGCGCATCGCCTGGCTGTTTCAGGCGCTCTTCTACCTCGTCCTCCCGATCACGCTGACGCTTGGCCTGCTGCTCTCCATCGCCTCACTCGCCGAGCCCGAGGATACGTCTGAACCCGAGCATCCCTCCGAAGCGATGAACGCCCTTCTTGAGGCCGGCGAAGAAGAAGGCATCTTCGAAGAGAGTGATCGCGAACTCGTCCGCAGCGTGGTTGAATTCGGCGACAAGGTCGTGCGCGAAGTCATGACGCCCCGCCCCGAAATGTTCTCCGTGCCCGACACGATGTCGCTCGAAGAATTTACGGCGGAGATCAACGAACACAGTTTTTCGCGCGTGCCTGTCTACGCGGGCACGCTCGATACCATTACCGGCGTCGCTTTCGCCCGCGACCTGCTCGGCGTCCGCGACTCCGACGCCGGCCAGCAGCGCGTCTCAAAAATCCAGCGCCCCGCGGCCTTCGTCCCCGAAACGAAAAAAGTCAACGAACTGCTGCGCGAGATGCAGCATGAGAAGCAGCACATGCGCATCGTCATCGACGAGTACGGCGGCGTCGCCGGCCTGGTCACCATCGAAGACCTCATCGAAGCCATCGTCGGCAACATCGAAGACGAGCACGACGAACCCGAGGACGACGACGCCCCTGTTGTCGAAGACGACGGCACTTTTCTGGTCTCCGGCAGCTTCGACGTCAGCCGACTTCGCGGCCTCTTCGGCGACCAGATCGAAGCCCGCGCCACCGCCGAAGACAATGAAGCCTTCGACGACGCCGCGATGGCCGAAACGGCGTCCGAACAGACGCTTCCCCAGATGCTGACCGGCTACGAGGCCACCACGGTCGGCGGCCTGGTCTCAGAGATTGCCGGACACATTCCTCTGCCCGGCGAAGTCGTCGAAGACGGGCCTCTGCGCCTCGAAGTCGTCGCATCGACGGACCGCCTCGTCGAACGCGTCCGCGTCGGTCTCGCCGGCGGTCTCATCGCCAATACCAGCGAACCCGAATAGCAAGCGCTGTGGACAATTTATGTGTCCTAAAATCCGGGAAATGCTATCGTTATACGATGCAAGTGACCCTGGAAATTCCGGACACTTTCGCTGCCCAGCTCACCGCCGCCGGCAAGAACCCCGCTCGGCTTGCACTCGAAGCACTCGTCATCGAAGGCTATCGCCACCGCCAGCTTTCCGAAAACGCCGTTCGCCATCTGCTCGGTTTTGAAAACCGTACAGAAGTACACTCGTTCCTGGCGGACAACGACGTTCCCTTCAACTACTGACGACGGGGCTATCACCCATCTTCGTCGCGTTTCTCTGGCAATGGCCGGCTTGCGCACGCTCAACATTCGTTCCGTAACGCGCCGCTCGCATCTCCAAAATGCAATCATAGAAGCATGGCATTACGCTCCGGATTTATCTCCATCGTCGGTCGCCCCAATGCGGGCAAGTCGACGCTGCTGAACGCGCTTCTTGGCCAGAAGCTCGCGATCGTCACACACAAGCCGCAGACCACGCGCACCCGCATCCAGGGCGTCCTCGAACTTCCGCTCCGAAAAAAAACCAAGGGCGACGCCGGACGGCCGATGGCACAGATCGTCCTGGTCGACACCCCAGGTGTCCACAAGCCCGAAACCCAGCTCGACAAGCGCATGATGCAGGAAGTCCACGACGCACTGGAATCGCGTGACGCCGTGCTCTTTATCGTCGATGTCACGCATCGTCTGCCCGTCGAAGAAAAACCCCACACCGACGACGGAGAAAAGAAAGTCCGCACTCTCGGCCAGCACAAGCGCGCTCTCTCCAAAGCCGAAGACGACTTCGCCCTCCAACTCGTCAAGAATCTCGATTGCCCCGTCATTCTCGTGCTCAATAAGATTGACGCACTGCCAAAGTCCGCGCTGCTCCCGCTCATCGCCCATTGGACATCGCTGCACACATTCGCCGACGTCATCCCCATCTCCGCGAAGAAAAAAGAAGGCCTCGATCTGCTGCTCGACAAGTGCGCGCATCTGATGCCCGAGGGCCAGCGCTACTTCCCCAAAGACCAGCTCACCGACCAGCCCGAACGCTTCCTCGCCGCCGAACTCATCCGCGAAAAAATCCTGATGCTCACGGGCGAAGAAGTCCCTTACGCCGCCGCAGTGGTCATCGAGCGCTACGAAGAACCGGCCTCGCTGAAGAAACTCCGCGACGGGCGCCTTCCAGTGACCAAAATTGCAGCAGCAATTATTGTCGAGCGCGAAGGCCAGAAGGCCATCATCATTGGCAACCAGGGCTCGATGCTCAAAAGAATCGGCACCGCTGCGCGCAAGGATATTGAGTCACTCCTCGGCACCCGCGTTTTCCTTGAGCTTTTCGTCAAGGTGCAGGAAGAGTGGCGTGCCTCGCGCAACTTCGTCGAAGATTTGGACTGGCGACGCCAGCTCGAACAGATCGCAGAAAAGCAGCAGCGAGACAACAGTCTCGGCGAACAGCGCACACGCGAGGCAGAGAACGCAAAGTGAACTGGCCTTTCGGACGCTCCAACAAACCCACCGCGGACCTCAAAACGGCCCGCTTGCGGCTCATCGCCATTACGCCCGCGATGATGGCGGCCGAACAGCAAGCTGACGGCTCGCTCACCAAGCTTCTCCACGCCCGCCTCACACCGGAGTGGCCGCCGGAGCACTGGGAACCGCACGTCTTCGAGTTCATCCTCAAACAATTCGCCGACGAACCCACCACCGCCGGATACCACCGCTACGTCGTCCTGCCCGACTCCTACGGCTGTAGCACAACGCTTATCGGCGCCGTCGGCGGTTTTCCCAAACCCGATGGCGATGTCGAAATCGGCTACTCCACCATTCCCCAGTTCCAGCGCCAGGGCTACGGCACCGAAGCCGCGACGACACTCGTCAAGTGGCTGCTGTCACGGAAGGGCGTCCGCTCGGTGAGCGCGCAGACCTTCCCTCATTTGCCCGAGTCCATCAAGATTATGGAACGATGTGGCATGTTCCCCGCGGGCGACGGCGATGAGGCAGGTACTGTGCGCTATCGTCGTATGCGTTAAACGTCCCGGGCTGCATCCGCGTTTTCAACGCGCGGTCCTTCCGCTTCTTTCGTCTCTCCAAGAAGAGCTTTCCGCATTGCCTCGCGCGCCATTTTCCCAGCGACGTTCATACGCTCAATGGACTCAACCTTTTCCTCCCAGGTCTTCGACCGTAGGAATTCCTGCATCGATGCTTTCGCTCGTGCATTGAAGGCCGCCTTTTCTTCCCAGATATCCATTAGTAACCCTCTTGCAATCTCGCTAGTCTAGCCGTCAGTCCGTAACGCTGAACTATTTCTCGCAACGCCTCTTTGTCCACAGCACTCTGCTCTAAAAACAACCTCACGCGAAGATAATCCTTCTCTCTTCCGGTCTGCAAAGCCACGGCGCAAAGGTGCTCAGCCCTAAACACTCGCGTCGATACGCCATGGAAATCCACGTCAACCGCTTCGAAAATCGCTTCTCCCAACAGAGGAGTAGCATCGGTTAATATCTGTAACGGCCAATTCCCAAAACGAACATATTCGCGTTCCACAACGCCTCCAAATCTCGATAGGGCTTCATAGATTGGAGTCAACGTTACCAAGCCGACCGGAGATTCGGGAAGAACCACAAACGCATCGACATCCTCTGTCTGCATTGCCTGGACATAAAAAGAAGCGCCGATAGCGCCGCCGATGGCATAACTGCGTATCACACCCTCGGACACAAGCCGATTCAGGGCCTGTAACGCTTCCTTCATCAGGTGGCCTCCGCGTTACAAGTATAGGATACCCAAACTCACCTATCCGACACGACATCGGAAGGCTAAACCGCATCCAACGCCTTGGAGACACTGAGCACGTGAAGAAAGCCTGCAGCGCCACCGACCCCCTCTGGTACAAAGACGCGATCATCTACGAGCTTCACGTTCGCGCCTTCGCCGACTCCAACGGCGACGGCATCGGTGACTTTCAGGGTCTCATCTCCAAGCTCGATTACCTGCAAGAGCTTGGCGTCACCTGCCTCTGGCTGCTCCCGTTTTTTCCCTCGCCCCTGCGCGACGACGGCTACGACATCGCCGACTACAACAGCGTCAATCCCTCCTACGGCACCATCGACGACTTCAAGCAGTTCCTCGACGCCGCCCACCAACGCAACATGCAGGTGATGATCGAGCTGGTCATCAACCATACTTCCGACCAGCATCCGTGGTTTCAGCTCGCACGGACCTCACCTCCCGGATCTCCCGCCCGCAACATGTACGTCTGGTCGGACACCGACAAGCTCTACGAGGGCGTCCGCATCATCTTCACCGACACCGAAAAATCCAACTGGACCTGGGACCCCGTCGCCAACCAGTACTACTGGCATCGCTTCTTCTCTCACCAACCCGACCTCAACTTCGACAACCCCGCCGTCATGGAAGAGGTGCTCAACGCCATGCGTTTCTGGATGGACATGGGAGTCGACGGCCTCCGCCTCGACGCCATCCCGTATCTTGTCGAGCGCGACGGCACAAGCTGCGAAAACGTTCCCGAAACCCACGTCAAGATCAAGCAGATCCGCGCCGTCATGGATGCGGAGTACGAGAACCGCCTCATCCTCGCCGAAGCCAACATGTGGCCGGCAGACGTCCGCCCCTACTTCGGAGACGGCGACGAGTGCCACATGGCGTTCCACTTTCCGCTGATGCCGCGCATCTACATGGCGCTGCGCCAGGAAGACCGTCTGCCCATCACTGACATCATGACGCAGACGCCGGAGATTCCGCCACAGTGCCAGTGGGGCATCTTTCTCCGCAACCACGACGAACTCACGCTTGAAATGGTGACCGACGACGAGCGCGACTACATGAACCTCGCCTACGCCGCGGATTCCCGCATGCGCATCAACGTTGGCATTCGCCGCCGCCTCGCCCCGCTGGTCGACAACAATCGGCGCCGCATCGAGCTGCTGAATTCGCTGCTGCTTTCCATGCCCGGCACGCCCATCATGTACTACGGCGACGAGATCGGCATGGGCGACAACATCTATCTCGGCGACCGCAACGGCGTTCGCACACCCATGCAGTGGAACTCCGACCGCAACGCCGGCTTCTCGCGTGCCGATCCCGCGCGGCTCTACTTCCCCATCATCATGGACCCCACGTACGGCTACCAGTCGATCAACGTGGAAGCCCAGCAATCCGACCCATCCTCGCTGCTGCAATGGACGCGCAACATGCTTGCGCTGCGCAAGCTTTTCCAGGTCTTCGGGCGCGGCTCGCTCGAGTTCCTGCACCCCGACAACCGCAAAATTCTCGCCTACATACGCTGCTACGAAAGCGAAGACGGCACCCACTCCGAAACCGTCCTCTGTGTCGCGAACCTCTCGCGTTTCGCCCAGCCTGTCTCGCTCGATCTCGTAAAATTCAACGGCCGCCAGCCCGTCGAGATGCTCGGCTATGTTCCCTTCCCTGAGGTCACAACGCAGCCCTATCCGCTTACCCTCGCGCCGTACAGCTTCCTCTGGCTCGAGCTCCAACCCGGCCCTACGAACTCCGCACACGATCAGGACGCAAGCACCTTCTCCGATCCTTTCATCGCTTCGGAAACAACTCCCTCAGAAGCGAATGACGTTGGGCCGCTCGGCATCGACGCATTTCTCGATGGCCCCGGCCGCGATTTCCTGGCGCAAGTTCTTCCCGCTTTTCTCGCAAAGCAGCGCTGGTTTGGTTCAAAGTCGTGCGTCATCTCTTCCGCAACGCTAACCAGTGTCAGTTCGCTCGAAGACATCGACGCTGCCCTCACCACCATCGAAGTGGCTTACTCCGAAGGCGGGGCCGAGACCTATCAGCTTCCGCTCGCGATCGCCTCAGGTTTAGCGGGCGAAAAACTTCGCGACGCCTCTCCGAACTCCATCGTCGGTACTCTCAACGCGACAACCGGTCCCCTTATGCTCTACGACGCTACCGCCGACGAAAGGTTCCGCGAACGGCTTCTTCGACTGACTTCGCAGTCGCCCGAAGACATCGACGTACCCGCATCGCGCGTCGCATCAGCCGAACAGTCCAACACCAGCATTCTGTACGCCGACCGTTACATCCTCAAGCTCTATCGCCGTCTCCAGCAGGGGCAGAACCCCGATGTCGAAATCCCGCGCTTTCTCACGGATACCGCACACTTCGAAAGCATTCCCGCATACCAGGGAGAACTCCGCAGCTCCGACGGCACAACCCTCGCCTTTCTGCAGGCGTTTGCGCCAAACCAGGGCGACGGCTGGCAATGGATGCAGGAAGAGCTGACACGCTTCTACGAGTCCGTCGCCAACTGCCCTCCGCTAGCCAGTTCCGGCGAAACCGCGAGCTTTCTCACAGCGCCCTCCGTCTCACACGAAGTTCGCGAACATGCAGCGCTTTCACTCGATGCCGCAAGCCTCCTCGGGCGCCGCACGGCTGAACTGCATCTGGCGCTGGCGACTCCCACGGACGATCGAGCCTTTTGCGCCGAGCAGTTCACACCCAATGACCTCGCAGCCGACTCCACCCGCATCCACGCGCAAATCGTCTCCGCGCTCGACGCCATGAAGCTCAACATGAAGCAGGTCCCAGCCAACCTGATAGATCGCGCCGCGTCTCTGCTGTCGCGACGCAAAGAGCTCCTCGACCGGGCCCACACTCTTGCCACGGCGTCGCCCTACCGCTTCGGCCGCCGCATCCGCATCCACGGCGACTATCACCTCGGTCAGGTGCTCCGCACAAAAGAAGACTTCCTCATCGTCGACTTCGAAGGCGAACCCGCCCGGCCGCTTGAAGAGCGCCGCCGCAAGCAGTCGCCGTTGCGCGACGTCGCCGGCATGATGCGCAGCTTCAGCTACGCCGCATTCGCGGCACTCGATCTCCACACCCAGCGCCATCCTGGAAGCGCCAACGCTCTCGAACCCTGGGCCACGGCATGGGAGCGCGCCGCCTCCAACGCCTTCCTCAGCAAGTATCGCGAAGTGATTGCCGCCAACCCCGAACTCATCCCGCAACCCGAGCAGGCACAAGCCATGCTGCTCGCCTTCCTGCTCGAAAAAGCTCTCTACGAGTTGCTGTACGAACTCAACAACCGCCCATCGTGGCTGCGCATACCACTCGGCGGCGTTCTGTCGCTTCTTCGTGAGGCCGCCTGATGTCCACTACACCAACGCTTCAGTCCGACACCACCGTGGCGCCCAATTTCGTACCAACGTCCGGGCCACCACTCACCGTCGTCTGCGTGCCGTCGCTCTCGCAGGAAGCTTTCGCGACGGTGCAAGCCAATCTGCACGAAGTCTTCCCCTACCTGCCGGTCATCATCGCCACACCCGATGCGATTCCCGAAATCGAAGGCCCATCCAACATCAAGGCCGTCACATTTACGCCCTCCGCGCAGCCCCGCGGAGCGTGGGTACCAACCGCAGCCGACTACCTGAACGCGTGGACTGTCGCCCGCGAACACAAACCCACGGCGATCGTTCTCCTCGGCAACGAGAGCGCTTCCGTTTCCGTCGAAACACTGCGCTTGCTGGCAACCGGTGTCCTCGACCACCACGACCTTGTTCTCCCGCGTTATCCGGTCGGCCCGCACGATGCGCTGTTCAACTCCGCCATCATTTATCCGCTGACACGCTCCCTCTTCTCCCAGCATGTCCGGTTCCCGCTGCCCATTGACGCCGCGCTTTCGTCGCGCATGGCTGAACGGCTTGCGACCGCCGCCCAGCGCCTCACCGCCAACAACCAGGGCGACGCTTTCGTGTGGCCTGTCGCCGAAGCGGCCGTCGCCGGCTTCACCGTCCGCGAGGTTCCCGGAGAGCAACGCACTTTGCCATCACCCGCTACCGGCGACTTCAACGCGCTGCTCGCCACCATCGCCGGTTCGGTCTTCACCGATATCGAGTCCAAGGCAGCCTTCTGGCAGCGCGCCCGTCTCAACAACCCGCCCACTCGGACGGCATCGTACGCGACGAATCCTGCGCAACACGATGCGGCTCCGCTCGATCTCGCACCAATGATCGAGTCGTTCCGCAATGCCTACACCAACCTGCGTGAGCTCTGGTCGCTGGTGCTCCCGCCGAACTCATTGCTGGCCCTCAAGAAACTCTCTGTCGCTCCGGCTGAAAGTTTCCGCATGCCCGACGCTCTGTGGGCGCGCACGGTTTATGATTTCCTGCTCGCCTACCGTCTGCGCACCATCAACCGCGGACACCTTCTTGGCGCGCTCACACCGCTGTATCTCGCCTGGGTGGCCTCGCACCTGCACCTCGTCGATGGCGACCCGGCGGCCGCCGAACAACACATCGAAGCCACTGCCGCCGCGTTCGAAGCGGACAAACCCTACATCGTCGCCCGCTGGCGGTGGCCCGACCGCTTCAATCCGTAACCTGCTGTTGCTGCCGTTGTTCCTGCTTTTGCACCCGACCAGACCACAGGAGAAATCCACCATGGGTCAACAAATCGAATTCGCTCTCCGCGCATCCATGCATCGCGTCGTAACGATGCTGGTTAGTTTTCTGCCCGGCCTGCTCGCCTTTCTGCTCGCCGTGGTCATTCTCGCCATCATCGGTATTGTGCTCGCGGTACTGATCCGCAAAATCCTTACCCTGATGCACTTCGACGAGCGCCTTGCCTCACGCCAGACTCCAGGCGTGCTGACCAACGTCTCCGAGTGGTCTCCCGCAAGTTCGCCCGCGCTGTTGATCTCACGCACCGTCCTCTGGGTCTGCATACTCGCCGGTATCGCCATCGGTCTCTCGGCCTTTAACGCTTCGTTCTCCGACAACGGTAGCGTCTCACTCTTCTTCCTTCCGTACGTTACCCACATCGTCGGCGCCACGCTTCTCGTCATCGCCGGTACACTCCTTGCTCGCTTCCTCGCCCGCAGCGTGCTGATCGGAGCCGTCAACGCGCAACTGCAATACGCCCGCTTTCTTTCCATGGGAATCAAGTGGCTCGTTCTCGTCCTCACCGGCGCGATGGCACTCGAGCACCTCGGCATTGGAGGCAGCGTCGTCGAACTCGCCTTCGGCATCCTCTTCGGAGGCATCGTCCTCACCCTGGCCCTCGCCATCGGCCTGGGTTCGCGCGACCTCGTCAGCCGTTCCATCGAAAAGACTATCGAAAAGCCCGCAGCCTTCAACCCCGACCTCACTTCGGCTCCACGCGCCGACACCCACCAGCCGCCACCCCTCCGGCATTTCTAAGGCCTTTATAATGGAGTGAATGCAGCAGCAAGACATCTACACCGCACTAACCACCATCTTTCACGACCTCTTCGATGACGACACCATCGTCCTCAACCCCGGCGTCACTGCCGCGGATGTCCCCGAGTGGGACTCGTTCAACCACATCAACCTTATCGTCGCCATCGAGGCGCGTTTTGGCGTGAAGTTCCAGACGGCTGAACTGGAATCCATGCAGACCGTCGGCCACCTCGCCGACCTGATCCAGTCCAAGCTCGCCGCGCAAGGCCGCTAACCGTCCAAACTCATGACTGACAGAGCCGCGCTCTCTGCTCCATAGCTCTGGGCTCTAAGCTGTACAAAACCCACCCGGCTCCTATGCGCGTGCTTTATTCTCATGGACAACCATGAGAATCCTTCTAGCGCTCGGCCTCCTCGTCCCATCTATCGCCACCGCCCAGGCACCTTCAACGGTCCTTCATGCCGCGCGCGTCCTTGACGTCGCCGCAGGCAAAGTCATCAGCCCCGGTGAAGTTCTCGTCGAGGGCAACCGTATCCGCGAAGTCGGTGCGCATGTGGCGCATCCCTCTGGCGCGCAGGTCATCGACCTTGGCGATACAACATTGATGCCCGGTCTCATCGACGCCCACGTCCATCTCTTCCTGCACCCCGGCGCTGAAGACCTCCAGACCGTCCAGGAATCGGTTCCGCAACGCACGCTGATCGCCGCCGGCGCTGCTAAAGCCGACCTCCTCGCCGGCTTCACCGCCGAACGCGACATGGGCACCGAGGGCGCAGGGTGTGCCGACGTCGCCGTCCGCAACGCCATCAACCACGGCGACATCCCCGGCCCCCGCATGCGCGTTTCCTGCAACGCCATCGATATCACCGGCGGACACGAAGACGCCATCGGCTACAACCCCGCGCAGCACGTACTCTCGAATGCCGATTACGCGGACTCCGCCGAAGAGATCGTGCACGTGATGCGGGAGCAGCGCAAAGGAGGCGCCGACTTCACCAAGATCTACGAGACTGGACGAGACAAGCTTGTAGGCAACGAGTGGACGACACCCTTCCAGTACACCGAAGCTGAGCTCGCCGCTGCCGTTGCCGAAGCCCACCGCACCGGCTCGCACGTCGGCGTTCACTGCACTGGCGAGCCTGGCGCAAGCTTCGCCGCAGAAGCCGGTGTCATCGCTATCGATCACGCCGACTTTCTCTCCGCCGCCACGATGAAGGTGATGCGCGAAAAGAACATCTTCGCAGTGCCTACGTTCGCCATCGTCGAGTACTTCGCTGCCCACGCCGCATCACCCGCCGCAGCACATCGTGAAGAGGAGCAACAGGCTTTCCACGCGCGTCAGTTCAAGCAGCAGATGGCTGCGGGCGTGCCGTTCGCCGTCGGCTCCGATGTTGGCCCCTTCCCCCACGGCACGCAGGCCCGCGAGTATGAGCTGATGGTGGAGTACGGCATGTCACCCGCCGAAACCCTGCGCTCCGGCCTCATCAACGGCGCAAAGGTTCTCGACTGGGCCGACCAGATCGGCCAACTCAAACCCAACTTCTACGCCGACATCATCGCCGTCCCCGGCAATCCGCTCGAAGACATCAAGGTTCTCGCCCATCCGAGATTCGTCATGAAAAACGGCGAGGTTGTTCGTAAGGAGTAACGACTGAGCCTTTGGGCATTTCGGCCAAGCACTTCATGCTTCTATACGAATGCACTTTCCGAAAATACCGGCGGCACCTATCCAGCCATTGATTCCGCCGCGATTATTGCCGATCTGAAATCGCTCGCCGCTGATCGCCTTCACCAGGTGAAGATATTCAGCACCCCGCACCTTGCAGAGCACGATATCTCCGACCGAGAGAGTAGAACAATCAACCGGCGCGACGGTGCAGAGCTGCCCAGATTCGACACGTCCCTTCATCGATGCGCCACGGGGATGAAATGAAACGGTCTCTCCCGCTCGAAGTTTTTCTATGTAGTATGTTGCCCAGCCCAAGACGGATCTCCTTCTAAAGTCGGCGTGGCCGCTGGCTCATTCATCAACGTCATCATCCAAATTTACAGCAGCAAAATTTGCTTTAGCTGTGCAACATAACCAAACCAACCGCGTTTGAACAATCATGCATCGGCGCTTGCTCATCGCCCTCGGACTCTGTGCCACCTCAGCCTTCGCGCAACAGCGCGCCAGCGCACCGCGCAGCGACGGCCATACCGTGCCACTGATTATCTACGCCTCTGCGCCCGCGGCCACGACCGGCTGCGCACCGCTCGCTGTGCTCTCGCACGGTGCTGGCGGGTCGGAGAACGGCCTTCGCTACCTCGCGGTCGCGCTTTCAAACATGGGCTACACAGCGATCGTTATGGGGCATAGCGAAAGCGGACGCGAAGCTGTTCAGGCCAGCGTCGTCGCCAAGGGACTTCGCAAAGGTGTACAGGCAGTCGTAGCCGATCCCGCCGCCGAAGGCGCCCGCCTGCTCGATGTCACTGCAACCCTCGCCTACGCCGACAAACGATGCAAAGCGCCCTTCCGTGTTCTGCTTGGCCACTCCATGGGTGCGGAAACCGTGATGCTTGAAGCGGGCGCTCACGACATGATCGGCATCGACCCAGCGCTACCTGGTAAATCGCGGTTCGACGCATACGTCGCCCTTTCTCCCGAAGGTTCCGGCGTCGTCTTCACCGAGCACGCCTGGGCCGGTATCCACAAGCCCGTGCTCGTTCTCACCGGCACGCTCGACGGCGCTCTGCGTGGTGGCCCTGCGTCTCGCCTTGTCCCGTGGCACGAGCTGCCTGGAACTTCCACCCACTGTCAGTGGCAAGGTGTCATCGATAACGCCACCCATGCCAACATGGGCGGCAACGGGCCCGGCGCGGACCACGCCACACCCTACATCACATCGACTGTCGCCGCTCTTCTGACAGGTGTGCGGGCGAACGCCTGCACTCTGCCGACGCCAGTGTCAGGCTTTACGCTGCAGGCAAAATAGCCGCTATCCAGCCTTCTCCGTCAGCTCCGCCCATCGGGCATACGCCGCGTCGTGCTCCACCTGCGCGGCTTCCATCTCCGCAAGCGCTTCGGTCAATAGCTCCGCATTGGTCGCAACCTTAGGATCGG
>Ga0134125_10005418_pt1 | contig 14503 bp, 18 predicted proteins | sample KB31751_FD_96464 | JGI IMG/M metagenome (GOLD analysis project Ga0134125, IMG submission 96464) | Terrestrial soil microbial communities with excess Nitrogen fertilizer from Kellogg Biological Station, Michigan, USA - KB3-175-1 | ecosystem: Environmental > Terrestrial > Soil > Unclassified ... | reverse complement strand
GTCGCCGTCGGTGGCGTCGACGACAAGGGCTGGCTGCGCACCGGCGACATCGGGCACTTCGACAAGACCGGGCGCATCTACCTGACCGGCCGCGAGGACCAGCTCGTCAAGGTCGACGGCAAGCGCGTCGCGCTCGGGGAAGTGCAGGAGTGCCTCGAGTCGTTCGCCAAGGTGCAGCAGGCGCAGGTCCGCGTCATCACCGATCCGCTCGGTGGCCCGATGGTGGTCGCGAGCGTCGTGGTGATGGGCAAGAGTGGGCCGGGTGTCGCCGAAGAGATCATCGATCACTGCGCGAAGAACCTGGCGCCCTACAAGGTGCCGCGCCGTATCGAGTTCTGCGAAACGCTCCCGATCGCGTAGAAACGGCGTATAATCGCCTTATGCGTGGTGTCGCTCTGGCGCTCGCGATGATCGCGTTGCCCGCGTGTGGGATGTTGTCGTCGGGCTCGAACGGCGGTGGCGGCGGCAGCGGCGGTGGCGGCAGCGGTGGTGGCGGCGGCGGCGGCAGCAGCAACGCCGACGCGCACGTGCAGCACAACGTCGACGTGCTCAACATGTACCGCGCGCAGGCGGGCGCCGCGCCGCTCGTGCTCGACGATCAGCTGTCGACGTTCTCGACGACGGCGTCGAACATGCTCGAGTCGACCGGTCAGGCGCACGGCTACTTCATGGCGCAGATCGCCTCCATGGACCTCTGGAACCAGGGCTTCTGCGGCTCCGCCGCGGAGAATCAGGCGCCCGGCTGGCCCATCAACGGCGGCGACGAGGACGCCACCATCGACGCGATCCTGAAGGCGATGATGGACGAAGGCCCCGGCGGCGGGCACCACGACAACATCCTCGCCTCGTCGTCGACGCGCGTGGGCGTCGGCCTCGTCGTCGATGCGCAGCAGCAGCTGTGGTTCACCAACGACTTCTCGGGTCCCTGCCAGTAACGGCGCGTCGGGGGCTGTCTAGCCGCGCGCCTTGATGCGCGGGTGATCCTTCCACGCCGGCATCTTCGCCATGTACGCCAGCGTCTCCTTCTCGGCGCTCTTGCGGTCGAGCGCCGGCTTGTGGCGCATCTGCCACTGCACCATGCGCTCGAAGCGCTCGTCGAACGGCTGCAGCTTGCCGTCGCTGCCGACGCAGTAGTTGCAGTAGGGGCCGGCTTCGATCGGCATTCCGCAGCTGTCGCAGCTCGTCTGGGCTTCGCTCATCGTGATCTCCTTTTGGTCTGTCTACTCTGTTGGGCCTGGTGGCCGCGTTTGGCCGCTTCGTCCGAGGCGGCGACGAGCGCGCGCATGCCTTCGATGAGCGCGCGCCGTGCCGCCGGCTTCATCCGTTCCATCGCGCCGCGCACGAGCTCGGGCGAGAGCACCTGACGATCGCGCTCGAGCTCGTCGAACCCCGCCGGCGTCAGCCACACGAGCACGCGCCGGCGATCGCGCTCGTCGCGCATGCGCTCGACGAGGCCGGCGGCTTCGAGGCGGTCGACGATCTCGCTCACCACCGACTGCGCGCGCGCAAAGTGCACGGCGGCTTCGCCGACGGTGAGCGGGCCCGCCATCGCCAGGTGCTGCAAGACGGCGACGCCGGCGGAGTTGGCGCGATGCCCGCGTTTGAAGTGGCGGGCGTGCAGGCGCAGGTACAGCGCCGGGAAGAGCTCGGCCAGCGCCGCGGCCGCCTCGTGTGCGTCGTTCATGGCCCCCTTCTACGAGGGCCCTAATCCATCGTCAAACCCGATGGATTCTTTTTTCGCTATTCGCCGGTGAACTTGGGATCGCGCTTCTGGAAGAACGCGGCGATGCCCTCGAAGAAGTCCTTCGAGCGCAACAGCTGCATCTGGCCGCGCACTTCGTTTTCCAGCGCGGCGTCGAGATCGGTCGCCTGCGCCGCGTAGACCGCGCGCTTGATCCACGCGTGCACCAGCGGCGGTCCCGCCGCCAGCCGCTTGGCGAGCTCCCAGGTCTGCTGCTCCGATTCCGCCGACGGAATCACGCGCGTGACCAGCCCGAGCCGGTGCGACTCGTCGGCGCCGACGAGGTCGCCGGTGAACATGAGCTCGAGCGCCTTGCCCACGCCGACGAGGCGCGGCAGCGACCAGGTGCCGCCGCCGTCGGGCATGAGCCCGCGCTTGACGAACACCTCGCCGAAGCGCGTGCGCTCGGTACCGATGCGGAGGTCGCAAGCGAGCGCCAGATCGCAGCCATAGCCGACCGCGGCGCCGTCGACGAGCGCCACCACCGGCTTCTCGACGCGGCGCACGGCGCGGATCATGCCGTGGAAGTACTTCCGCATGTGCTCTTCCACGTTGTCCATGCCGCCCATGGCACCGGCGGCCATCGCCTTCAGATCGAGGCCCGAGCAGAAGTTGCCGTTCTTGCCGGTGATGACGACGCAGCGGATGGCCTTGTCGGCGGCGGCGCCGTCGAGCGCCTCGATGATGCTGGCGTTGACCGCGTCGGTCAGCCCGTTCTTCGACTCCGGGCGGTTGAGCGCGATCCAGCAGACGCCGGCTTCGTTCGTGACTTCCACATCACTCATGGTTCCTGCGTGCCTCCAGGCGCGAGCTTAGCATTGCCCACGAAGGCTTTGATGCCCGAGGCGACATATTGGATGCCGCTGACGATGGTGCAGGCGGCGCACATGATGCCGAGCGCGCCGACGAACGGCCGCAGCCGCTCGGCGCCGGTCATCGAGTGCAGGAGCGCCAGCCCGATGGTGCCGACGGTATAGAAGGTGGCGTACTTGCCGATGCGCGACGGACGCCAGCGCTCGGGGCCCATGATGCCGCGATAGACGAACGCGAAGAGCGCGCCGCCCGACGCCAGGATCACGTCGCGGCCGATCACCAGCATCGCCAGCCAGCGCGGCACGGCGCCGGTCGCCGCGGCGACGACGAAGGTGACCAGCACCATCAGCTTGTCGGCGGTCGGATCGAGCAGCTGCCCCAGCTTCGAGCGCTGATCGAGCACGCGCGCCGCCAGCCCGTCGAGAAAGTCGCTCGCCGAGGCGACGGCGAAGGTGATGATGGCGAGCTCGTACCAGTGGCGCCACCAGAAGTAGCCGAAGAAGGGCGTGAGCACGATGCGCCCGAGCGTCATCGCGTTCGGCACGGTCCACCACTCGGGGCGATTCTTCATCGCGTTCATCGCTCCGGCGCGCGCTACTCGCCGTGCTCGGTCTCCGGCACGGGGCGCAGCGCCACGTCGACGGCGGCGCGGCCGTCGTGCGGGACCACGACGTCGCGATAGGCGGTGAACCAGCCGTCGGCGCGCACCTCGACGCGGCGCGAGCCCGAGGGCACGAGCACGGCGGCGCCCACGAGCTCGGCGGCGCGGCCGCGGAAGACGTCGTCGACGTAGACGCGCGCGTCGGGCACGTTGCAGGCGATCGCCAGCCGGCCGTCGGTCCGCACCGCCGACTTGGTCGGGGCGCAGGCGGCCCCAAACAGCGCGGCGGCGACGATGTACCGCATCATCCGCGCTCCGCGGCTTCGCCGGCCACGTCGATCTCGACGGCGTCGCCGACCACGCGCACGCCGATGCGCACGCTCTGCGGCGGCACGCGCTGCAGGTGCCCGGCGAGCTGCGACGCCACCGACGCCGTGCGCACGAGGAGGTCCATCTCGCCGCGCACGAAGCGGCGCGGCTCGACCGCCGCCACCCCCGGCAGCGACGCCAGCGCGCGCGTCAGCGCTTGATACTCGGCCCAGCGCTCGATGCCGTGCACGCGCACGGTCACGCCGCCGGCCGGTCCACTTTCGCCAGCGGATGACCAGCGCTGCGCCAGCGCCGGCTCGATGCCGCGCGCCGCTTCGACCACCGCCGCGCGCGCCGCCATCGTCGCCGCGTCGTTCGCCGTCGGCGCATAGCCGCCGCGCTCGGCGTCGCCCGCCGCCGAGGCGCGCCCGTCGGGCTCGATCATCTTCACCGCGGCGCGCGCGGTCGCGCCGACGAACGTGGTGCCGCGGATGTCGCCGCCCGGCGCCACCTGCACCTCGGCGGTCAGCCCGGCCTGCGCGCTGCCGGCGCGCAGCGTGCCCGCCATCGTCGACGGATCGCAAGGCTGCGCTCCCGGCATGGGCTCCACGTTGCGCGCGGTCAATAGCTCGCGCAGCGCCTTCTCCGCCGCCGCGTTGGCCTCGGCGCCGTCGCCGGTCACGCTCGCGCATATCACCGCGCGCGACTTCTTGCTGGCGATCGGCGGCGCCATGCCCGAGCCGCCCGAGATGTCGCGCGCCAGCCGCGCCGTCGCCACCGCCGCCGACAGATGCACCTGAAAGACGCCGGGCGGCTGCTCGCCCTCGTCGAGGATGCGATACGTCGAGACGTAGTTTTTGGCCTTCGGGTAGATGCGCAGCTTCAGGTCCGAGGCGCGCGCCACCAGCTCCGACGGCTCGAGCACCGTCGCCGCCGCCTGCTCGACCGCTTGCCGCAGCGCCTCGTCGAGGGCGCGATCGCGCGCCCGCACGCGGTCACCCGCGACGATGGGCGCCTGACCGAGCGCCTCGAACATCGGCTCCTGCGCCGCCGCGATCGACGGCACGGCCAGGACCACTGCCAGCACCCAGGTACGCATCAGCCACATCTTAGTACGTCGGCAGCCGCTCGCTAGATCCTGGCTTCGATCAGGAGCAGCTTGTTGTTGCTGTCGTCGACGACCTGGACCGTCTGGCGCGCCGCCACGGGCAGAAGGCCACGCACCTGCTCGAGGCGGTGCCGCTCGAGGAGGATGAAGATGCGCCGCCCCTTGTGGCGCTCGAACCACGCCTGCGGGTGGAGGTTCTGCGGCTCGACCCAGGCCCACTTCTCGTCGACCGTCGGCTGCGAGTAGACCTCGTTGCGCGTATAGAAGTTCTCGCCGCGCCAATAGAGGTTGTAGACGATGAGCGGCTCCTCGGGCCCGCTGCGATGCGCGTAGTACGAGGCGATGACGTGCTTCTGGCTCCAGTGCGGCCCGAGGTCGGGCAGGTAGCGATCGAGCAGGAACGCGCCGTAGAGCGTGCCGATGAGCGCCAGCGGCAGCATCGGACCGAGGCGCACCGAGCGCGCCGCGTAGCCCAGCGCCACCAGCATCGGCACCGCCGGCACCAGCCACAGCCACGGCGACAGCACCGGCGCGGCGCCGTGATTGGTCGACGGCCCGGCGGCGATGCCGACGACGAGCGCCATGAGCACCGCGCCGGCGAGCGCGAGCACGCGCCCCGGCGCCGGCGGCGGCGCGGCCTCGGGATCGTCGGGCGTCGGCGCGACCGCGCGGCCGCGCGCGACCGCGACCAACAGCGCGACGAGCGCCGCGACCGCGGCCATGCCGAGCACGAGCAGGAGCCCGCCGTATTCGTAGCGCGTGCCATAGATCGTCGACGACGGCCAGGTGCGGCCGGTCCCGGGCACGAGCACGTAGTCGTAGTCGAACATCCACAGAAAGCGCGGCGGATAGGCCGCCAGGTCGCGCGCGCAGAAGAAGGTGATGGGCAGCGCGAAGAGCCCGAGCGCGATCGCGTGCCAGCGCTTCGGCTCGGTGAGCACGTCGTCGAGGAAGAGCGCGGCCAGGATGGCGATCGCCGGGATCGCCGGCAGCGAATAGTGGTGGAACTTGGTGTTCACCAGCGTGATGGTGCCGACGTCGACGAGCGCCCACACCAGCGCGAAGCGGGCGAGCGCCCCGCGCGGCGTCTTCGGCGCCAGGAACGACGCGATCGCCCCGACGGCGGCGGTGCCCGACCACGGGAAGGTCCCGTAGCCGATCCACTCCAGGTAGTACTCGAACGTCCCGCGATCGCCGTTGCGGCCGGCGGCGCGGTTGACGTAGTTGTCGCCGATGAGCTCGTTCCAGAAGGGGCGCCCGTGGCGGATGAGCATCGCGTGCCACCACGGAATCCCGCAGGCGATGAAGACGAGGCCGCCGCGCAGGAGCTCGAGCTTCCAGATGTCGCGCCAGCGGCCGGCGCACACGAGATAGAGCGCGAGCGTGATCGCGGGCAGCGCCAGCCCCGCCGGGCCCTTGGCGAGCGACGCCAGCGCGCACAAGAGCCACGCCGACAATAGATAGAGCTCGCGGCGCGTGGTCGCGCGCGCCGCCCACCACAGCCCGACGAAGAAGCAGCCGATGTAGGGCAGCATCGGCACCAGGCCCGGCAGGATCAGCGTGGGCGACACGCGCAGGCGCAGCTCGATGCTGTCGATGAGGAGCTGCCCGCCGGCGAAGAAGACGAAGAGCGCGAAGAAGCCGTAGAACGCCGGCGCGTGCGGCCAGGAGAGCCAGCGCCACTGTTTGCGCGGCAGCGGCGTGTCGTCGGGCGCGAGCAGGGCCATGGCGCCGAGGCAGAGCGCGATGGTCATCGGCGCGACGAACGGCATGTCGGTCATCGCCTGGCGCGCGATCAGCAGCCACTCGGGCGACGACAAGAGGATCAGCGCCGCGATCGCCGCCGCGCGGCGCGAGGCGATCCGGCGCACCGCGGCGAACACCGCCGCGATCGACGCCATCGCCAACAGCAGCGACGGCGTGCGCAGCGCCCACTCGGCGCGCCACGAGGTCACGAGCTCGTCGGCGCGCGCGTGCGCCCACTGCAGCCCGAAGGCCTTGAGCGACATCGCCTCGAGCCAGAACGTGAGGACGGGCTTGGACCAGAACTCGCCGCGCGGCGCGTGGTCGAGCGGCGAGCCCGGCCACCACAGGCTGATGAAGTCGTTGCGCGCGAGCATCTGCCGCGCGACCTCGCCGTAGTGCGTCTCCCACGGATCCCACGCGCCGTAGTTGCCGGCGAACGGGATCAGCACGAGGACGGTCAGGGCCGCGATGGCGAGCGCGGTTCGGCGCGCCGGCGTGGCGACGAGGGCGGAGAGACGCTGCTGCATTTTGCGGGGCAGGGTACAATGAGACATGCGGTTTGCGCTCGTACTTTTGTTAACGTTGGGCGCGTGCGGAAGTACCGGGCTTCCGAACGGTGACGGCGGAAGCGGCGGCGCCGGCGGAGGCGGCACCGGTGGCGTCGCCGGCGGCGGAGGCGGCGGCACCGGCGGAGTCGGCGGCGGCGGCGGCAGTCACGACTGCCTGTCGGGCAGCGGCGCCTGCAGCACTCAGGGGCCGAGCTGCGGCAACAGCTGCTGCGCCGCCGGCGAGTGGTGCGACACGTCGACGGGGACCTGCCACTGCGGCAACAACGCCGCGTGCACCGGCGGGAACTTCTGCGCCAGCGGCGGGCCGGTCAGCCCGAACCAGAGCCCATGCGGCACCATCTGCTGCGGCGCCGGCTCGCCCTGTCCGCTGTGATCCGCATCGTGCTTTTCGTCGCGATTCCTTGACCGCGCGTTCGGCGCCGCTACGATGGCGAGCCATGCGCAAATCAATGCTTTATGCGGTGATGTTTGTGACGGCGGCGGCGGCGACGGCAGGCGCAGCCAAGGTTCAGCTCGAGGACGGCGAGATCAAGAAGGTCGCCGCGGCGCCCAACCGCGAGGTCGTCAAGCCGATGGCGCCGGACTGGTGCGGCAACTATCAGAAGAAGGGCGGACAGTTCAACTTCTCGATCCTGCGCGACGCACAAGGCGCGATCAACGATCGCATCGTCCAGAACATCGAGGGCGATCGCATCGTGCGCGAGCTCGGCTTCGAGGATTTTCAGGAGCTGGTCGCGCGCCCCGCGTGCGAGTGGCCCGACGATCCGAGCATCCAGAAGCAGGTGGCCTATTGGCGCCAGCTGTCGGTCAACTACTCCGGCCTCTCGGAGAAGGAAGATCGCGCGTCGCTCGCGTTCCTCTTCGGCAAGAAGCAGCAGGCCGACAAGGAGCAGGACGAGGCCATGCAGAAGTACGCCAAGTGGGACGGCGAGGCGGGCCTCGACACCGGAACCAGCAAGATCCGTTTCCTCATCAAGAAGCTGTTGTTCGAGAAGAACGCGCTCGTGACCAAGCTGCCGGAGGGGATGGGCGGCGAGATCGAGTTCTTCCTCGACACGCCCGGCCGTTTGACGGGGGCGCTCGAGCGCGTCGGCTACGCCTGGATGTGCCTGCAGCCGTCCGACGAGCGCGTCACGGTGCCGGCCTGCGGCGGCGACGCGCGCCGCGTCGACGTCAAGGCGGTCGACGAAGAGGCGGCGAAGCTGGGGCTGAACGAGCTCGGCCGGCTGCGCGCGCACACCTACGCGGTCGCCGTCAAGACGCGCTATGCCGACGCGCTGGCACGGTTTCTCAAAGACGACGCGGGCGCGCCCGCGTTCGGCTACAAAAAGTACGGGCTCGACCACCTCGAAGAGGCGTGGACGCAGTGGGAGAAGGAGTTCTATCCCGCGCACAAGGAGCTCTACGATCGCATCGGCGCCGTCGAGGCCGCCTACTTCAAGACTGACGAGTTCGACCGCGAGCACTCTTTCTACAAAGCGGGCACGGTCAAGGACTGCGACTTCATCCGCGGCGAGTACGTCAAGGCGGCGACGGAGATGAAGCCGAAGAGCCAGGACGACTTCAACATGCGCGTCGGAGCCGATCCCTGGATCGGCTACCTGCTCGAGCACGCGGCGATGTGCGACGCGGCCATGCACCGCCCGATGGACGCGTGGGCGTTCCTGCAGCTCATGTACGACGGCGCCAACGTCCCGGCGCGCGGCCCACGCTACGCCGCGCACATCGCCAGCGCCGCCGATCTGAACGAGCAGAACGTCAAGCACATCTCCTCGGTGCACCTGGAGCGGCCCGCGGATCAGCTGTACAAGGAGCTGCGTGGTGCCGCCGGAAGCGCGCTCGATCATCCGCGCGCGTGGCAGCAATGCGAGACGCGCGACTGCTATCGGCCCGAGGGGCGCGTCGCGACGGCGAAGAAGGGCAAGGACGGCGTGACCGTCAGTTTCAAGAAGGAGACGATCTGGCAGCTCGAGAAGGTGTGCAAGGACTCGTCAAAGGTCCGCCGCATCATGAGCGACGGCAAGCCCGAGTACGAGCAGGATTGCAAGGCGGGCAACTGGTACTCGGTGGTGATTCAGACCGAGCCGGTGACGGTCTACGACGTCGACGCCGGGCTGCTCAAGCCGGGGCAGTTCGCGCGCTTCGTGACCGCGCAGGAGAGCGGACGCGACGGCGTGTGGGGCTTCCCCGTCGAGATCAAGCAGCCGGCCACGCAGAAGGGCAAGGCCGATAAGCTCTTGCGCTACGGCCTCGTTCCCATCGTCGCCAAATAGCGACGGCGAGAGCGCTAGCGGAAAGCCTAGCGTCGGCCGCCGGGGATGACCTTGAAGGCGCGGCGCATGCGCTCGCGCCGGAGCGGCTCGAGCCCCGCCTTGAGCAGCGACGACTCCGGGCAGCGCTTCAGGCCCGCCTCGAACGTCGCCATCGCCTCCTCCGCGCGATCGAGCGCGTCGAGGATCGCCGCCTTCTCGTAGTACAGGTCTTCGAGCAGCCAATCGTCGTCCGCGCCCATGTGGCGGAACGCGCGCTCGACCGCCTTCAGTGCTTCGACGTAGCGCTCGAGATCGGCGAGCACCGCCGCGCGCACGTAGTGCGCCTCTGCCGAGCGCGGCAGCCGCTTGACCGCCATCTCCGACGCCGCCAGCGCCGCCAGGTCGTCGTCGAGCGACGACAAGATCTGCGACTTCAGGATCCACGCCTCCGGCTCGAGCGGCCGGCAACGCAGAGCGCGGTTGACGTGATCGTTCGCCTCCCACAAGTCGCCCGCGCCCTCGTAGCCACCGAGGAGCGCGCGCGCCATCTCCATGCAGTCATCGAACTCGTCGTTCCGCATTGCTGGTCAAGCGTACCACTCGTGTTATCACTGCACCAGATGAACGCGCGTCGCGTGATCTTGGCCGTATTGACAGTTTGCGGATTCGTGTTCTGCGCGCACGTGCACGCGAGCCGCGCCGCGGAGCGGCACCTCGTGCGCCGCGGCTTTCAAGCGATGGGCACCGAGGTCTCGTTCGCCGTGCTCACCGATGACGAAGACGGCGCCGAGCGCGCCATCGCCGCCGCCTTCGCCGAGATCAAGCGCGTCGAAGATCTGATGACCACGTGGCGCGACTCCGAGATTCATCGCATCAACGCCAACGCCGGCATCGCGCCGGTGAAGGTCGGGCCGGAGACGCTCGAAGTGATCGAGATGGCGCAGAAGATGTCGAAGATGTCGGGCGGCGTCTTCGACATCTCGTTCTACGCCATGCACGGCATCTGGAAGTTCGATCAGGACCTGACGGCGAAAGTTCCGTCGCCCGCGGAGATCAAGAAGCACCTCGCGCTCGTGAACTACCGCGACATCGTCGTCGATCCCGAGAAGTCGACCGTGTTCCTCAAGAAGAAGGGCATGGGCATCAGCCTCGGCGGCATCGCCAAGGGCTACGCCGTCGATCGCGCCGTCGCGGTGCTGCGCAAGGCCGGCTTCCCCGACGCCATCGTGCAGGCGGGCGGGGATCTGATGTGCTCGGGCAGCAAGAACGGCGCGCCGTGGGTGACCGGCATCCGCGATCCCCGCGGCGGGCGCGGCGACGTGTTCGCCAAGATGATGCTGGTGAACCACGCGTTCTCGACGGCGGGTGACTACGAGCGTTACTTCATTCTCGACGGCAAGCGCTACCACCACATCATCGATCCGCGCACCGGCTATCCGGCGACCAAGTCGCGCTCGGTCACCATCTACGCGCCGAACGCGTTCCTCGCCGACGCCGTGGACGACGCGGTCTTCATCCTCGGCTGGCAGAAGGGGTTCGAGATGATCGACAAGCTCGACGACGTCGGCGCCGTGGTCGTCGACGAGCAAGGCAAGGTGCACGTATCCAAGCGCGTCGTCGATCGCGTGCAGGTCGACTACACGCCCAAAGACGCGCCGTGAGCGCCGACGCGTACATCGATTCGCTCTGGGTCTACCCGATCAAGTCGTGCGGCGGCATCGCCGTCGACGCGGCACGGGTGACCACGCGCGGGCTCGAGCACGATCGCCGCTGGATGGTCACCGACGAGCACGGCCGGTTTCTCTCGCAGCGCACGGTGCCCGAGATGGCGCTGGTGCGCCTCGCGATCGCCGGCGACGGCTTCGTCGTCACGCGCGAGGGCCTGCCGCCCTTGCGGCTGCCGTTCCTCTACGACGACGGCGCGCGCCTCGACAGCGAAGTGTGGGGCGACCCGGTGCGCGCCGTGCGCCACGACGAGGGCAGCGACTGGTTCTCGCGCGCGCTCGGCCTGGTCGCGCAGCTGGTCTGCATGCCCGACGACGCCCTCCGGCCCGTCGAGCCCGACTACGCGCGCGACGGCGACATCGTGAGCTTCGCCGACGGCTTCCCGCTCCTGGTCTGCAACCGTGAGTCGCTGCAAGCGCTCGCCGCCGGCTTCCCCGCCGACGACGCGCCGCCCGCCGACATGCGCCGCTTCCGCCCCAACCTCGTCGTCGCCGGCGCCGCGGCCTGGGCCGAGGATCGCTGGTCGGCGCTCACCGTCGGCGCCGGCGGAGGCGCGCTCACGCTGCGCACGCCCAAGCCGTGCGCGCGCTGCAGCATCCCCGGCATCGATCCCGACAGCGCCGCGATCGGCAAGGAGCCGCTGCGCACGCTCGCCCGCCTGCGCACGCGCGACCACAAGACCTGGTTCGGCATCAACGCCATCCCCGACGGCACCGGCACCGTGCGCGTCGGCGATGCCGTGCGCCCGCTTGACAGGTAGTGATCCGATAGGTAGGATTGCTATGTATGAAGGGCCAGGCGCTGAAGGGTCACCTCGACTCGATGCTGCTGGCGTCGCTTCAGCGCGGGCCGCGCCACGGCTACGCCATCGCCGAGTGGCTCGCCGAGCAGTCCAAGGGTGAGCTCGATCTCGCCGCCGGCACGCTCTATCCGGCGCTGCACCGCCTCGAGGAGGACGGCCTCCTCCGCGGCTCGTGGCACGAGGCCGCGGGCGAGCGGCGCCGGCGCGTCTATGCGCTGACCAAGAAGGGCGAGCGCGCGCTCGCCGCGCAGAAGGACGAATGGGTCGCGTTCAGCCGCGTGATGAACGCGGTGCTGGGAGGTGCGCATGGATGATCTCGATCTGATCGCCGCCTATGCACGACGTCTGGAGGCGGCGCTGCGCCGCGCGGGCCGCCCGGTGCAGCCGCTCGTCGACGAGACGACCGCGCACCTCGTCGAGGACGCGGCCCGCATCGCGCGCGCCGACGGCTGCAGCGCACAGGACGCCGCGCGCCGGGCGATCGCGCGCTTCGGCGACGTGCCCGCCGTGGTCGCCGCCGCGCGCAAGAACGGCCGCGCGCTGTCGGCGAGCATCGCGCGCGTGAGCTCGCTGGTGCTGCTGGCGTGCGTGGCGTGGTGGATCTTCACCGCCTTGGTGGATCCGCCGTACCCGCTGCAGGTCAAGGACGCGCTCATCGTCAACTTCTTCGCCGAGCTCGCGTTCGTCAGCATCCTCCTGTTTCGCGCGCTCGACGGCCGCCGTACGCTTCGCGGCGTCGTCGGGCCGGCGCTCGTGCTCAACGGCGCCCTCGCGTTCGCGCTCGTCGTCGTCGGCCTGGTGTCGGGCGGCGTCGTCGAGCGCGCATCGGGGCACGGTACGCCGCTGTCGTCTCTGCTCGCCGATCCGGTGTGGGCGCTCATGCTCGTGCAGAGCATTGCCGGCTTGCGCGCCCTCGGCGGCACGCGCACCCGCGACGGCGCGCTCGTCGCCGGCTGATTTTTCCAACACTCCCGGCGTTCGCGGCAGACTAGGGGCGATGGCCGGGGACACCGACGATCTCGCCGTGGCGCTGCTCGAGGAGGCCGGCTGGGTGCGTCGCGTGGCGGCGCGCATGGCGCGCGACACGGCCAGCGCCGACGACGTCGCGCAGGATGTCTGGGTCCAGGCGCTGCGCCAGCGGCCGGACGCGTCGACCACGCTGCGCGGCTGGCTCGCCGAGGTCACGCGCCGTCTGACCCACACGCGCGCCCGCGCCGAGGCACGCCGCCGCGCCCGCGAGCTCGCCGACGAGGTGCGCGAGGTCGACGGCGCCGATCGGCTGCTCGAGAAGGCGGAGCTGTTGCGTCAGATCGCGCAGATGGTCGGCGAGCTCGACGAGCCCTACCGCTCGACGGTGCTGCTGCGCTACTTCGAGGGCGCCTCGGCCGCCGAGATCGCGCGCCGCCAGGGCGTGCCCGCCGGCACGGTGCGCTGGCGTCTCAAGGAGGCGCTCGATCAGCTGCGCGCGCGGCTGTCGCGCGAGGTCGATCGCGATCGCGCCCGCCGCGCGCTCGCGCCCATCGCCGGAGGAGGAGGTCTCATGATCCCTGCGCTCAAGGTCGCCGCCGTCGCCGTCGCCGTCGCGGGCGGCGTCACCGTCGGTGTCGTGCACCATCACCGCGCCACGGTCGTGGCGCAGAACGCGTCCGCCGCGGCGCCGGCCGCGCAGCCGCGCGACGATCAGCCCGGCAGCGACCGCGCGGCCGATCCGCTCGCGGCCGCGCAAGACGCCTACGTCCACGGTCAGTACGACGAAGCGATCGCGCTCGCCCGCCCGCACGTGAACGACGCGCACGCGAGCAAGGCCTGGCGCATCGTCGGCGCCTCGAGCTGCTTCAAGCAGGACGCGAGCGGCGCGACCGAGGCGTGGAACGCGCTCGATCCGCAGAGCCGCAAGTTCATCGAGTACGTCTGCAAGCGCAACGACGTCGCGCTGCCCGACGGCGCGCCGATGATGTAAGTCGCGCGGGGCTAGCCTTCCCAGCCGCGGTTGACGCCGTCGGTGTGCGCGTGCATCGCCGCGGTCCAGCGCGCCAGCTGCGGCAGGCGCGAGGCGTCGATGGCGCAGCCGAGCAGGCCGCAGATGTCGGCGGCCAGGAGCAGCGTCAGATCCGCCAACGTCAGCGCCTCGCCGGCGACGAAGCGCCGCTCGCCGAGCCACGCGTCGACGATGGTCGCGTGCTCGTAGAAGATCGCGCGCTGGCTCGCCGCCACGTCCGGCGCCTGCGCGATCCGGTCCGCGAACGACGGATGCGTGTGCTTGAAGATGGTGTAGAGCGGCACCAGCATGCCGAGCTCGATCACCCGCTCGGCCTCGCGCGTGCGCGCCCGCTGCCACGCGTCGCGCCCGACGAGCGGCGGCTCCGGATGCAGCTCCTCGAGGTACTCGATGATCGCGTCCGATTCGGTGAGCGTGCGCCCGTCGTCGAGCTCGAGCACCGGCACGCGCCCGAGCGGATTTTTCGCCAAGAACGCGGGCGCGCGATGCTCCCCGGGCGCCACGCGCCGCGGGCTGAGCGCGTGCGCGTGGGTGTAGAGCTTCATCCGAAGAGGATGGACTTCCGCGTCTTCAGAAGGCCGTCGATCATCTCCTGGATGCGCACGCGCACCTGCTCGGCGAGCTTGTTCACCAGGATGCGATCGTTGGCGCCGTCGGCGCCGTACTCGGCGTTGAAGTAGAGCGGCTCGCCGAAGGCGACGAACCACTTGGTCGGCAGCGGCACCAGCCCGACCGGGCCGAGCCAGGGGAAGGTCGGCGTGATCGGGATGTAGGGGACGCCGATCGCCTTGGCGAGGAAGCTGACCTTGGTCAGCATCGGGTGGATCTCCTCGGCGCC
>Ga0134125_10005417_pt1 | contig 14504 bp, 12 predicted proteins | sample KB31751_FD_96464 | JGI IMG/M metagenome (GOLD analysis project Ga0134125, IMG submission 96464) | Terrestrial soil microbial communities with excess Nitrogen fertilizer from Kellogg Biological Station, Michigan, USA - KB3-175-1 | ecosystem: Environmental > Terrestrial > Soil > Unclassified ... | reverse complement strand
CGATTGCAAGCGCTCGCCGGTCCCGCGAGTCTCAATGGGCCGGGGATCGGCTCGCCGGACGCCTTGCCATCCACGCTCAACATTTCGTTCCCCGGTTGTCGCGGCGACGTCCTCTTGATGGCCCTCGATCTTGCCGGGATCGCCTGTTCCACCGGTTCGGCCTGTTCGAGCGGGTCGCTATTGCCGAGCCCGGTGCTGCAAGCAATGGGCGTTGCCGACGACGTGCTGCGGTCGGCAATTCGTTTTAGTTTCGGACCGGAGATGGAACTGGAGGCGATGGCCGAAGCCGCCGCGCGAATCGCCGACGTGGTCAATCGCGTTAGGGAGTGAACTCACTCGATGCTGTCGAGCAAACCTTGCATCTCGCCGCGGGCATGCAAGGCATCAGAGGTGCCGACGCGGGCCGCAGCCGCGATGCCGTCGCGGAGCACGGCGCATGCATCGGCAATGTGATTGAGTCGAACCAAGGCCTGCCCCGCCTGCAAATACGCGGGAATATACGGGCTTGCCGCGGTTCGGGCGATCAGGTCGAGGAGCACGGCGACGCAGCCGGTATCGTCACCCAGGCTGGCATGTTCCATGGCCAGGCCGTAGCGCAAGAAGGCATCGTCCGGCTCCTCGGCCAGCATCGCCTCGATCTGTTCCATCCGCGCCGATTTGGCCATTTCATCCTCGATAAACCCACCCACGGCCGTGGGTGGGCTTGGTGGAATCACAGCTGCGGCAATGCAATTCGGCCCTTCTCCTGCGGCGGGGCCGGCGCCGCGCACTTACCGCAACCGGACGCGCAGCCTGCCTTCTTCCCGGTAAACGCCCGCCAGACTCCGCGGGCCAGGTACGCCGCCGCCAGCCCAACAATCGTCACTGTTGCCGCCAGTTGCATCGCGACTCTCCGTCACAGGGCATCGACGATCAATCGGCCCAATTGAAACGTGACGAGCGCCCCCACGTAGGCCAGGGCCGTCATGTAGGCGAACGCGAACGCCGGCATCTTCCAGCTTTTCGTCTCGCGCTGCATCACGATCAGCGTCGAGGCGCACTGCATGCACAGGGCGAAGAAGACCATGATCGAAAGGGCGACGGGGATGCCGTAGCGGCCGCGGATGGGGTCGCCGGCCCATTCCTTGCGAACGGCGTCTTGCAACGCCGAACCGTCCTCGTCGGGTTCGTCGCCGACATCGTAGATCATGCCGAGCATGCCGACAATGACCTCGCGGGCGGGGAAGCTGGCCAGCGTCGCGGTGCCGATTTTCCAGTCCCAGCCGAGCGGCGCGAACGCCGGCTCCATCCATCGGCCGATGCGGCCGAGGATGCTATTGCGCTTCCACTCGCCCTGGATCGTCTTGACCTCCGCGCTCGGCTCCGCCTCGCGGCTAATCAATTCCTCGTAATTCACGCCGTTGGCATCCGTATTGGGGAAATACAACAGCGCCCAGACGATGATCATGGCGGCGAGGATCACCTTGCCGGCGCGGGCCACGAACGCATAACCGGCGTCCCACATCCGCCGAACGATGTTCCGCAGCGTCGGCCGCTTGTAGGCCGGGAGTTCCATCACGAACACCGGCGTTGCCCCCCGCAACAGCGTCCGCTTCAGCAGGAGCGCCACCAGCGGCGCCAGGATGAAACCGAGCAGATACATGCAGAACAGGACCAGCCCCGGCACCCAGAACGGCTGCCCGTCCGTAAGGAACGTGCCGATCAACAGCGAATAGACGGGCAGCCGCGCCGAGCAACTCATCAGCGGGGCCACGAGGATCGTCGCCAGCCGATCGCGGCGATTCTCGATCACCCGCGTCGCCAGGATGCCGGGCACGGCGCACGCCACCGAGGAAAGCATCGGGATGAACGACTTGCCGCTGAGGCCGCACCGCGACATCAGCCGGTCCATGAGGAACGCGGCCCGGGCCATGTAGCCGCAATCTTCCAGAATCGCGATGAACGCGAACAGGATAAGGATTTGCGGCAGGAAGACGAGCACGCTGCCGACGCCCTTGATCACGCCGTCGGAGAGCAAACTGCGCAGCGGCCCGGGTTCGAGAATGCCCTCGAAGCTTTTTGCCGCCAGTTCGCGGACGGCATCGATCGACTCCATCAGCGGCTTCGCCAGGACGAAAATCGATTCGAATACGGCGAACATCACGGCGAGGAAGACCAGCGTTCCCCAAACGCGGTGCGTGAGAATCGCATCGAGGCGGTCGGTCCAGGTGACGGGTCGGACGGCAGGTTTCTTCACGGCGGCGGCGACAATCGGCCGGATCCAACCATAACGAGTGCGGGCTTCGACGGCCGGCACGGGGAACCCGGCTTCGGCCAACCGCTGCCGGGCCGAATCGAGATGCTGTCTCAATTGGGAACCGTGCCGCCCGACGAGCCATTGCTCGCAGTGGCCGCTGATGTCGAGAAGCAAGCGGCGAGTGAGGAAGGCGGGCACCTCGTCGCGGAGTTCCTCCTGGAGGGCCGTCACTTCCTTTTCGAATTCGGCCGGGAAGGTCGGCCCGCGCGGGATCGATCCGCTTTCCGCTGCTTCCAAAAGTACCTTGGTCAAGGCGTCGAGGCCAATTCCCTTATTCGCCTGGATCGGCACGACCGGGATGCCGAGTTCGGCACTCAGCTTCTGGCAATCTATGGTGATGCCATGGGCCTTGGCCGTGTCCATCATGTTCACGGCCAGCACGACCGGCTCGCCGAGATCGAGCAGTTGACTAGTCAGGTAAAGGTGGCGGTCGAGATTGACGGCATCGACGATGGACAGGACGACGTCCGGGCGCGGTTCCTCGGGGCGGCGGCCGAGCAGCAAATCGACCGCGACCATCTCGTCCGGGCTGCGGGCGGCAAGGCTGTACGTTCCCGGCAAGTCCACGAGATCAATCGTTAAGCCGGAAGCGCTGAACTGACCTTTCTTGAGCTCGACGGTCACGCCAGGGTAGTTGCCGACCCGCTGGCGCAAGCCGGAGAGCGCGTTGAACAGCGTGGTCTTTCCGGCATTGGGATTGCCGACGAGGGCCACGGTCAGCGTTTTAGTGATCATCGTTTTGGAATGCGGATTTCGGAATGAGGAATTCGGAATGGAAGAGTTGGTTCTTTATTCCGAATTCCGAGTTCCGCATTCCGCATTGACGGAGATTCCGGAGGCTTCGGCCTTGCGGAGGCTGAGGCGGGAATTCCCAAGGCGGATTTCGATGGGGTCGCCGAGCGGGGCCAAGGCGACCAGCTCGATCGTTTCCCCTTCGATCAATCCGAGTTCGTAAAGGCGTTGCACGAGAGCGGGGTCGCCGGCGAGAGAAACGATTGCGGCTTGCTGACCGGGCCGCAACTGGTCGAGCGTGGTCATGCCGTCACCGGCCGCACCATGATCTGCGAGCATTCGCCTGGCCGCAGGCAAAGGCGGCAACCGGCAATGTTCAACAGGCACGGCGAGCCGGGCTGCACGACTTGCAGCCGGCACCCTTCGCGGATGCCGAGTTCGGCGAGCCGGCCCACCCAGCCGGGCTGGCCGCTTACCGCTTCCACTTCGGCCCATTCGCCGGTCCGCAGCATATCCAGGGGCAACATCGCCGTCCTCGGCTCAAAACTAATTGAGACACTGTCTCAGTACCGATGTAGTATCCAGCATCGCCGAACCGGCGTCAAGTGGGGCGCAGAGGAATTCTTCGATTAGGTGGCACAGGCATTCTTGCCAGTGCTCGATGGCGCGCACAGGCAGAAATGCCTGTGCCACCGTCGCAAAAGCCTGCGTTGCCGCGGTTCCACTTCTCCGGTAGGCTCAAGGAATCCCGCCAACCGGAGCACACCGATGCCGCGATTGCTGTTCGCGATCCCCGCTTTTGCCCTGCTCGTCGCCTTGCCGCACACGCCCGCCGAGGCCCAAAAGAACGCCGCTCCGAAGAAAGGTTCGCCGGAGGAATCGCTGGCTTCGGTCCGCGTCGGCAAGGAATTTCAGGTCGAAGTGTGGGCCGCCGAACCGCTGCTCAAGAACCCCGTCGCATTTTGCTTCGACGAAAAAGGGGCCGTCTACGTCGCGGAGACCAACCGCGTGAACGCCGGCGTCCCCGATACCCGCGGCTTCATGAAGTGGCTCGACGAAGACCTCGCCATCCGCACCATCGACGACCGCCTCGCCATGTACAAGAAGCACGGTTACAAGGGCTTCGAGAAGAACGAAGATATGATCCGCAAGGTGTGGGACAGCACCGGCAGCGGCAAGGCGGACAGGAGCGCGATCTTCTCCCGCGGCTACAGCCGCCCTCAAGACGGCCTCGGCTCCGGCGTGCTCGCCCGCAAAGGCAGCGTCTATTACACCGACATTCCCGACCTTTACGTACTGAAAGATACCGACGGCGACGGCGTGGCCGACGAGAAGAAATCGCTCTTCACCGGCTTCGGGCTTTCGGTGCAGTTCGTCGGCCACGACATGCACGGCCTCCGCATGGGGCCGGACGGCAAGCTCTACTTCTCCATTGGCGACCGCGGCTTCAACGTCAAAACCAAGGAAGGCAAGCAACTCAGCTACCCGAACCAGGGGGCCGTGCTCCGCTGCGATCCGGATGGCAGCAATCTCGAAGTCGTCCACCACGGCCTCCGCAATCCGCAGAAACTCGCCTTCGACGATTACGGCAACCTCTTCGCCTACGACAACAACTGCGATAGCGGCGACCGGGCCCGCTGGGTCTACATTGTGGAAGGCGGCGACAGCGGCTGGCGCGGCGGCTACCAGTACGGCACGCTTTACCATCCGCCCGGCGTGCCGCAGGGCAACCGCGGCCCGTGGAACGCCGAGAACATCTGGCACGTTCAAACCGCGACCGACGGCCCACCGGCCTACGTCGTCCCGCCGCTCATCCACCTCGGCAACGGCCCGTCCGGCATCACGCACTACCCCGGCATCGGCCTCGGCGACAAATACAAGGACCATTTCTTCGCTTGCGACTTCACCGCCAGCCCCGGCAACAGCACCATCTGGTCGCTGTCGTTGAAGCCGAGGGGCGCGGGGTTCGAGGTGGTGAAGCCGGAACCATTCGTTCGGGGCATCGTGCCCACGGACTGCGAATTCGGCCCGGACGGCGCGTTCTACTGGTCCGACTGGGTGGCCGGCTGGGGCCATCCGCAGAAGGGCCGCATCTTCCGGTTGACGGACCCCGAGGCGATGAAGAACCCCGCCGTGGCCGAGGCGAAGAAACTGCTGGCCGAAGGAATGGAGAAACGCGGCACGGAGGAACTGGCGAAGTTGCTCGGGCATCCGCATCAGCAGGTGCGCCTGGAAGCGCAATATGAACTGGCCGACCTGGCGAGCGGCCGGCGTAAGCCGGCTGATTCTATCGCGGCGTTCCAGAAGGTGGCGAAGGACTCGAAGAACCGGCTAGCGCGGATCCACGCCATTTGGGGTTTGGGCATGCTCGGCCGGGTCGAACCGAAGGCATTCAGCAATCTTAAGCCCCTCACTGAGAGTGACGGACCGCAGGCCGAACCCGATGCCGAGGTTCGTGCCCAGGTTGCCAAGGTGCTCGGCGCAAGCAAATCATCGCGGAGCCTTGTGGACAGCATGTTTGATAAGAGCCCGCGCGTCGAATTCCTCGCACTTCAGAGCCTTGCCAAAATCGGACGAGAGAAAGTCAATTCGCGAGAGCCATTGGACGGTATCGAATCCATCTTGAAGGTTCTCAAACGCAATAAGGAAGAAGATGCTTACCTTCGCCATGCGGCCGCCTATGCACTTTTTGGAAGCGGCGCCAGCTCCAGCGATTTGATTGCATCGATCCACGCGGATGATGGCAAATACGACACGCCCGCCGTGAGGCTCGGTGTGTTGCTCGCCCTGCGATTGCATAAATCCGAGAAGTGCTCCGAGTTCCTCGCCGATGCCGATCCCAAGATCGTCGCGGAAGCGGCCATGGCCATCCACGACGAACGGATCGCCGATGCGTTGCCGAAACTGGCGGCGCTCGCCGAGAAGAGCGGCCAGGCCAACCCCATCATTTATCGGGCCATCGCGGCCAACTATGAACTCGGGGCCAAGGGAAACGCCGAGCGCGTTGCCCGCGCCGCGGCCCGCACCGACCTGCCCGACCACGTCCGCATCTTCGCGCTGAAACTGCTCGCCGACTGGAGCAAACCGCCGCGCCGCGATCCGATCACCGGCCTGATCCACGATCTTGCCAAGCGCGATGCCAGCGTCGCCGCGAATGCGGTCACTCCGGTGGTTGCCGGGATTTTCGCCGGAACGGACGCGGTGCGAAGTGAGGCGGCCAAGACTTCCGCGAAGCTCGGCATCAAGGAAGTCGGCCCGCTTCTCAGCAAGATGGTGAAGGATGCGGCGGCCCCGGCGACTTCGCGGGCCGAAGCGCTCTTCGCGCTGGCCGCCGTCAAGGACCTCGGCCTCACCAGCCTCGTTAACTTCGCACTCGATTCGGATCAACCGCAGCTCCGAGCCGCCGGACTCACCCTCAAGGCCAAGAACGCTCCCAACGTCGTGGTGAAGGTTCTCCCTGCCTTGCTCAAGGATCCCAGGACATCGCTCGTCGAAAAGCAGACGGCCTTCGCGATCCTCGGCTCGTTCGAGGAATTGGCACCAGCCGATGAACTCGTCAACGAATGGCTGGCGTCGGCCGGCAACGGCACGGCCCCCAAGGAACTGCTGCTCGACATCATCGAGGCGGCCCAGGCGCGCTCCAAGCCGGCAGTTTCCACGATGCGGCCGCAATTGAAGAAAGGCCTGGAGAAGTACGAGATTTCGAAGGATGTCGCTGCGGACCACCTGGCTCCGTGGAAGGAATCGCTGGCCGGCGGCGACGCCGACAAGGGCCGCGGCATCTTCCTGAACAACAGCGCGGTCTATTGCCAGCGCTGCCACAAGCTGGACGGCCAGGGCGGCGACGTCGGCCCGGCGCTCAACGGCATCGCCTCGCAGATGGGGAAGGATCGCCGCTACTTGCTGGAATCGATTGTGCAGCCTTCCGCGAAGATCGCCAAGGGATTCGAAACGGCCGTGCTGACGCTCGTCGATGGCCGGCTCGTCACCGGCGTCGTGAAGGAAGACACGAAGAAACAGATCAAGCTGCTGACTGCGGAAGGCAAGGAACTGGTCATTCCCACGGAGGACGTGGAATCGCGGCGGTCGGGGCCATCGGCCATGCCGGATGACTTGCACAAGAAGCTGTCGCGCCGCGAACTGCGCGATCTCGTCGAGTTCCTCGATAGCCTGAAAGACAAAAAGTAACCTGCTGAATCACCACAAAGGCACGAAGATCACACAGAGGGACACCAAGAGGAAACCAGAGTTCCGAATCAGAACTCTTGGCTTCTTTGAGCGCCTTTGTGCGATCTTTGTGCCTTCGTGGTCAATCTTCCAAATAGATCAACATGCCGATTCAGATTCACACTGTCGTTTCCGATCCGTTCGCCGAGAATTCGTACATTGTCTGGCGCGACGGCGGCCGCGAGGCCTTCGTGGTCGATCCCGGTTTCGAGCCGGAACCGATCCTGGAATTCCTCGCCGAACGCGGGCTGACGTGCATCGCCATCGTCAACACGCACGGCCACGTCGACCACATCGCCGGCAACGCCGCCATGAAGCACGCATTCCCGAAGGCGCCCATTTTGATCGGCCCCGGCGACGCACCCATGCTCACCGATGCCGTGGTGAACATGAGCGCCGGCTACGGTATCCCGATCGTGAGCCCGCCGGCCGATCGGTTGGTGAAAGAAGGCGATTGTATTGAACTGGCCGGCATCGCCCTGGAAGTGTTCGACATTCCCGGCCACTCGCCAGGCCACGTCGTGTATATGGTCCGCGAAACGCAGCCGTTCACGGTGCTGGGAGGCGACGTACTCTTCCGCGGCAGCATCGGCCGCACCGACTTCCCCGGCGGTAGTTTCGAGACGCTCAAGGCCGGTATCGAACGCGTGCTATGGCCCCTGCCGCCGGACACCGTGGTCTATCCCGGCCACGGCCCCGTCACCACGACTGGCCACGAGAAGCAGACGAATCCATTCCTTTAATTCGGAGTGCGGAATTCGGAATGCGGAATAAAGCCCGGGTTTCTATTCCGCATTCCCCATTCCGAATTCCGAATTTCATTCGACCGGGTTGCTCAGCGTTCCGATGCCGGCAATGGAGATGTCCACGATGTCGCCGGGGGAGAGGTTGAATTCGTCCGGCGGGACGATGCCGGTGCCGGTGAGGAGCATGACGCCGGCGGGGAATTCGTTCTCGCGGCCGAGCCATTCGACCAGGCTTTCCGCCGTGCGGGCCATTTGCGAAAGCGTCGTCGTGCCTTCGAAGGCGATCGCGTTGCCACGGCGAACGACCAGGCGAATCTCGACGCCGGGCAATGCCGGCATCGCCCCGGTCAAAGTAATCAGCGGGCCTATGGAACACGATTGCTTGTAGACCTTCGCTTGCGGCAAGTAGAGCGGGTTCTCGCCTTCGATGTCGCGGGAACTGACGTCGTTGCCGATGGTGTAGCCGACGATCTTCAGGCTGGGCGAAACGACGAGCGTCAGTTCCGGTTCGGGGACGCTCCACTTGCTGTCGGCGCGAACGCGGATCGATTGCCCCGGCCCGACGACGCGTTCGGGCGTCGCCTTCAAGAAGAGTTCCGGCCGCGGCGCCGTGTACACCTTGTCGTAAAACTGGGCCGCGCCTTTCGATTCCTCCTCGCGGGCCACCTTGCTCCGCTTGTACGTGACGCCGGCGGCCCAGATTTCCTGGCGATCGACCGGAGCGAGGAACGTCTGGCTGCCGAGCGGTTCGGGCGCGATTGAAGCGTCGACGGCGGCCTTGGCGGCCTGGGCCGGGTTCGCCGCGTGCAGGATTTCGGCAAGCGTCTTGGCGGTCGAAGTGAAGAGACGGCCGTCCTCAATGAGAACAACAGCGGCGCCGGACGCCCGGCGAATTTTACCCAGTTGCATGAATGACTCCCGGCGCTCGCGGCTTCACGTTTGTTTCGCTTGTTCTATGAAGGCGATGGCCTCGTCACGAGAGGCGCGTTCGACCAGATCGGCCAGTTGCGGCGTGTAGGGAACCGCGGCGCCGGGCGGCGGCACCCGAGGAACGAGAGCCCGCGCTATGGCCGCGGCGAGTCCGGCAATCCCCTCACCGGTGAGTGCCGAAACACGAATTGCATCGGGATAAAGGGCACGATCCCAGGCGGCTGGCTGGTCGATTTTGTTGATCACAACCAGTCCGTTGCCACGAACGTCGGGAAGTGGCGCGCCCGCATCGACGACCCACAGCACCAGGTCCGCCGCGCGAATATAGCGATCGGCCAGGGCCAAGCCTTCGGCTTCGACGGGATCCAAGTTTAGCCGCGAGGCGGAGTCCGCGGAGCCGAGCGCGCTACTCGCACGCAGTCCCGCGGTATCGGCCAGTTCCACGGGCCAGCCGTCGAAGGCGACCTGCACCGTGACCACATCGCGAGTAGTGCCGGCCGTCTCCGAGACCACCGAGCGCTGATACCCGGCCAGCGCGTTGATGAGCGAGCTTTTGCCGACGTTGGGCGGCCCCGCGACGGCGACTTTCCACGGCTCGACGAGATGCCGCCCCAGCGACGCCCACGATGACAGCTCGGCAAGTTGGTCCGGGTCGCGAATGGCCCGATCGAAGGCGCCGTGGTACTGATCGAGCAGAATCGCCGCGGTGCGCAGCGTCGGCGCCTGGATGAGTTGGCGGGCCGGGAGCGTCAGCGACCGGAGTGGTTGTTCCTCCGGTCGCTGACGCTCCCGGCTCGCCAAAAACTGGTCCACGACCCACTGGACGACGCGGCGGCCGCCGTGGCAGTGCACCTCGATCCGCGGCGGATCGACGCTCTTCATCGCGAGCACCACTTCGTCGCCGTCGGCCAGTTTCCCGAACCAGAAGCGATGCAATTGGGGCGATTCGGGGAGTGTTCGCCCCGGCGAGCGGGGGGCGTCAGCCCCCTGATTCTCCGCAACCATCCGAGAATCAGGGGGCTGACGCCCCCCGCTCGCCAGGATGAAGAGTTGCCGGGCCATTTCCCAGGCCTGTGGCCCGGCCACTTCCACCGTCGCGATGGCCCCGGCGCCCGGCGGCGTGAGCACTGACACCGCGGTGTCACTCATGGCAGCGCTTCCGCGGCAATGCGAATCCCTTCCAAAACCAAGGTCGGCGCGAAGCGCGTATCCTCGGGGTCGGGCGTCCACGAATTGTCGTCGATGTCTTCGAACGGTCCCACGTCGCCGCCCGTGAGGAACACAACGGGCGGAGCCTCGACGATGTCGGAAAAGTATCGGATGAGCCGATCGAGGGCGCCGCCGACAGCGGACTGAATCCCCAGTTCGATGGCTTGGTTCGTCGAGCGTCCCGGCGGCGAGACGCTGTGAAGGTTCGCGATCTCAATCAAAGGCAACTTGGCCGTGTAATCGTGCAGCGCCTTGGACATGAGTGTCGGGCCGGGCAGGATTGCACCGCCTTGAAAGATGCCCTCGACGTCGATGAGATTGACGGTGCAGGCGGTGCCGATGTCGACGGTAATGGCCGGTCGTCCCGGCGCCATCGCCCGGGCCGCAATGGCGCCAAACAGGCGATCCAGTCCCACGCGCTCCGGTTCCTGCACATTCATCCGAATCGGCAGATTCTTGTAGTGCAAGAGCAACCCGGTCTCGCCGCGGTTCTTGGTCCAACCCTGGAACCGCTGTAAAGCGGCGGCGTTCACGGAGGAAATGGCCCAACGTGTCGGAGCTTTGGAAATGGCTTCGAGCGCCGCCTCCCATGCACCGGAATCGTCGAGCGGCAGCCGAATGACCTCAACAACCTGGTTTTCCCGGCATATCCCCCATTTGATGCGGCTGTTGCCGATGTCCACGACGATGTCCGGAGTCATGGGGCGATCTCCGCGCCGGTGCGGACCGCCGGCTCCAGCGGGAACTCGATCGGCTTCTTCCGCGCCGCCGCCAGTTGTTCCTCCCGTTTCAGTTCTTCCAAGAGAGCCGCCGTTTGCCCGACCAGCTTCGACAGTCCTTGCCCCGTAACCGCCGAGATCAAAAGCACCTCGCGGTCGAGATCCTTTTCCATGCGCTTTTGCACTTCTTCCGAACCGGTCAGTTCCGCCTTGCTGACGCAGACGATCTCGGGCTTGGTATGCAGGGGAACAACATAATCGCGGAGTTCTTTCCGGATGGTGCGGTAGTTCTTGACGGGGTCGGAGCCGTCCGATGGGAACGGTTCGACGAGGTGAATGAGGACGCGGGTGCGTTCGACGTGGCGGAGAAATTCGTGACCGAGGCCGACGCCCTGGGCCGCCCCTTCGATGAGCCCGGGAAGATCGGCGAGCACGAAACCGGCGTCGCCGCCAAGCGTCACGATGCCGAGATTCGGGTGCTTGGTGGTGAACGGGTACGGGGCGATTTCCGGCGTGGCCCGCGACAGCCGCGACAGCAGCGTCGATTTCCCCGCGTTGGGGAAACCGACCAGCCCCGCGTCGGCAATCACCTTCAATTCCAGGCTAATCCAGCGTTCCTCGCCTTCTTCACCCGGTTCGAACTGGCGCGGGGCGCGGTTGGTGGAACTCTTGAAGTGGACGTTGCCGCGGCCCCCCTGTCCGCCCTTGGCGGCAATCACTTCATCGCCCGGCTTGACGAGGTCTTTGAGAATGTTGCCGCGGTCGCGATCGCGGACGATTGTCCCTGGCGGCACGAGCAGCACGATGCTCTCGGCGCTGGCCCCGGCGCACTTGGCGCCCATGCCGGGTTCGCCGTGCCTGGCCCGCCAGTGCTTCTTCATGGTCAGGCCGGCAAGGTTGTCGGCGTTGGTATCGGCGCGAATGATCACGGAGCCGCCGTCGCCGCCGTCGCCGCCGTCCGGACCCCCCTTGGGCACGTACTTTTCGCGCCGGAACGAGACCATGCCGCGGCCGCCGTCGCCCGCCTTAACGAACAGTTCGATGCGATCGACAAACATGATGGGTTTCGGAGATCGGGTATAACGGGGATCGGCAACATCGCTCCCTGACGGTCGCGGCTCGGCTTCATTCCTTCACGCCGGCGTCCTTCAGGATACCGCGGAGCTTCGTTTTTTTCTCGTCGTTGAAAGGGGAAATGGGCGAGCGGCTCGGCCCGGCGGGGCGGCCGAGCAGCGCCATCGCTTCCTTCACCGCGCTGTTGCCGGTGCCGAGCGTCATGGCCATGCGGATGGGGTGCAGCCGCGCTTGCAGCGCCCGCGCCGCTTCCAGGTTTCCCTTGGCGAACGCCTCGTAAATGCCGACGCAAAGATCCGGGGCGATATTGCACGACGCTGGGATTGCCCCGCCTGCGCCGAATTCCAGGGCCGCGAGGATTAGCGTATCGCGGCCATTGAGCACCGCGAACTTGTCACGCGGCGTCGCGCGGATGATCTCGATGGTGTTCTGCAAGTCGCCAGAGGAATCCTTGACGCCGATGATGTTGGGAACGGCGGCGAGTTTGCCGCACGTCTCCGGTTCGATGCTGACGCCGCCGCACGTCGCCGGGTTGTTGTACAGCACGACCGGCAACTTCGTGCTCTCGGCGACGCGGCGGAAGTGCTCGATCAGTTCCGTCTGGCTCGGCTTGATGAAGTACGGCGTGATGACCGAGACGCCGTCGGCCCCTTCCTTTTCGGCCATGCGGGTAAGGCGAACGGTTTCGCGCGTCGTCTCGGCGCCGGAGCCCACGTAAACCGGCGACCGGCCGCGGCAATGCTCCACGGCCGCCGCGGTGACGGCTTGCTTCTCGCGCTCATCGAGGGCGTAAAACTCGCCGGTGGTGCCGAGCACGAAGATGCCGTGCACGCCGCGGGTGAGCATGAAGTCGATGTGCTTCTTGAGACCGGGCAGGTCGAGTTCCTGCTCGGCGGTCATCGGCGTGACGACCGGCGGGATGATGCCGCGGAGTTGCATGGGGAGGCTCCAGAATCTCTGATTTTTTCCTACCGACAGTGTGCTTTGACACAATCCTAGGAGAATCACTTCATCGAAAACAGGAGAACTACCTTCACCACAGGAATTCCTACTGGGGCAATACTTCTACCTCCTCCGAAATTGGCAGACCGCTAGGAGATCAACGGTCGCCACGCCCCAGATATGGGCACTGTCGAAATTTCCTGCGGCGATTTGTTTGCCGTCCGCGGAAAACACCGCCCACGGTTGTGTAATCGCACAGAGCCGAGTGCGCGCTTCGAAAACGGCTCCGTCAAGCTTTGGAAAGAGGCCCAAATCGAGTGACAATGGTGTGTCACTGATGGCCGACCTCAGCTCCGTCGGCCGCGCGCGGGGTGCGGAGCTCGCGAAAATATTTTCAAAAAGTGGCGCGTTTACCGCGCTTGCGAACTTGTTTTTTATCGACCTCACGTTACCATCTGTTCTTAAGGCATGTGCATCCGATGGTGTCAACCTCGGTTGCCGGCCTCCCGAAGAGTCGGCGGCCAACGCGGCGCCGACCCGGGATCGCGGGTTCACGGAGTCGACCCCCGTATGTTCGAGCCAGATGCTCGCCCGTTCGCTAGCCCAGCGGCCGCTCCCGCAGTGAACGGGTTCGAGGACGAAGACCCCCCCAGTCGCTCCTCTCGACGATTGCCTCTCTGGGACGATGTCCCCGACGCCCAGTGGAACGACTGGCGCTGGCAAACGCAGAACTCGATCCGGTCGGTTCGCCAACTGCGAACGCTCCTTCCCTTCGCACCGGACGAACTCGAAGCCCTCGGCCGCCTCGAAGGCGAATACAAGCTCGCCATCCCCCCGTACTACTTCTCGCTCATCGACGCGGATGATCCCGCCGATCCGATTCGGCTGCAATCGGTGCCGTCGCCGCGCGAGGCCGAGAACCCCTCCGGCTACGAACTCGACGACCCGCTCGAAGAAGACAAGGATTCGCCGGTGCCGGGGCTCACCCACCGCTACCCGGATCGGGCGCTGCTCATCACCACGCCGAACTGCACGATGTATTGCCGTTACTGCACGCGGAAGCGGGCCACGCTGACCCGCGGCGGCTGGGAAGGCGTGTCGGCCGACGACGAACGGATGATCGACTACGTTCGCAAGACGAAATCGATCCGCGACGTGATCGTCTCCGGCGGCGACCCGCTCACCTTGCCGCTCGGCAAACTCCGTTACTACCTGGATAACCTCAAGGCGATCGACCACGTCGATGTCATCCGCATCGGCACGCGAGTCCCGGTCACCTTGCCGCAGCGGCTCTACGATCCGGAACTGATCGACCTGTTGGCCAGCGCCGGCAAGGTCTACATCCAGACGCACTTCAACCATCCGCGCGAGATCACGCCGGAGTCGGCGCGGGTTTGCCGGTCGCTGCTCCGCGCCGGCATGCCCATCAACAACCATTCGGTGCTGCTCAAGGGCGTCAACGACGACCTGGCCACCATGCGCGAACTGCTCCGCGGCTTGCTCCGCATCAAGGTGCGGCCGTATTACCTGTTCCATTGCGATCCGGTCACCGGTGCCGGCCACTTCCGCACGTCGGTCTGGAAAGGGTTGGAGATCATCGAAGGGTTGCGAGGCCATGTTTCGGGTTTG
>Ga0134125_10005416_pt1 | contig 14506 bp, 17 predicted proteins | sample KB31751_FD_96464 | JGI IMG/M metagenome (GOLD analysis project Ga0134125, IMG submission 96464) | Terrestrial soil microbial communities with excess Nitrogen fertilizer from Kellogg Biological Station, Michigan, USA - KB3-175-1 | ecosystem: Environmental > Terrestrial > Soil > Unclassified ... | reverse complement strand
GGCCAGCCGGCGGTGCTGGGGGGTGCTGGACCGCCACAATGGGCTGCGTGATCACCTTTGAGGCGGAAGAGGCGCTGGCCGGCGCGGCGGTGCGGCTGGGGGCCGCGCAGGTGGCCGGCTGGTCGGAGGCGGAGCAGCGCCTCGCCGCCGCCGCTTACCGCGGCGAGGGTGAGATCGGTCACGTCAGGAGCCGGATCCTGGCCGGGGAGGATCCGCTGGGGGAGGCGTTCTGCCGGCTGCGCGGGCCGGCCCAGCGGCGGCCATCCGGCCAGACGTTCACACCCGCGCCGGTGGTGCGGAGCATGGTCGGCTGGGCCGCGCGCACCCTGTCCCCGGCCCGGGTCGTCGACCCGGGCACCGGCTCGGCCCGGTTCCTCGTCGCCGCCGGCCGCCGCTGGCCGGACGCCACCCTGCTGGGGGTGGAGACCGATCCCCTCGCCGCGATGATCGGCCGGGCCACGCTCGCGGTGGCGGGTATGGGCGGCCGGGCGGACATCACGCTCGGCGACTACCGGTCGCTGCGCCTGGCGCCGGCCGGCGGCCCCACCCTGTTCCTGGGCAACCCGCCGTACGTGCGCCACCACCAGATCCCGGCGGGCTGGAAGAGCTGGCTGCGGTCCGCCGCCGCCGGCCAGGGCCTGCCCGCCAGCGGCCTGGCCGGGCTGCACGTTCACTTCTTCCTGGCCACCGCGCTGCACGCGGTGCCGGGCGACGCCGGAGTGTTGGTCACGGCGGCTGAGTGGCTGGACGTGAACTACGGCTCGCTGGTCCGCTCGCTGCTGCTCGGCCCGCTCGGCGGCCAGTCGGTCCACCTGCTCGACCCGGCCGTCCCGGCGTTCACCGACGCGGCGGCGACCACCGCCATCACCTGCTTCCGTCCCGGCCGCCGCCCCGCCGGCTTGCGGCTGCGCCGGGTGGCCCGGCTCGCCGACCTGGGCGAGTTGCGGGGCGGGACGGCGGTGCCCGCCCCGGTCCTGCGCGCGGCGTCCCGCTGGACCCCCTTGCTGAGCCAGGCCGCGCCGCCTGCGAGGGCCGCTGCTGGTGCTGCCGGCGCTGCCGCAGAGCCCACTGGGGCTGCCGGTTCCGCTGGAGCTGCCGCGGTCACTGGGGCTGCTGCTGTGGTCGCTGGAACTGCCGGAGTCCTCGGGACTGTCGGGGTCTCTGGGACTGCCAGGTTTGCTGGGCCCGGAGCCAGGGCTGCCGGGGGCGCCCGGCGCGGTGGGCTGCCCGCTGGCCAGGTCGAGCTGGGGGAGCTGTGCCGGGTCCACCGCGGCCAGGTGACCGGCGCCAACAAGGTCTGGGTCACGGCCGGCAACCCGGCCGGCCTGCCCGGCCGGTTCCTGTTCCCGGCGGTCACCCGGGCCAGCGAACTGTTCCGCGCCGGGGCCACGCTGGCGACGGCCGCGCGGCTGCGGTCGGTCATCGATCTCCCGGCCGACCTGTCGGAGCTGGCACCCGCCGAGCTCGCGCTCGTGACCCGGTTCCTGGCCGAGGCCGAGGCGGCCGGGGCGGCGGGCTCCTACATCGCCTGCCACCGCCAGCCCTGGTGGCGGGTGCGGCTGCGGGCGCCCGCCCCCATCCTGGCCACCTACATGGCGCGGCGGCCGCCCGCGTTCGTGCGCAACCTCGCCGGGGCCAGGCACGTCAACATCGCCCACGGCCTCTACCCGCGCGAGCCGCTGCCGCCGGCCGTCCTCGACGGGCTCGCCGCCTACCTGCGCGGGTCGGTCACCCGAGGGCAGGGGCGCACCTACGCCGGCGGCCTGACCAAGTTCGAGCCCGGGGAGATGGAGCGGCTGCCGGTCCCCGTCCCGGCCCTGCTGCCCGCCTACGCCCCGCCCGCCGGCGGCTGCCCGCTACACCCCGCCCGGGGTATGCCCCGCCCGCCGCGATGACCCCCGAGGGCGGTCATGACCGGCCGCGTCCGGGCACGGTTATCTCACGGGCGGGTTATCCCATGGGCGGGGTTATCTCACGGGGCGGCGTCGCCCGCGGTCCCGGTGCCGGGCAGGACCGGAAGCAGGACGTGCGCGGCGTGCCGGGCGTCATGGTGGATCTCGAACCGGCACCGCAGCGCGCTGGTCGCCACGCCGAAGGGCTCCGGGGTCCCGAAGTTGCGCGCGAACCGCGGGAACGCGCCGCCGCTGACCTGGACGCGGATCCGGTGCCCGGCCCGCACCCGGTACGCCGTCGGGTAGAGGTCCACGTCGACCGCCAGGATCCCATCGTCGCCGGCCTGGACGTCGGGGGCGGGCACCGTCTGCGGGCTGAGCCGGCGGATGCCGTCCGTGATATTGCGGGAGACGCCCTTGAGGTCGACGTCACAGACCCGGACGAACAGGTCGGCGTGCTCGCGGCCGGTGCGCACGAAGATGCGCGCGCTGACCGGCCCGACCACGTCCGTGTCGGCGGGCAGGGGATCGCTGGTGAAGGTCAGGACGTCGGGCCGGGCCTCGATCGCCGCGTTGTTGACCTGCTTGCCCGGCGGCTGCAGGAGCGGCCCGCCGGCCGAGGGCGTCGGGTCCGCGGGGTTGTAGACGAACGTGCCGGGCGGGGCGTCACCGGGCTCGGCGTCCGGGCTCAGGCGGCCTGACGCGCGCAGGTACCAGGCGGTGGCGGCGGCCGGCGGTGGCCAGTCGGCGAAATCGAGCCAGGTGCCCGCCTGCTGGAGGAAGACCCGCACGGGTGCGCCCGGTGGCGGCGGGGCGCCCCGCAGGTGGTGGTCCAGCCAGGCGACGTCCTGGCGGGTGATCTCCTTCAGCTCGCCTGGCTCGCCGTGCAGCCAGGGCCCGACGGTGATCCTGGCCGTGACGCCGGCCGCCCGGATCGCCTGGTAGTCGCGCAGCTGCCCGGGCAGGAACAGGTCCCACCAGCCGGTCACCATGCTGACCGGCGGAAGCCGGCTCAGGTCGGCCCGGTCATGATCGGCGGCCGCCCAGAACTGGTCGCCGGGGGCAGCGTGCGCGGTGAAGTCCCGCCAGAAGGCGACCGGTGCGCCCGCGACGGCGACGTCGGCGGCCTGCAGCGGGACCTTCCGCAGGGCACGCCTCATCCGGGCCGTCTGGCGCGGGTTCGGGATGACGCCGAACGGACCGCGCTCCTGCCTGCCGACCAGACCGGTCCAGTTCAGCGTGTTCTGCAGGCTCGGGGCGCCGTTGTGATAGAAGGCGGCGGTGAACTTCGCGGTAGTGATGTTGAGCGAGACCGACCGCAGCGGCGGGTCGGCGTACGGCGCGACGGCCCACTGGGTGTGGCCCAGATAGCTGGCACCGGTCATCGATACCTGGCCGTCGCACCACGGCTGGCGCCGCAGCCAGGCCACGGTGGCCAGCCCGTCCTCCCGTTCGGTAAGGAACGGGCGGAACTGGCCACCAGAGCCGAACGTCCCGCGGGTGCTCTGGATGAACACCTGGAAGCCCTGGCGCGCCAGCGGCGCCGCGAACAGGAACGCCGCGCCTCCCCGGCCGTAAGGCGTGCGGAGCAGCACCACCGGGAGTGGCCGGTCGTGCCCGGCGGGCCGGTAGTGATCGCCCAGCAGGGCAACGCCGTCCGGCATCGGCACCGGGACGTCGCGCCGGACCACGTAGGGCGCCGCGGTTGCGGGAAGGCCAAGCGCGCGGTCGGCCGCTTGGCCGGCGATCCGGGACAGCGGGTTCATAGCCTGCCTCTGCCATCAGCGTCACGATTGCCCAGGCCGAACAGGCTACCGGCAAGGACCGGGCCGATATGCGTCTCCACATCGCGTACACACCGCCTACAGACGGGCTGCACGCGGCCAGTGTGTGCTCAAGGGGCAACAGTGGATGGTCGCCTGCCCGGCACGGGTGATCGTCCCATGGGGATAGGCAGGCGGTGCCCGTGCTCGCGAAGAGCAGCCGCAGCCTTCGGTCAGGGAAGCGACCGGTGGTGAGCAGCGGGCGGCGAACGGTCCTGACACCGTATCCGCGATCGACGGGCACCGCCGGCTCCCCCCAGGCCGCGCAAGCGGCGGGCGGGCCGGCCTGACGGCACCCCCGCCGGCGTCAGCCCTCGTCTGGCTTGTCCGCCGGGCTGCTCGTCGGCCGGTAGGTCAGCAGCAGCACATCGGGGCCAACCTTGCGCGACTCGACCAGCTCAAGGTCGGTCCCGGCGGCGCCGCCGGAGAAGAGCCGCTTGCCTTTCCCGAGCACCACGGGATGCACCATCAGGTGATACTCGTCGACCAGCCCCTGCTCGGCCAGCGCCTGGACCAGCGTCGCGCTCCCCTGGACGAGGATGTCGCCGTCGTACTGGGCCTTGAGCCTGGCCACCTCGCCCGCCAGGTCGCCCGAGATGATCGTCGTGTTGTTCCATGACCCCTCGGTGAGGGTGGTCGAGACGACGACCTTCGGCATCGCGTTCATCTTCTTGCCGAAGTCGCCGGTGGCCTCCTCCATCGCCGGCCAGGCGGCCGCGAAGCCCTCATAGGTCACCCGGCCCAGCAGCTGGACATCGCTGGCGCGGAGCTCCTCGCCCTTGAACTGCTCGCCGTCCGGGGCGGGGTGGCGGAAGGACCAGCCGCCGTGCTCGGTGCCCTCGGAGCCGCCCGGGTCCTCGATGATTCCGTCCAGGGAGATGAATTCGGTGACTACCAGCTTGCCCATCGTGGCCTCCTGTTCTGCCTGCCTGCGGTGCGGCAGGTACCTGGATGGTGCCGGGGCGGCCGCCCTGTCGCGGCGCCGCGTCGGCTCTCATCCTGTTCACGAACGGCTGCCGCCCCAATCGACACCCCCCGGAAACGGCCCAGCGGCAGCCCGGCAACCGGGCGTGATGCGCCCCGGCGGGCCACCGCTGGTATCGCTCGGCGGGCGATGCGGCGGCGGAAGCGGATCCGGCCGCCGCGAGGGTGACCGGTGGTCAGGCCGCGTACTTCAGCACCAGGTCGCCGACGCGCGGGAGCGCGGCCTCGATGTGCTTAACGGCGCTGCCGCGGACGCTGCCGTACGCCTTGACGATCGTCGGCCGGCCGGAGGACGCCGCCTTGGCGTCGGTCACCGTGAGCAGGGCTTGCGCCACCTCGTCGCCGCGCTTGGCCAGGTAGTCGCCGAACTCGGCGCCGCCGGAGGTGTTGAAGTCGGCCCAGAACGGCTCCAGCTGGTCCACCATGTCCGGCAGCAGCTTCCCCACCATGTTGCGGATGTGGCCCGGCATGAAGGCGTTCACCGTCTTGTAGGCGATCTTGACCGCGGTCCCGGAGATCCCTGACTTGTCCGAGACCTCCTGCTGGATCAGCGCATAGCAGTCGGCGATCACCTTTGGCTGGGTGTCCGGCCCGAGCAGGATCTCCTGAAGCGTTGCTGCCATGGGTGTGTTCTTCTCCTTGTCGTCGGGTGCAGCCTGGTGAGTCCGGCACACGTGCTGCAATGCGCTGTCCGTCAGTAGACGGCGGGGACCTGGCGATGGTTTACCCCAGGCCGCCTGGACGGCCCGGCTGTCGATCTGGCGCGGGCCCGTTCGTGTAGGGGTGGGAGCCGGAACGGCCGGCCGCGAGAAGGGAAAGGGCCATGCGGAAGCTGGCGGTGATCGAGTTCGTGACCCTGGATGGGGTCATGCAGAGCCTGGGGTCGCCCGACGAGGACCGCGAGGGCGGCTTCGCCTACGGCGGCTGGTCCGCGCCCTACGGCGACGAGGTGCTCGGCCGGGCGGCCGGGGAGGGGCTGGGTGCGACCACCGCCTACCTGTTCGGGCGCAAGACCTACCAGAAGATGGCCGAGCACTGGCCCCACGAGCCGGACACCAACCCGATCGCGGCGCACCTCAACGCCACCCCGAAGTACGTCGCGACCAGGACTCTGACCACCTTGGACTGGGCCGGCTCCCACGTGCTCGGCGGCGATGCCGCCGCCTCGGTCAGCGACCTGAAGCAGCACGGCGACGGAAACATCGTGGTGCTCGGCAGCGGTGTCCTGGTGCAGACGCTGATCGAGCACGACATCGTCGACGAGTACCGGCTCTTCGTGCACCCGCTGGTGCTCGGCACCGGCAAGCGGCTCTTCCGGCAGACCCCCAAGCCGATCCCGCTGCGGCTCACCGATTGCACGCAGACCACCACCGGCGTGCTGCTGCTCAGCTACGAGCCGCAACCGCGGTGACCAGGCGCCGGCTGGCCGTTCCGGGGCTCGGCGGAGCCGGGGACGCGCCGCGGACGGCGGCCCTCCGGCCGGCGCCCTTAGGGTGGGGAGGTGGGGTTCTCGGGGTGGCCTGCGGAAGCGGTGGACTTCTTCCGCGGCCTTCGGGCCGACAACACCAAGGCGTACTGGACCGCGCATAAGGCGGTCTACGAGGCGTCGGTGCGCGAGCCCATGGCCGAGTTGCTCGGCGAGCTGAGCGGGGAGTTCGGTCCCGGGCGGATCGCCCGGCCGTACCGGGACGTACGGTTCCGGGCCGACAAGTCGCCGTACAAGACCGAGATCTACGCGATCCTCGACCGCGGCGGGTACGTGAAGTTCAGCGCGGACGGGCTGACCGCCGGGCTCGGCTACTTCATGATGACCGCCGCCCAGCTGGAGCGGTACCGCCGCGCGGTCGATGACGAGACCGGCGGCGCCCAGCTGGCCGGGGTCGTGGAGCGGCTGCGGGCAGAGGGGTTGGAGGTCGGCGGCGGCCAGGCCCTGAAGGGCGCTCCGCGCGGCTATCCGGCCGATCATCCGCGGATCGAGCTGCTCCGCTGGAAGGGCCTGATCTGCTGGCAGGACTGGCCGGTGGCGCCATGGCTGCGCACGGCCAAGACCAGGGACCGCGTGACCGGCTTCCTGCGCACCGCGGCTCCCCTCCAGCATTGGCTGGACCACAGGGTCGGGCCCGATCCCGCCTGACCAGCCCAGCCCCGCACCGCTGCCCGGCAGCAGCCGGCCACCGGCTCGGCAGTCTGCTGGCCGGCCCGTCGGCCTCCCGGCCCTCCTGGCGGATGGCAGGCATGGGTATGCGGAAGGGCGGGCCCGGCCGCCGCGTTACAGTGCCTGAATGGTGCTTGCATGTCCCGGCGGGGACTGCTGCGCCCATGTAGGCCGATAACAGGTGGAGGTGAGGGTGACCGTGACGCTGCCGTATGACACCGCGGCGAAATTCGCCGACTATGCCCACCCCGAGATGATCGTCTCGACCGAATGGGTGGCCGAGCACCTCGACGACCCCGGCCTGGTGGTGGCGGAGTCCGACGAGGACGTGCTGCTGTACGAGACCGGCCACATTCCCGGCGCGGTCAAGCTCGACTGGCACACCGAACTCAACGACCCGGTCACCCGCGACTACGTCGATGGGGCCGGGTTCTCCCGGCTGATGTCGCAGAAGGGGATCAGCCGGGATACCACGCTGGTCCTTTACGGCGACAAGAACAACTGGTGGGCCGCGTACGCACTGTGGGTCTGCTCGCTGTTCGGGCACCCTGACCTGCGGCTGATGGACGGCGGGCGGGCCAAGTGGATCGCGGAAGACCGGCCCCTCACCACCGAGGTCCCGCAGCGGCCGCAGGCGTCCTACCCGGTCATCGACCGCGACGACAAGGAGCTCCGGGCGTTCCAGGACCAGGTGCTGGCCCACCTCGGCAAGCCGCTGATCGACGTGCGCTCCGCCGGCGAGTACACCGGTGAGCTCCTGCACATGCCGGACTACCCGCAGGAAGGCGCCCTGCGTGGCGGGCACATCCCCGGCGCCAAGAGCGTCCCGTGGGCACGCGCGGCCGCCGAGGACGCCACCTTCCGTACCCGCGCCGAACTGGAGGCCATCTACCAGGGTGAGGCGGGGCTGCGCCCCGACGACGACGTGATCGTCTACTGCCGCATCGGTGAGCGGTCCAGCCACACCTGGTTCGTGCTCCACCACCTGCTCGGCTACCCGCACGTGCGCAACTACGACGGGTCATGGACCGAGTGGGGGAACAGCGTCCGGGTGCCCATCACCCGCGGGGAGAGCCCGTGACCGCTGCCACGCTGAATCCCCGGCTGCAGGAGATAGCCGACGACTTCAACGCCGTCATGGGCCAGGACCGGCTGCAGCTGCTGCTGGAGTTCTCCCAGGAGCTGCCGCCGCTCCCGGCCCGCTACGCCGATCAGCACGATCTGCTCGAGCCGGTGCCGGAATGCCAGACCCCGCTCTTCCTGGCCGCCGAGGTGGAGCCGGACGCGACGGTTCACCTGTTCTTCGACGCGCCCCCCGAGGCGCCGACGACCCGCGGCTTCGCCGGCATTCTGTACGCCGGGCTCGACGGGCTGAGCGCCGACGAGGTCCTGGCCACCCCGGCGGAGTTCACCAGCCAGCTCGGACTGCAGGACCTGGTAAGCCCGCTGCGGCTGCGCGGCATGGCGGCGATGCTCGGCCGCATCAAGCGCCAGATCCGCGGCCAGCGCGGCTGACCATCACCGCGGCCGGAACCGGGATCCCCGGCTACACCGGCTGACCCCGGCGGCCTGCGGGAGCGGGATCGCCGCGGTCAGCCTGCCGGTCAGGCCTCGTCGACCGATCGCGCGTTACGCGATTCGGCGGAGTCGATGCCGAAGGAGATGATGCGCGTCGGCTGGATGCGGACGATGGTGTCCTCGAACCGCTCCCCGAACGCCTTGCCGCCCGACGGGATCACGGCCGCGGTCCCGCGCACCTCGATCATGCGTGGCTGCCAGGGCGGGAGCACGTCGTCGATCACGATGCTCGCCCGGCCGGTGCGCTCCACGTCGCGGGTTTTCTTGGTCTGGCTCATCCGCATGCCGCCCACGTCGATCGCGTCGTGCTCGGCGTTGTACCGAAACGACGTCGGCACCACGTGCGGCTGCCCGTCCGGGCCGACGGTCGCGATCCGGCCCAGTCGCTGCTCTCCGAGATACTCGAGTTCCTTGCCGGTGAACACGCTCATGCCGCGCTAACCGGCTAGCCCTCCGCGGCATTCCAGAAGTCGCGCTCTTCCACGACCAGCCCGTCGGCGCCGAAGCGCAGCAACGACACCCCGGCCAGGTTCTCGGCGCCGCCGTCGGTCAGCCTGGTCTGCGCGCTCCAGGGCACGGCGGCCCGGTCGCCGTCGACGACCGGCGGGCCGAACTGGCACTGGGCCGACTCCTCCTCCGCGAACACGCGGGCCAGGTATCCCGGATCCGGGTCGCGGAACGGATGCTGCTGCCAGAACGCGCCCTCGGCGTAAAGCGCGGCAATGGCGGCCGCGTCATGCGCGGGCCAGCCGCGCTCCCACACCTCGGCCCACCGCTGGGCCGCCTCTCGCGTGTCCACGAGCCAAGAGTAGGCAGGGGCACCGACAGGCCGGCGGGCCCGGGCGCTGCTGGCAGGCATCTGACCGGTGGAGGGGCCGGAACCTTCACTGATTCCGTCGTAGCGTCTGATTGTGGTCCGCTACCGGGTGCTGATCTCCGGCCGGGTGCAGGGCGTCTTCTTCCGTGACACCTGCCGCCGGATGGCGCGTGAGCACGGGGTGAGCGGGTGGGTGCGCAACCTTCCCGACGGCCAGGTCGAGGCGGTCTTCGAGGGGCGGGCCGAGGACGTTGACCGCCTCGTGGCCTGGGCGCGCCGCGGCCCCTCGCGCGCCGTCGTGGCCGATGTCACGGTGCGGGCCGAGCAGCCCGAGGGCTTGAGCACATTCCTGATCAGCTAGCGGACGCGCCGTCGCCCAGCTGTTCGTCGCGGGTTCGCGGCTGCTGCCTGCTGGGCCCGCGGCCGGTGCTGCGAGGATGGCGTTGTGGCGTGGATCGAATTGGACGGGGCCGTCAACGTGCGCGACCTGGGCGGGCTGCCTACCGAGAACGGCGGCAAGACCGTTGCTGGCAGGTTGCTGCGCGGGGAGAACCTGCAGGAGCTGTCGCCCGCGGATGTCGCGACGCTGGTGGGCGAGATCGGCCTGACGACGGTGGTGGACCTGCGCAGCTCGGACGAGCTGGCGTCGGAGGGCCCGGCGCCGCTGGATAGCGTCGCGGGCGTGCTGCACGTTCACCACCCGGTGCTCCCCGAAGCAGGATCGGCGACCGATGCGGGTATTGACGCGTTGCTGACCCGCGCCGACCGCGACCGGTCCCGTTATCCCGCCGATCCCATCTGCGGGCACTACCTGGGCTACCTGGAGGACCGCCCCGATCAGGTCGCGGCGGCGCTGCGCAGCATCGCGCGCTCCGAGGGTGCCGCGCTGGTTCATTGCGCGGCGGGCAAGGACCGGACCGGAGTGGTCGTGGCGGTCGCGCTCAGCGCCGTCGGCGTCCACCGGCAGGCCGTGATCGCCGACTACGCCGCTACGGGTGAGCGGATCGGGCCGCTCCTGGCTCGCCTGCGCCGGTCACCGACATACGCGGGTGACATCAGCAGCGAGCCCGACGAGTCGCAGCGGCCGCGGCCGCAGACCATGGCGGCGTTCCTGGAGCAGGTTGACTCCAGCTACGGCGGGGCCGTCCCGTGGCTGGCCAGTCACGGCTTCGGCCCCGATGACCTGCAGCTGCTGCGCGCCAGGCTGCTCCGCTCCTGAAGGCGCCCGCGCATGGCCGCGGCCGTCAGGTCAGCGGGCCATGGGCCATCGACCTCGTAGGCTTCGTGCTCGCCCGGCCGGCGGCATCGTCACGCCACCGCGGCGAGCGGGCCGCCGCTGGTAGACCGGAACTGAAAATGCGTGCCCGCGGGAACCTGGCCCATGACCCCCAGTCTGGGCCGCCGCGCTGGCTCAATCAGACGCCTGCCCGCCCGCGGGCTGCAGTTCGCAGTGCACCGGCCGCGCTCCCCGGAGCCGGTGGACCAGCGAGGCCAGGCCGGCGAGCCGGCCGGGGCGTTCGCGGGCCAGCATCCTCGCGGCCCGGTCGGCCTCCTCGCCGGCCAGCGGCCGCGCCGTCGCGTCGAGCCACGGCCCCCAGCGGTACAGGCCGAAGGCGGTGCACGGCGCCACCTGGACCCAGTTGTTGTGCCGCAGGCGCTTCCCGGCGGGCGACCGGGACCAGGCCCGGAAGTAGGCACGGTCGCCCTGGACCATCATCCGCACGGGGGTTGACACCGGGGTGCGGCCCCACTTGAACGTGGTGACCAGCACGTACTTCGCCGGGACCAGGGCCGAGAAATAGCCGTCGGCGGACTGCTGCGCGGATGCCTCTTCGGCCGTTGCCGGAGCGGATGCCACATCTCCTCCTTCGTCTGCGGATACGGCCAGCGAAGACGGCAGGAGTGGAGGCCGGGTCCCGATGTGGTGCAGAAGCGATGGAGAACAGGCGCGGTCACTGATCCGCAGGTAGTCACCCCTTGCCTGATCCGCCGGTAGTCACCCCCCGCCGCGGCCGCCCGCCCCGGGAGCAGCCGGGCCGCCGTCGCTTACTCCACGGGACGCAGGGCAAGCGCCTCCCGCGGGCCGACGACGTGCGGGGCTGCGCCGTGTTGCATGAATGGTGTCCGGCGAGTCATGCCCGGCCAGAACCGGCCGGGGTGAGTAAGGAGCCGGGGTGAGTAAGGAGAGGATCACGATGGCGTTTCGGGGGCAGGTTCTGATCAACCCGGTCAGCGGTGAGCGGTTCGTCTTCCACACCACCGCGGATGAGTCCCGCGGCGAACTGCTGGAGTTCGACACGGTCATCGAGCCGCACGGGCGGGTGCCTGGCGGGCACGTCCACCCCGGGCAGCAGGAAAGCTTCGAGGTCCGCGCGGGGGTCATGAGGTTCCGCAAGGGACTGCGCACGGTGACCGCCGGCCCCGGTGATCTCGTGGTGGTCGAGCCGGGCACCTACCACCGGTTCGCCAACGCCGGCGACGAGCCGGCCATCGTCCGGGTGCGGGTGACCCCGGCGCTGCGGATGGAGGAGCTGTTCGAGACCGTGGCCGCGCTGGCGGCCGAGGGCCGGACTCTGCCCTCGGGCATGCCCCGCCCGCTGGATCTGGCGCTGTTCATGCGCGAGTTCGAGCACGAGGTCGCCGCCCCCGTCGCGCCGGCGCTGGCCCGGACGGTGATGGCGCCGCTGGCGGCGATCGGCGAGCGCCGTGGCCTGGCCGCCCGTTACCGGCGCTCCCGCCCGGTCCCGGCTGTTCCCCTATCGGCTCGCCCCGTCCCCATCCGGCCCGGCGCGGGCCGGGCCTCCGCCACCCGCCCATCCCCCGCCCGCCCGGCGCCGTCCCGGCCCGGCGGGCCCGGGGCATCCGCCCCGCGGCGGACGGCCGGCCGGCGCGGGTGAGACCTGGATCAACGCAGCGAACCGTGCACATGGGAGGAGGTGAGAAGCATGATCGCGTGGTACGGACACCCCGGCTGGTGGTACGGACACCCCGGCTGGGGACCCGGCGGGTGGATCTGGATCGCGTCGATGGTCCTGTTCTGGGGCGGCCTGCTGGCGGTCGCGGTCTACCTGATCCGGCGGCGGCCGGCCGCCGCCGCCACCAGCGGAGCCGGCACCGGCCCGGCCGAGATGACGCTGGCCGAGCGGTATGCCCGCGGCGAGATCGACGCTGAGGAGTACCGGCGGCGCCAGGCGGTGCTCCGCGAGCGCCGGGACGAGGGGCCGGGCTACTAGCGGTCCGGCCCGCGACGGCCGCCCGCGGCGTGCGGGCGGCCGTCCCTTCGTTGTGTCTATCTGGGGTGAGGCCCGGGATGACGCGGCGGCGCTCCGCTGCCTCACCGGCTGGCCCTGCACCCGGCCCGACTAGCGGCCGGCGGCCGATCCCGGACCGGTATCAGGCGGGCGGCAGCAGACGCTGGGCGGCGGGGTCCCATCGCCAGGCCGTGCCGGGGGTGATGTGGCTGCCGCCGATCCAGCGGTCCACGCCGAGGAGTTGCACGCGGTCGGCCTGGCGCTGGAGTACCCGCTCACCGGCCGGGGTCAGCCGCAGCGAAACGCCGGCGAAGGCGCGGGCGTCGCCGAGCGGCGGGGCGGCCGGGAGCGGCTCGCCGTCCAGAGTCTCGATCAGGCGTTCCTGGCCGCGGCCCAGGCCGGTGAGGACGCGGTAGAACCAGGCGTCGCCGAGGAACGCCGCCGCCTCGAGGTCCTGCGCGGCGAGGAACGCCGCCATCGGTGTCGCCGCGCCGGCCGCGATCGCCTGCAGCGCCCGCCGTTCGGTCCCGGACAGGCCGTCGGTGGGTGCGGGCAGTTCCTCCAGCAGCCGCCGCAGCGCCGCACCCAGGAACGGCAGCTCCGGCGCGTCCGCCGTGGCGAGCGCCGCCAGCGCGGAGGGGTCGGGCTGGCGTAGGGCGTCCCAGGCCGAGGCCGCGGCGGCCAGCATGCCCGGCGTGGCCGCGACGCGTGACGGCCACAGCGTCTCCAGCTCGGCCGCGGTCAGCTCGCCCAGCCCCCGGAACGACGGCTTGCCCGGGAACGAGCCGGCCACGATCAGCTCGGGCGTGCCGCCCGCGGTGGAGGCGAGCGCGAGGATGTCCACGAGCTGGAGCTGGTCGTACAGGTCATGCTCGAACCACAGCACCACGTGCCGCCGGTCCCGCAGCGCCCCGAGCAGGGTGCGGTCGCGGCGCTGCAGCGCCGACCCGATCGCCTGGGTGCTGCCCCAGCCGCAGCCGGACAGGAAGGCCGCCCGGGTCCGCAGCAGCTCCGGCCGCTCCCCGGCCGGCACCGGTCCCTCGTGCAGCACGTCCTGCCAGGACAGCACGGCGCCGCCCAGCGAGGTCTGGCGCAGCGTGTTTCCGGCGCTCTCGCCGTTGGTGACGTGCAGCAGCGCCGGGGGCACCGGCGACTCGCGGCCCCGCCGGGCCAGGTACGCCGCGCCGCAGGTGCAGTGATCCAGTGAGTCGCACGCGCAGCCGGCGATCCGGGCGAGCTCCTCGCGCATGCGCCGCAGCCGGGCGATCCGCGCGTCGATCTGGTCGATCTTCGCCGCCGCCCGCACCCGCAGGGCCTGCGGGGCAGGCACCCGGCCGCGCTGCACCACGGTGAGGTAGTCCTCGATCTCGGCCAGGCTGAACCCGGCTTCCTGCGCCTCCTTGATCGCGCGCAGGAACTGCACCGTGTCCTCGTCGTACCGGCGGTGCCCGCCCGGCGCCCGCTCCGGCCCGGCCAGCAGACCGCGGCGCTCGTAGTAGCGCAGCGTCTCGACGTTGACACCCGCTCGCCGCGCCACCTCGCCAGCCCTCACACCCGCACCCTAAACCCGTACCTAGGTACGGAAATCAAGCCCAACCCCAGGGCCAGGGCCAGGGCCAGGGTCGACCCTGATGCGTTCCGGGTGCACCTCAGGGACGGATCAGGGCTGATCCCGATCGACGCGGGCAGCCGGCGGCGGCAGCCTGGGAGGTGTGCACCACCTACTGCGACATGAATGGAGATTGATCACCGTGCTCGCGATCATCGCCCTCGTCCTCATTGCCATCGTGGCCCTGGCCATCTTCGGCTTCGTTGCGCACATCCTGTTCTCGCCCTGGCTGCTGCTGGTGGCCGTAGGCATCCTGGCCTGGCTCATGTTCAGTCGGCGACGCTCCCGCCGGTAGCCGGGCTCACCCATCTCCGCGCCCGGCCAGGCCGCGCTCCACGGCGGCGATGATCTCGGGCCGCAGCTGCTCCGGCCGGATGATCGCATCCACCGAGCCCAT
>Ga0134125_10005415_pt1 | contig 14507 bp, 10 predicted proteins | sample KB31751_FD_96464 | JGI IMG/M metagenome (GOLD analysis project Ga0134125, IMG submission 96464) | Terrestrial soil microbial communities with excess Nitrogen fertilizer from Kellogg Biological Station, Michigan, USA - KB3-175-1 | ecosystem: Environmental > Terrestrial > Soil > Unclassified ... | reverse complement strand
GTCCTGGTCGGCCTGGCCGGCGTCGAGAAGCTGACCTCGACCATCGTGATGAAAAGCCTCAAGGGGGCAGGCGGGATCCCGGCCTGACGCCGGTGACCTCCGGTGGCCCCAACGGCCCCTCCCCGCTCTGCCCGGGAGCCGTCCCGCCGGCACCTATCGGCTCGTGCAGGAATGCAGACGCGCTGAACGGGAATGTTCGTTGATTCGCACGGAGGACGCTGTAATACTCGGGATGCACCCCGACTGTGCCACAGATCACACGGCACCAGGTTCGGGGCAACTCGCACTACGTGTCAATCTGAGGAGCATCAACATGGCGGCACAATCGCCGACCGACCACAAGGGGCTGGGCGCAGGACTGAAGAAGGTGGTCGTCGCCTCGATGGCCGGCACCGTCGTCGAATGGTACGAATTCTTCCTGTATGCCGCGGCCTCCACCCTGGTCTTCGGACACCTGTTCTTCCCGAATTCCGACTCCGACCTCGACGGCATCATGAAGGCGTTCCTGACCTACGCCGTCGGCTTCATCGCCCGGCCGATCGGCGGCATCGTCTTTGGGCACTTCGGCGACAAGTTCGGCCGCAAGAAGCTGCTGCAGTTCTCCATCATCCTGGTCGGCGTCTCGACCTTCCTGATGGGCTGCCTGCCGGGATTCGATGCGATCGGCTATGGCGCCCCCATGCTGCTGGTGCTGCTGCGGTTCATCCAGGGCTTCGCCGTCGGCGGTGAGTGGGGAGGCGCGGTTCTGCTGGTGGCCGAGCACAGCCCGAACAACCGCCGTGGCTTCTGGGCCAGCTGGCCGCAGGCCGCGGTTCCCATGGGCAACCTGCTCGCGACCGGCGTGCTGCTCTTCCTGTCCTTTGCCCTGAGCGAGGAGGCCTTCCTGGGCTGGGGATGGCGGGTCGGCTTCTGGCTCTCGGCCGTCATCGTCCTGATCGGCTACTACATCCGCACCAAGGTCTCCGACGCGCCCATCTTCCTGGAGGAGCAGAAGAAGATCGAGGCCAACAAGAACGTCGGCTACGGCATCGTCGAGGTCTTCAAGCGCTACCCGCGCGGTGTCTTCACCGCCATGGGCCTGCGCTTCGCCGAGAACATCCTCTACTACCTCGTGGTCACGTTCTCGATCACCTACCTCAAGGTCATCGTCGAGATCGAGACGTCGCACATCCTGTCCATGCTGCTGCTGGCCCACGTGGTCCACTTCTTCGTGGTCCCGACGGTGGGGCGCCTTTCCGACGCGATCGGCCGCAAGCCCACGTACCTGCTCGGTGCGATCACCGGTGCCAGCTGGGGATTCTTCGCCTTCCCGATGATGGACACCGGCAATGACTGGATCATCCTGGCATCGATCACCATCGGATTGTGCTTCCACGCGCTGATGTACGCTGGCCAGCCGTCCATCATGGCCGAGATGTTCCCCACCCGCATGCGCTACTCCGGAGTCTCGCTCGGCTACCAGGTGACTTCGATCGTTGCCGGTTCGCTGGCCCCGATCATCGCGACCTCGCTCGTGGACCGGTACCATTCCTCGGTCCCGGTGGCCATCTACCTGCTCATCGCCTGCGCCATCACCGCGGTCTCAGTGCTGGTGCTCAAGGAGACGCGGGGCATCTCGCTCCAGAAGGTCGACGAAGCCGACGCTGCGGGAACCGCAGCCCTCCAGGCTGACGCGGCAAAGAAGGGAGCGGGAACGCGCTAAAGGCACGCGCACCGCGCCGCCCCTCACGGAAGGGGGGGAAGACCGGACCATTCCGGTCTTCCCCCCTTCTCATGGTCCCGTGTCGCGATTCTTGCGCCGAGGATCGGCAGTCCGAACGTCGCGCGGCAACAAGCAGCTGGTGGTCTCCGCGATACCCGCAGGCGGCCCCGTCAGGAGGCCAGTGCCACCCGGCGCAATCGGGCCTCGGCCAGGAATGCGCCGATGACCGCCTGTACCGCGGGTGAGCGCAGCGACTCCGGGCGGGCCAGGGCCGAATAGGTGACGCGCCGCTCGAAGGAGGCGGCGAGGACCGGGGTGAACCCCGGGTCGTCGTGGACGGCGAAGGAAGGCAACATGCCGATGCCGCCCCCGGCCCGGACGGCTTCGAGCTGGGCGAAGATGCTGGTGGCCTGGAAGGCCGCGGAGGGCACCGGCAGGCCGGTGGACCGGTAGTCCAACTCCGCGACCTGTAGTTCGGAGTCGACATAGGAGACGAAACGGTGCCGTCCCAGATCGGCCAGCGATGCCGGGAACCCGGCTTCCTGCAGGTAGTCCGGACTGGCGAACAGGCGCAGGACGTATTCGGTGAGGACCAGGACCTCCGACCTGGAATCATCCACGCGGCCGGCGACGACCTCCAGGTCCACGCCGGAGCGGTTGCGGCTGGCACGCCGGGTGGCGCTGAGCAGCTCGACCTTCAACCGAGGGTGGTCCTGCTGCAGCCGAACTATGGCGGGTCCGGCGATGTAGGCGCCGAAGGCGTCGCTGACGTGCGCGCGGACGACCCCCGAAACGTCTTCTGCCCCGTGCGTGACTTCGGTCTTCAGGGCCGTCAGGCTCGCTTCGATCGACTCGGCGGCGCGCAGCGCCTGCCGTCCCAGCTCGGTGAGCTCCCACCCGGCGGAGGTCCGCGTCAGGGTGCGTCCGCCCAGCTGCCGGTCCAACGCGGCCATGCGGCGGGAGACGGTCGTGTGGGTGGTCTCCAGCGCCTCGGCCACGGCCGTGAAGCGCCCGAGGCGGGCCACCGTGAGCAGGATCAGCAGATCGTCGGGACTCGGGAACCTGTTCATGGCCTCCTGGCCTCTCCGGGTGTGCATCGGTGCACACCGCTTATGCCGATTTAGTGCTTGAGTGCACCATAGCAGCATGTGATGGTGGTCATAGGCGGGGTCGTCCCGCGCAGATAACAGCAAAGGGGAGTACAGGCAATGGCGACTATCGGATGGATTGGACTCGGGCACATGGGTGGACCCATGACGGCGAACCTGGTCAAGGCCGGGCACGAGGTCCGGGGGTTCGACCTCAGCCAGGAGGCGTTGGCCGCCGCTGCCGAGCAGGGCGTCCAGACCACGGGCAGCATCGCCGAGGCCATCGACGGTGCCGAAGTCGTCTTCACCATGCTGCCCAAGGGAGACCATGCCAAGGCCGTGTACCTCGGTGAGGGCGGAGTGCTCGAAAACGTCGGGACAGACGTCCTGCTCGTGGACTCCTCGACCATCGACATCGAATCGGCGCAGGCGCTGCACGACGCGGCAGCTGCCCACGGCAACCGCTTCGTCGACGCCCCGGTCTCCGGGGGCATCTCCGGCGCCGAGGCCGGAACCCTCACGTTCATGGTCGGCGGCGAGGCCGGTGCCGTGAAGGCCGCCAGCGACTACATCGAGCCGATGGCCGGGAACATCATCCCCACCGGTGCGGCCACGACCGGGCAGGCGGCGAAGATCTGCAACAACCTCATGCTCTTCATCAACCTCGCCTCCACCTCCGAGGGGGCCGTCCTGGCCGACCGCCTGGGACTGGACCGCAAGGTCTTCTGGGACATCGCCAGCGTCTCCTCCGGCGACAGCTGGGCTCTGCGCACCTGGTACCCGCTGCCCAACGTGGTGCCCACGGCCGCCTCCAACAACGACTTCGCGCCCACCTTCACCACCGAACTGGCCCACAAGGACATCAACCTGGCCCTGGCGGCGGCCCGGCAGACCGACACCCCGCTGGTGCTGGCCGAACAGGTCACGTCAATGTTCGAAACCCTGGTGCAGGATGGGAAGAAGGGCCTGGACTGCTCGGCCATCGTCCAACTCGTCGACGGGACCCACCAGCCGGCCGCAGCCACGACCAACGGAGGCGCAGCATGAGCCAGAACACCAACACCACGCAGGACACCGCCGCCCTCGGAGGCGAGGCCGCGGCCCGCACGGCGACCAATCAGGCCGCCGGCGCCTCGGTCGACGCCTCCCGCCCCACCGGCGACGCCGTGCTCGACTGGCCCCAGTGGATCGGCGGCGAACGCCGGGACTCCGTCACGGGGCAATGGCGCGACGTGTCCAACCCGGCCCTCCGCGACTCGGTCATCGCCCGCGTTCCGGCCTCCGGTACCGAGGACGTGGAGCTGGCCGTCCAGGCCGCGCGCGCCGCGTTCCCGGCCTGGGCGGCCCTGCACTTCACCGGCCGGGCCCGGCCGCTGGCGCAGATCGCCGACGACATCGAGGCCGAGGCGGAGGAGTTCGCCCGCCTCACAGCGCTGGATACAGGCAACGCCATCCGCACCCAGGCCCGCCCCGAAGTCGCCACGTTGGTGGCCCTGTTCCGCTACTTCTCCGGCGTCGCCGGCGAGGTCAAGGGCACGACCCTTCCGGCGGGGGAGGACCAGCTGCAGTACAGCCGGCGCGAACCGCTGGGGGTCGTGGGCGCGATCCTGCCGTGGAATTCCCCGCTGATGATCGCCGGCTTCAAGGTCCCTGCCGCGTTGGCGTCCGGGAACACGGTGGTCCTCAAGGCGGCCGACGACGCACCCCTGACCATCCTGAAGCTGGCGGAGGTCTGCAACCGCCACCTGCCCGCCGGCGTCCTGAATGCACTGACCGGCCGCGGGTCCGTCATCGGGCAGGCGCTGGCGGAGCACCCGGGAGTGGACAAGGTCTCCTTCACCGGGTCCACCGAGGTCGGCCGCGGCGTGGCCGCACAGGCCGGCGAGCGCCTGGCCCACATGTCGTTGGAGCTCGGCGGCAAGAACCCGTCCATCGTCTACCCTGACGCGGTCGACGACGACCTCATCGACCAGCTGCTGCTGGCCTCGCGTTTCGCCCGCCAGGGGCAGAGCTGCACCGCCGGCTCGCGCCTGTTCCTCCACCAGGACGTCTACGACGACGTGCTGTCCCGGCTGGTGCCGCGCTTGGGCGCCATGACGGTCGGGGATCCGCTGGACGAGGCCAGCGACATGGGGGCGGTCATCAACGCCAAGCAATACGACGGGATCACCGGGTACCTCGACGAGGGGCGCACCCTCGACGGGCTCGAGACGCTGCTCGGCGGCAGTGCCCCGGCAGAGGGCGAACTGACCCGGGGCTACTACCATGTGCCCACAGTCTTCGGGGGCGGCCGGAACGACTTCCGGCTGGCCCGCGAGGAGATATTCGGCCCGGTGCTGATGGCGATCCCGTTCAGCAGCACGGAGGAGGTGGTCAGGATGGCCAACGACACCCACTTCGGCCTGGCCGCCTACGTCTTCAGCCACGACCTCGACCGGGCGTTGAGCACCGCGCACGCGCTGCAGGCCGGCTGGGTCCAGGTGAACCAGGGCGGCGGCCAGGTCGTCGGCCAGGCCTACGGCGGATACAAGCAGTCCGGCATCGGCCGCGAGGTCTCGCTGGAGGGTATGCTCGAGGGCTTTACGCAGACCAAGCAGATCAACGTCAAGCTCCGTCCCGCCCGGCAGGGATGATGGACGCGCCCGCAGGGCAGGAGTCCGGCCCCGGCATCGAAGTCACCATCGAGGCCGGGGTGGGCATGATCCTGCTGCGCAACCCCGCCCAGCGCAACGCCCTGACCCGGCAGATGTGCCGGGAGATCGCTGAGACGGCGGCATGTCTCGATGCGCGGGAGGACGTCGACGTCCTCGCCGTGCGCGGAGAGGGGGCCACCTTCAGCGCGGGGGTGTCGATCGGTGAACTACGCCAGGTGATCCTCGACGACGACGGAAGCACCGACCACCTCACGGCCGCCGACCGTGCGTTGGGCCGGGTCCGCAAGCCGACCATCGCCGTCGTGCAGGGGCATTGCATGGGCGGCGGCTGGCAGCTCGCCTCGGCGTGCGACTTCATCGTCGCCTCACAGGATGCCTCCTTCGGCATCACCCCGGCCAAGCTGGGCATCATCTACCCGCGTGCCGGCGTCGACCGGCTGGTGCGCCTGGTCGGACCCGCCACCGCGAAGTACGTGCTGATGAGTGCCCGGACCTTCACTGCGTCCCGGGCCCAGGACATGGGGCTGGTCGCCGAGGTGCTGCCAGCCGCGGAGTTCGAGGCCGGCGTCCAGGCGCTGTTCACCGACCTGCGGGCCCGCTCGCGCTTCTCCATGTCCACCACCAAGGGCCTCATCGACACGGCCGGAGACCCCGCCACCGAGCCGGCGGTCCTGGCCAGCGTGTGGGACCGGGCGTGGACCGAGATGGCGGCCGGCCCCGACATCGACGAGGGCATCGCGGCCTTCCTGGAACGACGCGATCCCGACTTCGGCTGGCGGCCCGGACCCTAGCGCGCGGACTGGACCCTAGCGCGCGAACCGGGCTGTCTGCCCGGAGCAGGGGGTGGATACGGAAAAGGTGCCAGCGGCCGGGCCGCTGGCACCTTTCTCGTTGGTGCGGTTACCGCTTGGTGAAGGTCACGACCTGGGCCTTGTCGCCCGTGCGGTTGTGCAGGTGGAGGAACAGGCCCTTCTCCTGGTTGGCCTTCTTCTTGGCCATCGCCATCTTCTTCGGGAAGGCGTTGCTGTAGTCCTGGACGTGGGCCGTGAGGGTCTGGCCCGGCAGGTCGGCAAAGGCCGTGCCCGTTCCGGCTCCCTCGAACCACAGATCGGGATCGACCGCGTTGTACGCGATCCAGTCCGTGCCGTCGACCGGGACCTGGGCCCCGGACTCATCCGCGTTGTACTGGCTCCAGGTGGAAACTCGGTACTGGATCTGGCCGGAGGACTGTTCCGTCACGCCCAACGCGGCCAGGGAAACCGGCAGGCCCACCGTGTTCGTGTCGAACGTGTTGGAGTCCGTCTCGCCGGTCAGGCCGTTGGTTGGCCAGAGATCGACCTGTTCGCCGGTCTTCAGGTTGTAGGTCGCGGCGAGATCCAGGTCGAGCTCGTCGACGTTTGTGTTGAACGTGACGAAGTCCGCCTTGTTGTCCCCGTTGGTGTCGATCTCCACGTCGATCTCCGTGCCGCCGGCCAGATGGGCCCAGTTGCCGAAGGTGCTGATGCCGAAGTTCAACAGCCCACCGGCGACCCCGTTGGAGGGGGCATCGGAGGCGGCGCCGACGTACTGCAGGTCCATGGCGCGAGCGCCGGGGATCTCGTCGGCGGACTTCGGGAGCTTGGCGCTGGAGGCGCCGAGCTCGAAGGCGGAGACCAGGGACAGGACGCGCTCGTCGCCGTTGCCCAGCAGCAGGCCCTTGCCCTTGAGCTTGACGTTGGCGGTGGCCTTGTTCTTCTTGGTCGTGATGTTCTTCTGGTTCACGGCCATGTCGCTGGACGCCTTGGGGGCGGCCTGGACCGGAACGCGCAGGGCCGGCTGGCCCTTCGCGGTCAGTTCGATGCGCCCCGTGGCGTCGGCCAGGTACTGGCGGTTCAAGCCCAGCTGCTGCTTGTCCATCGTCGGATCCATGGTCTTGGCGAACTTCTTCGGGTCGATGGTCAGGGTGACCTTGACCTTCTTCGACTTGCCCGGCTGGATGCTGACCGTGCTGGCGCCCAGCGAGTAGCTGGCGCCCGGGATCGTCGTGGCCGGAATGTAGTCGAGGCGGTAGTGCTGGGTCCACTTCGACTTGTTCTGCACCGTGATCGAGCTGGTCTTCGTGACCTTCTTCTTGCCCAGTTCGATGACGCCGAACGAGAGGGAGGTCAGGTCGGGAGCGTCGGTCGCGTAGGCGTAGACGGGGGTCTTGATCGCGGCATCGGCGATGACGCGGCCGGAACCCACCCGGTTGGGACCGTAGGTCTCGCCGTTGGCTGCCTTGACATCGGCCGTGGCCGTGTTCATCACGATGGACTTGACCTGGTAGGCCGTGTAGTTGCCGGATCCCGCGACCAGGGCGGCGATGCCCGCGGTGAGCGGGGTGGCCATCGACGTGCCGGACATGACTGCCGGTCCATTGCCCGTGCCCACACCCGCGGATCCGATGAGGGTACCCGGCGCGGCGACGTCGGGCTTGACGATCCCGTTTGACCCGTGGACGCCACGCGAGGAGCTGGAATTCAGCGTGTCCAGGGCACCGGATTCGCCCGAGGCTGTCCCGATGAGGTCCTGATCGAGCTGCACCTGCAAGGTGCCGGCCTCGGCGGCCGGACGCAGCTTCTGGGAGTAGTCCTTGTTGAACTGGATGCCGGGAATCTTGGTGTTGCCGGCGATGCCGGCATCGAAGACGCTGCGCGGGGAGTCGAGGACGACGCCGGCGCCGCCGGCAGCTGCAACGTTGTTGAACCGCTGGCCCGAACCGCAGGGGAACGCGCCGTTCTCTTCCCACTGCAGCCAGACCCACTTGCCGTCGAAGTCGGTGCCGGCCGGGAAGGCATCGCAGCCGAACTTGTTCGAGGCATCGGGCACGACGACGGTTCCGGTGAGCTGGTCCTCGGAGGCCGCCGCGTAGTCGAAGTTCACCGAGTACTGTCCGGCGGCGGTGCCGGCCACCTCGGCCGGGGCCAGGATGCGGGCACCGTCTAGGGTGATCTTCGAGCCCACGGAGTTGGCCACGGTCAGTGACGAGCGGGAGTTCCCCGGCGAGCCTCCGACGTCGGTGACGTCGCCCGCGTTGCCCGAGGCGACGACGGAGAGGATGCCCTGCTGGGCCAGTGCGTCGACGATGTCGTTTTCGGGATCCTCGACCGGGGAGTTGTCCGAGCCGAGGGACATGTTCACGATCTGGGCCCGGTCGCTGAAGTCGCCGTCGTTGTTCGGATCCAGGACGTAGTCGAGGGCCTGGCCCACGACGTCGGAGGAGCCTTCGCAGCCGAAGACCCGGATGCCGACCAATTGCGCTTCCGGAGCGGAACCGGGGCCGATCTTCATGCCCGCGACGTCCTTGGCGCTGAGCGTGGAGTAGTCCCCGGAGAACGTCTTGCCATCCGCGTCGACCCCGTAGCCGGCGGCGGTGCCGGAAACATGGGTGCCGTGGCCGGCGGACGCGCAGTCCAGCGGATTGGCATCTGGCTTCGGAACGGGCTGGTACGTCTCCGCCCTCGGATCGGCGTTGTAGTCATCGCCGACCAGGTCCCAGCCGCCGATGAACTTCGCGGGATCGAGCAGCCCGGAGTTGGCCGAGGGCAAGGTATTGGATGCCTGGGCCTTCTTGTAGGCCTCGACGGTACCCGGACCGCCGAAATCTGCGTGCGTGTAGTCCACACCGGTGTCGAGCACGGCGATGGTCACGTCCTTGCCCGTCTCGTCCAGGGCCGTCCAGGCGTCCAGGGCCTTGGTGTCGACGACCGACCCCTTGTTGGTGGGCGACTTCGGCACGACGGCCGTGATCTTCACGACGTCGGGGCGCTGGGCGAGCGAGCGGATGGCATCGGCGTCGCCACGCAGGGCGACACCGGGCAGGGAGTTCGTCGTGTTGTAGACGACCTCGGACTTGGAGGCCTTCGCCGCGGCTGCGCCCTGTGCCTTGATGTTCTTGCGGATCTGCTTGACCTTGGTTTCGTTCTTTACCGGCTTGGCCATGCCGCGGGCCACGCTCTCCGACTGGGTGGCCGCGAAGGCACCTTCCCCGCTGAACTGGACGTAGGCGGTGACCTCGCCCTTCTTGCTGACCATGGGGCCGGAGACCTTCAGGTTCTGCAGGGTCTTGAGGTCCTGCTTTTTCAACGCCGAACCCCCGAAAGCCTGGGCTTGGCTTCCGGGGGTGCTGTTGATGTCTTTTGGCGCGGCATTGGCCGGAACCGACATGGTGGCGGCCAAGACGATTCCCGAGGCCGCCGCCACGACGGCCCGGGCAAGCCGGGGCCGGTGCGAGTGATTCATGATGCTCCTTGTAACCGATTGGGCGGTTTTCGGGGCACCGGTGGGGCGATTACCCCCGTGCGCCCCACGCCATAGCCTAAGTGACTGTGGTCACAAGTCAAGTAGTCGTTTTACATTTTTTGGGCAGGTGGATCCCGCATGTTGACAATGGTTTTGGGTCAATTTCGTGGGTTGACTCTGCTGGGCTCGGCGGGCGCCGAGCCATCCGGGCGGGCGCCGAACGGCGCTGTGAAGGCGGCCCCGCGGTTGGCTGCGGAAGGAGGGCGTCTGGCGCGCCCTCTGCAAAGCGGGGGAGCCGCTTTGTAAAGCGTCGACAGAATCCGTGAAGCATCGCGGAAAATGGCGATGAGGCCGCCGGAACGGCGCATGCGCCGAGGAACTAAAGCGGGAGCCGCATCCCCGGATGGGTGCGGCTCCCGCCGTCGTGCCGGTGGTTGGGTCAGGCGCTGGCGCCGCCCTGCCACAGGGCGTCGAAGGGGGCATGCGAGGTGACGCGGTGTTCGATGCCTGCCGTGACGAAGGCCTTGGCGGTGCGGGCCGCCTCCAGGGACGTCGCGCCCTTGGCCAGCTCCGCGGTGATGGCCGCTGCGAGCGAGCAGCCGGCACCGGAGACGGCGACCTCGCCGATCTTCGGGGCGGAGAGAACCTCGGTGGTCGTGCCATCGTGGTAGACGTCGACGGCCTCGCTGCCGGCCAGGCGGACGCCGCCCTTGGCCAGCACCGCGGCACCGGACGCCTCATGGATGATGCGGGCAGCCCGCTCCAGGTCCTCGACGGAGGAGATGGTGGTCCCGGAGAGCGACTCGGCCTCGAAGTGGTTCGGGGTGACGAAGGTGGCCAGCGGGAGCAGGTTCGCCTTCAGCGCCTGGTCGGTATCGAGGGCGTGTCCGGGTTCCTGCCCCTTGCAGATCAGCACGGGATCCAGCACGACGTTGCGCCACTGCTGGGAGCGCAGGGCGGCGGCGACGGTGTCGATGGTCGCCGGGCTGCCCATCATGCCCAGCTTCACGGTGTCCAGCTGGCCGGCATAGCAGGACTGGATGGCTTCGAGCTGGTCGGCGATCACCTGCGGGTCGACCGGGGTGAAGCGGTGGTCCCAGTTCTGCTGGGGGTCGAAGGCCACGATGCAGGTCAGTGCGGTGATGCCGAAGACCCCGAGCTGCTGGAAGGTCTTCAAGTCCGCCTGGGCCCCCGCGCCGCCGGTCGCCTCGGAGCCGGCAATGGCGAGGGTGATGGCCGGAGGGGATTGCTGTTGCGTGGAAGTCATGCCCCCATTTTAGGCCCGGTCGACGCGCTCCACGTTGCGCACGGCCCCGATCACGTCGTCGATGATGTGCCGGACGACCGGCAGCCGGGACAACACGGCGAGCCGGGCCATGAGGGAGGCGGCATTCGCGGCCAGGCGCCGGCTGCGGGCGCCATCCGGCGAGGAATCGTAGGCCCAGAAGATGATCAGGCCGCGTTGGACGAGCCAGAGCAGTTCGGGCAGGTCGTCGCGGATGGCGGCCGGTGGCCGCGGGAGCGAGGCGCCGACGGCTTGGCGCCAGAGGGCGAACTCCTTCGCCTTGGAGACGTCCGTGGTGTCGCTGCCGCTGCCGATGGCCGAGCGGATCAGCACGGGCCCGAAGTCGTGGAAGGGTGCCACGGCGTCCAATGCCGCGTCGAGGACAACCCGGATGTTGTCCTGCAGGTTGTTCCCCGAGCGCAGCCGGGGACGTGCGGCGCGCAGCTGGTTGTCGACCAGGCCGCGGGCCAGTTCGTGGACCAGGTCCTCCTTGGACTCGAAATGGTAGTAGGCGTTGCCCAGCGAGAGGCCGGATTCGGCCGCGATGGCGCGCATCGTGGTGGCCTGGTAGCCGTACCGCGAGAACAGATCGAGGGCGGCTTTCTGGATGCGGGCGCGGGTGGCCGCCGATTTTCCGGTCTTCGGGTCCATGTCTTCCTTGCAGCAGCGGGGATGCACACCAGCCTACCAATTTCTGAACATGTTCAATTCCGGTGCGGGGTGTGAGCAGGAGACGGGCGGAGGACCGCCGTCGTGCCCCGTGGGAGAATGGAAGGGTCAAGTGCTAATACAGCGGGCGGCGGCCCCGGGGAGACCTGGCCGGATCCGCGCCTGGCGAACCACTTCCAGAACGGGAAATCCTCATGCAAGCCACCCCCGGCGACCGCGCCGACATCATGCCGCCTACTCCGACTCCGACTCCAGCCCCGACACCGCCGCCGACCCAGACCCCGGCCGGCGGCCGGGCCCGCCAGGCGGTCTTCGCCTCGGCCGGCAGCCCCTACTTCTCCGCCGTGCTGGCGCTGATGGCCGTGGTGGTCATCCTCTCCAACATCGGGGCCACCAAGGGAGTGACATTCGGCCCGATCATCACCGACGGCGGCTTCTTCCTCTTCCCGCTGGCCTACATCCTCGGTGACGTGGTCAGCGAGGTCTACGGGTTCAAGGCCGCCCGGCGCACGATCGTCATCACCTTCCTGCTGGCCGCCTTCGCGTCCTTCTGCTTTTGGGTCATCATCGCGCTGCCCGCCGCCGACTGGTACACCGGCCAGGCGGCCCTGGAGCAGACGCTGGGCCCGGTGTGGCAGATCGTCGCCGCCTCGCTGTGCGGGTTCCTGGTGGGCCAGACCCTGAATTCCTACGTGCTGGTGTGGATGAAGGACCGGTTCGGCGAAAAGGGCCTGGTCGGCCGGCTCATGGGCTCCACCGGGGTGGGTGAGTTCGCCGACACCCTGATCTTCTGCTCCATCGCCGCCTCGGTGATCGGCATTTCCACGGTGCCGGACTTCGTGAACTACGTGCTGGTCGGCTTCGTCTACAAGACCGCCGTCGAGTTCCTCTTCGTGCCGGTCACCACGCTGGTCATCCGCTGGTTCAAGCGCCGCGAGCCGACCTACGGGGCCGCCCGCGCCTGAGCCGGTGCCCCGCGCGGGCCGCCGGCAGCGGCCGATAGGCTGGAGGACATGGACCCGCAGGATGCACCGCTGTTGACCGCGCGCGAGCTGGTGGCCGGCTACGGCGACTTCGAGGTCTGCGGCCCGCTGGACCTGGTCTTCGACCGCGGGGACGCGCTGGGCATCGTCGGCCTGAACGCCGCCGGCAAGTCCACGCTGCTGCGCACGCTGATCGGACGCCAGCCGCCGGTCTCCGGCCGCGCGGCCGTGTTGGGCGTGTTCACCGACGACACCTCCCACGTGCACCGCCGCCTGGTTTCCGCGGTCTTCGACGAGGACGCCTTCTTCGACTCGCTGACCGTGGAGGAGCACCTGCAGCTGGTCGTCTCCGGACACGGGGTGGCCGATGGGCAGGAGGCCGTCGACCGGGAGCTGGAGTTCTTCGAGCTCACCGCCGCCCGCGACGCCCTGCCCGGCGCGCTGTCCTCCGGCCAACGACGGCGCCTGCTGCTGGCTGCCGGGCTCATCCGGCCGGCCGAGCTGCTGGTCCTGGACGAGCCCGAACAACGGCTGGATCCGCCGATGCGCGCGAAGCTGGCGGTCCGCCTGCGCTCCCGGATCGCGGACGGCGGGGCCGTGCTGCTGGTGACCCACGACGCGGTCCTGCTCACCACCGTGGTGGACCGGTGCCTGATCGTCGACGAGGGGTTGCGCTTCGCCAGCGCCGACGAGGGTGCCGCCGCGATCGGCGGCGCATGAGCGCTTCGCCCGCGGGACCGGGTACAGGGCCGGCGTTCCCCGCCTGGGTGCCCGCCGGGCCGCCCACCGGATTCGACCCCGCCGCCACGACGCGCAGGTTGCGCCGGGACCGCCGCCGCTCCGAGCGGTTCGAACGCTGGGGGGACGTCTACGTCGCCGTCCTCGGGGTGGCGATCCTGCTGGCCTACGTGCTCGGTCTCGTCCAGTTCCTGGCCCAGGGGCTGCGCACCGGTGGCGACGGGGCGCTGGTGCGGGCGGGAGTCGCCGTCGTGCCCGCGGACGATGCCGGATCCGCCCTGCTGGCCCTGGCCCTGCTCGGGGTGGCCGGGCTGCTGACCGGACTGGGACCGGTCGCGGTGGACCGCGCCCAGGGGGTGTGGTGGTTCTCGCTCCCCGTCGACCGGGGACCCCTGCTGGCCCGGCAGCTGCGCCACCGCCTGGTGTGGGTCTTCGTCGGCGGCGTCGTGGCCTGGCTGCCGTTGGGGCTCTCGGCCGGTACCGCCGGCCCCTTCGGCTACACCGGGCCGCCACTGCCCGAGCTGGCGGCGGGGTGCGCGACGCTCGGCCTGGAGTTCGTGCTCTTGGGGTTGCTCGCCGCGGCCGCGCAGAGCGCCGGGATCCGCCGCGGCTTCTCCCGCGGGCTCGGCGTGCTCGGCGTGGTGGTGGTGCTGGTCTACGCGCTCGATGCGGTCGCCGGGGCCCTCGGCGCCGTTGGCACCAGGGCGGCCGGTGCCGCCGGGACCGTGTCCTCCACGTTCTGGTCCCTGCTGCCCTCGGCCTGGCCCGCCCAGGGCAGCTGGCTCCTGCCCGCAGCGCTGCTGCCCATGGTCCTGCTCGGCTGGCTGCTGGTGCGCCCGCGGCTCGGGCGGATCAGCACCTCCGACCTGCTCGATGCCGGCGGCACCAGCGGTCAGGCCGGAAATTCGCTGGCGCTGCTGGACGTCCGGTCGCTGGCCGGATCGTTCGCCCGGGGGCCGCGGCGGTCCTCGCACGTCCGCGACCTGTGGGCACGGCTGCTGCCCCCGCGCCAGGGCGGCACGGCGGTGGGGGCGCTGCTGCGGGCCGAGGCGCTGGTCCTGCTGCGCACCGGCACGGTGTGGGCACGGCTGCTCGTGGGCCTGGCCCTGCTGGCCGGGACCGCCACCG
>Ga0134125_10005413_pt1 | contig 14517 bp, 14 predicted proteins | sample KB31751_FD_96464 | JGI IMG/M metagenome (GOLD analysis project Ga0134125, IMG submission 96464) | Terrestrial soil microbial communities with excess Nitrogen fertilizer from Kellogg Biological Station, Michigan, USA - KB3-175-1 | ecosystem: Environmental > Terrestrial > Soil > Unclassified ... | reverse complement strand
CTCCCCCAGGTGCGGTGCCCGGTGCCGCATCCGAGGCGTGAGCCAGGCGGCTCCTACGAAGCCTCGCTGTCGGCCAGCAGCCGCGCCCGCAGCTCGCGGCGTTCGCGTTGCGCATCGGGATCGGGCACCGGGACGGCCGCCATCAACCGCTGCGTGTACAGGTCCTTGGGACGGCGCAGGATATCGTCCCGGCTGCCTTGTTCGACGATCTGCCCGTGGCGCATCACGACGATGTGGTCGGACAGGACGTCGATGACGCCGAGGTCGTGCGTGACAAAGAGGCAGGCGAAGCCCATCTCGGCCTGCAGGTTCTGGAACAGGTCCAGGACCTTGGCCTGCACCGAGACGTCCAGGGCAGAGGTGGGCTCGTCGGCCACCATGAGCTGGGGTTCCAACGACAACGCCCTGGCAATGCCGACGCGTTGCTTCTGCCCGCCGGAGAGCTCGTGCGGGTACCTGTTGCGGTAGTTGCGGGGCAACTCAACCTGGTCCAGCAGCGTCTCGATCTTCTTCTGCAACGCCGGGCCCTTGGCCACCTTGGCCAGGAACATCGGTTCACCGATGGATTCGCCGATGGGAAGCCGCGGGTTCAGTGAACTCGAGGGGTCCTGGAAGACCATGCCGATTTGCCGGCGGACCTTGAACAGTTCCTTGGAGGTCGGCTTGAGGCCGAACAATTCCGTCCCATTGACCTTCAACGACCCTTCGGCCACGGGCAGCAGCCCGACCGCGGCGCGCCCGATCGTGGTCTTGCCCGAGCCCGACTCCCCGACCAGGCCAACGACCTGGCCCTGGTGCACGGTCAGGTTGGCGCCCTCGACGGCGCGGAACGCGGGAACGCGGCCCTGCTTCGGGTATTCAATGGCCACGTCGTTGAGTTCCAGGACCACCTGGCGCTGGTCCGGCGCGGCGCTGCGGAGCCTGGCTTCCTCTGCTTCGGCCAGAACCGCCCGTTCGCGGATCTCAAGGGCCTCCTCGTCGGCCGGGTCCAGCTTTGTTCCGGAAGCGGCCGCGACAGCTGCGGCGACATCGACGCTGTGTCCCGGATCATCGCCGGTTCCCAATTTCGGAACGGCCGCCAGCAGGGCCTGCGTGTAGGGGTGCTGGGGCGCGTTGAAGATCTGCCGTGAGGTTCCGTGCTCGACGATCCGACCCTGGCGCATGACCGCGATGCGGTCGGACAGGTCGGCGACGACGCCCATGTCGTGGGTGATCAGTACGATCGCCGAGTTGAGCTTATTGCGCAGGTTGCGCATCAGGTCCAGGATCTCGGCCTGCACCGTCACGTCCAGCGCGGTCGTCGGCTCATCGGCGATCAGGAGCTTGGGGTCGCAGGACAGCGACTGGGCGATCATCGCCCGCTGGCGTTGGCCACCCGAGAGCTGGTGCGGGTATGACTTGAAGGCCTTCGCCGGATCCGGCAACTCCACGAGATCGAGCATTTCCAGCGCCCGCTTTTCCGCTTGTGCCGGGGAAATGGGATTGTGCAGGCGCAGGGTCTCCACGATCTGGAAACCCACGGTGTAAACGGGGTTGAGCGCGGTCATCGGCTCCTGGAAGATCACCGCCACGTCGTTCCCCCGGACCTGCCGAAGCCGTGACCCGGAGAGCCCCAGAAGCGACTGACCGTTGAGCTTGACCTCGCCCCGCACGCGGCTGTTCGAGGGAAGGAGTCCCAGCAGGGCCATGGAGCTGGCGGATTTGCCGGAGCCGGACTCACCCACGATGGCGAGCACTTCGCCCGCATTGACGTGGTAGTTGAGGTCGATGGCCGCGGGGACCCATTCCTTGTCGACACCGAAGTCGACGGAGAGGTTCCGCACCTCCAGGACAGGCTGGTTGCCACCCTGCGTGGGGTCCGGTTCGGGGAGGTTCTTCTTGCTCATCTCGTTCTCATTTCCTTCCGGCGGTGCGCTCGGCGGGACGGCGGCGGGTGGCGCTTGTGGCGCCGATTACATGACGGCCGCCAATCCTGAAACTATGGGGGTTATGACTTCTGCTTCTCAGGCATTCCGGGACTTCTCGTTCACCCCACGCGGACCACGCATTCTGGCGGTGGTCCTCATGGTGCTCGCAGCCGTCGGCGCCGTCGCGATCCTGGCGTCCGGCAGCCTGCACGCCTGGCCGGCCTGCCTGCCCCTGGTCCTGGTCGGTTACGCGGCCTGGCTGATGTTCTGGCTGCCCCGCGTGGACGTCCACGACGACGGCGTCACACTGGTCAACCCCCTGCAGACCCTGGTGGTCCCGTGGTCCGCGATCATCCTGGTGGATACCAAGTACGCCATGACGTTGGTGACGCCCAAGCGTCGGTATGCGGCGTGGGCAGCCCCGGCCCCGGGCGTCGTGTCCGCCTTGCGCGATGCGCGTCGCTCGGCGAAAACCGAAAGCAGGGACGGCTCCGGCGCCCGCTACAAGAGCATCCGCCCCGGGGACCAGCACAGCAGCGATTCGGGAGCCGTGGCCGCCGTCGTGCGTGGCCGTCTGGAACGCCTCGCCGAGGCCGGTGCCCTGGATGTCGAGACCACCGAAGACGCTGTCGCCCGCCGGCGCATCCACTGGGTGCATATCGCCGCCCTCCTTGTCCTGCTGGTCCTGGCCCTGACGCTGCCGTCCTTCGTCGTCTGAACGGGGGCCGGGGCGCGGCCCGGTCCGGTCAACCACGGCTCGGCGGATCCTCGCGTGGCGTTCCCCCGGCATCCGGCCGTCCCGACGGCCCGTCGGTGCGTTCGGCAATCGCGGCGGCAGAGACGGAGTCCTTCACGGCCGAACCGTGCACGCCACGGTCCTTCGCCTTTTTGGCATTGAACTTCTTCTGCCGTGGGTCGAAGGCGTCCCGCAAGCCGTCGCCGATGAAGTTGATCGACAGGCAGATCGCCACGATGAACAGGCCCGGGAACCAGAAGAGCCAGGGCCGGGTGCTGAACGCCTCCTGGTTGTCGGAGATAAGCGAGCCCAGCGACACGTCCGGTGGACGGACGCCGAGGCCCAGGAACGAGAGCGCGGTTTCCAGCAGGATGGCCGAGGACATGAGCAGGGTGACGTTCACGATGATCACGCCCACTGCGTTGGGCAGGATGTGCTTGAACATGATGCGGGTGTTCGATGCGCCGGCGATGTGGGCCGCGTCGACGAATTCTCGTTCGCGCAGCGACAGGAATTCGCCGCGCACCAGACGGGACAGGCCGGTCCAGATGATCACCCCGATGAAGAGGCCCAGCATGATGGTGGCCATGTTGCCAGACACGTGCGCGCCCGCAATGCGCCCGAGCACTGCGGCCAGGATCAGCAGCGGGATGATGATGATGATGTCGACGATGCGCATGAGCACCGCTTCGATCCAGCCACGGAAGTATCCGGACAGGGCCCCGACGACGACGCCGATGAACCCGCCGACGGCACCAATGACGAACATGATGATGATCGATTGCTGGGTGCCCCGCATGGTCATGGCGAAGTAGTCGCGGCCGATCCGGTCCTGCCCGAAGGGGTGGTCGCCCCAGTTGAACAGGTTCGTGAAGGTGGGGTGCCCGCCGTTGATCTGGGTGCTGAATTCCTCGTAGCTGTAGTGCCACCATCCGGGGACACCCAGGAAGCCGATGGAGGAAAAGGCCAGCAGGGCAATCAGCACGAAGACAACGATGGAGATGACGGCGGGTGTGTTGCCGATGAAGCGCTTGCGGACGATCGCGTTCTGCGAGAGCCCTTTGATTTCCTGCGGGATGACCTCGGGGTCGAGGCCATCGCGTTCGGGGCCCTCGGGGATCTGCCCGGACGGGGTGGCTGGATTGGGCGTGGTCATGCTTTAACCCTTACGCGTGGATCGAGTACGGAATAGGCCAGGTCGGCGATCAGGTTGAACACGAGGGCCAGGAGGCCGGTGATCAGGAAGACGCCCATGACCGGGTTCGGATCAGGGATCGGCAACAACGAGGCAACGAACAGGTTGCCCATGCCAGTGAAGGCGAAGACGCGCTCGGTGATGACAGCACCGCCGATGAGTCCGCCGATGTCGAAGGCCACCAGGGTGGCCAGCGGGATCAGCGCGTTGCGGAAGGCGTGGCGCATGACCACGGTCCGCTCCGGGAGGCCCTTGGCGCGCGCGGTGCGGATGTAGTCCATCTGCATGATCTCCAACATGGAGGCCCGTGAATAGCGCGAGTAGCTGGCGAGGGAGACGAGTAGCAGGGCGATGGTGGGCAACAGGAGGTGCGTGAAGTTGTCCAGGTTGTGGATCCACCAGTTGCCTTCGAGGTTCGGCGTCGACGAGCCGATGGTCGCGATGGGCCGTCCGCGGATGCGTCCGTTGTTGAAGTAGTTGGGCCACTCCACCATGAACCGGTCGAGCATGACGAGGCCGCCAATGAAGAATGCGGAGAGGGCCGCTGCGCGCATGGATTGCCCGCGGTCGAATCCGCCCATGAGCCAGCCCACCGCACACCCGACAAGGATGGTGACCGCTGCGAGGGCCAGGATCGCCCACCCTGTCACATGCGCGAAGAAGGGGTTGAGCACGTAGTACGCGATGAGTCCGAGCGGAACCATGATCAGGGCCGAGTACAGCGCCTTGCGGTTCTTGATCCCGGCGGTCAGCTGGGTCGCCAGGTACGCGACGCCGAGACCGAAGACGACGATCAGGATGGGGCCCAGGCCCGGGGCGCGGAACCAACCGGTCACCGAGAGCGCGACCATCAGCCCGGCAGTCACCGCGGCCCCGATGGCGAAGCCGATGGCCCGCTGTACGAGGGTCCCGCCCATGAAGAGCACGACGACGATGCCCATGCAGATCGCCGTGATGATCACGCTGGTCGGACTGAAGACCGGATTCCTCAGGAAGTCGTTGAAGCCGATGGCACCGAATTCCTTCAGCAGCACGGCGATCCAGAAGATCGGGAGGGAGAAGAACAGGAAGGCCATGAAGGTGACCGAGTAGTCGAGTGTGCTGTACTGGCGCAGGGCGGTGATGATGCCCAGGGCGATGCCGATGACGATTGCCAGGATGGTGGCGGCGGTAATCAGCAGGATGGTCTGCCCCATGGCCCGCCCCAGGGCGTTGACGACGGGTTCGCCGTTGATCGCCAGGCCCAGGTCGCATTTGCCGACGAAGGGAACGACGCATTGGGCTGCCCCGCCCAGCCATTTGAAATAGCGCAGGGGTGGCGGCGTGCCCAGGTCCAGCAGTGCAACGCGCTGCTGGATCAGTTGTTCCTTGTTCGGAGCATTGCTCTCGCGCAGGTCCTGCAGCGGGTCGCCTGCGGCGGCGGTGAGCTGGTAGACGACGAACGAGGCGCCCAGGAGGATGAGGACGGCGGTGACGAGCCGCCGAATGATGTAGGTCACCATGGAAATTAGCCTCTTGGTAGAAGATCCCGGGGATCACCCGGCAGTACTTTCGCTGAAGTGTAGTTCACCTCACAGCACCCGGGAAGCAGGGAACTCCCAATCACTTCCAGTGGCCCCGTCAAGGAACAATGCGGTACGGGACATGCCCGAACCAACCAGTGGGCGCCGCTCCACCATGTTGCTGGCTGGCGCAATGAAGCGCCGGGACCGCGAAGCTTGGTCCCGGCGCTTCAGGGCACGTGCGTCCGGTGATCCGGCGCCGTTACTTCTTCAGGTTCCAATCCCAGAAGTTCCACCAGACACCGGTCTGGTTGGACATGTACTTGACGCCCTCGACGTCCGAGGAGTAGGCGTCAACGCCGACCGACTGGAACAGCGGCAGGCCGTAGTAGGAGTCCCAGATCAGCTTGTCGATCTTGATCTGCAGCTCCGTCTGCTTGGCCGGGTCGGGCGAGACGATCAGCTCGTCCATCAAGGCATCGGCTTCCTTGTTGGAGAAGTCGTTGAAGTTCGAGGCCGAGCCGGTCCCGAAGATCTGCGGCACGCCCGTCACGCCAACACCCGAGGAGATCCAGCCGAAGATGGTGGCATCGTAGGTGCCCGTCCCCAGGGCGCCACCCCATTCGGAAGCCCCCAGCCCGCCGTCGACGACCTTGAAGCCGGCCTTCTTGGCGGAGGCTGCGATCAGCGAGTAGGCATCCGAACGGTTCGGGTTGTCCTTGTTGTACATGATCCGCACCGTGGGTGTCTTGCCGTCGAGCAGCTTCTTCGCGGCATCGATGTCGGCTTCCTGGTAGTTCGCCGAGCCGTTGTTCTTGGCGGACTCCTCGTAGCCGTCATTTGCCGGCACGAAGAGCTGGGAATCAAGCGGCTTCGCCTCCGGATCCAGCTTCTTGATGATCGTGTCGACGATCTGCTGGCGCGGAACGGTCTTCATGAAGGCCTCGCGCACATCGGCGTCCTTGAAAACGCCTGTGTAGTTGAGGTCGATGTGGTCGTAGGCCAGCTGCTCGCCCTTGTCGACGACGACCTGATCCCCGAGGGCGTCGAGCTGCTCGAGGGTGTCGGCGGATGCCTGTGGGGCGATGATATCGACTTCGCCGTTCTTCAGCGCCTGGACCTGGGCCGGTGCCTCGCCGATGTAGCGGACGACGATGGAGTCGACCTTCGGCATCGGTCCCCAGTTGTAGTCCTCGTTGCGCACGAGGGTCATCGACTGGTTCGGGACGATCTTGTCCACGATGAACGGGCCGTCGGAGAGGTAGAGCGACTTGTCCGTCGGCATCGACTTGGTGTCGTAGCCGGTGTTCCAGAAGTTCGCGACCTTCTTCAGGTCGGCGTCCGGCTTGGCCGGCTTGTCCGGATCGCCCTTGGGCAACGTGGTCAGGAGCTTGGTCAGGTCCTCCTGCTTCATGCCGGCCTTCTCGGCAGCGACGTGCGCCGGGGTCATCATGGCGAAGGAAATCTCCCAGTCGGCGAACGGCTTGGAGTACTTCAGCGTGATCGACCGGTTGTCGTCCCCGATTTCCGGAACGTCGGTCAGGGCCAGCCCGGACGTGTCGCCGGCGTAGTCGAAGTAGTTCGTGCCGCTGACGACTTCACCGTCGTCGTTGGTCTTCGCGTCGTTGAAGCGACCTGATTCGATGGCCCAGGCGAAGATCATGTCGTCGGCATCGACGGCTTCCCCGTCAGACCACTTGACGCCCTCGTTGATCGTGTACTTGACCGTGAGCGGGTCTTCGGAGAGGACCTCGTACTTGCCGAACTTCTCATTCTTGACGACCTTCAGGTCGTTGTTGATGTAGTTGAAGTTGGCCTGGGTCGTGTAGGCGATCTTGGAGTTGATGTCCACGTTGCCCTTGGCCGTGTTGCTGTTGAACGAGCTGAACGCGTTCACCTCGACGACGCGGACCTCGCCACCATTGCCGGCTTCTTCATTGCCGGCGGACGACGACGAGTCATTGGTGCCCGTATTGGCAGCGCAAGCGCTCAGTGCCAGGGCGGCGGTCGCGCCGATCGCGACAGCCTTGGAAATACGCGTGAAACGCATTCCGCCTCCTTGTGTTAGGTGTTCTCCAGCCGAGCTCTGCACTTGACTGCGACGATGCCACTGGCACGTGGCCCGCCTCACATAGAGAAACCTTAGACTGCGGACCCGCTTCTTGGATATAAAAATCTCGCTTCAGAAACCGTCGTTATGGAGTCGCAACTTTGGGAGAGATCGGTCACATTTCCCGCCGTTGTTCCGTGCGGACGTTTTTGCCGCGGGAAATCAAGGATCTGCTTCACATTGGTAAATGTCAACTACTCGACGCAGCCCCTCCGGCGATGCGGGGGTGCCCTGTAAATTTTCCCAACCACTCCCGGCGTGTCCTCGGTGCCCGGGCTTGTCGCTTGCCCGCCCAGCCTGGACATAATGGCGCACCGGAATCGGTGCTAAGCTGCGCGGCGCCGGTCGAGGGCAGGGCCAGTGGCTCTTGACGACAGGGGCTTCGCGGCCGGCTGGAACGTGCTAGTCGGCGACGCGCAGGATGAGTTTGCCGCGGGCGCTGCCGTCCTGGCTGGCGGCGAAGGCCTCGGCGAGGTCGGCGAGGTCGAAGGTGCGGTCGATGTCGACCGCGAGGCCCCCGTCGGCGACGCGGGTGAGCAAACCGGCCAAGCGCGGGCCGTCGGGCCGGACCCAGAGCCAGCGGCCGCCGGCGCCGGTGACGGCCGGATCGGCGATGGAGACATGCCGGCCGCCGGGACGCAGGACGGCCAGCGTCGTCTCCAGGACGCCGCCGGCGAAGTCGGCCACGGCGTCGAACCCACCGGGCGCGACCTCCTGCAGCCGGTCCTCCAGCCCTTCGCCGTAGGCCACCGGCGTCGCACCCAGGTCGGCGAGCTTCCGGTGGTTCCGCGGGGCGGCGGTGCCCACGACGTGGGCGCCGAGGGCGAGGGCCAACTGGGTGGCGATGGCACCCACGCCACCGGAGGCGGCATGGACCAGGACGCGGTCGCCGGGCCGGACCTCGAGGACCTCGATGCTGCGCAGTGCGGTCAGCCCCGTCAGCGGCAGCGCAGCGGCGACGTCGTCGGGGACGGCATCGGGCACGGGCGCCGCGTCGGTGGCGTAGATCGTGACGTATTCGGCGAAGGTCCCGGCCGAGACGACCTGCTTGCGGGCGTAGGAGGCCACCCGGTCCCCCACCGCGAATTCGGGGACATCGGGGCCGACCTCGTCGACGGTTCCGGCGACGTCCCACCCGGGGATCACCGGGAAGTGCGCATCCATCAGGGAGTCGAGCCCGCCGGACATCACCTTCCAGTCCACGGGGTTGACCGAGGCACGCGTGACGCGGATGCGCACCTCCCCCGGCCCGACCTTGGGCAGCGGCAGCTCCGTGAGCTGCAGGACATCGTTTCCACCGTAGGTGTCATAGGTCATTGCTCGCATGGTGACCCCAACCGCCGGCCGTCGTTCGTTATTCCTGAACCTTGCGTGCGTCAGGGCAGCAGCGGCTGGAAGTGCCGGCGGCACCTGGCCTGGTAGGTCCCGGTCCCGCCGATGTGCTCGGCCGTCGGCAGGAGCACGTCGGCGGCTACGCCGGGGGCCATCCGCTGGTGGAACACCGCGTCGTCGCCGCAGACCGTGCACACCGCCGTCAACTTGGTGACGTCCTCGGCCAGGGCCATGAGTTCCGGAAGCGGATCGAAGGGGCGACCGTCCAGGGTCACCGATAACCCGGCCACGGCCACGGTCGTCCCCGCGGCTACGAGGGCCGTGACCACCGGGACGAGTCCCGCGCCGAAGAACTGCGCCTCGTCGATGGCGACCAGGTCGAGGGAACGGGAGCCGGCGAGCGCAGTGATGGCGGCGGCCTCGGAGAGCGCGTGCGAGGGGATGCTCAACCCCGCATGGGAGGCGACCAGCTGGTGTCCGGTGCGCACGTCGAGTGCGTGGTTGACGACCTCCAGGTCCAGGCCCGCCAGCTGCGCCCGGCGTACCCGCCGCAGCAGCTCCTCCGACTTGCCCGCGAACATCGGCCCGCTGATCACCTGGAGGCGGGCCTGCCGTTGGCCCCTCCTCCGGTGCACGGCTTCGCCGTCGTGCTCAGTCATGGTCTTCACGCAGGCCCTCGAGGACGCGGAGCAGCCGCTGTGGCTCGTCCTCCACCAACCGGACACCCAGTTCGCGCATCTGGTCCACCGCCTGCCGGGCCGTGATCTGCTCGTGCTGCGTCGGGAGCCCGGGGACCCGGACGGTGCGGGTGGCCTCGGTGATGGTGACGTGCCCGTCGTCGGTGAAGCGCGAGGCGACCAGGTGGCGGAGGAATCGCCCGGATCCGGCGTTGGTTGAGGTGATGACGTGTCCGGTGCGCACGTCGACGGGCTGCACCGGGAGCATGTCGGTGAGGTGCTGCAGGTCGCCATCCCGGTATAGGGCCCATAGTTCTGCGCCGTCGACGACCGAGCGGCGCAGCTCGAAGACCCGTCCGCCCTCGTCGCGGCGCGCGCCATCACGCAGGGGCAAGGGACGCTGGATGCTGAAGCCGAAGCCCGGGTCCGCGAAGTAGCCGGCGCCCTCCACCTCGGCGACCACGGTCATGTGGGTCCGGGTACCGTGCGGCGAGTGGACCCGGCCCAGGTGGCGCCGGACGCCGAAGCCGAGGTCCTCGAGGGCCGCGGCGAACAGCTGGGCGTGCTCGAAGCAGTAGCCCCCGCGCCCGCGGTCGACGAGCTGGCGTTGCACCAGGGCCGGGGCCACTCCGGGATGCGTTCCGAGCAGCACGTCCACGTTGGCGAACGGGATCGTCGCCACGTGAGCCTGGTGCAGGGCCTCGAGCAGCCCCAGGCCGGGGTGCTCCCGGCCGATGCCAACCAGCGCCAGGTAGGCATCGACGTCGAACTCCGACTGGTGCCAAGATGCCCCGTTCAGGCCCAGGTCCTGCATGATGCCGCCTCCTGATGGTGCTCGTCGGTGCTGGTTCCTGCCGCCACCTTATCCGCTGCCCCGACGACGACGGCCCCGTTCGCGGGACGGCGCGGGGCAGCGTGTCCTAGGGTGAAGGAATGCAGGTTCTCGAGCACGGGGCCCAGGTGCCCGACCCCTTGTCCCCCTACCGGGCCGTCGATCGTTCCCGCCCCCGCCACGAGTGCTGGGTCATGGGGCACATGGTCGCCGGCATCGACGGAACGGCAGCGATCGGCGGGCGCGTCGGGTCGCTGTCCACCGGGTCCGACCAGTCCCTGTTCCGCGGCATGCGGGAACTGGCCGACATCGTGATGGTCGGGGCCGAAACGGTGCGCCTCGAGGGCTACGGCGCGGTCCGGCTCCCCGAAGCAGCCCGTGAACGGCGTCGGCGCCTCGGCCAGCCGGAGACCCCGCCCGTGGCCGTGGTCAGCAGGACCCTGGAGTTCGACTGGTCCACGCCGGTCTTCGCCCAGGCCCCGGATCATGCCCCGACGCACCTGATCACCTGCTCCGCCGCGGATCCGGAACGCCGGGCCGAGGCCGAGCGCCACGCCACGGTCATCACCGCCGGCCAGGAACGGGTCGAGCCGGCGGCGGCCATGCGGGCGCTGGCGGACCTGGGCCACCGCGTCGTGCTCTGCGAGGGCGGGCCCACCTGGCTCGGCGGGCTCGTCGCCGCGGACCGCCTCGACGAACTGTGCCTGTCGATCTCGCCGATGATGGGCGGGGACCCGTTGCCGGTCTGCCTCACCCCGTCCGGCGCCGGGACGAGCGAGTTCGCGCTGAAGGGGACCCTGGTGGAGGAGGACACGCTCTTCCTCCGCTACGAGAAGGACCGGCAGGAAAGCCCGCTGGAAGGGCCAGGCCATGCTTGAGGGCCCGTACGGAACGCTGCTCACGTCGGCCGACTCCGCCCTGGTCGTCGTCACGACCATGGCCGAGGGGGAAAGTGCAGGTTGCGTCGTCGGTTTCCACTCGCAGGCCAGCATGTCGCCGCGCCACTACTGCTTCTGGTTGTCGAAGGCCAACCACACCTACCGCGTCGGCCTGCGCGCCCAGCACTTCGCCATCCACTTCCTCACCGCAGATGACCTGCCGATCGCCGAGGCGTTCGGTACCCGCACTGGCGATGACACGGACAAGTTCTCCCCACTGGAAGTCGAGACCACCGAACACGGGGTCCCCCTGCTGGCCGCATGCCCGAACAGGCTGCTGCTGGATCGCCTCACCCTGCTCGACAACGGCGGCGACCACGTCTGCCTCACCGGGCACGTGGATTCCACCCACTGCGAGGGCTCCTTCACGCCGCTGCGCCTCTCCGACGCTGCGCACCTGACCCCGGGCCATGACAACGACGACCGTGCCATCCAGCCCTGACGCGCCGCTGCCCCGGGCAGCATCCGATAGACCCCACGACAGGCACCCGGACCTGCACCGGGTACGACGGCGGCAGGGTCACCTCCGGGGATCGGGTCCCGTATCGATCGTGGAGACCAGGGCAGTCTCCACGGTCAGCACCTTCCTGGCGAAGGAGGCATCGGCGTAGAACACGAAGTAGTCCGGCCACCGTCCGCAGCGCGCTGTGTCGCTACCAGGCACGGCCCCGCAGGTCGATGGTTCCGGAGGGCCACTCCGCGAAGGCCCTGCCGACCGGCAACACCATCAGGGGCTGGCCCGGTGCCTCCTCGACTGGGGTTCCATCCCGCCCCACCAGGCGTTCGGGCGCCAGGACGCGATGCCATCCGCAGGATGCGTAGAACGGCACGACCTCCTCGCGGCATCCGAGGTATCCGAAGTCGATGTCGCCGTGGTCCGCCATGGCCTGTGCCGCGCGGTGCATGAGGCTGGCGCCCAGCCCCAGGCCGCGTGCACGTGCGGCGACCAGCACGCCGCCGACTCCCCCGATGGTTGTCGGGGTGCCACCCACGCCGATGACCCGACGCGCCCAGCCGACGTGTCCGACGACCTCGTCGGCCGATCGCGCGATGACATGCACCTCGTGCGGCGCATAGCCGTACGGCTGGTCCGGGTCCCAGGGCCCGAAGCCGCACAGGTACTCGCTGTCGAACAACGTCCGCAGCGCGGCCAGGGCAGCCGGGTCGGGTGCCCCCTGTGCTAAGACCTCGATCTGGATCATGGCCTCCATCCTGCCAGCGCGGCGCGGGCAGGTGGTTTCCCGCACGGGGGGACGCGGGAAAACCTCCTCAACCGATGGATACCCGACCGCACTATGGTGGGTGGATGACCGGCGAACGAGTTCTCCAAATCGGGATGGACCCGGAGGTCATCGACTTCTCGGGGTGGCCGGGCCAGGATGCGGCGACACTGCGCCGTCGCGTCGGCGAGGCCGAGGCGGCGCTCCGGAGGGCTGGTTTCGAGGTCACTGTCTGCCTGCTGCACGATGATCCCGACACGGTCGACGCGGCGGTTGCGGCGTCCTTCGCCCACGGGGCCTTCGACGTCGTCGAAATCGGGGCCGGGCTGCGGATGTCCCCTGAGTACACCGTCGTCCTCGAGCGGGTCGTCAACCTGGTGTCCAGAATCCAGCCGGGTGTCCACGTCTGCTTCAACGATTCACCCGAGACGACCCTGGAAGCGGTCCTGCGCGGTATCCGGAGGTGAACTCGAGGTCCACCGCCCCGCCACCCTGGACAACGAGCGACCACCAAATGTCTCGTCTGCCACAGAAGCGGCATGCCAGGATGGACCCATGAACGTCACCGTCCACGAATGGGAAGCGTCCGTCGCCGATCTTTGGGAGGGCTTCGACTCGTTGGATCGCGAGGGCGGAGTCGCGGCGATGCGCGAATTGGCCGACACCTGCCCGGCGGCCGATGGCAGGGCGGCCTTCGAACTCGCCGGCATGTACGACTCGATGGGCTTCGAGGCCGACGCCGGAGCCGAGTACGAGCGGGCCCTCGAGCTCGGGCTCGACGAGGCCCGGCATGCGCAGCTCGCCGTCCAGTACGGATCGACGCTGCGCAACCTCGGCCGCCTCGACGAGGCGCTCGCAGTCCTGCGGGCAGCGCCCACCCATGCGTCGACCGGCTCGGCACCGCTCATCGTGTTGGCCCTGACCCTGCACAGTGCCGGGCGCAAGGACGAAGCGCTGCGGGTAGCCATCGAAGCGCAGGTCGATGCGCTGCCCCGGTACCAGCGGTCCATGGCCAATTACGCCGCCGCGCTCACCGGGCCCATCGACCCGACCGGACAACAGGCACCCTGAATCGACGTCCCGCCGCGCCCGGCCGCCGGACAACCCCCGCGCCGCGGGGAAGACACGAAGTCGGCGATCAGATGGATAGGCTGGCTTGATGGCGACAGTTATCCTCGTGCGGCACGGCCGCACCGCAGCGAATGCCTCCGGGCTGCTGGCCGGCAGGGCCCTGGGCATCAGCCTGGACGAGGCCGGGCGCGACCAGGCGGCCCTGGCCGGAGAGCGGCTCGCGGCCGTTCCCCTCGTCGGAGTGGTGTCGAGCCCGCTGGAGCGTTGTCGGGAAACAGCACAACTCATCCTCGACCGCCAGTCGTGTACGCCGAAGGTTCCGGTCGAACCCGACATCAACGAGTGCGACTACGGCCAGTGGCAGGGCCGGACGCTCAGCGAACTCGCCAAGGAGGACTTGTGGCCGATGGTGCAGTCCCAGCCCTCCGCCGTCGTCTTTCCCGGTGGGGAATCCATGGCCGCGATGCAGGCGCGTGCGGTGGCAGCGATCCGCCGCCACGATGCGGCGTTCGAAGCCGACCACGGGCCCGCGGCCGTGTGGGCAGCAGTCAGCCACGGGGACATCATCAAGTCGATCCTCGCCGACGCGCTCGGCATGCACCTTGACCTGTTCCAGCGCCTCACCGTGGGTCCGGCTTCCCTGTCGATCGTGCACTACGGCGCGGGCAGGCCGAGCGTGCATGCGACGAACACCGACGCGGGCGACCTGTCCTGGCTGTCGAACGGCATCCGCTCCGGCGATGCGCCGGTCGGCGGCGGTGCCGGACAGAGGGCGCCAGGAACCACCTGCGCCTAGAATATTGACATGCCTACACGTGTTCACGAGTTTGACTGGCCCGATCGGGTGGTCGTTGGCACCCTTGGCGTTCCGGGAGCGCGCACGTTCTATCTGCAGGTGCGCGCCGGGGCACAGGTCGTGAGTGTCGCCCTGGAAAAACAGCAGTCGGCTGTGCTCGCGGAGAAGATCGACGAAATCCTCGACCAGCTCATTGCCATG
>Ga0134125_10005411_pt1 | contig 14520 bp, 16 predicted proteins | sample KB31751_FD_96464 | JGI IMG/M metagenome (GOLD analysis project Ga0134125, IMG submission 96464) | Terrestrial soil microbial communities with excess Nitrogen fertilizer from Kellogg Biological Station, Michigan, USA - KB3-175-1 | ecosystem: Environmental > Terrestrial > Soil > Unclassified ... | reverse complement strand
GTCGCCGACCATGCCCTCGGCCTGACCCGCAAACTCCTGAGCCGCTCCGGCTATTCGATCCTTGTCCATGGCGTACTCTCTCGTGAAAGAAACTGTTGAGAGCTAACAGGCAGGATCGGTTTCGGTTCCGGCGCGCAGCCGCGATGCTGGCGTCGAGCGCGACGACAGCGGCCTTGGGAAGCAGCAAGCTACTGCTTCGCCAGCGCCAGTGAAAACTCGCCGTTGCGAACGCGCGCGGGCAGCCCCTCCACGAATTTCGCCACCGCCTCCTCGCCGTAAGTGCCGACGAGTTCGGCGAGCGCGGCGAACAGGCTGGCTTGCGCGAGGCAGTCGCCATCGACGCCGTCGTGCCGCGCCTCGGCCCAGGCCTCGTTCAGGTAGCTGAGCGCTGCGCGCTTCTGCTCGTGGTCGGGCAAGGCGTCGCGCGCAGGATGAAACAGCATGGGGGAGCGCATCAAACCAGAGAGGGACAAAATTGACGCGCTTTGGAACGGCAAAGCGTGTCGAATGCGGGACAGGTGTAGCATGCGGGGCGAGCGCGCCTAGACCAGTTCTTTAGGAAAGGTTAACGGCAGTAATAGTTCAGGCTGTCGCTTTCGATCCACAACCTCAGCAGGGCAGTCGCAATTCGGACACCAACACGCGCAAGCGCGAAGCGATCATGGGCGCGAAGGGCTGGGCGGCGCAGGCCATATCCACAAGCGCGCCTAGCTGGCAACGAGGGGCGTCGCGTCGTGTCGGTCCGGACCGCCACGCCTAATTGGCATAACGCGCGGTGAGGTCGCGGGAGATTTTGGCGCCCTCCTCGATATAGCGGCGAATCGCGACCAGCGCGGCCGGCGTGCAGGTGCGATAGGTCTGCTGAAAGCCGTTATAGCCGCGGTTGAAGGCCGCGATCATGCGGGTACGGCGTTCGCCGGACGGCGTCTCGGCATCGATCAGCGCCTGCATCTCGTTGCGCCATTTGTCACCTTCGTTGCTGCCGCAGATGTTCCTGAGATAATGCAGCGCGCCCAGGATCTCGGCGAGCCGCTGCAGGTCGCCGTCAAATGGCGCGGCCGGTGCGGCGTCGTCCTTGGCCGGCAGGGATTGCTCGGCGCGCACGGGCGCCGCAAAGCTCAAGCAGATCAGGAGGAGGACGGCGAAAAGGCGTTTGGGCATGAAACGGTCCGACAGAGCCCCGCCTGATAGCCCCTTAAGTGCGCTGGAAGCAAGGCACGGCGCAGCGATCCTCAATTCGCAAGCAGCCGTGCCGCAGCGTCCAACACCTCGATGAGGCCGTCGGTGAGCTTGAGATCGCCGAGTGCGCCGGTCGCGAGCCATTTGAAATCGTCGAGTTCCTCGTTGAGCCGCGGCTCGCCGGCGCGCCAATGTGCCGCGAACGACATGATCAAATAATGCCCACTCCCCGGGACCGACGGCAACACCTCGCGCCAGCCGGCCAAGCCGACAATATCGATCGCAAGGCTCGTTTCCTCCTCGATCTCCCGCGCCAACGCCGTGTGCAGGGATTCGCCGAATTCGACGCGCCCGCCCGGCAGCGAATAAACGCCCTTGCCAGGGGAGCGGGCGCGCCGGACCAACAGCACGTTACCGTCGCGGAAAATGGCCGCGCTTACCGCGAGTTGGGGATGCTGCGGGCGAGCGGGAGGGGGAGGCGGGGCATCGGGCATCAATGGGTCATGATATAGTCGACATTGGCTTCCGTGCCGCCATTGATAATACCACCGGCAGCCGCCACCAACTCTTTTAGCCAGTTCGTCGCCTGAATGGCGAGCTTGGCGCGGGTCTTGTCCTGCTGCACCTGTCCCATGGCCTCGCTGACCGCGGTCAGAATGTTTGTCATGGTGCCCGTGATCTGATCGAATTCGGCGCGGATTTCGGGATCGGCCGCCTCGTATGCCGAAATCGCGAGATCGCGCGCCTTGAAATTGGAGGCGATGAAATGCTCGGCGTAGGAGAGCGGCCGCCACTGCAGGAAGTCATCGGCGCATTCTGGCATGTCAGGAATCATCTCGAGCAGCATGATGGCTTCGTTGAAGTGATTGAGATAATCGGTGGCGAGCCCGGTGCGGGGATTGATGTTGGCGGCTTTCAGCGCCGCGGCGCGGCCCGCCTCGTCGGGGCCCGTCGCTTGCGATGCTAAAGGGGAATGGTCAAATGGTGCGGCCGACGAGGTCATTGTTCGCAGTGTCAGCAGGCTGAGTTAAAAGCGGCTGAACGGATGCTTATTTAGTCGATCGAATGTGCGGACGATTTGTCATTACCTCGGCTCCCGAGGCCTTGCGGCGGATTTTCGGCTATGTCGAGCAGCCGAATTTCCCGCCGAGGCATAACATCGCGCCGACACAACCTATACCTGTGGTTGTCGTCGAAAACGGCGCGCGGCATTTCAGGCTGATGCGCTGGGGGCTCATTCCGTCCTGGGTGAAGGACCCGCGCCAATTCACCCTGCTGATCAATGCACGATCCGAGACGGTGCTCGAGAAGCCAGCGTTCAAGAACGCCATCCGGCGGCGGCGCTGCCTGGTCCCCGCCGACGGCTACTACGAATGGCAGGCGGTAAACGGCCGCAAGCGGCCGTTCTTCATCTATCGCCGCGACAGGCAGCCGTTTGGCCTTGCAGGGCTCGTGGAAACCTGGATGGGTCCCAACGGGGAGGAACTCGACACGGTCGCCGTCGTCACGTGCCCCGCCAGCCGCGAGCTTTCGGTGCTGCATCCGCGCGTGCCGGTCGTGATTGTATCAGACGATTTCGCGCGCTGGCTCGATTGCAGCGAGGATAGCGGTGAGCCCGTCATGGCGCTGATGGTACCACCGCAGGAAGGCACCTTCGCCTGGCACGAGGTCTCGACGCGGGTCAACCACGCCGACAACGACGATCCGCAATTGCTGCTGCCGATCACCGCCGAGGAGCGCGCCGCGGAGGAGCAACCGAAGCCGGCGAAGCGGCCGGCGCGAAAAGCGCCGCCGGTCGCAACCGATGACGGGCAGGGGACCTTGTTCTAGGCTCCTTCACAGGCATCTGGTGCCGCGAAGATCGTTCCCGATCGAGCCTACAGATGGATTTCCGCGGTATGGACCTCGGCTCGCGCTTTGCTTGGCCGGGACGACGGTCAGATCAAGCGGCGCTCACTTGAAAATGTTCAGCGAAAAATATTCAGCGTCGCGTGTTGCAGCAGCATGATGGTCTTCGCATCGGCAATGCGGCCGTCGGCGACCATTGCCATCGCCTCGTCGATCGCAAGTTCCAGCACCTCGATATCCTCGCCCTCGTCCGCCAGGCCGCCGCCGTTGCCGATGCACATCTCGGGCTCATATTCGGCGACAAAGAAGTGGATCTTTTCCGTCAGCACGCCCGGGCTCATGAAAGCTTCGAACACCTTGTGGACGTCGTGTAGGCGATAGCCGGTTTCCTCTTCGGCCTCGGCGCGGATGCGCGCTTCCGGCGACGCCTCATCGAGCATGCCCGCCGCCGCCTCGATCAGGAGATCGTCGTAGCCGTTAACATAGGCAGGAATACGAAACTGGCGCACCAGAATGACGGTCCGCCGCGCCAGATTGTAGGGCAGGATCGCCGCCGCATTGCCGCGGTCAAAGATATCGCGACTGAGCGTCTGCCACTCTCCGTCGGCTCGGCGCCACTCGAAGCTGATGCTCTTGAGCGTACCATAATTGTCGGAGAGCAGGCGCTCGCCATTGAGGCGGATGCGATTGGAAATGCTCATGAGGTGAGTTCAATCGTCCTGGCTATGGGGTAGGCTCGCGCCCATCGAGCCACTTTGCAAAGGTTACACGCTCCTGGTCGTAGTAGCCGAGCGATTCGTAAAAGGCGCGGACCTGGGTATTGTCGCCGCGAACCATCAATTGGAGTTTCTGAATTCCGCGTGCACGGAGCCAGTCTTCGGCAGCTGTCATGATCTCGCGACCATAGCCCTTGAAGCGGTGCTCAGGATCGACAGTGACGTAATATACCCAACCGCGATGCCCGTCGTGGCCTACCAGCAGCGATGCCACAAGCGCACCCGCATTGCGCCCCAATAGAATCGTAGCGTTGCTTTCCTTTCGTACCAGCGCGATGTCGCTCGCCGGATCATTCCACGGGCGGGTCGAACCGCAGCGCTGCCATAGCGCAACGACTTCGGGAATGTCGTCGTCTTTGATCGCCGCGATGATCAGGGCAGTGCGGATTGCGGCGTTCATAGCACCTTGCCGGGGTTCATGATACCGAGGGGGTCGAGCATCGCCTTTATCTGCCGCATCAGCTCGATCGCGATCTTGTCCTTCACTTCCGGCAGTTCGTCGCGCTTGAGCACGCCGATGCCGTGCTCGGCCGAGATCGAACCGCCGAGCCTGAGCACGATGTCGAACACGACGGCGTTCACGTCGTGCCATCGCGCCAGGAATTCGGCTGCATCGGCGCCGATCGGCTGGCTGACATTGTAATGGATGTTGCCATCACCCAGATGACCGAACGGCACCGGCCGCGCGCCGGGAATGAGCTTCACGACCGCCGCATTGGCCTCGGCAATGAATTCGGGCACCGCGGCAACGGGCACCGAAATGTCGTGCTTGATCGAGCCGCCTTCCGGCTTCTGCGCCGCCGACATTTCGTCGCGCAGCTTCCAGAAGGCCTGCCGCTGGCTCAAATTGGCCGAGATCACCGCGTCGTCGATGATGTCGTCTTCCAGCGCCTTGGCCAGGATCGCCTCCAGCGTAGCGCGTGCGTCGTCGCGCGGCGATGACAGCTCCATCAGCACGATCCATTCGTGCTTGCCGGAGAAGGGAGCGCGCACGTCGATGCCGTGACGGATGGAGAAATCGACGGCGACCTCGGCGAGCAATTCGAAGCTCGTGAGCGTGCCGGCCGCCTCGTTCTGCGACAACGACAACAGTTTCAGCGCCTGCGCCGGCGATTTGAGGCCGACAAACGCGGTCTCGATCGCCCGCGGCTTCGGAAACAGTTTGAGGGTGGCGGCGGTGATGATGCCGAGCGTGCCTTCCGCCCCGATGAAGAGGTTGCGCAGGTCGTAGCCGGTATTGTCCTTCTTCAGCTTGGACAGGAGGTTCAAGACGCGACCGTCGGCCAGGACGACCTCCAGCCCCAACGCCATTTCGCGGGCTACGCCATAGGCTAGCGCCGCGGTGCCACCGGCATTGGTGGAGAGATTGCCGCCGATGGTGCAGCTTCCTTCCGCGCCGAGCGAGAGCGGGAACAACCGATCCACCTCAGCGGCACGCTGCTGCGCGACCTGGAGCACTACGCCGGCCTCGCAGGTCATGGTGTTGGAGGCGGGGTCGACCTCGCGAATTTTGTCCAGCCGCCTGAGCGAAACCACGACCTCGCCATGATGCGGGGTCTGCCCGCCAACGAGGCCCGTATTGCCGCCCTGCGGCACCAGCGCGATTTTGTGTTCGGTCGCGAGTTTGCAGATCGCTGAGACTTCGGCCGTAGAACCGGGGCGCAGCACGAGCGGGGAGCGGCCATGGTACAGGTCGCGCTCTTCGGTGACGTAAGGCGCGATGTCGCTCTGATCGGTCACGGCATATTTGTCGCCGACGATCTTCTTGAACTTTGCGATCAACTCGGCCGGCAGCGGCGGCACGGATGAGGATTGGACGATGTTCATCGTTCTACTTTCTTTAAGTCCTTATGGCCTGTCATTCCCGCCCAGCGGCTGCGCGGCGCAGCCGGTCGTTGATGGCTTCGCCCAATCCGTGCGGCGGAACAGGCATCACCGCAATCGTATGTGCGCCCGTCGTGTCGAGCATACGAAGATAACCAAAAAGACGGCTGGCCGCTTCAGCCAGGTCGCCGCTTTCTGACAGGTTCCTTGAACCGACTGCGTTATCGCAGCCCGCGATCTCGGCCTTGCCGAAGGCCAGCAAGGCCTCGCCGGGTTTGAGGCTTTGCGCATTGAGCCGGACTTTCGCGCGCGGCGCGTAATGGGAGGTCAGCATTCCCGGGGCCCGCGGCTGGGCGCCGTCGCTCTCCGCCTCCGCCGGCGCCAGCGTCAGGGGCCGGCCGAGCACGCGCTCGATCTCCTCGCGCGGCACGCCGCCCGGCCGCAGCAGCATCGGGCTGCCGAAACAGCCGACGATGGTGGATTCGACCCCGACCTCAACCGGGCCGCCGTCGATGATCAGGTCGATCCGCCCGGCGAGGTCGCCTCTGACATGCTCCGCCCTGGTCGGGGAGACGTGACCGGACAGATTCGCCGACGGCGCCACCACCGGCTTGCCAAGCGCGGCGAGGATCGCCTGCGCGGTCGCGTGGGCGGGCACCCGGATGGCGATGGTGTCGAGCCCCGCGGTCGCAAGCTCCGCTACCTCGCAATCGGGCCGTTTCGGCAGCACAAGGGTCAGTGGTCCCGGCCAGAACGCCCGCGCCAATGCGCCGGCGGCCGCGTCAAATCGCGCGAGCCGGCCAGCCGCCTCGAACCCCGCGACATGTGAAATCAGCGGATTGAACCGGGGGCGGCCCTTGGCCTCATAGATCCCGGCGATGGCGGCTGCATTGGTGGCGTCCGCACCCAGGCCATAGACGGTTTCGGTCGGGAAGGCGACCAGGCCGCCGGCCGCGAGGCACCGCGCCGCTTCCTTGATGCTGGCCTCGCTGGCCGGCAGGATCTCGGTGGTCAGGCTAGTTTTCACGTGAGAACAAAATCCCTCGGCCGGGCTCCTTGCGGTGGGCGAAACCCGACGCTATAAGCCGCGGTCTCAGTCGGAGTGTGGCTCAGCCCGGTAGAGCACTGCGTTCGGGACGCAGGGGTCGTAGGTTCGAATCCTACCACTCCGACCATCTTTTCAAGCCCTTATACTTTCGATGTTTTTCGTGCGCAACGAAATGCGCAATGAATCGGCCCGGTCTGGGCCGCCATCCCATGGTGGCGAATTTGGCGAGCGGTGTCCCGTGCTTGCACGGATGGCTTGAGCAAGGCACCCATCACTTCCCTAGGGAACCAAAGGCCGCACGCCCCCTTTCGCGCTCGGAGCGGGAACTTTGGGGAGATCGGGGATATCTGGGCTTGGACCAATCTCAGCCAGGGACGTCGCTGCTGACCTGACAAGGTCTTCATTGGCGTGAGTTGCTTGTTTGGCCCGACTTTCGACGTCGTCTGCTGTCCGGGTGACAACAGACCTGGGTCGAGCAAAATCCGTGGGTCTCGGATGGGCCAGGGCTGATCCGTGCACCGCAGCAAGGATCCTACTCGACCGCCTCATCGGCGCAGGGCAAGCCGCAGGACCAGCGCGGCTGATAAGTGCTAGATTTTCGAGCATAGGGTTGGTGAGCTTTCGGGAGAGGACTGTGGGGCGACGCGAGTTCATCGCGCTCCTCGGCAGCGCGGCGGCAGTCCAACCGTTTCGCGCGCTGGCAGAGATCCCGTTGGAGCGCATCCTCTATTTCACCCGTTCAGCCGGTTACCGGCATGAAGTCATACCGCTTTCCAAGACGATCCTGACGCAGCTTGGACGCGACTCCGGTGTCTTTGAAGTCACTGCCACGGAAGACACGTCTGAATTTTCGACCGAAAACCTCAAGCGCTACGCCGCGGTGATGTTCTATACGAGCGGAGAACTTCCGATGAGCGGCGCTGAAAAATCAGCTCTTCTCGAGTTTGTGCGCTCGGGCCGCGGGTTCGTCGGCGTTCATTCGGCCACGGACACATTCTACACTTGGCCGGATTATCTCGATCTGATCGGCGGCTACTTTAACGGTCATCCCTGGCATCAGTCCGTGGCGATCGAGGTGGTTGATCCCGGTATCCACTGGCGGCGTTCCTCGGGAAGTCGTTCCAAATCGAAGACGAAATCTATCAAATCAGCGACTTCGACTATCGCGGATCGCACGTGGTCCTGCGCCTCGACCCAAGCTTGGTCGATCCTGGCAAGTCGGGTGTGCATCAACGATTCTACGGCTGGCCTCTCGCCTGGACCCGATTTTACGGCCAGGGGCGAGTATTCTATACGGCACTTGGGCACGAGGCATCAGTCTGGCAGGACGCTCGCTACCAGAGGATACTCACGAACGCTATCTTTTGGTCCATGCGAAGGTCGCACTAGGGCGACGGTCTATTCGAAAGCGCTGCAAAACCGCATCGCAAAAAGGCAGTGGCTCCGGCACGAGTGCGCGACCTCGCATTTGTGCCAGCACCTCAGAGATCGTCGCCTCCGCAGTTGAGTTGTCCCTTTTCGGCGACGCCTTTCGTGCGCGGACGGAGTTCTGAGCGATATACCTTAGTATATGCCTTTGCATCCCTTCTCATGCTTCGCGCTTACGCTCGTATAATTGAACGACCGTGAATGATTCGTACCCTCGTGAGTACTTCAGAAAGGAACGCACAAACAACTCGCAACTTCTCTCTCCAGAAGCGCGACTGACGAGCAGCGATCGTGCGTCTGTAGAGGACGCGAGTTGTGTTCCGAAATCATGATCAGGTCACGGCTCTGCGAGAGGTGAATCGCACACGCGCGGTAAACAAGAGTTGGCTGGAATAATCATTACAGGGAGCCATCTGTCCTATAGCGCCACGGCACCTGGCCTTCTCGTTTGTGATCCAGCTCCGCTCCGTGTGCATGATTTGCGGGTTGATTCGAGGACCACTGAAATGAACGTCGTGATACAGAAGCTCAACGGGTTATGGCACCTCATTGTCGGATCCTGTCAGATTCGAACTCCGTTTCTGGAGACTCAGAACCGGGAGTTGGTCATTGCATATGCCCGGCGGGTCTACCCGGGTGCCAAGATTTTCGAACGCGACTGATTTTAGCCCGCATCACTTGCAGGAATGGCGACGGCCATCACGGCCGTGGAGGGCGCCGGATGCGGGGGCGTAGGAATGATAGCGCTCGGCGCAGGCTAAGGCTGTAACGGTACCTGTTGCTCTATAGACGCTCGTTGGTCCGAAGGCGGGAGCAGCCTCGCCAGGCAGCTCCAGACCCATTCTGCCGGCAGGTGTTAGCGCGCCTCCATTGAGGACGTCCCGGTTGGGTATTGCGACTGAAAGGCGCCCGGGTCCGAGGCCGCCCACTCCTGCAACTGGGCGCTTGCAGAAGTTACCGCGCCCATCGACACCATCGCCGCAGTAACAAAAGTCTTCAATCCAATCATAATCGTTCTTCATACTGTTGCTTTGTGCACAGCATTTGCGCCGGCTATGATGGCTGCGTTGTTGAAGGCGATTCCTGCAACTAGCCAGGAAGATAGGTAGGCATGACGTTTGAGAGCGCCCACCGAATGGGCGCCACGCTTGCGCGAACAGCGCAAATGACTGCGGCTTCGAGCCGCCAATCGTGTCTCCGATCAAGATTCGAAATCGGTTCTGTCGATGACCGAAATGTCGCTTTGGAGATCGGTCAGGCGAGATGGAAATTCGTTCATTGTCGTGATCAGGCCCAAAGATGTGGCTAGCAACGAGAGCATCCATCCATGTTGCGGGATCTTTATATGGCTGCCCAATATCCTGGATGGGCCGAACAGCGGACTAAGCGGTCCGCTGTTGGCGCGGATCGATCTCTACGCGGAATCGACCGAAGTAGATCGGCTTGGTCGGCAATCCGGCCGCAAGGCGAGATTAATCAAGCTCAGGTGCCCTCGAACTTGAACGACACGTTGAGCTTGGCGCGATACGCTTCGATTTTTCCCTTGGCGTCCAGTTGCAGATCGAGTTCGACGACCTCGGCAACGCGAAGATCTCGGAGGGATTTTGCAGCTTGCTCAACCGCCTTCGCGGCGGCTTTTTCCCAGGATTCGTTGCTGGTACCGATCAGTTCAATGACCTTGTAGACGCTCTCAGTCATGTGGTCCTCCCGTTCGGTATGAAGCAGGAAACAGGTACTCCTGCCGAGATCAAATCTGGCATCAAGATGTCGTGCTGAAAAGCCCTTGCATGGTCGCAGGCTGCACCGGAACATGCCCGAGCCCTGGTGCGCCCACCAAGGAAGTCAACGACTTGCGCCATCGACAGCTTTGCCATTCTGGTTGATCGCTCATTGGCTTGGACGGCATAGATCACTTATAGGCTTATCGCGGAATCGGAGACCCGTTCGCTGCACAGCAAAGTCTTTGCGCCTCCGAGCCGGCCATCTATAAGGCCACCAGCGAAAAAAGATCGTTGGAACGACGGGGAAATTCGCTGAAACTCTCTAGGGGACACGGAGCAGACGCGATGCGAATCCATCGCCGGAATTTCCTTGCAGCTTCGGGGGCGCTCGCCCTGTCGGGCGGCTTCTCGCGCATCGCGCGCGGGGCCGCGAGCACGAGCCTCTATGATCTTGAGCGCTTCGGCCATGCGCGTATCCTGCACATGACGGATACGCACGCGCAGTTGCTGCCGGTCTATTTTCGCGAGCCGAGCGTCAATCTCGGGGTCGGCGCGATGGCAGGCCATCCGCCACATCTGGTAGGCAAGGCCTTTCTCGGCCGCTTCGGCATCAAGCCAGACGGCGCTGAAGCTTATGCCTTCACCTGCTTTGATTTCGAGAAAGGGGCTCAGCGCTTCGGCAAGCTCGGCGGGTTCGCTCATTTGAAGACGCTGATCGACCGCCTGCGCGCCGATGTCGGACCCAACCGCTCGCTGCTGCTCGACGGCGGTGATTTGTGGCAGGGCACCGCGCTCGCCAACATCATGAAGGGTGCCGACATGGTGGAGGCGACGAACCTGCTCGGCATCGAGGCGATGACCGGGCATTGGGAGTTCACCTATGGTGAACAGGTGCTTCGGGACAATCTTGCGCACTTCAAGGGTGAGTTCCTCGCGCAAAACGTATTCCTCACCGATGAGGCCGCCTTCAACGACGCTCCGGCATTCGATCAGGCATCAGGGCGCGTGTTCAAGCCGGCCACGATCAAGGAGGTCGGCGGCTATCGCATCGGCGTGATCGGCCAGGCCTTTCCGTACGTGCCGATCGCGCACCCGAAGCGGTTTACGCCGGATTGGACCTTTGGCATCCGCGACGACGAGATGCAGAAGGTCGTCGATTCCTTGCGCAACAAGGACAAAGTCGACGCGGTGCTGCTGTTGTCGCATAACGGCATGGACGTCGACCTCAAGCTCGCGAGCCGCGTCACCGGCATCGATGTCATCCTCGGCGGTCACACGCATGACGCCGTTCCGCAACCGATCCCGGTCAAGAATGCGACTGGCACGACGCTCGTGACCAATGCCGGCTCGTGCGGCAAATTCCTCGCCGTGCTCGATCTGGAGATCGGCAAGGGGCACGTCGCCGACGTGCGCTATCATCTGCTCCCGGTGTTCTCGGATTTGCTGAAGCCGGATCCGGCGATGGCGGCACTGATCGACAAACTGCGGGCTCCCCATGCGTCCATGCTCACGGAGAAAGCCGCGACCGCCAAGCAACTGCTCTATCGTCGTGGCAATTTTTCCGGTCCGATGGACCAACTGATCTGCGAGGCGCTGCTGAAGGAGTTCGATAGCGAGATTGCGTTATCGCCGGGTTTCCGCTGGGGCAACAGCGTGCTGTCCGGCCAGACTATCACCATGGAAGACGTGCTGGCGGAAACCGCGATCACCTATCCGGAAACCTATGTGCAGGAAATGACCGGCAGCCAGATCAAGGATGTTCTCGAGGACGTCTGCGACAACCTGTTCAATGCCGATCCCTATCACCAGCAGGGCGGCGACATGGTCCGCACTGGCGGCTTGTCCTATGCGTGCACCCCTGCGGAAAGCATCGGGCGGCGGATTTCCGATTTGGAACTCGCCGATGGGCGCCTGGTTGAGGCGGGAAAGAGCTACAAGGTAGCGGGATGGGCTTCAGTCAACGAGCAGAAGGGCGCACCGGTCTGGGATGTGTTCGTCAAGCATCTGCGCTCTGGAAAATTGCCCGAGCCGACCGGCACAGGCGTCACCCTGAAAGGGGTGAACGACAATCCCGGTATTACCTATTTGGGATGAGGCAGGCTGCGGCGTATCGGCTGTTTGTACACGGCCATCAACGCACATCCGCGATGAACTCGCCGATCTGTGCGATCGCCTTGCCGGCTTCGGGCAAGAAGGGCACGAACAACTGCCAGACATGCGGCATGCGCGGCCAGACCTCGAGCCGGGTGCTTGGATTGTGTGATTGCAGCTTCTCGGCCATGCGTACGGCATCGTCCCGCAAGATCTCATCGCCGCCGACTTGGATCAGCACCGGGGGAAGCCCGCCGGCATCGCCATAGAGCGGCGAGGCGTAGGGCGAGCGCGGATCGGCGCCGGCGAGATAGTAGTCGGAAAATACGGGCAAGTGATGCACGTTCAGCATCGGATCGGACGCAGCGTTCGAAGCCAGCGACGCGCCAGTCAGCGCCAGGTCGGTCCAGGGAGACAAGGCCACCGCGGCCACTGGAAGCGGCTTGACCTCGTCGCGCAGCCGCATCAGCAGGCCGAGCGTCAGTCCGCCGCCCGCGGAGTCTCCCATCACAAACAGCTGCCCGCCCTCGGGCGTGTTCTGCGAGAGCCATGTGTAGGCGGCCATCGCGTCGTCGAGTGCCGCGGGAAAGGGATGTTCGGGCGCAAGATGATATTCCAGGGCCCAGACGCAAGCACGGAAAGTGTCGGCCATCCGCCACGTGAAATGTCTGTAATGCGTGGGCCCGCCGGAAACGTAGGCGCCGCCATGGAGATAGAGCAGATTACGTTTGCGATCGGAACGATCCGTCTCGATGCGATAGAGCGTGCGAGGGCCAACCTTGACTTGCGTGGTCCGGCAGCGCGCAGGCGGATGCGGTACCAGGTGCTCCGTGGCATGCATGTTGCTGCGCCAGGTCTCGAGGTTGAACTCTCGACTGCGCCGCTTGAGGAAGACGCGGACGCCGAGGCGCAGGAATTCGGCACGCAGACTCATCCAGTCAATTGTCCAGAGCGCGATGGAATCAGGTTGAATCGCCATCGCATTCTAGATTCCTGTTTGAGCGTGATCTCCGCGCAAACCCTTCGCGTTTGTCGCGGGGAAAACCGCCTCACACTTTGCGCTAACGCGCCCCCGCGGGTCCGGATCATGCTTTAGCCGCTCACAGCTTTGGGCGGACGCAGCCGTTCGATCTCGCCTGGGGCCTCGTCGGCAAGCAGCCCATCTTCGATGTGAACGATACGGTCGGCGAATGGAATGACGCGCGGATCATGGGTGACGACCAGCACCGCGCGGTCGCGCTCGTGCGCGATGTCGGCGAGGCTGCGCATGATCGTGCGCCCGTTCTCGCCGTCGAGCGCGGCGGTCGGCTCGTCGGCCAGGATGATGGAAGGGTTGGCGACGATGGCGCGCGCGATCGCGACCCGCTGCTGCTCGCCGCCGGAGAGTTCGTTCGGTCGCGCGCGAATCTTCGATTCCAGCCCGACCCTGGCCAGCGCCTCATCCGATCTTTTCACGGCTCTGCGGCCGTGCTCGCCGCGGATGTCGAGCGCAAGCTGCACGTTCTGCACCGCCGTCAATGTCGGGAACAGGTGGTAGGACTGGAATACGAAGCCGATGTGGTCGCGCCGAAGTTTGGCGAGGGCCTCCTTGTCCAGGTTGGAGGTCGACGTGCCGCAGATCGTGACGGTACCCGACGTCGGCGTCAACATGCATCCGAGCACGAGCAGAAGTGTCGTCTTGCCGCTGCCGGAGGGACCCATCAGCAGCGTCAGCTCGCCGCGCCTCACCGACAGATCGATGCCCCGCAGCGCGTGCACCTCGCGGGCGCCGCTGCCGAATTTCCTTATGACGGATTTGGCTTCAATGATGCAATCGGTCATCTCATCGGTCATCGCATGAACACCGTCGCTGGGTCGATCCTCACGATGCGGAAGATGGCGCCGATCGCCGAAATCACGCACATCACGACCGTCAGCGCCAGCAGCGCTGCGACCAGCCAAGGCGTAATGACGATCGGCAGCGCGCTTTTTGCCGTCATCCGCACCACCACGGCGCCGATCGCGGCCGCAAAGGAAAAGCCGATCAGCGCATTGAGCAACGCCTGATAGATGATGACGTTGTAGATATAGCTGTTGGAAGAGCCCATGGCGCGCAAGGTCGCGAATTCGCTCAAGTGATCCTTGGTGCTGGAATAGAGCGTTTGGGCTACGATGACAGTGCCGACGATCGCGCCGAGCAAGGCGCCGGCAAACAGAGCGGCACCGGCGCCGGTTCCGAACAGCCAGAAGTCGTGGCTGCGCTTGCGAAACTCCGCCGTCGAGAGCACCCCCGCATCGCCGACTTGAGCCTTGATCGCCTCGATCGTCTTGCCACGATCCGCGTCGGGCTTGAGCCGCACCAAGAGATCGCTGGCGCGGTCCGGTGGGGTCCCGGTGTAGGTGCGCGCATTCTTCACATCGACGAAGACGTAAGGCGTCGTCGTGAAGGAGCGTATCCCGTCGGTGACAGCAACAACTTTGACGCGGCGGCCGCGGATTTCCGCGGTTCCGCCGACGCCCTTGACGCCGAGGCGATCAAAATAGGAGTGGTCGACGGCTACGGTGGGGCCTTGCGACAAGGCGCGCACATCGCCGTCCACCACGTTCCAAGGCTGCAGGCCGCCAT
>Ga0134125_10005410_pt1 | contig 14522 bp, 15 predicted proteins | sample KB31751_FD_96464 | JGI IMG/M metagenome (GOLD analysis project Ga0134125, IMG submission 96464) | Terrestrial soil microbial communities with excess Nitrogen fertilizer from Kellogg Biological Station, Michigan, USA - KB3-175-1 | ecosystem: Environmental > Terrestrial > Soil > Unclassified ... | reverse complement strand
GAAAGAAGCGCACGGGATCCCCTTCCGGCAGTTTCTCCGTCCAGCGATTTCCGAAGCCCAGGGCCGGCGCGATCAGAACCAGGGGAGCCTTCAAGGCGATGCGGGCCGCCTCGAGCGCGACCACGGCTCCGAGCGAGCTGCCGACGACCACCGCGGGAAGATGCCTCTTGATCTCCCAGAAGGACAGTCGGGCCATCGAGCGGAAGCTCAATCGCTCGAACGACGGGATGTTCAGGTCCGGCGCGATGATCCGAACGTCGGGCATCGACCGGGCCAATGCCGCGAACGAGAGCGCGTTGGCGGTGATGCCGTGCGCGGCCAGCACCACGGAAGCGTCCGGTGGGCCGAACTCGTGCACCGCCAGCCGGCCGCCCTCGACGTCCACGTAACGGTCGGGCATCTGGTGATCCTGCTGGTCGTCGGGCACACGCGGTCCTTCCTCGTCGGGGCGTCCATGGTTCGGCATCGGGGCCATCCGGCTGCGAGTACATCACCCCTAGACTCGGCTCGGTCGACAGGAGGAGCCGGTGGCCGAGTGGTTCTCGGGTTCGCCGTTCCTCATTGCCTTCGCCGCGCTGTTCGGCATCGTGTTCGCCCGGGCGCAGCTCACCTACTGGGCCGCCCGCGGGCTGGTGGCCGGTGCGGGCCGGACCCGGCTGGCCGACAGGCTCGACGACCCGAAGACCCTGCGGATCACCGCCGCGCTGAACCGGTGGGGTCCGCCGCTGATCACCCTGTCGTTCCTGACCATAGGCATCCAGACCGCGGTCAACGCGGCCGCCGGGCTGACCAGGATGACCTGGCCGCGGTACACGGCCTGGATGGTGCCGGGCTGTTTGGCCTGGGCGGCCATCTACGCCACGGTCGGGCTCGCCGCGGCTCAGGCGTGGATCGCGCTCGCCGCCCGATCGGCGTGGGCCCCGTGGATCGGGTTGGCCGCGGTCTTTGCCGTGGTCGCGCTGGTGATCGTGGTGCGTCGCCGCACCGACAGCAACCGCGGCCAGACCGGCGTCGGCGACTGATCCGGCCGGCTCAGATCCGGGGCGGTCCGGCGGCAATCCGCCGGTTCACGAAGTCCACCAGCGGCTCGCCGTTCTCCGGTGGCTGCCACTTCGACTCCAGCCACCACGTGCAGCCGGCCTCGGCCCAGGGCCGGACCAGCTCGGCCGCCGCCTCGGCGTCCTCCGCGGGGGTTTCGCCCTCGCTGGTGACGTCCACGTCGGGGGCCGCGCCGTGTCCGGCCAACCAGGTCCGCATCGCCGGTATGTCCTCGACGGCGACGCCCTCGGGGACCACGCCTTCGCACCGCGCACCCCGCAGCAGTGACTTGGGCTTGCCCCAGCGCACCGGGACCCAGACCGGGATGCGTTCGCGGACCCCGCCGCCGGTGGCGAAGTCGGGCCCGCCACGGCTGAACGTGTAGTGCTCGCCGGTGTACTCGGCGCCGCCGGCCCAGAGCGTGCGCATCAGGTCGATGCCCTCGTCGAGCATGGCCGCCCGCACCGCCCGCTCGGTCGGCTCGGCCGGCGAATGCGGCAGCACCGCCTCGACGGCGCCGATGCCGACGGTCAGCACCAGCCGCCCGCCGGACAGTTGATCGACTGTCTCCGCCTGCGAGGCCACCTTCCACGGCCGGCGCCACGGCAGGGGCGTCAGCATCGTGCCCAGCACCACGTTGCGAGTGCGGACGGCCATGGCACCGAGCAGGGCCCACGCGTCGACGCCGTACGCCGTTTCCCAGGTGAAGACCCCGTCCCAACCGGCGCGCTCCGCAGCCATCGCCTGCTCGACCTGCTCGGATGCCGCGCCGCCCGGCAGGATGATCCCGTAACGCATGCGTGCTCCCTCCGTTGCTGTCCACACACTGTCCTCCCCGATACCGACAGCAGCCTGAGCCTCCGCGACCCGGGGAGCGGACGGCGGTCGGCAGTTACTGGCAGGCTGCCGACATGGCCAGACGATTCGGTATCACCGTTGACTGCGCCGACCCGATCGCCCTTGGCGCGTTCTGGTGCGCGCTGCTCGGCTATCAGGAGGAGCCGCCGCCGGCCGGCTACCGGGACTGGGCCGCCTACGACGCGGCCAACGGCATCAGCGCGGAGCAGGCGAACGCCGGCATGACGATCGTGGACCCGGCCGGGACCGGGCCCCGGATCCATCTGCAACGGGTCCCGGAGCCCAAGGTGGGAAAGAACCGCTGGCACCTGGATGTGGTCGCGTCCGACCGGACAGCGGCGGGCCTGGACGACGCCGTCTCCGCCGCCGAGTCACTGGGCGCGCGCGTGCTGCGCCGGTCGCCGGATGCCGCGGATGTGTTCGTCGTGCTGGCCGATCCCGAGGGCAACGAGTTCTGTCTGGTGACCTGATGATTCTGCTCGGTTCAGGACGGACGGATGGGCGGCGGCGTCGGCCGCCTGGGGTGCGACCGCGATCGCCACCCCGACCAGCACCGCGAAGCCGAGCACGCTCGGCCACCAGGCGCCGAGCGCGAGTCCGGCCAGCGAGACCACGGCCCAGGCCTGGGTTGCGGCCGCCGCGGCTGCCGACCACCCCGCCCAGCGGGCGAACCATCCGTGCAACCGCCGCAGCGCCTCGGACGACCGGACCCGGGCGGTGAGCAGTACGGCCAGGCCGCGCACGAGCCCGAAGAGCAGACAGATGCCCAGCGCGGCAAGCGGTCGAGCGGTCAGCACGGCCAACCCCACCGTCAGGTACACCGCTGTCGTCATGATGTAGGTGGCGAAGCCGGAGCCGATCTGGATGCCGAACCCGGTGGCGTACAGCCATCGCCGATAGCGCACCAACCAGGTTTCGTCGACCTGCCGCGGATGCTCCGGGAGCCGCAAGCCGGCCCAGTGCCGCTCGGCGGCCAGGGTCAGCAGCGCGACCACAGCACCGACCGCACACCAGACGGGTGCCGGGATCGGAATGCGCGCCAGACCCCAGGCGGCCGCCGCGGCCGGGAGAGCCAGCAGGAGCGAACCAACGACCGACCCGACCACGAACCACGACGCGGTGACCGGGTAGCGGTGGCCACGACCGCGTTCGGTCGCCGGGGTGAGGGTCGAGAGCATCGACAGCCCACAAGGTGACCAGGTCGAGCGCATGGCGGCCACCACGGCCACCACCATCGGCACCGCCAACGACGTCACGGCCCACATGGTCATGCCCGCACCACCTTTCCGGTCGCCGGGTCGAGGACCAGGCTGCCCTTCTGGAAGTCGATCCGCCGCTTCGATCCGGTGACGTAGGGATCCGTGCGGGGTAGGCCCATGCCGGCCACCGCGCCGGCAGCGACGAACGCCCGATACAGCGCACCGGGCACGTAATGCACCCCGGTCGACCGACCGGAGTAGATCGCGCCGTTCTCCAGCGAGACCCGACCCCAGCTCGCGTTGCTCGTGACATCGGTGACCGGCAGCCCCATCCCGGCGTTCACCCCGCCGATGGCCAGCCACTTCGCCCAGTACGCGTCGCGAAGCAGACGGCCGCCTCCGGACGGCGTGTAGAACAACCCGCCACCGACGAATCGTTGGCCGAAGCGGCTGTGTCCGTAGTCCTTCTGCTCGGCCATCGGGAGTCCGATCCCGGAGTTGACGCCACCCACCCTCGACCAGGTGGAGTACAGGGGCGACCGCACGCTGTGGGTCCCGGACGCCGACGAACGGTAGATGGCACCCCTTTGGAACGACACCCTGGTCGTCGCCCCGGCCGTTGTCACCCGCGACGTCGGATAGCCGAGGGTGCCGGTGGAACCGCCGAGATTGCGGTACAGGGTCAACATGTCGCCGCCGAAACGTTGGACCGGCTCGCCGGCGAGGGTGTAGATCACCGCGTGGGCCAGGTGGTGGTAGCGACTGCCCGACACCCCGTTGCGCTCCGGGGACATGGACTTTCCCAGTTCGCCGCCAGGGCCGCCATGGTCGTACCAGTACTCGTCCAGCGTGCTCGGGCACGTGCCCAGCAGACACGGCGCCGAGTGGTTGACCGTTCGGTTGTCGGTCAATGATGTGGTACCGCAAGCCTTGTCGAATTGCCAGGGCGGAGTGCAGGTCACCACCCGGCAGACCACCGGGCCATAGCACGAGATCTCCTGGTGGCACTGGCCGTAGCGGAACTGATTGCAGGCCACCCGGCGCTGGTCGCAGGTTCCGCTGGCACAGTGGCACTTCCAGCCGGACGCGCAGCTCGCGTTGCAATCGATGTAGTACCGGGCCGATCCGCAGCAGAAACCCGACCGGTCCGCCTTCCACCAGCCGGCTACGAAGGATCCGGGCGGGCACTGGTTGGCGCCGGTGACCGTGCAACAGAACGCCGACCAGCCCTCGTTGCACGCTGCGCCGTCGCCGCACACCGTGGCCATCGCGGACAGTGGTCTGGTCGCGTACTGCACGGGATGCGTGGCCAGGGCCGAACCCACCACAGCCGCACCGGCGAGCAGTGACCGCCGGCCCACCTTCTTGGCCGCCCACCGGGTCGACAGACCGGTGACCAGCCGCTCGGTCAGGGTGGTCATCCCCGGCTCACCTCCGCGGGCCGATCGTGGTGTGCGACAACACCGTCCGGGTGCCGGTCAGCAAGGTCGGGGCGAACCGGATGGAGCCGACCACGACGTAGAGGCAGAACGCCCGGCCGGCCTCGGTGAAGAACCGCTGGTAGCCGAGCTGGCCGGAGATCCGGCGCTGCAAGGTGTCCGGCGCGAACTCGGCGACCCGCGGGACCGGTCGCGGATGGTCGAACAGGGCCGTCCCGACGCACTCGTCGCCGTATTCGACCAGTGCCATCAACACTCCCGACTCGCCCATCACGTCGACGGCCCCGGAGCCGAAGTCACCGCGGTCGGGCGGTAGGGCGAAGTTGCCGGCATGGGTCACCGGGAACAGCCGTCCGCCGATGCCGTCGTTCTCGCCCGACAACGGCGCGGGCGCCGCCGCGGCTGCGAGCGCCGAACGGCCCCGGGCGGAGGGGGGTGAGGTGGGCTCGGCGGCGGCGCTCCGGGCGGCGGCGCTCCGGGCGGCGGCCGCCGGGCCGGCCACCGTACGCAGCCCGATCCGGCCTTCCCAGCCGGCCGGTAGTTGCAGTGAGATACCCTGCGCTGACAGTGGGATCATGAGGCGGCACCAGGCCGTCCGCCGTCCGGATACAGGCTGTCGTCCCCCGGTAGGACGCCGGCGGCGAGCAACTCACGGTCCACCCTGGCTTCGCGATCCAGGTCGCCCGTCGGCCGGTGTCGGTGCTCGGTCCCGGTCCCAGGGGTCAGGTACCCGAGATCGCCGGTGGCTCGGGCCAAGAGCCGAGACACCTGCTCCCAGGACGGTCCGGTGCCCTCGCCCTTGACCCGTCCGGACCTGCCGTCCACCGCCACCACGTACGGCGACCCTGGCACCCGGAAGTCGGTCCAGGCCCGGCTGGACATCACCAGGTCGACTCCGGGTGGTGCGACCTCGAGAATGGCGCTGGGGCTCTCCTCCTCCGGCCCCTTGGTGACGATCACCACCCGGGTCCGGGGTGGCAGCGAGAGCCTTCGGTCGGCCAGGTCGGTGAAGAACCGTTGGCAGGTCGAACAACCGGAGGACAGGAAAACCGCGACCGTGTCGGTCGTCATGCCGGTGGTGCGCACCAGCACCGACTCCCCGGTCGGGGTCACGCCGGAGAGGTCGGCCGCCGGCGCGCCCGGGACCGGGTCGGGTAGGGGGGCGGGCCCGCCGGACGGCGCGGGTATGCCGGGGAAGGTACGGAAATCGGGGCCACCGACCTGCGCCGGAAATCCCGCCGGCGATCGGGCATCGCTGCCGGCGGGGTCCAGCTCGTGCAGGCGCCGCAGGATGGTGGCGTGGCTGCGCAGCAGCCCGGCGACCAGCACGGTCAAGGCGGCAACCACGACGCTGAGTCCGATGACCGCGGCGGTCATCGCGCCTCGATCGCCTTGCGCGCGTCGACCAGGGCGGGCAGCACGGTGAACGCCAGGAAGCCGACCGCCACCAGCAGCGCAACCACCAGCACGTGGGCGACCGCCTGGGCCGGGGTGTCGAGACGCTCGGCCAGCGGTGCGGGCGGGAGAACCACCGTCGCGGCGGCGGCCACGGTGAGGACTGCGTCGACGATGACGTGGGTGCGATTCATCGGGCTGCTCGGTGCGCCGAAGCAACCGCAATCGGTGGCGGGCCCGGCCGAGAGCCGCCAGGCCACGAGGGTGAAGCTGAGATAGAACACCGTCAGCACGATCGCCCAGGCCCGGCCCCCGGCGCTGAGCGCGGCCACCGCGACGACGACCTCGGCACCACCCAGGATGCGCGCCACCGGCCACTGGCCGAGCACATTCCAGCCGGGCGGATGCAACCGGTCCAGCGCCGCGGTCACCCCGGCCGGGCGGATGAGCTTGGCCACCCCGGCGAAACCGAGCAGCACCGCGAGTGCGTCGAAGATCCCCCCGGCAGGCGCCATTCCCGTTACTACCATCGACCCGCACGCGCACGGAAGACCCGGACCCGGTCATTCTCGCCGCGGTCGCCGGCGCATACAGACACATGCCATCCATCGGACTAATTCACCCTCCGTTCATCCTGGACCGATATGTGTACCGGTGACGGCTCGCCAGCTCGACAAGCCGTGCGGAGAAAACCGGAGTCGTCGGCGTGGAAACAGCACTGTTCGTGGTCGCGCTGGTCATCGTGACTGCGCTGTTCTTCGATTTCACCAACGGCTTTCACGACAGCGCCAACGCCATGGCCACCTCGGTGGCCACCGGGGCGCTCAAACCCAAGCTCGCGGTGATCATCGCCGCAGTGCTGAACGTGGCCGGCGCGTTCCTGTCGACCGAGGTCGCGAAGACCATCTCCGGCGGGATCGTCAACGATGCCCTGGTCACGCCGACGATGGTCTTCGCCGGGTTGGTCGGCGCGATCCTGTGGAATTTGATGACCTGGTTGGTCGGCCTGCCGTCCTCGTCGTCGCACGCGCTGTTCGGCGGGCTGATCGGCGCGGTGATCATCGGGGCGGGCACCAGCGCCATCAACTTCAGCACGGTGATCTCCAGGATCCTGCTGCCCGCCGTCGTCGCTCCGCTCGTCGCCGGTGTCGCCGCGGCGGGCGCCACCTACTTGGCCTACAAGCTCACCCAGGGTGCCCGCAGCAGGCGAGCCACCAGCGGCTTCAAGCACGGCCAGACCATCTCCGCGTCCATGGTGGCGCTGGCCCACGGCACGTCGGACGGGCAGAAGACGATGGGCGTGATCACCCTGGTGTTGATCACCAGCGGATACCAGGCGGCCGGCACCGGACCGCAAACATGGGTCATCCTCTGCTCCGGACTGGCCATCGGTCTGGGCACGCTGTCGGGGGGCTGGCGGATCATGCGAACCATGGGCAAGGGCATCGTGGACATCCAGGCACCGCAGGGCTTCGCCGCCGAGACCTCGGCCGGCGTGACCATCCTGGCGTCCTCGCACCTCGGCTTCGGACTCTCCACCACCCAGGTGTGCTCGGGGTCCATTGTCGGCTCCGGGGTGGGCCGCAGCCTGCACGAGGTGCGGTGGTCGACCGCGCGGAAGATGGTCTACGCCTGGCTGCTGACCCTGCCGGCGGCGGCGCTGGTCGGCGGCATCGCCGCAGCCGTGGCCAACACCGGTATCTTCGGCACCGTGGTGATCTTCGTGGTGCTGATCGCCGCATCCCTCGGCATCTGGGTGGTCTCCCGCCGCAACCGGATCACCGCGGCGAATGTCAACGACTCGCCCGACGTGCGGATCTCCGCCGCCGAGCCGGTCCCGGTCGGCGTCTGACGGCGAGAAGGGACAGGAAGATCCGATGCACATCGACTGGAAGTCGCTCGGGATCGTCGCCTCCGTGTCCATCGGAGCGGCGGTGATCATCGTGGCCATCGTCGCGCTGGGCATTGCCTCGCTCGCCATTGCCGACAACCGCGCGGCGGTCGATCAGCCCGCCGGGCTGGCCCGCGCCGCCGGCTACGCGTGCATCGGCGCGGCCGGCCTGATCGTGCTGTACGGCCTGTACCTGATCATTCCGCAGTTTCACTGAGCGGGTCCGGGGTCGGCATCGACCCGTCCGATCCGGGCAGCCTCCGTCAGATCTCGTCTCCGCTACCGTCGAGACTCATCACCGCGACGGGAGGACGCATGCGCAGGGGTCTGTTCTTCGTACTGGCGGTCGCCTTGCTGGCGCTCGCCGGATGCTCGTCCGGTGTGACCGGCGAGCCGCAGGCCTCGCCGGCCACCGGCAATCTCGCCGACGCGCTGGCCGTGGTGCCCACCGCTGCCGGCAGCGCCATGGCGGTGGACCAGGCCGCCATGAAGCAGCGGTGGGGACTGGCCGAGGTGACCTCGGCGACCGATCCGGATTCCGACGCCTACGGGGAGTACCTCCACCACCTGACCGGCTACCTGATTGCCGGCGACCTGGCCCTGGTGAGCGAGATCATGCGGGACGACTACGGCTGGAACTACACCGATGTCGACTGGTCGGTGGAGATCATTGCCCCGAAGGATCCGCCGGCCCGGGTGTACAAGCTGCGCGAGGACCTGGACATGTCCGTGGTGACGACGTCGTTGGACGAGCACTATCAACGCTCCGGGCCGGACAGCCGGCCGGTGTACGAGACCGACCTGAAGAAAATCGACGGCCGGCCTCCGTTCCTGCTCGGTGTTGTCGTGCTCCCCGACCGGCACCTCGTTGTCGACGGCGCCGACCCTTCGGCGGTACTGGCGGTGATCGACGGGACCACCGACGGATTCGGGGGGACGGCCACCGCCCAGAACATGCTCGCCGCTGTCGGTGATGCCGAAGGGATCATCGCGCAATGGGGTGCCTCGGCCTGCCAGAACCCCGGCCCGGAGCTGCCCTCCACCACCTCGACGACCGGACCGACGCCCGGTCCCGATCCGGAGCTCGAAGCGCTGGCCGCCGTCACCTGGAACGTGGTCGGGGTCTCGGACGAGACACATGCGTCGGCCTCCGCCGGCTACGCCGACGCGACAAGCGCAGCGGCCGATGCCCCACGCCGGACCGAACTCGTCAACACCGGGAAGAGCCAGATCACCCGCCAGCCCTACACCGACATCCTCGGGCCGACCACCATCACCGCCGCCGGTGATCAGGTCCGCTACCGGATGGACGCGATCGAACGACCGACCAGGTTGGTGAACCTGTGGGCCGGGCGCGACGCCCCGTGGGCGTTCTGCGGATCGGGCTGACGGCCCTCGCCCGGCGTCCCGACCGACGAGAGCGCACTGCCGCTCGACTCGTCTAGCCGGTCACCGCGCCGAGACCCTGTCCGAACACCGCCACCCCGACGACGAGCAGCATCACGCTCATCATCGCGGAGGCGTGGAACTCGAGCCACTGTTGCCACTCGGTCAGCTTCGGCATCATGCTCTCGCGGCCGAACACCGCGGCCGCGGTGATCCCGAGCACGGTGCTGGCCGACAGCACGACGAACAGCACGACGGCGATCGCCGTCCCCAGGGTGCCAAGATCACCGGTCACGACGGCCACGCTGGCTGCGGCCACCATCAACAGGTTCTTCGGCCGGAGCGCGCCGAGCCCGGTGCCGATCAGCCCGGCCCGCAGTGTCCCGACCCCGTCGATCGCCGCCATCCAGCGTGGCCGCGGCGGCGGCGGGTCGCCGGCCCGTCGTCGGTGGTGGAACTGCCGGATGCCCAAGGCCACGAGACCGACGCCGACCAGCACGAGAATCCAGCCTTCGGTGGTGTTCCAATTCGCCCTCAGGTTGAGGCCGGCCAGCCCGCCGAGCAGGACGAACAGCAGGATGTCGAAGGTCAGCCCGACCGTGTACCCCAGGCTGAAACCGACCGCCGGACGGATCTCTGCGCCGATCAACAAAAGAATCAGCACCGTGAGGATGCTCGGCGAGATCGCCACCACCAGCCCCAACGGCAGCAGCGCTCCGATGACCGACCCCACGTTCGTCAGCCGACCAGCGCAGCGGTCGCCCTGGCGATCGCCAGTTCCTCGTTGGTCGGCACCACGAACACCGTGACCGGTGCGCCGTCGGGCGAGATCACCCGAGCTTCGTTCGACCGCACCGCGTTGCGCTCCGGGTCTACCGACAACCCGAGCACCCCGAGACCCTCCACAACCTTCGCCCTGACCCGGACGTCGTTCTCCCCCACCCCGGCGGTGAAGGTCAGCGCGTCCAGGCCGCCCAACACCGCCGTGTAGGCACCGACGTATTTGCGCAGCCGGTGGCAGTACGCGTCCAACGCCAGTGTGGCCCAGTGGTCGCCGTCCTCGACCAGCTTGTGCAGATCGCGAAAGTCGTTGACGCCGGACAGACCCAGGATGCCGGAGCGCCGGTTGAGCAACGTATCGACCTCGTCGGCGGACAGACCGGCGCGGAGCAGGTAGAGCAGCACTCCCGGATCGAGGTCGCCACTGCGGGTGCCCATGATGAGCCCCTCCAGGGGGGTGAGCCCCATGGAGGTCTCGACCGCCCGACCGCTGTGCACCGCAGAGGCCGAGGCGCCGTTGCCCAGGTGCAGGACGATCTGCTTGACGTCGTCGCGGCCGAGCAGACCGCTCACCCGCTGCGAGACGTACTGGTGCGAGGTGCCGTGGAAGCCGTACCGGCGTATCCGATGGGTGCGGGCCACGTTCCGGTCGATGGCGTAGGTCGCAGCTGCGGTCGGGAGATCGACGAAGAAGCCGGTGTCGAACACGGCCACCTGCGGGACACCGGGGAACGCCACGCCGGCCTGCTCGATGCCGGCGGCATTCGCCGGGTTGTGCAGGGGGGCCAGCACCGACAGCTCCTTGATCTGCTCCAGCGCATCGTCGTCGACCAATGTCGGCTGGGAGAACACCGAACCGCCGTGCACGACGCGGTGTCCGACGGCGATCAGGCCGTCGTCCGGATCAACCCCCGCCTCCGCCAACAGTGTCCGGACCACGTCGAGGGCCTTGGCGTGGTCGCGGATCTCGCCGTCCCATTGGCGACTGCCGGTGTCCCGTTGCAGAAGCACTCGTCCGGCGGGCTCGCCGACCCGCTCGGCCAGGCCCGAGGCCAGCGGCCGTTCGGTGGCCAGGTCGATCAGCTGGAACTTCATCGACGACGACCCCGAGTTGAGCACGAGCACCGTTCTCATGCGGTGCTCCCGGCGGCCTGGATGGCCGTGATGGCAACGGTGTTCACGATGTCGGCGACCAGCGCCCCCCTCGACAGGTCGTTGACCGGCTTGTTCAGGCCCTGCAGCACGGGTCCGATGGCGACCGCCCCGGCCGTGCGCTGGACGGCCTTGTAGGTGTTGTTGCCGGTATTCAGGTCCGGGAAGATCAGCACGGTGGCGCGGCCCGCCACCGCCGACCCGGGCAGTTTCGCCCGGGCGACCGCCGGATCGACCGCGGCATCGAACTGGATCGGGCCTTCCACGGACAGGTCCGGCCGCCGGGATCGGACCAATTCGGTGGCCAGGCGCACCTTGTCCACGTCCTCACCGGCGCCGGAGGTGCCGGTGGAGTAGGACAGCAGGGCGATCCGCGGGTCGATGCCGAAGCGTGCCGCGGTGTCCGCCGAAGAAATGGCGATGTCGGCCAATTGCTGCGCCGTCGGATCCGGCACCACCGCGCAGTCCCCGTACACCGACACGTGATCGGCCAGGCACATGAGGAAGACGCTGGACACGGTGTCGGTTCCCGGGAGCGTCTTGATGATCTCGAACGACGGCCGGATGGTGTGCGCGGTGGTGTGGGTTGCGCCGGACACCATGCCGTCGGCCAACCCGAGGTGCACCATCATGGTGCCGAAATAGGACACGTCGGTGACGATGCTGCGGGCCCGGTCGACGGTCATGCCCTTGGGCGCCCGCACCCGGGCGTATTCGACCGCGAATCGCTCGACCGATTCCGGATCGGTCGGCGAGAGCACCTGCGCCGCAGCGATGTCCACGCCCAGCGCGGACGCCTTGGCCCTGATCGCGGTTTCTTCGCCCAGCAACGTGAGTTCGGCGACGCCCAGCCGCAGCAGCGAGGCCGACGCCCGCAGGATGCGTTCGTCGTCACCCTCGGGCAGCACGATCCGTCGCCGACTCCTCCTGGCCTTCTCGATGAGCCGGAACTGGAACATCAGCGGGGTGGTCGCCCCGGCGTCGTCGACCTCCATCGCGGCGAGCAGGCCGGGCCCGTCGACGCATTCGGCGAAGGCACGCAGCGCGGTTTCCACCTTCACCGGCGACTTCGCGGACAGCACCCCGCGCACGCCCGACAGCAAGGACGCGGTCTCGTAGGTGTCGTGATCGGTGACGATGATCGGCAGGTCCTGCTGCACACCGGCGATCAGTCGCTGGATGGGTTCGGGCGGCAGGTAGCCGCCGGTGAGCACGATGGCCGACAGGTGCGGAAAGGTCCCGGACTGATGGGCCAGCAGCAGCCCGGGCAACAGGTCGGTGCGATCGCCGGGCGCGATCACCGTGACGTCCTCGTGCAGCCGGACCAGCATGTTGGCCAGCGACATCGCGGCCACCACGAACCCGAGGCACTCGCGCTGCAGCCAGTTCGGGTTGCCGCGCAGCAACCGCCCGCCGCATGCGTCCTGCAGCGCCTGCACGGTCGGGGCCACCAGCAACGGGATCTCCGGGATGACGCCGGTCGGCAGGTCGGCGTCGGCTTCCAGGGCGGATCTGGTCGCGTCGACGGCGTCCGGCTGCACCCGATTGGCGATCACCGCGACCGGACGTGCATACCCGGCGGCCAATTCGGCGCGGGCCCGATCGGACGCGGCGCGGATCTCGGCCGGGCTGCGGTGCACACCGGAGATCACCAGGACCACCGGTGCCCCCAGGTTGGCCGCGATGTGGGCGTTGAATTCCAGCTCACTCTGCGTGGACACGTCGGTGTAATCGCTGCCGACCACCACGACGGCATCGAACGTCCGGCTCAGTTCGGCGAACCGGCGGACGATCTCGGCGTGCGCGGCGGACCGGTCGGCGTGCAGGTCGTCGTAGCTGACGCCCATGGCCGCCCCGAAGTCCTGGTCGATGCCGGGATGGGCGAGCAACATCTCGACCACCAGGTCGGTTGGCCCACCGCGACCGACCGGCCGGAACACCCCGACCCGACCGACTCGTCTGGTCAACAGGTCGAGCAGACCGAGGGCGACGGTCGACTTGCCGGTCTCCCCCTCCGCCGAAGCGATGTACACGCTGCGCGACATGGTCCGGAGGTTATCGGGCCGGGTCGGGGCCCGCGCGGTCCGGCCGGTCCGGGACTAATTCATCAACCGTTGACTTATGCTCGGCGATCGAGGCACAATTCACCCAGTGTTGAGATTCGAGTGGTGGGAGGCGCCATGGACATCGCCGTCGACGTCGTGGGGTTGACGGTGCGCCGCGGCAAGCGCACCGTCCTGGAGGATTTCGGCGCCACCATGGAGAGAGGGCGGATCACCGGCCTGCTGGGACCGTCAGGCGCGGGCAAGACCACCCTGATCCGCGCGGTGGTGGGGGTACAGAAGGTCGCCGCCGGCACCGTCACCGTCCTCGGGCTGCCGGCCGGCTCCGCACCGCTGCGCGATCGAATCGGCTACGTCACCCAGGCCCCGAGCGTCTACGCCGACCTGACCGTCGCGGAGAACGTCAGGTACTTCGCGGCGCTGATCGGCGCCGGTCACGATGCCGCGCAGCGGGCCATCGAGGAGGTGGGGCTCGCCGATGCCGGCGGGCAGGTGGTGACGACGCTGTCCGGCGGCCAGCGCAGCCGGGCGTCGCTGGCCTGCGCCCTGGTCGGCGATCCCGAGGTGCTGGTGCTCGACGAGCCGACCGTCGGTCTGGACCCGGTGCTTCGTGAGGAACTGTGGGATGCGTTCCGGCGCCGCGCCGAGGCCGGGGTGACCGTGCTGGTCTCCAGCCACGTGATGGACGAGGCCAACCGGTGCGATCGGCTGCTGCTGATCCGCGACGGCCGGGTGATCGCCGCGGACACCCCGGATGCGGTCAAGGCCGAGGCCGGCACCGACGACCTTGACCTGGCTTTCCTGACCCTGATCCGACGCAGCGAGGTGGCAGCGAGATGACCGCACGTATCCTGTCCGCGACGGTCGTGCGAGTCCTGCAACAGCTCCGGCACGACCACCGCACGGTTGGCATGATCATCGCCGTCCCGGTGGTGCTGATGACGTTGCTCTACTTCATGTACGACGGACAGCAACCACAGGTGTCCGGCCTGATCCTGATCATGTTGGGGATCTTCCCGTTCATCATCATGTTCCTGGTCACCAGCATCGCCATGCTGCGGGAGCGGACCACCGGCACGCTGGAGCGGTTGATGACCACGCCGACCGGCAAACTGGATCTGCTGTTCGGCTATGGCCTCTCGTTCGGCTCGGCCGCCGCCGTGCAGGCCTGCGTGGCCGCGGCCTGCGGCTACTGGTTGTTCGGCATGCAGACCGCAGGGGCGGCCTACCTGGTGGTGGTTGTCGCGGTGCTCACGGCCGTGCTCGGCGTCGGGATCGGACTGTTGGGCTCCGCGTTCGCCCGGACCGAGTTCCAGGCCGT